>Ga0209698_10008137_pt1 | contig 10873 bp, 10 predicted proteins | sample LitLauG_LLR_2012_FD_187203 | JGI IMG/M metagenome (GOLD analysis project Ga0209698, IMG submission 187203) | Freshwater sediment microbial communities from Pennsylvania, USA - Little Laurel Run_MetaG_LLR_2012 (SPAdes) (version 2) | ecosystem: Environmental > Aquatic > Freshwater > Creek >... | reverse complement strand
GCCCAGGAGGTCATAAGCAATGCCGAGAAACGCGTTGGGACGAGGACTCGGAGCGCTCATACGGGAGCCTGAAGTTGTAACCAGTTCCCCGCCCATCACTTCTGTTCCGCATGCAGCTCCAGCCAACGCTGCTGCTGCTGCACGCGCCCGCGAGGCCGCTCCTCGAGGACCCCAGGAGGTAGATATTGATCTCATCGTTCCCAGCCCCTATCAGCCTCGCACGCATTTCCGTGAGGAAGGCCTTGAGGAGCTTTCCCGTTCCATTCAATCTAGCGGGATCATTCAACCTCTGGTGGTTAGGCCGATCGGATCAAAATTCCAGTTGATTGCTGGCGAACGCAGGTGGCGTGCTGCTCAGAGAGCAGGCCTTTCCAGGGTTTCTGTCATTATCCGCCAAGTACCTGACGAACTCGCAATGGAAATGACCCTGGTCGAAAATCTCCAACGCGAGGACTTGAATGCAATGGAAGCTGCTCGCGCTTTTGAACGGTTGATGGAAGAATTTAATCTCACGCAGGAAGCTGTCGCCGAACGCACCGGCAAAGATCGCGCTACGGTTGCCAACTCCATCCGACTTCTAAAACTAGAGCCAACGATTCAGGATTGGATCGAAGAAGGGAAGTTAACAGCCGGCCACGGCCGCGCCCTGCTCGCCGTTGGGGATCCGCAACTTCGTATGCGCTACGCACAGCGAGCCGCACGCGGCGGTCTCACGGTGCGACACATTGAACGTCTTGGCACTCGCAGGGCCCGCAGAACCCACTCCGCTCCCGATCGCATCGACGCAAACATCAAGTCTGCCCTCGAAGAGCTCCAACGCCACCTGGGGACTAAGGTGCTGCTGCGGCCAAAGACAAAGCTGCGCCCAGGCCAACTGGTCCTCGAGTATTACGATGAAGGTCAGCTGATGGGACTTTATGATCGCCTCATGAAATAGCACGGTGCTGGTCCCAAGTCCCGGATGCACAAGACCGTCAGGAAATTCGACAACACCCTTTCGATCTCTGATTGACTTCTTCCCGCAGCCAGTTACATTGGATGTCACACTTGATTGGGGGTATTTCGGATGGCGTGGAAGTGGCCGGGCGGTTCTAAATCTGGACACAGCGAGGAGTGGACTGGTTTCATCGACCAGGGCGTTACTCTTGAAGGTACGCTGACGGTCACGGGCACGTTTCGCGTCGATGGAAACGTGAAAGGCAACATCATCTCCGAGCAAACCATTATTCTCGGCGAAGGCGCCAAGGTCGAGGGACAAATCGAAGGAAATCGGGTCGTAATCTCTGGCCGCTTTGACGGCGTGATCTTTGCAAAAGGCCGCGTGGAAATTCAGGCCAAGGGCGTTGTCACCGGAGAAGTTCACTCTCCCTGCATGGTCGTAGACCCCGGTGGCATTTTCGATGGCCGCTGCCATATGCTGGCGTCCTCAGATGCCGCAGCAACCGTAACGATTCCAATTCGCGCAGCAGGTAGCAGCTAGCCAGAGGGTCCTTCTTCAACCGTAGATGCAAAATCCTACGTCCAGCTCTAGGTGACCGAACCGTCCAGTTTTTGTTCGCCACCTTCCGACGACTAACCCATATATCTCATTTTAAAGGTTATTGGGCTGTGCTGGTGCACGCACGGTAAGGCGAAGAACCCTTTCCCCTCAGAAGCGAGCAGCCCCAGCGTTGACTTCTCTTGCAGCCTTAACTATCGTTCCGAACAAGAATTCCCGAGGGCGGATCGATGAAAGTGTTGGTGATCGGTGGAGGCGGCAGGGAGCACGCACTGGTCTGGAAACTGCGAGAGAGCCCCCGCGTCGACAAAATTTGGGCTGTCCCCGGAAACGCTGGCATTGCGGAAGAAGCGGAGTGCATCCATCTCGAGCCCGGAAACGTGGAGGCAATCCTTGCCCTTGCTGAAAAAATCCAACCCGATCTGACCGTCGTTGGCCCTGAGCTTCCGCTAGTCAACGGCCTTACCGACGCATTCCGACTCCGCAATTGGCTGATTGTCGGACCTTCGAAACAAGCCGCTCAACTCGAAGGCAGCAAGATCTTTTCGAAGGAATTCTTGCTCCGTCATAGAATTCCGACCGCCAAAATGTACGGCCAGTTTAATAACACCACAGAAGCTTGCGCCGCGCTCTCTTCGGTGAATTGGCCGTTGGTTATCAAAGCGGACGGACTCTGCGCGGGAAAAGGAGTTTTTCTCGCTCCCGACCCCGCTTCTGCCAAGGATTTCCTACATCGCGCGATAGAAATGAAAGCATTTGGCCCGGGCGGAGAGCGCGTGCTACTCGAAGAAACGCTGGTTGGGAAAGAGCTCTCTTTCATCCTTCTTACCGATGGCACTCACTACGCGGCTCTAGCGCCGACCCGCGACCACAAGCGCGTTTTCGATAACGAGGAAGGCCCGAACACCGGCGGAATGGGCGCGTACTCTGTTGACGAACTTTTGCCAGACGCGCTTCGCAACGAGATCATCTCCGTAATTGTTGAACCGACTTTCCGCGGATTGGCCGCGGACAGTATCCCGTATCAGGGTTTCCTGTATATCGGACTTATGCTGACAACCTCCGGGCCTAAGGTGCTCGAGTTCAATTGCAGACTCGGAGACCCCGAGACCCAGGCCATCCTTGCTCGCGTGGATTTTGATCTCGCAGAAATCCTTATGGACTCAGCGAGCGGAAACCTCGACCCGCAAAAACTCTCCTGGAAGCGGGAAGCGAGCGCTTGTGTGGTGCTAGCTTCGGGTGGCTACCCCGGAAAATATGAGACTGGGAAGCGCATTGATGGACTAACCTCTATTAGCCATAATAGCCGCGTCAAGATTCTGCACGCGGGTACGAGGGTCTCCGCCGTTGACGTCGTTACCGGCGGCGGCCGCGTCCTGGGCGTTACGGCACTAGGAGCGAATCTGAGAGCTGCTCTCGACTCGGCCTATGAGGCCATCTCCCACATTCACTTTTCAGGGATGCATTTTCGCAAAGACATTGGTTCCAATTTGAATCTCTATCAAGCCGCTCGAGAGTAATGTCCGCCGCCGACTCTCTTGAAGCGGTTTTATCCGACTTGTCGGGCTCGAGAGCAAAGCTAAGGCTTGGGCCGCCGACGCAGACTAGGCGCTTCCGGCGGTCTGTTTTTATCGTCACTTGCTTTTTCAACCGGTTCCTCTGGCGGAACGATCCATTCGAATCCGCGTCGCTCATCCATGGTCCCCAGAATATAGGGAGCTTCTCCTGCCAGCAGCGGCAGCACCGCGCGCATAAAATCGGCGGAAGAGGCAGGATCTGCCTTATTTGCTTGTCCGTGCTGCAAGCTCTCAACAACCTTTGCGAATCGCGGCTCCCCTTCAGAGAGCCTAGCGATTCGTGGGTCATGCTTGTCAATCAATTCGGCTACCGTTTGTCCCGTTGAAACGCCGGGATAACTGCTTTCCACAACAATTCGAGGTGCATGTTTTTCCGGTGGATAAATCTGTGTAAACTTGGGCCGTAACAAACGCGTCTGCCAATATTCTCCCCGGGTCGCAACTTGTTCTTGTTCCATCCGATACTCCAGGACCCAAACTTCAGGTCCATATTCGCCGGGAGCGTAGCCAATCACCACGAGCTGAAAAATCGGCTCCTCGGCAGGGAAATCGAGTTTATGGTGCAGCCGGGAGACCAGGGGCCGCAGTTTCTCCAGGAAGGCCGTGCCGATGGTCTCGAGGTCAGATTCCCCCTCGCCGGGATTCGATTCGTATCGAGTGTCTTTTCTTTCAAAGTGCGGGAGATTCCGATCAAGCCGCATCGGTTTGGGGTCTGCAGGGCTGCGCCACTCCGAAGCTCCTAATAGTACGCCAATGTGGGTTGCATCAATGTCCATCACACGCGGAGGAACAGAGCCCCGCTCTACAGGTTGGTCGATTGCCGCAAAGATGATGGCGTCTTTCGCGACGTGAACGATTACGCGTCCACCCGCAATACTGGCAACGATTTCATCGTCTTGTTCTTGACTTTGCTGGAAAGCTGTCTCCGATAAGTTCACTGACCGCTTAGAAGCACTCCACTCTCCATAGCCTTGGGAGATTGCCGCCGTAAGGGTCAGGAGGAACGTACCCAGGATTTGTAGAAGATTCATGTTGCACGACCCAAGCTGCGAAACAGAACTCTTTAACAGTCACTATCATAGCCCCTCGAGCCCTCTCGCCTAAATCCCTCCTCAGAACTAGCCGAACTAGCCAACCCTAGTTTCCCTCGCCTGCTTATTCCTATAAAATAGAACTGTCTAAACCATAGATTCAGGTGAGCCATGGGTCTCAGAAAACCAAAAAGCATCAAGCACCACGGCATTTCTCTTCTCCAAATCCTAGAATTGCATGAGCGTTTTTTTCGGGGCAAGGATGGCGGAACACGAGCTGACCTTACGGGCGCAGACCTTTCCTCGGTTGACCTCTCTGGCATGAATCTAAGCGGTGCGATTCTTCGCGGCGCAAACCTCTGTGGCTCGGACCTGCGAAAAACAAAGCTTCCGGGAGCCGATCTCTCTTCGGCAAACCTTCGCGGAGCTGACTTGCGGAACGCCGATTTGACGGAAGCGATTCTGCCGGGCGCGGACCTTTCGGAAGCTCAGGCGAGTGGAATTGAGTTCTTCCGCTGCGACCTATCGAATGTGAATTTTCAGAAAGCTCATCTTCGCAATGTGAATCTGCGCGGAGCCAACGTGAACGGCGCAAAATTCGCCGGCGCAGACCTGGGGATTGCTATTCTTCGAGAGACTGACCTGTCCGGGGCGGACCTTTCCGGCGTGGATCTCTCCACAACTTTACTTCCACGCAGATTTTCTTTGGAGCAAACCGCCAAAAAGGGCGCTTGACCCACGGCTTCCTCCAGGGCTTAACAATTCAAGCTCCTGGGTGATAGCCTCGAGCCGGAGTCAAGTTGAGCATCTGAGATTCTTGTGGCCACGCCTACTGCCCAACTCGACCGCGCTGACGTACGCAAACGCGTGCTTGAAATCATTCGCAATTTGCTCCAGGAACTCGGCAGCCAAGGGGCAATCGCATTGGTCAGCGGGAATTCGCAGTTGGACCGCGATCTGGGGTTGGGGAGCCTCGAACGCGTTGAGTTGATGGCTCGCCTTGAATCCGCCTTTAAGATTTGCCTCCCAGACCGTGTATCCTCCGAAGCCAACACGCCAGAAGAGCTCTCACTTGCCATCCTTTCCGCCCCGGGCACTGCTCCGGACTATATAGAAACCAGTTCGGCCCTGCGTGCTTCCATCTCGGTCCAGCAGTTGCGTCGTGAGGTTGGAGACATCGATGTTTTCGCAGCGGAAACACTGATAGACGTTTTGCGTTTCCGGGCAACGCAGGACGCAGGGCGCACTCATCTCCTCATTACGGAAGATACCGGCGGGGTGGAGCGTAATCTCACCGTCACTTTTGGGGAACTCTATGCTGCCAGTCAACGCTGTGCTGCGGAACTCTGTCGCCGCGGAGTTCCGGGAGGTGGTCGCGTCGCACTCATGCTCCCCACTTCCCGCGCCTTCTTCGTTACTTACGCGGGAATTCTCCTCGCTGGTGCCATTCCCGTTCCGATCTATCCGCCGTTCCGCGCGGACCGTATCGAAGAATACGCTTCACGCCAGGCGGCCATTCTCAATAACGCTGAGGTTTGCCTGCTCCTCACCTTTCGCCGCGCCGAGGCTGTCGCAAGATTGCTCCGGCCCCGCGTGAAATCACTGACGGGCGTTGTGGATGCTGAAAAACTTATCGAGGCTGCCGACAAAGCTCCGGCGCCGTCACCGGGGGCGTTGCCTCTGCACCTATCCGGCAATCGTGTCAGAAAGTCGAGCGACATCGCCCTGCTTCAGTACACTTCCGGCTCTACGGGTAACCCCAAGGGCGTCACTCTCACGCACGCAAACCTTCTCGCCAACATGCGCGCGATTGGCGAAGCTGTTCGGCTCAGCCCAGACGACGTTGGAATTAGCTGGCTACCGCTTTACCACGACATGGGCTTGATCGGGGCTTGGCTTACCTTGTTGCACTATGGTGTCCCTCTGGTGGTCATGTCTCCTTTGTCGTTTCTCACCCGGCCCGAACGTTGGCTTCAGGCTTTCCACAAACATCGCGGAACCATCGCCGCCGCTCCCAATTTTGCTTATGAACTATGCGTTCGCAAGATCGCAGACAAGGACATCAAGGGCGTCGACCTCAGTTCCTGGCGCGCAGCCCTCAATGGCGCAGAGCCCGTGAACCCCGAAACGCTCGAGCGTTTTGCAGAGCGGTTCAGCAGCTATGGCTTCCGCCGAGAAGCCCAGCTTCCCGTTTACGGACTCGCTGAAGCTTCTTTAGCAGTCACCGTTCCACCGTTGAATCGCGGTCCCCTCGTGGATCGCGTAGACCGTGAAGCGTTCACTACCCGGGGTCGTGCTCTTCCGGCAGCCGAGAACGATGAAGCAGCTATCTCCTTTGTTTCCTCCGGCGCTCCGGTTCCTCGCCATGAAGTCCTCATCGTGGATGGCGAGGGCAACCAAGTACCAGACCGCACCGAAGGTTTTCTCTGGTTCCGCGGGCCATCAGCGACCAGCGGCTATTTTAGAAATCCTTCGGCAACCGCAACTCTGTTTCCTGCCGGGACAGCCAAAAATCCAGGAGAATTTCCCTGGGTAATTTCTGGCGACCGTGCTTATCGTGTCGACGGTGAAATCTACGTCACCGGCCGCGTGAAGGACATCATCATCAAAGGTGGCCGTAACTTATATCCGCACGAAGTCGAGGAACTCGCAGCGAGCGCCGAGGGCGTCCGAAGAGGATGCGTAGTGGCATTCGGTATGGCAGACGAGTCTTCAGGAACCGAGAAAATGGTCGTCGTTGCGGAAACACGAGAACGTGGGAAAGCGCGCCTTGCTTCGATTGCCTCCGCTGTGACCGAACTGGTCTTGCAAGGTCTGGGGCTTCCACCTGACCGCGTCGAACTGATTCCTCCTGGAAGCATCCCCAAGACGTCCAGCGGTAAGCTGCGCCGTGAGGAAACCCGTCAACTCTACATCGCTGGGACGCTTTCAGTTTCCAGACCACCAGCGTGGGTGCAGATCGCCAGGCTTGGCGCCAGTAGCGCTGTACGCAATATCGGCAAGTATTTTTCTTCCGGCGTGAAGCGTGGGTTTGAAATCCTTTACGGCTTCTATTTCATATTCATCTTTGCTATCTGGATTGCTCCAACCTGGACGATTCTGCTTTTGATTAAAGATCAAGCGCGCGCAGGCCGCGTCACCTCCGCGGCACTGAAAATCCTGTTCGCTGTGATCGGTTGTCGCGTCACCGTCCATGGCAAAGATTACATGGAGACGCCCGGCGCAAAAATTTATGCGTCGAACCACAGCAGCTACTTCGATGTTCTTCCTCTGATGCTTGGACTCGGTGTACCGTATCGCTTTGTCTCGAAACTAGAAGTTGCTGGCATGCCGTTCATCGGCACATTCCTGGATAAAATGGGACATTTGAAATTTGATCGAAAAGATCCTTCCTCCCGCCTGCGGCAGGCAGTGGAAATGGAAGAGATTCTTCGTAGAGGTGATTCTGTCTTTATTTTCCCTGAAGGTACCTTCACGCCCGAAGAGGGTGTTCGACCCTTTCAACTCGGCGCGTTCAAAGCTGCTGTTAGTACGGAAGCGCCGATTATCCCCGTTTCTCTTGCGGGAACTCGCAAATTCCTCCGGGACGGCACATTTCTTCCGCGTCACAGCCACGTCACCATCACACTCTCTCCGCCAATCTATCCACGGACAGCTGGCTCCCTTCAAACCAGCGCGGAGTCTCCGGACTGGCACGAACTTGTCCGGTTGCGCGACGCAACTCGAGCGGCCATCGTCCGCCACGCCGGCGAACCCGAACTTTAGGAAACTTCTCCAGCAGCGCTGACTGCTCACGGCTGGCTGGTGTAAATCACCGCGATGTAGGTGTCCACTTCCACTGCCTGGCCGTTCAGAAATGTGGGCTTGTATACCCACTGTCCCACCGCTTCTAACGCCGACTGGTTGAGCAGCGGATCACCCACGACGACGCCCAACGATCGAATCCTGCCGTCGGTCCCGATGATTGCCCGTAATTCAACTTTGCCACTGTGATGAGTTTGTTTCGCGAGCACCGGGTAAACGGGTTCCACTCGGTATTTCAGCATTGCCGGGTCGATGTGTGTTATTTGTACCATGCGCGGCGCTGCCTTACTTTCAACCATCGGTGCATCAGGGCCTTTCCCGCCTCCGCCCACTACCTCACACAAATTGCATCCAATGGTGTTGGCCCTGTCGCCGCTATTGATCACTGAATGATCGGCTTCCTCGGAAGGAGTGGGTTCTTCTGAAGTGCTCCTTATCGGTTGCAGCGGCTTGGTAAAATTGAATCCTACCCTCCAGGGGAGACGCTTGCCGGTGATCGGTTTTCTTCCCCGGGTCGCAGCGTGTCCCACAGGTCCAAATGGCGGCAGGGGAACCCAATCTTTAACCTGGATCCGCTCAGTCTTACCGAACAGGGGTGCCAGCAAGAGCAATGTTAGCGCCATACACTGCAACGCCACTGAGATTGCCAGCGCCCGCCGGCGTAGCTTGCTCTGAACATGCCGCTCCTGCGCGTCACCGTCGACTAGACAACTGCGCAGTGAACCCACTTCTTCTTCAAGTTTTTCTTTGACCTCTTTCAGCTGCTCGCTCGCCATCGGTTGCCTCCTCAGATGCAGGGTAGAACACACCCGTTCAGCACTTCAGCAAGTCGCAAGTCAATGATTTGCAACGCCGATCTCCTGGGGGTTGCTGTGCTGCGCCAGGAGACCGGCGCCGCTCTCGCAGGGATGTGAGGTTTCGCGCGTCCTCACAGCGTTGGACACCAAACCCCTCGCGCAAGTTCCCCAGCGCGCCACCCAAATTTCGCGCCGGTGGAGCCTGCTTAGCGCACTGGGAATCCTTGCCGCTATCTGTAACTACCTTATTATCATATACTTACATTCGTAGTACCCAAAACCGCGCGTCTCGCATCTTATTTTTTGGACGTGGATCTAGGAGGTCTTACCCCCCATGGATAGGCGCAATGTGGAAGCCATTGGCGTGCGCCGCACCGGCTGGGCTGCCTTGGACCGCGATCCGCAACAGGACACGGTTGAATTCACTTGTCCCCACTGCGGCGCGCGAGACAAGAAAAATGCCCGCCGCGAGCGTGTGCTCTATCGTTTCACTGACGGTTTTTTACAAGACCTGCAAGGCGAAGTCACTCAGTGCCATGCTTGCAAGAAGCAACTCCGAGTCGTTCCTATCGTGATGCTTCATGATCAGGACGAGGAGCGGCGATTTGAAGCCGTCTTCGCCGTGGATCATCTGGTGCATTCGAACTGACCTAATTCCTCTTCATATAAGATTCGGGGCACCCCCTGTGGCGAGTACCCCGCTTGTTTTCTCAATTCTTTCCTGAGTTCAATCGGCGGTCACCCTATTGGCGAAAGCGATAGGGTTCACCATCTCGATGATGTTCGCGACGCTCCTGGTTGCGCCATTCTTTTTCCTGCCGCGCTCTTTCCCGGGCCTCATTGCGCCGGTAGCGTTCCGCCTGCTCGTATGCTTCGTGCTGCTGGTGACGCCAGTATCTCGCTTGTGGGCTGTTGTACCCAAAGTGTTCGATCGCCTCATGCAGTTGCCAATTGGCAGCATCCAGGTGCCGGTTGTACTCCCCTTGACCCTCGGCCTTGGCCGCGGACGCCCCCGCCAAGACCAGGAATCCGCCGAGTACCGCTGTCGCCAGCGCCGCCTTGCCAAGCAGCGATTTCACTATGCGCTTATGAAGTTGCATCACATCCTCCCAGAGGGCGTCGCCCGGACTGGTATAGGGTTGCGTCCCGTCCTTACGACATAAAACACGCCTCTTCTGGGAATGTTGCGGCGGTCTTTAGTAGGCCTGCAGGAAGGGATCCACTTTCATGTGGTATTTTTCCAGACCCGCGCGCACCCGGTCAAAAGCTTCATCCACATTGTCCGCAAATTGCAGCATCTTGTATTCGTCTTCATTGATCGTGCCCCACCGCACCATGGCTTTCCAGTTGAGAACTTCATCCCAATACTTCTTCCCATAAATCAAAATCAGATTGTGCTTCGGCAATTTTCCCGTTTGCAGCAACGTCAACATTTCCCATAGCTCGTCCATAGTTCCGAACCCGCCCGGAAACACAATCAGCGCTTTCGCAATCTGCGCGAACCACAATTTCCGCATGAAAAAGTACTTAAAATTAAAGCTCAGTTCCGGGCTGATATATGGATTCGCAAACTGTTCGTGCGGAAGTTCAATCGAAAGTCCGATGGACTTTCCGCCGGCTTCATACGCTCCGCGGTTCGCCGCATCCATGATTCCCGGCCCACCGCCAGAACAGATCACAAACCGCCTCGGCCTTGGTCCTAGACTCAAGCTCCACGTCGTCAGCTTGTGCGAAAGCTGCCGGGCTTCTTCGTAATAGCGCGACATCTCCAGCAAACTCTTCGCATGACGCTTCGCCGCACGATGCTGCGCCAGCCGGCCCGCAGACATCTTTCCCGTTTTTTCGTGCTTCAGCTTTGTTATGCGCGCTTGCGCGGTTTCGTGGCTTTCGATTCGCGCAGACCCGAACATCACAATCGTGTCGCCAATCCCCTCGCGCTTCAATTGCACGAGCGGATGGATGTACTCGCCCAGAATCCGAATGGGCCTCGCGGGCATGCTCTTCAGAAAATGTGGATCTTCGTGTGGCGCTTTTGGCGCGTGCTGCGGCTTTGGTCGCTTGCCCTTAGGCATATTATTTCTCCAATTTGCGTGAACATTCATTGTAGAAACCCTGTTCGCTTGCGGCAACGTCTTCCGCCAAACATGCGTCGAATTGAGTACACTC
>Ga0209698_10008134_pt1 | contig 10873 bp, 8 predicted proteins | sample LitLauG_LLR_2012_FD_187203 | JGI IMG/M metagenome (GOLD analysis project Ga0209698, IMG submission 187203) | Freshwater sediment microbial communities from Pennsylvania, USA - Little Laurel Run_MetaG_LLR_2012 (SPAdes) (version 2) | ecosystem: Environmental > Aquatic > Freshwater > Creek >... | reverse complement strand
ACTTCGATCACGTTGAGCCGGAACAGCAAGTCTTCGCGAAAGCGGCCCGTCTTGACGTCGGCCTCGAGGTCGCGATTGGTCGCCGCGATCACGCGCACGTCGGCGCGCCGCGTCTTGGCCTCGCCGACGCGCTCGAACTCGCGGTCTTGCACGAACCGCAGCAGCTTGGCCTGCAGCGCCGGCGAGATCTCGCCGATCTCGTCGAGGAACAGCGTTCCGCCCTCCGCCGCTTCGACTCGGCCTTCCTGATCGCGGATCGCGCCGGTGAACGCGCCCGCGCTGTGACCGAACAGCTCGCTCGCGAGCAGGTCCTCGGACAGCGTCGGACAATTGACCGTGACGAACGGCTGGGCGGCGCGACGGCTCTGCGCGTGCGCGAACCGCGCGAGCACGCCTTTACCTGTCCCGTTCTCGCCGTGCATCAAGATCGGCGCGTCGGCGGCCGCGGCGCGCGTCACCAGCTCGAGCGTCGCCTGCATGCGCACCGACGTCGTGTCGAGATCGATGCCGGGGACTTCACCCGCGATCTGCGCCTCCAGATCGGCGACTCGCCGCTCGATCGCGTGGCGTCCCGCGACCTGGTCGACGAGATGTCGGATCTGCGCCGGATTGAACGGCTTGGGCAGGTAGTCGGTGGCGCCGCGCTTGATCGCCTCGACCGCGGTGTCGAACGTCGCGTGCGCGGTGATCACGATGACCGCGAGGCGAGGTCGTACGGCGAGGAGCTGCGGCAGGAGATCCATCCCGTTCGCGGTGCCGAGCCGGAGATCGAGGAAGCAGAGGTCGAACGCCGTGCGCTCGACCGCGGACAACGCCGCCTCGGGAGTCGCGGCGCTCGTCACCGCGCAGCCGAAACTCTCGAGGCACATCGCCAGCGTGGTGCGGATGTTGCGCTCGTCATCGACGATCAACACGCGCGAGCCGGACATCGCGGTCAGCATGCCACACCGCTCATGTCTGCGCCGCGAGCGGGATGGTGAACCAGAACGTCGTCCCCGGCGCGGCGTCATCACGCGCGCATTCCACGCCGATCTCGCCGTGGTGCGCACGCACGATCTCGCGCGCGATGTACAGGCCGATGCCGGCGCCACCCTTGGGTGCGCCGGGGACGCGCACGTACTTGTCGAAGATCGCTTGCTCGTACTCGGCGGGGATCCCCGGCCCGCGATCGCTCACCTCGATCCGCATCGCGTTGGCGCGCACGGCCGCGCGGATCGCGATCGCGCCGCGATCGGGCCCGTACTTGATCGCGTTCGAGATCAGGTTGTCGAGCACGAGCCCGATCCGCTCGCGGTCGGCGTCGATCGCGGGCAGCCCGGGAAGCAGCTCGGCGCGCAGCGTCGCGTGTCGGGCCTCGGCCTCAGTCGCGTGAGCGTCGATCGCCGCGCGGATCAGCTCCTCGGGTTCGACGGCGGTCTTGCGGAGCTCGATGCGATCGGCCTGAATCCGCGAAAGATCGAGCAGCTCGTCGACGATCGACTGCAAACGATCGCAGTCCTGACGCGCGGCGAACACCAAGTCGGCCTGCTTGCGGGTCAACGGCCCGACGACCTCTTCCGAGAGCAGATGCACGGCCATGCGCAACGAGGTCAGCGGTGTCCGCAGCTCGTGCGCGACGGTCGCGACGAGGTCGTTGCGCAGCTCTTCGAATCGGCGCAGGCGGGTGACGTCTTGCAGCACGATGGTCGCCGCGATGATGTCGCCTTCGTCGGCATAGAGCGGCGCGGCACGCGGGAGGAACGCGCGCTTGCCATCGGTCGTCGCGATCTCGATCGCCTCCTCGAGCCCCTTCGGGACGTACGCGCCGTGGCCGCCGGCGACGTGCTGGCGCAGCCGCTCGACGATCGCGCGCAGCGCCGGATCGAGCGCGACGAGCGCGTCCTTGCCGGCGTCGGCGCGGACGCGGAGCAGCGTTTCGGCGGTCTGGTTCACCTGGCGGAGCACGCCGTCGAGCGCGATCACCAGCACCGCGTCCGGGAGGCTGTCGATCGTCGCTTGGGCGGCGAGCTGGGCCTCGAGCAGCTCGCCGAGCGAGCTCTGGCGATAGCGCTGGAGGTGGTCGGCCATCGTGTTGAGCTCGCGCGCGAGCGCGGCGAGCTCGTCATCACCACCGACCTTGGCGCGGACGGCGAGGTCGCCTTCGCCGATGCGTCGCGCGGTCTGGCCGAACACCGACAGCGGACGCAACACGCGCGTGGTCATGATCGACGACGCGATCAACGCGAGCACGAGCCCCACCGCCGAGATCCCGACGAGCAGGGTGTCGGACTCGCCGGCGAGCCGCTGCGCGCTGTCGCTCTTGCGGATCATCGCGTCTTGATTCATCGCGAGGATCGCGTCGGCCGCGTCCTTGACCGCGAGGAACTTCGGCAACAGCTCCGGAAAGTAATGCGCCGGTAGATCGCCGGCGGCGAGCGACGGCCGAACACCGCCGACCGCGCTGCGGTACGCCTGCCAGGCATCGCGGAGCCGGTTCGTCGCGTCGAGCTCGCCGGGCTCGGTGATGTTGGCCTCCTGAACCGCGAGCTCGTGCTCGAACCGCGTGACGTTCGTGTCGATCTGCGCGCCGCCGTCGTCGGGGCGGCCGGCGACCGCGAACATGATGCCGCTGTCGATCCGTTCCGCCGCCTCCTTCATCGTCTGGGACGCGAGCACGCTCCGGTAGTTGTCCTTGAGGATGTCCGCCGATCGCCGGCCGAGCGCACCGCTGACGCTGATCGCGACCGCGATCGTGACCGCGAGCGCGGCGAGCAGCGGCAGCTGCGCGGCGAGCACCTTGGTTCGCAGCTTCACGCGCGGTCTCCATCGTCGATGGTGACGATATGGACATCGAAGTCGGTCGCCTCGGCGAGCACGCGCAGCAGCACCGACCGGCCGAGCAGCTGCCGCCACCACGGCTGCTGCGATCGCCCGATCACGACGTGGCCAACCCCGTGCGAACGCGCGAAGTCGATCAGCGCGTGGACCGGATCCTTCGCTTGCAGCCGCACGACCTCGGCGCCGAGCTCGCGCGCGAGCTCGATGTTGGCGAGCAGGTGGCGCTGCGCTTCGGCGTCGATGCGATCGGGGGCCTCGCGAGGCGTCTCGACGTAGACCACGAACCAATCGCCGCTGAGCCGGCCGGCGATCCGCGAGCCCTTGCGCAACAAGGTCTCGGCGTGCGGCGGAAACGACGACATGCACACCATCACGCGGCCGTGGGCGATCCCGGGCCGCGGTGGACCGCCGCCGACGCGCGCCTTGGTCTCGCTCTGGCGCTCGAGGTTCTCCGCAACCTCGCGCAGCGCGAGCTCCCGCAACGTGGTCAGGTTGCCATCTTGAAAGAAGTGTTCGGTCGCCCACGCGACCTTGTCGGGCGCGTAGATCTTGCCGGCCTTGAGTCGCTCGAGCAGATCTTCGACCGCGAGATCGAGGTTCACGATCTGGAGCGCCTCTTTGAGGAAGCTGTCGGGCACGGTCTCGCGGATCGGCACGTTGCTCGTGCGTTCGACCAGGTCCTTGAGCGACTCGAGGTGCTGGACGTTGAGCGCGCCGATCACGTTGATGCCGGCGGCGAGCAGGTCGAGCACGTCTTGGTAGCGCTTCTTGTTCTTGCTGCCCGGCACGTTGGTGTGGGGGATCTCGTCGACGATGCAGATGTCCGGCTTGCGCGCGAAGATCGCGTCGAGGTCCATCTCCTCGACGACGACGCCGCGATACTCGACGCGTCGCCGCGGTACCTGCTCGAGACCGGCGACCAGCGCCTCGGTTTCGGCGCGGCCGTGGGTCTCGATGTAGCCGAGCACGACATCGACGCCGCGCTGCTTGAGCGCGCGCGCTTCTTCGAGCATGCGATACGTCTTGCCGACGCCGGCCGCGAAGCCGATGTACAGCTTGAGCCCGCCGCGGCGCGCGCGCTGGACGACTTCGAGGAAGTCTTCGGCGCGCGTTCGGGTCGTCACGGTCGGATCGTACGCGAGTGCGACATTCGCTCAAGCGGGTGGACGCGGTTCCCCGCAATCGCGTCGGTGCGCCGCGCGACGGCCGAGCCATCCGCGCAACGACGGCACGCCACGCATGCCGAACCAGAGGCCGAGCGCGAGCCCGAGCAACGCGAGCGTGGTGTCGCCTTCGAACGACTCGTCCGAGACGAGCGCCGGAATGACGCGTGCCGCGCCGACAACGACGAGCAACCCGACCAAGAACCAATCCTCGGGGGCGAGCTTTGGTGGGGTTCGCGCGGGCGCGGGCGGCGGAGCGTCGCGGTACGGGTGCACGGTCGTCCTCTCATGCTCGGTCTACGCGATCGCGCATCAAGAACCCGTAAAGAGCCGGCCTCATCGCGTCAGCGCTCCGAACGTGCGATCGAGCGCCAGATTTGCGACCAGCACGTCGACCTGCGGCTCGCCGAACCAGCCCAACCACGGCAACTCGGCGTACTGATCGAGGACGCCGACGACGCGCTCGACCGCGACGCCGCGTGCGCGCGCGATCCGGGCGACTTGCAGGCGCGCGTTGTCGATCGAGATGTGCGGATCGATGCCGCTCGCCGACCGCGCGACCGCATCCGCTGGAATCTCGGCGTCTGCAGCGAGGTCGTTCTCGGCCCGATATGCGGCGGCGAGCGCGACCACACCTGGCGTCTGATCATCGCCGTCGCGCAGCTTTTTCGCGGTCACCGCGAGGTTCGTCCCCGCGCTGTTCGCGGCGTCATAGCCGCTCGCGGACGGCCGCGCGTGGAAGTAGCCGGGTGACGTGAAGCCCTGACCGATCAGCTCGGAGCCGACGTCGCGACCCTTGTCATCGCTGACCAGCGAGCCGTTCGCGCGCCGCGGGAATAGCGTCTGCGCGAGACCGGTGACGACGAGCGGGTAGGCGAGGCCGGTCAGGACGAGCGTGACGAGGGCGGCGCGGATGGCGATCACGAGCTGGCTCATACGGCCCCCACCGCGACGAGCGCGAGGTCGATCAACTTGATCCCGACGAACGGAGCGACGACGCCGCCGACGCCGTAGATCAGCAGCGATCGGCGGAGCAGCACCGCCGCGCCGAGCGGTCGATACTTCACGCCGCGCAGCGCGAGCGGGATGAGCGCGATGATGATGATCGCGTTGAAGATGACCGCCGCGAGGATCGCGGACAGCGGCGACGCGAGGCGCATCACATTGAGCGGTGCGATCTGCGGGTACACGCCCATGAACATCGCCGGCAAGATCGCGAAGTACTTCGCGACGTCGTTCGCGATCGAGAACGTGGTCAGCGTGCCGCGCGTCATCAGCAGCTGCTTGCCGACCTCGACGACCTCGAGCAGCTTGGTCGGATCGCTGTCGAGGTCGACCATGTTGCCGGCCTCCTTCGCGGCCTGCGTGCCGGTGTTCATCGCGACGCCGACATCGGCTTGCGCGAGCGCCGGCGCATCGTTGGTGCCGTCGCCGGTCATCGCGACCAGCTTGCCCTTGCTCTGCTCGGTCCGGATCATCGCCATCTTGGTCTCGGGCGTCGCTTCGGCGAGGAAGTCGTCGACGCCGGCCTCCCCCGCGATCGCCTTGGCGGTGCGCGGGTTGTCGCCCGTGATCATCACGGTCCGGATGCCCATCGCGCGAAACCGCGCGAACCGCTCCTTGATCCCGCCCTTGACCACGTCCTTGAGGTGGATCACGCCGAGCACGCGGCGATCTTCGCTGACCGCGAGCGGCGTGCCGCCCGAATCCCCGATCGCGTGGGCCGCGTCGCGGACGTCGTCGGGCATCTGGCCGGCGTGCGCGGCAACCGCGTCGACCGCACCCTTGCGGATCGCGCGCTCGCCGAGGTCGAGCCCGCTCATCCGGGTCTGGGCGGTGAACTTGACGAACACGCCGCCCGCCGTGGCTTGCGCCGGGATGCCGTAACGATCCTTGATCAGCGCGACGATCGAGCGGCCTTCGGGAGTCTCGTCCGCGAGGCTCGACAGCATCGCCGCCTCCGCGAGCTCCTCGAGCCGCACGCCGCTCGCCGGGACGAGCTCGGTCGCCATTCGGTTGCCGTGCGTGATCGTGCCGGTCTTGTCGAGCAGCAGCACGTCGACATCGCCCGCCGCTTCGACCGCGCGCCCGCTCATCGCGATCACGTTCTTGCGCATCAGCCGGTCCATGCCGGCGATGCCGATCGCGGACAGCAGGCCGCCGATCGTGGTCGGGATCAGGCACACGAGCAGCGCGACGATCACGGTCGTCGACAGCCGCGCGCCCGCATACAGGCCGAGCGGAACGAGCGTGACGCACGCGAACAGGAACACGATGGTCAGTCCGACCAGCAGGATGTGAAGCGCGATCTCGTTCGGCGTCTTCTGGCGCGCCGCGCCCTCGACGAGCGCGATCATCTTGTCGAGGAACGACTCGCCCGGGTCGGCGCCGATGCGGACGACGATCCGATCGCTGAGCACCTTCGTGCCGCCGGTGACCGACGACCGATCGCCGCCCGATTCGCGGATCACCGGAGCGGACTCGCCGGTGATCGCGGACTCGTCGACCGACGCGATGCCTTCGATGATCTCGCCGTCGCCGGGGATCATCTGGCCGGCCTCGACCACGACGAGGTCGCCCTTGCGCAGCTTCGCGGCGGACACGACCTCTTCGGTGCGGGCCTCGCCGACCAAGCGGCGCGCCGTCGTGTCTTGGCGCATCTTGCGCAGCGACTCGGCTTGCGCCTTGCCGCGCCCCTCGGCCACCGCCTCCGCGAAGTTCGCGAACAACACGGTGAACCAGAGCCACAGCGTGACCGCGATCGAGAACCACAGCGGCGCGGCGTCGCTCGGCGGTGCGATCAGATCGCGGATCACGAGCACGGTGGTGAGCAGCGAGCCGACCGCGACGACGAACATCACCGGGTTGGTCGCGAGCACGCGCGGATCCAGCTTGACGAAGCTGGCGCGCACCGCGGTGCGGACGATCGCGGGATCGAAGGTCGAGACGTTGGCTTTGACATGCTTCGCCATCACATCACCTCGAAGCGCAGCGCCTGGAAGTGCTCGACGATCGGGCCGAGCGACAGCGCCGGAAAGAACGTCAACGCGCCGACGATCACGATCACCGCGACGAGCAGCGTCGCGAACGTTGCGCCGGTCGTCGGGAACGTGCCCGGGCCGGGCTCGACCGTCTTCTTGTTGAGCATCGAGCCGGCGATGCCCATGATCGGGATGATCATGAGGAATCGGCCGGCGAGCATCGCGACGGCGAGCGCGAGGTTCCACCAGTCGGTGTTGGCGTTCAGCCCGCCGAACGCCGAGCCGTTGTTGCCGGCGCCGCTGATGAACGCGTAGAGGATCTCGGACAGCCCGTGCGGGCCCGCGTTGCCGAGCGACGACGTGCCGTAGCTCGCGACCGCCGCCCACGCTGAGAACCCGAGCACGATCAGCGGGAAGATCAGGACGTACAACATCGCGAGCTTCATCTCCCGGCCTTCGATCTTCTTGCCGAGGTACTCGGGCGTGCGGCCGACCATGAGGCCGGCGATGAACACCGTGAGCACGGTCATCACCAAGATGCCGTAGAGCCCCGCGCCGACGCCGCCGAAGATCACCTCGCCGAGCGCGATGTTGATCAGCGGCACCATGCCGCCGATCGGCGTGTAGCTGTCGTGCCACGAATTGACCGCGCCGCACGACGCGTCGGTCGTGACCGTCGCGAACAGGGCGGACCCCGGGATGCCGAACCGGACCTCCTTGCCTTCCATGTTGCCAGGGGCGGCGATGTGGAGGTCGTGCATCGCGGCGTTGGGATGCGCTTCGGCCCAGTAGCAGACGGTCACGCCGACGACGAACAGCGCGCTCATCGCCGCGAACAGCACCCAACCCTGGCGCTGGTCGCGCGCCATCCGCCCGTACGTGTACGTGAGCCCCGCCGAGATCGCGAAGATCATCACCATCTCGATGAAGTTGGTCAGCGCGCTCGGATTCTCGAACGGGTGGGCGCTGTTCGCGTTGAAGAACCCGCCACCGTTGGTGCCGAGCTCCTTGATCGCCTCCTGCGACGCGACCGGTCCCATCGCGATGATCTGCTTGCCGCCGTCGAGCGTGGTGATCGTGTGATACGCGGAGAAGTTCTGGATCACGCCCTGCGACACGAGCACGAGCGCGAGCACGATCGACGCCGGGATCAGCACGTAGACCAAGCCGCGGATCAGGTCGACCCAGAAGTTGCCGATCGTCTTCGCGCCGTCCGGGCCGGGGCGTCGGGTGAGCCCGCGCGCGACCGCGAGCGCGACGCCGATGCCGACCGCCGCGGACGTGAAGTTGTGCCACGCGAGCCCGACCATCTGGGTCAGGTAGCTCATCGTGGTCTCGCCCGCGTACGACTGCCAGTTGGTGTTGGTCGTGAAGCTCGCGGCGGTGTCGAGCGCGAGCGCCGGCGGCACGTTCGGGAGCTGCTGCGGGTTGAGCGGCAGCACGCCCTGCGTGCGCTGGATCGCGTACGTGATCACCAGGCCGACCACGCTGAACAGCAGCATCGCGATCGCGTATTCAGCCCAGGTTTGCTCCTTGGCGTCGCGCAAGCCACAGAGCCGCAGCAACATGTGCTCGACTCGGCCGAGCGTGCGCGGCAACGGCCGGGCGTCGGCCTCGAACACGCGATAGAGCGCCACGCCGATCGGCTTGGTCAGCGCCAAGACGACGGCGAAGAACACCGCGATCAGGATGAATCCAGCGAGCGTCATTAGAACTTCTCCGGGCGGAGCAATGCGTACACGAGGTAACCAAGCAGCGCGATCGCCGCGGCGAGACCCAGGATGTAGTCGAGCGACATGGCGTCACATCCGATCGACGGCGCGCACGTACGCGATGCAGATCGCGAAGAACGCGGCGGTGGCGAGCACGAGGACGAGGTCGAACATGAAACACCTCTGCCGCCACGACGGCGGCGTTAGAGCTTGACGAGCAACGCGAGGGTCATCCGCGGCTCGGACTGGACGAGGTCGGGCGACCAGCCGGTCACCATCGAGCCGGGATCGCCGACGTTGCCGTACGTCCCGGGCGAGCTCCCGGGCGGCGTGATGCCGCGCGCCCCGGAGAAGTACGGCACGCTCGCGTGGCGATAGACGACCTCGGCGCGCAGCGTGAAGAACTGGCTCGGCATGTAGTCGAACGACAGCTGGCTGTCCCACGCCTTGAACGGATCGCCGGGGTTCTCGGTGAAGTACGGCGTACCGCTCGCGGCGGTCGCGCCGTTGATCGGCGGCAGCAGCACGAGGTAGCGACCCGGGTTGGTGATCGCGCCGCCGCCGAACGACAGCGCGTAGTGCTCGCCGAACCACGCGCGCACGTAGGCCATGAAGCCGACGAAGTACTGCGACGGCTTGGCCGCGTTGCCGCCGAAGCACTGCACCGCGCCGCCTTGCTCGCAGCCGAGATCGATCGTCAGCGTCGTCGCGACCCGCGTGATCAGCGCGTCGCGCGCGGTCGTCTCGTACCACTTGTGCTGCCACGAGTCGTCGGTGTGGAAGCGATGGCGATCCGGATCGCCGAGCGCGTCGGTGCCGAGCGCGTACTGATTGAAGATGAGGATGTTGTCGCCGTCGGGGCTCCACCGCACTTGGCCGCCGACGCCCGGCCAATGGTTGAACTTGCCGTACGACTGCCAGCCGTTGATCAGCCACGGCTCGACCTTGACGCGATCACTCGGGAACCACTGCAGGCGCACACCGTTGAAGAACCACGGCGTGTTCGACGACACGTACGACGGCTGGTAGGTCCAGTTGTCGAAGTTGTAGTAGCTCCACAGGCCGATGTAGCTCATGAAGATGCCGGCCTCGAGGTTGACGCCGCGATGCGGATCGCCGAAGTGGTAGCCGCCGTAGGCCTCCGAGATGTAGCGATACATGTCCGCGAGCTGCCACTCGCCGCGGGCAGGGCTCGCGTCGTTGCGCGGCGTCGTCGTCGCGAGCTGGCCGAACTGCGTCATCATCCGGCCGAGCACGCGCTCGACGTGGAAGTCGCCGCCGATGCCGAGCTGGGTCACTTGGTTCTCGCCCGAGCGCCACGCTTCGGTCGAGCCGCCGATCGTGTCGTCGGCCGGGTGGTTGAAGCTGTAGTGGAAGACGTCGTCGAGCCGGAACTCGCCGGTGAAGTACTGGTTGCCGAGGAGCGAGTCCTTCGTGCGCGCGTTGCCGCTCTGCCAGGTGAAGTCGGCAAACGTGAACGGATCGGACTCGTCGGCGAACGCAGGAGATGCGCCCGCGGCGAGGGCGGTACAGGTGATGAACAGACAGAGCCTCATGGCGCGCGACGTTGCTGCATCGGCCGTGCCCGCGCAAGCTCGCGACGCGTCGTGGTGTCGCGGTGAGAAGTCGTGCGTTCTGCACGCTCGTCGCGTTCCGAGCGCAATTCAATCGTGCAAATGGAACGGCGTGCTGATCACGACGACGCGATCGGAGCACTGCGCGCGCAGCATGTAGCGGAGGAACGTGCCGCGGTTGTTGTGCAGCGCGCCCTCGTACCAGTGGCTCATGATGAGGTCCGGAATCACGACCGCGATATCGCGATCGGGATGCGCGGCCTCGGTCCGCTTGACGAACTCGACGAACGGGCTGAGGAACTCGCGGTACTGCGACGTCAGGACGACGAGCTTGGGCTGCGCGATCCGGTTCTTGCGCGCAGGGTTGGCGATCAACAGCTCCCAGTTATCCGACAGGTCCTCGACGTTGCCGAGCTCGGTCTTGACCTGCACGACGATGATGTCGTCGGACAGCCGCAGCGCGAACCGCAGCCCCTGCAGGGTCATCTTGCTCCAGCTGCCCGCCGCGAGCACGACGATCGGATCGGCGCGGTCGGGCATCTCCATCGGCTCGATCGTCGCCACCTGCACGCCGACCTTGCGGTAGTGGCGGTTGACGCGCAGGAACAACAGCACGAGCGCGGGCA
>Ga0209698_10008132_pt1 | contig 10875 bp, 11 predicted proteins | sample LitLauG_LLR_2012_FD_187203 | JGI IMG/M metagenome (GOLD analysis project Ga0209698, IMG submission 187203) | Freshwater sediment microbial communities from Pennsylvania, USA - Little Laurel Run_MetaG_LLR_2012 (SPAdes) (version 2) | ecosystem: Environmental > Aquatic > Freshwater > Creek >... | reverse complement strand
GTAAACACCGGCTCCGAAAACGAAGTTCTGCGAGTTTTTAGCGACGGTGATTCCGATCTGCTTGACCGCGGCGGGAAGGCGACCGGACGCGGTGTTGACGCGGTTCTCGATGTCGACGGTGGCAAGATCGGGATCGCGAGTGATGTCGAAGGTCGCCGTGATAGAACTGATGCCGTCGTTGCCGCTGGACGAAGTGATGTACTTCATGCCCTCGGCACCGTTGATCTGCTGCTCGAGAGGCGTGGTGACCGCGGATTCCACGGTCTGCGAACTGGCTCCGGTATAAAAGGCAGTTACGCCGACCTGGGGCGGAGCCAGATTCGGGAACTGCGCGATGGGCAGCGTGGGGATACAGGCCGCGCCCGCGAGAATAATGAGCAAGGCGCAAACGGTGGAGAATACCGGGCGATGAATGAAAAAGTCGACCATAAGAAAAAAGTTCTCAGTTCTCAGTTGTCAGTTCTCAGTCTTTCGCGCTTGCTGCCGCTATGTGCTCTGAGCTGGTTCCTGAGAAGGTTTTCTTTGACTTTTGCTAGCTGCTGCTTTCCTGCGGGACAACGGGTATTCCATCGATTAGAAACTGGGTGCCAGTGACGACCACTTTATCGCCGGGTTTGACGCCATCGAGGATGACATAGTTGTTTCCTACAATTTGGCCGACCTGGAGCGGCTTCTGGTGGACAACGTATCCACCCTTGTTGTCAGACTCGGCGACGAATGCGAAATAAATTCCGCCGATACGAGACACGGCCACGACCGGAACCACTGGCTTCTGATCGCTGCCCCAGACCACGCGCGCACGGATGAACTGGGCAGTGCGCAAGCTGTCATTGGAGTTGGCGATGGTCGCCTTGACGAGTACGGCCTGCGTAGAGCTATCAACCTGGGGTGAGATGAAAGTAATACGGCTGCTGGCTAGCTGATTCCCCGATCCGTCGACGATCTGGACAGGCAGATTCGATTTGAGCTGGGCAGACTTCTCGATGGGAATGTAGATATACGCCTCGAGACTTCCGGGACGGTCGACAGTCGTGAGTTGCGTGGTGACGAGAACTCGGTCGCCGACACGAACGGGAACATCGCCGACGATTCCGGCACGGGGCGCCACCACCTGGTAGTAGTGGAGCTGCACCTGCTGCTCATTGACCTGAGCGCCAAGCGACTGCAACTGCGCTACGGCTGCGTCCAGAGTAGCTTTAGCCTGGTCGAGATCCTGTTTGCTGACGACTCCAGCATCGGCGAGACCACTGACGCGCTGATAATTCTGCTTGGCCCAGGTGACCTGGGCTTCCTGAGCGGCGCGGGCATTCTCCTGACTCTTGACCGTGGCCTGCTGCTTGGCCGGATCGATCTGCATCATGGGAGCGCCAGCGGCGACGCGCTCACCGGAGTGGACGAATATCTGGGTGATGACGCCTTCGACCTGCGGCGAGACCACGGCGGAATCGCGGGACTTCAAGGTCGCGACATAATCGGTCGTGTCGTCAACTTGCTGGGCAGCGGCGGTGCGCACCTTCACAGGCATCGCCTGCGGGGCATCCGGCTTGGCTGCTTTGCTGTCGTTGCACGCGGCGGTCAGGAGCAGCGCGGCGAGCGAAGTAACGGCGAGAACGAAGGACAGGGCTTTCGAGGAGAATCGACACATAGTTCACCCAAATTCACTCACAACGCGGAACAGTTTACAGGGCGGATTACCGTCCCCGGATTGGCCGCGCCTTGGTTCGGCTCCAATAGTAGATCAGAAAATATAGATTCACGGTGGGGGCCGGACGCTCCGAAGAATTTTCGCATCTGCTAAATTGTTTTGTCATGAAGCCTAGCCGGAGTTTTGCCAGCGACAACAATGCGGTGGTCCATCCAGAAGTGCTGGAGGCTATCCAGCGAGCCAATCAGGGGCACGTCGTTGGGTATGGAGACGACCCCCATACGGAATCAGCGGTAGCCCGTTTCCGGCAGGAGTTTGGGCAAGACACGGAGGTCTTCTTCGTTTTCAACGGGACGGCCGCTAACGTATTGAGCTTGCAGGCTCTCACGCGGTCGTTTCACGCGGTGCTGTGCCCGGAGTTTTCTCATATTTATACGGATGAGTGCGGAGCGCCCGAAAGGTTTACCGGCTGCAAGCTATTGCCTCTGAGCGCGCCGGGCGGAAAGCTCACGGTGGAAACGGTGGCCGCGGCGTATCACGGGATCGGCGACCAGCATCACGTGCAGCCGCGAGTCATTTCGATTACGCAATCCACGGAGATGGGGACGGTCTACAAGCCGGCCGAGGTCGAAAAGCTGGCACAATTTGCCCATGAGCGGGGAATGTTCCTGCATATGGATGGGGCGCGGATCTCGAACGCGGTTGCCGCACAGCGATTGACGCTGCGCCAGGCGACGCGCGATCTGGGAGTGGATGTGCTCTCCTTTGGCGGGACCAAGAACGGGCTGATGGGTGTGGAAGCTGTGGTTTTCTTCCGTCCGGAGCTGGCGAAAGACTTCTGTTTTGTGCGAAAGCAAGGGATGCAACTGGCGTCGAAGATGCGGTACATGTCGGTGCAGATGGAGGCCTTGCTGACGAACGATCTGTGGCGGCGGAATGCGGAACATGCCAACCGCATGGCGCAACTGCTCAAGGCTGAGGCGGAGAAGATTCCGGGGGTGAAGATCGTCTATCCGGTGGAGGCGAATGGCGTATTCGCGCAGATTCCGCGAGACACTATAAAGAAGATACAGGAGCTGTACTTCTTTTATGTGTGGAGTGAAGAGGAGTCGGTGGCGAGGTGGATGTGCTCGTTCGATACGACCGAAGAGGACGTGCGCCACTTTGCCAGCTTCGTTGCGCAATGCGTCGCATGAACTAGTGGTCGACGGCTGCGGGGTCGTTGAGTAGAGCGCGGGTCTCAGGATCAATTTTGAGGTTCTTGATTTCGATGTCAATCCAGTGCGTAATCGTGGCTGCGTCGTGCATCTTGAGAACTCTATTACTGAAGGCGTAATAGCTCCAGTAGCTGACCGAGGTGCGGTTTGCCCTTTCGGTATTCATGAAGAGCGTGTCGTCGTCCGCACAACTCGAAAACCACTCGAAGTATTGTCCGGCTGCCACTGATCCGGCTTCAGAGGCGTCGGGGACATTAGAGGTGTCGATGATTCCTTCTTTGAGACCTTTCGCGTTGAGGTCGGCACCCGAGGGGCAACGAGGAGCAAAAGGAGGACTCTCGAGTGGAAGGAAAGAACTGCCATCTCCGGTTCGCTGTAACAGCCCGGACGGGATCCAGGAGTTCTAACGGTTGGGAAAAACCCTCAGCGGACTCCCATTTATTTCTGTGCAGCCCTGAACTTCGCCCAGCGCGCTTTTTGCGCCGCTGCAATTCTCCTGCGTCCGGCAGGCGAGATTACGCGCTTCTTTCGAGTTGATCTACTCTTTGTCCCATGCAGGTAGACTTTCCCAAAGGTAGTCAATGCGGCGGTCACGCGATGCAATTCATCTTCAAGGCGGGCCCGTTCGTGCTGGAGTTGTTTTACTACTGACTGAATCAGATTCTGCGACATAGGGCGATCTTATCACTGAAAAGCGGGACGCCCAGAGTCTTCTCGCGCCAGAGACATCTCTACAGGAGGCAGATTCCTGTTTTGGCTCAAATGCGGCGATGGGAGGGGTGTTTGAGCGAATCTGATACCTACATGATAGCGATTTGGCACTGTCAATCACGCGAATAAGTGCCGGCCCCGCTTAGTACTGAGGTTGCTGCAACGGCGCCAGGAAGAGCGAACAAGGTGTTACCATTTCGATCTGTCCATGACAAAGCACGGATGGTTGCGGTCAGTACGACTTCATTTCCGGATATTTCTGACGACGATCACCGCCGTTTGTCTGACATGTGGGGCGATCGCGGGGAGTTCGGAATCCGCGGGGGCGCAAACCGCGAGTAAAAAATTCAGGCCATCTCCAACGCTCCCGCTTACCAGCTTCTACGATACGGCGCACCCTCTTCCTCCGGGTCAGCCGGGAGCGCTCATTCGGTCGGAAGCGACCAATCAGTACGAGCTTCCATATGAGTTGTCAGCAATTCGCATTCTTTATCATTCGAGAACGATTGACGGAAAAGATGTAGCTGTTTCTGGTGTGGTGCTCATACCGGATGGCAAAGCGCCCAGTGGCGGGTGGCCGGTAGTTGCTTGGGCGCACGCCTTCCGAGGAGCGGCGCGGCAGTGCGCTCCGTCGCTGAGCAGGAATCTTGGCGTAGGGCCGCTGCTCGCGATGTATGCCAATCTCGGATATGCGGTCGTGGCGACTGACTATGCCGGACTCGGAGTCGACTCGGGCCGGCCCGTGCTCGACATGCAATCGAATGCGCTGGATGTTGTCTATTCGATTCCGGCGGCGCGCGCGGCGGTTAAGGAGATCGGACCGAAATGGATGGTGGCGGGATCGTTTCAGGGCGGACTGGCCGCAGTCGCTGTCGCGGAGAGCGAGGTTCGGGATCCGAACTATCTGGGCAGTGTCGTTACTTCCGGCCTGGCGGACGCACAGTCGGCCTATGAGCGATTCGCACTGACGTCGAATCGCATGCTGCTCGTGATGGCGTCGACCGTAAAGGCGCTTTCTCCGGAGTTCCAGTTGAAAGACATGTTGAAAGAGAAAGCACTCCTTGCGTTGGAGCGGACAATGCAGAGCTGTGGAGGGGAAGCTGAGCCGGAATTTACCAATGAGATGCTTAACTCAGGATGGGAGAGCAACCGGTTTGTGAAGGACTTCCTGGGCAGAAACGTGCCGGGTCAAAAAACGGCGCGGGGACCGCTGCTCGTCATCAGCGGCGAGGCCGACCCGGTGATTCCGGCGGATATGACGGCTCAATCGGTGGCCGGCATGTGCAAGCGCGGCGATAGGATTCTGTTCCTGAAGTATCCGAATATGGATGCGGGCGGCGCAATGGGAACTTCGATCTCAGACCAGATCAGCTGGATCAAAGCGCGGTTTGACGGGCATGCGGCACCGAGTAACTGTCGCTGAGGACCGGGGCTAAAGCCCACGTCATTTGCCCGGATTACCCGGCCCTGAAGGGCAGCTTTTCCACGACGGTAGATTACCAATTGCGGTCGGAGTCGGGCGTGTCTTCGAGCCGTCTGACCTGATTGCGTCTGTGATGGACCACAAAAAGCATGCCCACAGATGCCAAGGTGGGCGGAATAACAAGAATGAGAATTCCGCTCTGCAAGGCCGCGATCATCCGAGCGCCAGCTGAAGCGGCCTGCGTATAGCACAATGAGCAACTCTGAGATAATGCCGGTGCCGCAGTCAGGAGCAAAGTTAACCCCGCCAAGGCGAGCCGTGCGAGACGCGGACGCAGTTTACGCATGAAAGACTCCAAAGACTAGCTTGGCCCAAAACCAGTAAGCCGGAACAGGAGCAAGCGGAAGCTGTCCGTCCAGATGTAATTCATGGCTGCGAGGACGAAGAGCGTAAAGAAAACGATGAACTGGATCAAATTCTTCTTTTCCGAGGCCAGATTCATCCAAAAGAACACTACGAGAACGGTCTCGATGGCGCCAAACGTCAGCATACGCACGACCAACTGAGACCCTGAGATGTGCTGATAGCCAATGAAGAACTGCGCTGCGGTTATGACCAGCAGGCAGGCATATACGACCACATACTTTCCAGTTCCTTGTCCTTCAGCTGCTGCCATAGTGTTTTGCTCCTTAGTTCTCTGCCTTCATCTCGCCGGACAGCTTCTGGCTCAGGGAGCCACATTCATCAGATAGACCGCGGGAACAATGAACAGCCAGACCAATCCCACAAATTGCCAAAAGAGGCTGAAGAGTTCGATATCGTCGGCGTTGTAGCGGCCTCCCTTGTAGCGGATGGCGACCACGAAGAGCGCAATCGTACCGACTCCCATGTGGAGCAGGCTGAATCCGGTGATGGAGTAGAACGAGGCGCCAAAGGCCGGTGGTCCCCAGGGATTTTGCGAGATGCCAGCGCCCTGGCTGATCATCCCCATCCAGTCGCGGATATGGAGCAAGGTGAAGATCGCGCCGGCGAGAGCGGTGATGATCATCCAGCGGAAAGCACCCGCTTTGTCGGCTGCCCTTGACGCCTTGACCGCGAACAGCATAGTCAGGCCGCTGGTCAGCATCACCACGGTCATGATGGCCACATTGGTGATGGTTCCGCCATGGAACGGTCGCGGCCAATCGGGGGTGGCATTTCGCACGAATGCATAAGCTGCGATACAGGCAGCAAACGTCATCACGTCGGACATGATGAACAGCCACATGGCCAGCTTCTTAGAAGGAACCGCAAACGGGGGTGCCTCCATCGGACCCGGCGTATGTGCTCCCATCGTCAAGTGTGCTTCGCTCACATTGCCTCCTGTGTCGCACGCATCAGAGTTTCATCCAAAGCAGCAAAAGCAAATACACCCAGAGAATGCCCATGAAATGCCAGTAGTAGGAGAAGGAATCCAGCGTACTCCGGCGCAGTACGGTCTTACGCAGCTTGCCGAGAACGTAAACCAAGCCGACGAGTCCTCCGATCACGTGGATCGCATGAACGGCAGTCAAGAGATAAAAGAAGGAACTGTTAGGATTGGTGGCCAGATACAAGCCCTGAGAACGCAGGTCCAGCCATGCGGCGTACTGGCCCACGACAAATACAGAGCCGAGGAACGCAGTGACATACAGCCAAAGCGCAGGATTCAGGTCGGACGTTCTCTCGCCGCCCATGAAAACGGCAACGCGGCGGCGCGCCAACTCGAGAGACACGCTGCTGACCAGCAATACTAAGGTGTTGAAGTAAAGAACAGGGGGGAGGACAAGATGATGCCAGTCCAAAGAAGCCCCTTGTCGAACGACCAGCGCGCTGGTAAAAGCCGCGAACGACATGGAAATTGCCGCGAGGACCACCCAGATTCCGGTTTTTGAGGGGACGGGCGCGTACTCCTGGACTACCGGCAACTTCCCGTCATTCGGAACAAGATTCCGGAAACCTCCATTGCCGGGAGGCACCGGTTCCGGGGAACGACGTACATTCAGCTTCGGTGGTACTACGGTAGTTGCCATAAGGGCACTGCACTCCTCAAGACATATTTCCTGGACTCGGGATACGGCATGGCCGAAGCCATGCCGTCCTTATTATTTTTACAGCCTCTTATGGCTCGTCGTGAGCAGGGTCCACTTTCTCAGGTGAATCCTGCATCACGTAATCGCCCTTGGAACCCTGTACGCCGTATTGATAGGGATCGTGATAAACGACCATGTGGCGGCCGCCGAAGTTATCCCACGGTGGCGGCGAACTGGTGGACCACTCGAGCGACGTGCCTTCCCACGGGTTGTCGGGCGCAGGTTCACCTTTGAACCGGCTGTAAATGAAGTTGTAGATAAAAATAAACTGGACAGCGCCTGTGAAAAGCGCGGCGATGGTGATGAATTGGTGCACGCCGACGAGTGGCTGCATGTAGTCCGCCGGAAACGACGAATAGCGGCGCACATTCCCAGCCATGCCTAGGTAGTGCATCGGCATGAAAATGCAGTAGACGCCGACGAAGGTGCACCAGAAGTGAATCTTGCCCAGGGTTTCGTTCATCATCCGTCCCCACATCTTCGGGAACCAGAAATACGTTCCGGAGAAGATGCCGAAGACGGCGGCGATGGCCATAGTGAAGTGGAAATGGGCCACCACGAAATAGGTCGCGTGGAGCAGGATCTGAATCGACGGCTGTGCCAGAAAGAAGCCGCTGACTCCGCCGGTGATGAACACTGAAATGAAGCCCAGTGCAAACAGAGAAGCGGAGGTGATGCGCAACCGCGCGCCGTAAAGGCTCCCCAACGCAATCAAGACGATGATTGTGGATGGAATCGTAATCATCAGGGTGGGGAACGAGAACAGGATTGAAGAGAAAGGATTCATCCCGCTGACAAACATGTGGTGTCCGTACACCATGTAGCTGAGCACGGCCAAAGCACCCATGGAATAGACCATGACGCGATGGCTGAGCAGGGGCTTGCGGGCGCTGGTGATGAGGACATGGGAGATGATGCCCATGCCGGGCACGATGGCGATGTAGACCTCGGGATGTCCGAAGAACCAGAACAGGTGCTGCCAGAGAAGCGTCGATCCTCCGGAGTGGGGCAGGACCTGATCATTCATGACGAGGTTTGAGGCCACGAAGAAGCTGGTCCCGGCAACGTGGTCGAGGATGAGCAGGATGCATGCCGGCAACAGCACGGAGAATGAAGTCAACCCCATGCAGGAGGTGATAAACCAAGCCCAAGTGGGAAGCGGCAAGCGCCACATGCTCAAGCCCTTGCAGCGCAGATCAAGAATATTCGGAATGAAGTTTAACGCTCCGAACAACTGGCCGACACAGAAGATGGCGATGGAGGTCGCCCAGATGACCACGCCCGCGCCCTGGCCAGGACCTGCCACTGAGCCGACTGCGCTGAGCGGAGCGTATTGTGTCCAGCCGCCCAAGGTAGGTCCGTCGCCAATGAAAAACGACAAGAGCATGACGCAGAAAGCCACAAACGTTGTCCAGAACGACATCATGTTGAAGTGGGGAAACGGCATATCCTCGGCGCCCGTGTGGATCGGGATGAAGAAGTTGCCGAAGGCCGCGAATGGAGCGACCGTGAGCACGAAAAATACCATGAACGTGGCGTGCATGGTCATGAGCTGGAGGTAGTACTCCGGTGTCATCACGTTACCGGGGGCGCCGGTGGCGGAGAGCAAATGGAGTCCGGGAATAGCGAAGTTCGTCCATGCCAGGTGGATGCGCATCAACCAGGAAAGCACCATGCCGATGATCACAGCGGCCAAGCCCAGCATGTAATACTGCTTGCCGATTACCTTGTGGTCGAGGCTAAAAACGTGCTTCCGGATGAAGGTCGTCGGAGGCCCGTGGTGTGCCGCCGCGTGCGCTGTCGTGTCGCTCATGTGCTCACCTCGAATAAAGAGATCTGTACGCAGAAACGAATGCAGACGGGTCTTTCCCTCCACCCATCTCACTGCATCGCTTGTTCCTTCTTGATCCAATCGTCGTAATCCTGCTGCGACAACACGCTGAGGTAGGCTTTCATGTTGTAGTGGCCGAGCCCACAGAGCTGGCTGCATACGATTTCATACTTGCCGACCTTGGTTGCCGTGAAATGGAGCTGAAGATCCAGTCCGGGCACGAAATCCTGATGGATTCGCAGCGCAGGAACATAGAAGGAATGACTGACATCCTTGGCGTGCATCAGCAAACGGACTTCCTTGTTCACCGGGATGGCCATTTCGGCGGTTACGATGTCGTCCCTGGATTCAGGATCGTTGGCGGGATCGAGACCAAAGAAATTCTGGTTGGCCTCGCTGATTTTGTCGGCGTGCAGCGGACCGAACTTTCCGTCTGGCCCAGGATAACGAAAATAGAAAGCAAACTGCCCGGCCTGCACTTGAATCGGGATCGCGTCCGCAGATGGTTGCGTGAAGTAGATATTGCCCCAGGCCTTCACTCCGAAAATTCCCAAGGCGAAGACTTCGACACCGACGAGAACGATCGCGCCAATCACCAGCCCTTTTGCACCGCCCGGGAAACTCTTCGACTTCTCGCCAGGCCGGGGGCCGGAGAACCGCCAGATGAGCCAAGCCAGAAGAATCTGGGAGGCAAGGAAAGAGATTCCGGCCTCCCACATCGTTTCCGAGAGCTGGTCGTCAATGGCTTGGCCATGGGACGAGACATCCTCCACTGGATGCCAGGTATTGCGAACGACAGGAACCGCGGAAAGAATCGCGATTACGAGAATAGTGATCGCAAAGAATTTTGCCATGATGGTTCGCGCCTCCGTTGCTGCGTCCGAGCGTGCTCCCCGGAAATGCGGCGGCGGAGATTCGTCGCTCCGCCGCTTCTATCGTCAATATGCCTTCGCCTTGAAGGTGAAGTTGACGTCCTTGGTTTCATTGCCGGTGATGGTGACGTCGGCCGTCTGCGTGCCGTAGTCCTCGTGCCAGGCAGTGATGGTGTATTTGCCGGGAGGCAGGTTGGCCAGTTTGAAATCTCCCCCGCCCTTGCTGACGTCAAAGTGATTCGTGTTTAGAACCGCGAACTCACCATGCATCCAGGGGTGGACGTTGCACTTCACCGAAATGAATTCCGGCTTGTCGTATTTCTCGGAGATGGGCGGCGTTCCGGGCGGCTGGGACTTATTCCATTCGCGATTTACCTTGGCCAGCGGATGGATGTTATGCGAAGTCTGGTCGCTGTTGACGATTTTCAGCTCCTGGTTGACGTGCATGGCCAGAACGTGGGGAAGATACTGGCAGCCCTTCTGCTCGAAAGTCACGGCCTGCGCCGGAACTTGACCATCGTCGGGAGCTCCGGAAGAAATGTAAACCACCACATTTTCGAGAGCATTGTTCGGTCCGGTAACCACTGTTTCGGTCGTCACCGGCGTTGCGTGCTGCTTGGCGCAACTGGGCTCCTTGGACATGTCGATGGGTTTCTGGTGGGCGGGCGTGCCCGTGTAAGTCACCTTGCCGCTGATGGTTCCAGCGAACATCAGGGACGAACAGACGATCAGGGCCAAAACAATGAGCGACGTTTGCTTGATGCGCATTCTGGTACTTCCTCCTCGAATTCTTCGAATCAATGGCCGCCGCCGGGGGCTTTGTTATCGGCCGGGGCAGCTGCAGGTGCAGGGTTTTTGTCCACGTACGGCGGAATCACTCCGTGCGCAGCCGATAGAACTTCATTTTCCTTACTGTGACGATGGACCTGCAGCGTGCGCAGGAAGTGGACGAGATCCCAGGCGTCGTTCGGCTGAATGACGTCCGCGAACGAAGGCATCGGGGTGCCGTCAACACCGGTCATGAAAATCTTGTAGATATCCTGATTGGTGTTGCCGCATTTGAAG
>Ga0209698_10008131_pt1 | contig 10877 bp, 4 predicted proteins | sample LitLauG_LLR_2012_FD_187203 | JGI IMG/M metagenome (GOLD analysis project Ga0209698, IMG submission 187203) | Freshwater sediment microbial communities from Pennsylvania, USA - Little Laurel Run_MetaG_LLR_2012 (SPAdes) (version 2) | ecosystem: Environmental > Aquatic > Freshwater > Creek >... | reverse complement strand
AGCTGCTGCTGCGCGCTCGGTAGGGTTCGCGCCAGAAGCGCGCCACCAGGGCGCGCAGCAGCAGCTGCTGCACCAGGCTCATGCGCGCGTGCGGCGGCATCTCGAACGCGCGCATCTCCAGCAGGCCCAGCCGGCCGGTGGGGCCGTCGGGCGAGTAGAGCTTGTCGATGCAGAACTCGGAGCGGTGGGTGTTGCCCGTCACGTCGATGAGCAGGTTGCGCAGCAGGCGGTCCACGAGCCAGGGGCGCACCTCGCGCCCGGGGCCGGCAAGCCGGTGCAGTTCGGCAAAGGCGATTTCCAGTTCGTAGACCTGGTCATTGCGCGCCTCGTCCACGCGCGGCGCCTGGCTGGTGGGACCGATGAACAGTCCCGAGAACAGGTAGGACAGCGCCGGGTGGTTGTGCCAGTAGGCAATCAGGCTGGCCAGCAGGTCGGGCCGGCGCAGCATCGGGCTGTCGGCCGTGGTGGGGCCGCCCAGTACAAAGTGGTTGCCGCCGCCGGTGCCGGTGTGGCGGCCGTCGACCATGAACTTCTCCGCCGACAGGTGCGAGAGGCGGGCCGCTTCGTACAGGTGCTCGGTGCGGTCCACGAGCTCGGGCCAGTCCGCCGAGGGATGGATGTTGACCTCGATGACGCCAGGGTCGGGCGTGACCGACAGCCCCTGCAGCCGCGGATCGCGCGGCGGCGGGTAGCCCTCGAGTATCACCGCCATGTCGAGGTCGGTGACTACCGATTCGATGGCGGCGAGCAGTTCGAGGAAGTCTTCCAGGCGTGCCAGCGGCGGCAGGAAGATGTAAAGATTGCCCTCGCGCGGCTCAACGCACAGCGCCGTGCGCGTGTAGTTGCCGGCCGATGCAAACCGCTGCGGCGCGGCGGCGGTGGCTGGGCCATCGGCGGCATCTGGCACGCCGTCATCGCCTGCGGGGCCGTTTGCCCCGGTCAATGCGGCGGCACCGGCGCGGCCAATGGCGCCACCGGACGGGATCCTGTCGTGGGGATCGGCCTGGGCCGATACGCCGGGCGCATCGGCCGCAGCCGTGCCGGCGGGCCGTCGATACTGGCTTTCCAGGCGCACCGCGTCGGGCAGATCGGGCCGCGCGGCGTAGGGGTCGCGTTCCTCTTCGAGCACGCGGTCCGCCGCGGTGGCCCAGGGCAGGGAATCGAGCGGCAGGCGCCAGCCCATGGGCGAGTCGCCAGGCACGAGGTACATGCGTTCATCGCGGAAAAACCACGGGCCGGTCTCCCAGCGTGCCCCGGCGAGAGCAGGGTCGCCCTCGGCGCGGCGCAGGGGGAGCGCATAGCCGACCTCGGCGGAGAGTCCGGCGTCGAAGATGCGCCGCAGCCGCTCGCGCTCCATCTCATCGTCGAGGCGGCTGTCGAAGGGGTCGACATTGACGGGCAGGCGCCGTTCGCGCCAGAGGTAGTACCACACGTCTTCATACGCAGCGATGGCAAAGCGCGGATCCAGCCCCAGCCGGTCGACCAGTGCCAGCATCAGCCGGCGTGCATCGGCCTGCCGGTAACCGCGCGGCGCGCGCTCATCGGCAAAGCGTGCCGGATCGCGCCACGCGGGCTGGCGGTCGCGCCGCCAGTACACCGACAGCGCCCAGCGCGGCAGCTGCTCTCCCGGGTACCACTTTCCCTGGCCAAAATGCAGGAAGCCGCCGGCGCCGTATTTTTCGCGCAGCCGCAGCACGAGATCGGTGGCGTAGGCGCGCTTGGTCGGGCCCAGGGCCGTGGTGTTCCACTCATCGCCATCGCGGTCGTCCACCGAAACGAAGGTGGGTTCGCCGCCCATGGTCAGGCGCACGTCCATGGTCTTGAGATCGGCATCGACCGCGTGCCCCAGCGTCTCGATTGCCGCCCACTGCTCGTCACGGTAGGGAAAGGTGACCCGCGGCGACTCGTAGATGCGCGTCACGCTCATTTCGTGGATGAACGTGACCTCGCATTCCTCCAGGGCGCCCGTGACCGGCGCGGCGCCGCCCGGCTCCGGCGTGCACGCCAGGGGAATGTGGCCTTCGCCGGCCAGCAGTCCCGAGGTGGGATCGAAACCGATCCAGCCGGCACCGGGCAGGTAGACCTCGCACCAGGCATGCAGGTCGGTGAAGTCCCTTTCGGCACCCGAGGGGCCGTCGATGGCCTTGACATCGGGCTTGAGCTGGATGAGGTAGCCGGAAACGAAACGCGCGGCAAGGCCGAGCCGGCGCAGGCATTGCACCATGAGCCAGCCGCTGTCGCGGCACGAACCGGCACGCAGTTCCAGGGTCTGCTCGGGCGTCTGGACACCGGGCTCGAGGCGGATGACATAGCGGATTTCGCGCTGCAGGCGCTGATTGAGATCGACCAGGAAATCGATGGGGCGCCGCGGCGTCAGGTCCAGGCTGGCGACAAAGTCCTTGAGCAGCGGCGTGGCCGGCGCCGCGACGAGATAGGGCTGCAGTTCCAGGCGCAGTGCCGGCTCGTATGCAAAAGGAAAGACCTCGGCGCTCGGATCCAGGAAGAAATCGAAGGGATTGAACACCGCCATCTCGACCACAAGGCCGATATCGATGCGCAGTTCGCGGGTGCGCTCCGGGAACGCCAGCCGGGCGACGTAATTGGCGAAGGGATCCTGCTGCCAGTTGACAAAGTGCTGCTCCGGCAGCACCTTCTGCGAATAGGAGAGCACGCGCGTGCGCGCATGCGGCGCGGGCCGCAGCCGCACGAGGTGGGGCGACAGCGCCACCAGCCGGTCGTACTGGTAGTCGGTGCGGTGATGCAGTGCTACGTGGATGGACATTGGCTATCTTTGCGCGGTGACTGCTGGGCCACCAGTTGTATGGGAGATGCGTGGGAGCCGGCAACGGCGGCGTTGTCGGCCGGCACCAGGGCGGGAACCGGCGCCCGCACCGGCAGGGTTTCCTGCGTCTCCAGCCGCAGGGCACCCGAGCCCTCCGGCGCATCGCGCCAGGCCGGATCGGGAATCTCGCCAAACACCTGGCGCAGGCGTGTGCCCCAGGTGGTGCGGATCATCCGCATGTATTCATTGCTTTCGTCGATGCGGACAAACTTGGTAACGCGCAGCGCATCGGCTTCGTAAACGAGCAGGTCCAGCGGCAGCCCCACCGAAATATTGGAGCGCAGGGTCGAATCCATCGAGATGAGCGCGCATTTGGCCGCCTCGCCCAGGCTTGTCTCCGGCGTGATGACGCGGTCGACAATGGGCTTGCCGTACTTGGATTCGCCGACCTGGAAATAGGGATTCTCCGGCGTGGCCTCGATGAAATTGCCCGCGGAGTAGACATGGAAGAGGCGCATGGTCTCGCCCCGGATCTGTCCGCCGAACAAAAAGCTGCAGTTGAACTCGATGCCCGCTTCGGCCAGCGCCTCGCCGTCGCGCTGATGGACGGTGCGCACGGCGTCTCCGACGAGCCGCACCGCATCAAACAGGTTGCGCGCAGTCCAGACGGTCGCCGCGGCCGGGTCTGCCGTCTCGCACACGATCTGCCGCACCGCCTGCGTGATGGCCAGGTTGCCCGCGCTCATCATCACGAGCAGCCGGTCACCCGGCCGCTCGAAAACGGTCATCTTGCGGAAGGTGGAGATCTGGTCGACGCCGGCGTTGGTGCGCGAGTCCGAAAGAAACACCAAGCCTTGATTCAAGCGCATTGCCACACAATACGTCATCGCACATTTCCCTGTCGCGCAAGCGCGGCTAATGTAAGCGCGCTGCGTCAAACCAAATTGTTCCCGGCGCGGGCCGGACCCCGGCAGATTACCGAGACTGCGCGCCGCCGTCGAACGGCTGCACGCAGTCCCCTAGCGCAGCATCTCCGGGGGTACGAGGAAGTCCTGGCTGATGCGCTGGCCGATGTCGTTGACGCGCTCCAGGAAGCTCGTGAGAAACACATGGGTACCCTGGGCCAGCAGATCTTCCACCCGTCCGAACTGCAACTCGGCGCGCAGCAGTCCTGCGCGGCGCGCCGTCTCTCCGGACCGGTCGTTCTTCAACTGCTCCAGATTAGCGCATACCTCGTCCACCGACGCAGCCAGCGAACGCGGCATATCACGGCGCAATATCAGCAATTCTGCCACCCGCAGCGGCGTGATCACGTCGCGGTACACCCGGCGGTAGATTTCGAAGGCGGATACGGACCGCAGGACCGCCGCCCAGTAGTAGTAATCCAGGTAGTGCGGCTGGCCATTTCCGTCGGTGCCGCTGCTGAGCACCGGGCCGTTGGCGCCCGCCCGTGGTGCAACCACGATTGGCTGCGCCTGTACCTGTACCTGTACCTGGCCATCGGCGACCGGCACCGGCCCCGCGGCCTCGTCAAGAAACTTCACGTCGAGGATCCGCGCAGTGTTGTCGGCCCGCTCCAGGAAGGTTCCCAACCGCGTGAAGTAAAAGGCCTCGTCCTTGAGCATGGTGCCGATGGTCACGCCCCGTGTGAGGTGCGAGCGGAACTTCACCCACTCGAAGAACTGCTTGGGGTCGCTCTGGAGCAGTCCCTCGCTCAACTGGCTTTGCAGTTGCAGCCAGGTGTAATTATGGGTTTCCCACACGTCGGTGGTCAGCGAACCGCGCACGGCCCGCGCGTTTTCCCGCGCAGCCTGCAGGCAGGAATAGATGGACGAGGGATTGTCCGGATCGCGGACCATGAAATCGAGGACCGCCGGCACGCTCATCGTCTCGTGCATTGCGTCAAACCGCGGCTGGAGCTCGGATATGCCCAGCATGGCGCGCCAGCCCCGCTCCGCCTGCTGCGGCGACTGGGGGAGCAGCGAGGTTGTGAGGGTGACGTCGAGCATGCGCGCCGTGTTTTCGGCCCGCTCGATGTACCGCGCCATCCAGAACAGGTGGTCGGCCGTGCGGCTCAGCATGGTGCGGCGCTCGGTTGCCACGTCAGGCCTCCAGAACCCAGGTGTCCTTGGTGCCGCCACCCTGGGACGAATTCACGACGAGGGAGCCCTCGCGCAGGGCAACCCGCGTCAGTCCCCCCGGAACCATGGTGACCGTCTTGCCCGAGAGCACGAACGGGCGCAGGTCGATATGGCGCGGCGCAATGCCCGAATCGACATAGGTCGGGCACGTGGACAGTGCCAGCGTCGGCTGGGCAATGTAATTGTCGGGTTGGGCCACGAGCCGGGTGCGGAACTCCTCGATCTCCGCCCGCGTGGCCGCGGGGCCGACCAGCATGCCGTAGCCCCCGGCGTTGTGCACTTCCTTGACCACGAGTTCGGCAAGGTGGGCCAGCGTGTAGTCGAGATCCTCTGGCTTGCGGCAGCAATACGTGGGCACGTTGGCAAGCAGGGGTTTCTCGCCCAGGTAGAACGCAATCATGTCCGGCACGTAGGGGTAGATGGATTTGTCGTCGGCAATGCCGGTGCCCACCGCATTGGCCAGCGTCACGCGGCCATTGCGATACACATCGAGCAGCCCGGCTACGCCCAGGCTCGAGTCGCTCCGGAATGCCGTGGGATCGATGAAGTCGTCGTCGATGCGCCGATAGATGACATCGACCCGTACCGGACCGCGCGTGGTGCGCATGTAGACGCCGGTATCCTGCACGAACAGGTCCTTGCCCTCGACCAGTTCGATTCCCATCTGCTGCGCGAGGAAGGCATGCTCGAAGTATGCCGAGTTGTACATGCCCGGCGTGAGCAGCACCACCGTGGGATCGTCGACGCCCTGGGGCGCCACCGAGCGCAGGTTCTCCAGCAGCAGGTCGGGGTAATGTTCCACGGGCGCAACGCGATTGCGCACGAACAGTTCCGGGAAAAGCCGCATCATCATCCGCCGGTTCTCCAGCATGTAGGAGACCCCGCTGGGCACGCGCAGATTGTCCTCGAGGACGTAGTACTCGCCGGCGCCGGCGCGCACGATGTCGACCCCGGCGATATGCGCGTAGATGTTGCTGGCCACGTCGACGCCGCGCATCTCCGGCCGATATTGCGAATTGCGCAGCACCTGTTCCATGGGCATGTGCCCGGCTCGCAGGAAGTCCTGGCCGTGATAGACGTCGTGCAGGAAGGCGTTGAGCGCGCGCACCCGCTGGCGCAGGCCGGCCTCCAGAAAGCGCCACTCGGGCTCGGGAATGATGCGCGGAATGACATCAAACGGAATGAGCCGTTCGGTGCCGGCGCCGTCGCCGTACACCGCAAAGGTGATGCCGACACGGCGAAATACCTGATCGGCCTCGGTGCGCTTGAGGCGCATGAGGTCATCGCTTTGTCCGGCCAGCCAGCCCTCGAAGCTGCCATAGTGCGGCCGCACGTTGCCGTGCGCCACGTACATCTCGTTGAAGATCGAGCTTTGCGTCACATTTCCTCGGTCAGGTTACCTCGATCGCCTGCGGCCCCGGCACCGCGAGTCCGTCGTACCCACCCAGGGCAGGAGCAAGCAATAAGTGCGCCACTGGCACCATTGTGAACACTGTCAACCAGATTTGGGTTGCCACGGCTGCAGATTTCCTGCGAAAAAGCAATGCTGCACCAGTTTGACGCAGCCATTGCGCGCATATCGCCCCCACAACGTGCACGAAGACGCTATTCCCCGCACCTGCCCGCACGTATACTTTATTCGCGGCTGCCCGAAAGTGCGGCACACGCATAAGCGCATAACAATAATTGGCACTGCATAACGCCGGGGTACCTTCCCAGGCGGCACCCGCCAGTAAACAAGACTAATTCAAGGAGAAAAGCATGGAGCGTAGGGAATTTATGACCGCTGCTGCGGGAGGCTTGGGCCTGCCATTGCTTTCGGCAGCGGCGGCGGTTACACCGGCCAGTGCGGCCACCCCCGTTCAGGACGCTGGCAGTTCGGCGGCCGCCCCGCAGGCGCTGCCGCTGCCCGGTCGCACCGGTCCTGCCAAGATGGCCACGGGCCTGACGGTGGCGAACCTGCGCGGCCCGACGGGTCCGCGCCTGGCGGTGCGCACCGCGCAGGGCATACTGGACGTGACGGCAGCCGCACGCGCGCTGGGCAAGGCCGTGCCGGCGACGACCGACGCGCTGATCAGCGATGGTCCCGGGCAATTGGCAGAATGCATCGCCGCCGCCACGGCCAAGCCCCGCGAGGGCTGGCTCATCGCCGAAGCCGACGCACCGTTTGCGCCGGCGGTGACGAATCCGCAAAAGCTCATTTGCATCGGCCTCAATTACCGCCGTCATGCGCACGAAGTCGGCATGGCCGAACCCAAGGCGCCGATCCTTTTCAACAAATTCAACAACACCCTGAACCACCACCGCGGCGTCGTGCCGACCCAAGGTCTGCCGGGCAACCATTTCGACTACGAATGCGAGCTCGTCATCGTCATGGGGCGGCGCTGCGTCGGCGTGTCCGAAGACAAGGCGCTTGACTACGTCTTCGGGTATGCCTCGGGCAACGATTTTTCCGAGCGCACTTACCAGGTGATCACCAGCCAGTGGCTGGCAGGCAAATCCAGCGACGGTTTCGCGCCACTGGGGCCCTATATCGTCACGGCGGACCAGGTTCCCAACCCCAACAACCTGAGCATCGAGACGCGGGTCAACGGCGAGCTGCGCCAGTCGTCGAACACCGCCGATTTCATCTTCAACTGCAACCAGATCATCTCCTATGCGTCGCACGTGTTTCCGCTCGAGCCCGGCGACATCATTTACACCGGCACTCCCGAGGGCGTCATCATGGGCATGCCCAAGGACCGGCAGGTCTGGCTGCGCACGGGCGACAAGGTCGTCACCACCGTGGGAAATCTCGGTGCTCTGGAGATCACCGTCGGCTAGCGCTTTTTGGCGGTAACGGGGTCATCGCGGCGATTCGCCGTGGACAAGTCGATCCGGGTCCGGTTCCCGCGGATCCGGGAAAACAAGCAGGCTGCCACCGGGAATCCGGAGGGCGGCCTGCCCGGACAGCGGAACGGCTGATCGCTGGCGGAACCAGGAGCGGCCCGTCCGACGCCGCCACCCCTACAGGGGGCCAACACGGCGCGGCTGGCGATGGGAAGCCAATCCGGTCCTAAATGGCTCCCACTCCGGGTAAGATCGCGGGCTATGCACTGCACCGAAGGCCCCACGGGGGCGCCGTGCAGGTCGGCGCAGCGCAGTCGCGCGTGCAGCCGTGGTAGCCACGGGCCAAGGCCCCACCCCAACCGTTTGCCTGTCACTGGAAACCCTGCAAGATGTGGATCGTCCAGATCGCCCTGCGCCGTCCCTACACGTTCCTGGTGATGGCGCTGCTCATACTGCTGGCCACGCCTCTGGCGCTGCTGAACATGGCCACGGACATCTTCCCGGAAATCAATATTCCGGTGGTCAGCGTCATCTGGAACTATGCCGGCCTGTCGGCCCAGGAGTTGGGCCAGCGCATCACGGCCACCACCGAACGCTCGTTGACGACCACTGTCAGCGATATCGAGCACATTGAATCGCAGTCGCTCAACGGCATCGCGGTGGTCAAGATCTTTTTCCAGCCCACGGCGAACATCCAGACCGCCATCGCCCAGGTGGTGGCGATTTCTCAGGCGCAACTGCGCCAGCTTCCGCCGGGCATAACACCGCCGCTCATCATCAAGTTTTCGGCGTCCAGCGTTCCGGTCATCCAGCTGGGCCTTTCGGATCCCACGATGTCGGAACAGGCGCTGTTCGACGCGGCCACCAACAACCTGCGGCCCAAGCTCGTGACGATCCCGGGTGTGGCGATACCTTTCCCCTACGGGGGCAAGTTCCGGCAGGTATCCGTCGACCTCGATACCGATGCCCTCTTGGCCAAGGGCCTGACCCCCACCGATATCGTCAATGCCGTCAACACCCAGAACCTGATCCTGCCATCGGGTACCGCGAAGATCGGTTCCACCGAGTTCGCCGTTGCCGTCAAGGGATCGCCGGACACCATTGCCGGGCTCAACGACCTGCCGGTACGCACCGTCGGCGGCGCAACCACGTACCTGCGCGAAGTGGCGCACGTGCGCGACGGATTCCAGCCGCAGACCAACATCGTGCGCCAGGATGGGCAGCGCGGTGTGCTGCTCTCCGTGCTCAAAAATGGCGGCTCGTCCACCCTGCAAATCGTAAGCAACCTGCGCGCCATGCTGCCCATTGCGCTTACCAGCCTGCCCGAGACCCTCAAGCTGACTCCGCTGTTTGACCAGTCGCTGTTCGTCAAAGCCGCAATTTCGGGCGTGGTGCGCGAGGCGCTGATCGCCGCCTGCCTGACCGCGGCGCTCATCCTGCTCTTCCTGGGCAACTGGCGCAGCACCTGCATCATCGCCGTGTCCATTCCATTGTCGATCCTCTCATCCATCCTGGCGCTGTGGGCCCTGGGGGAGACCATCAATATCATGACCCTGGGCGGGCTCGCGCTGGCCGTGGGCATACTGGTGGACGATGCCACGGTCACGATCGAGAACATCGAGCGGCACATCCACCAGGGTGTTGACCTGCACGAAGCCATACTGACCGGGGCCGGTGAGATCGCCGTGCCCGCGCTCGTGTCGACGCTGTGCATCTGCATCGTGTTCGTGCCGATGTTCTTCCTCACCGGCGTGGCCCACTACCTCTTCATGCCCCTGGCCGAGGCGGTGGTCTTTGCCATGATGGCGTCCTACGTGCTGTCGCGCACCCTCGTGCCGACGCTGGTGATGCTGCTCATGGACCATGCGCACACGACGGATCCGGCGGCCGCGCCCAGCCTGCTGCAGCAGGTCTACCGCCGCTTCGATGCTGCCTTCGAGCGCATGCGCGGCGGCTATGTGCTCATCCTGAGCCAGTTGCTCACGCGCCGCGCGCGCTTCGCCGGGCTCTTCATGACCTTTTGCGTCGCCTCGCTGCTGCTCTACCCTTTCCTGGGACGCGACTTCTTTCCCCGCGTCGATGCCGGCCTCATCCGGCTGCACGTGCGCGCACCCACGGGCACGCGCATCGAGGAGACGGCGCGGCTGGCCGACCGCATCGATACGGCCATCCGCGAAACCATACCGCCGGGAGAACTCTCCACCATCCTGGACAATATCGGCCTGCCCTACAGCGGCATCAACCTGTCCTACAGCAACGGCGGCACCATCGGCACGCTCGACAGCGAAATCCAGGTGGCGCTCAAGCCCGACCATGGTCCGACAAACGGCTATGTCGAGCGGCTGCGGGCCGAGCTGCCGCAGCGTTTCCCCGGAGTGGAGTTTTTTTTCCAGCCGGCGGACATCGTCACGCAGATCCTCAATTTCGGCCTGCCGGCGGCGATCGATGTCCAACTCTCGGGCGCTGCCATGATGGCCAATTTCGCCATCGCCAGCAAGATCCTGGCCGAAGTGCGCAAGGTGCCCGGCGCGGTCGACGCGCATATCCAGCAACGCCTCGACGAACCGGCCATAGGCCTGCAGATCGACCGCACCAAGGTGCAGCAGCTGGGGCTGAGCGCCTCGGACGTGGCCACCAACGTGCTGCTCTCGCTGTCGGGCAGCATGCAGACCCAGCCGGCGTTCTGGCTCAATCCGACAAATGGCATTTCCTACGCCATCTCCGTGCAAAGCCCGCAGTACCGGGTAGATTCCGTCGACGCCCTGTTGCGGACCCCGGTCAATGCCAATGGGCGCAATGCGCCGACGCAGCTGCTCAGCAACCTGGTCAAGGTCGAGCCCGAGCGCCAGCTGGCCGTGGTATCGCACTACGACATCGCGCCGGTTGTCGACCTTTACATCAGCGTCGATGGCAGCGACCTGGGGAGCGTAGCGGCCGAAGTCACGCGCCTGGTCGATGCACACCGCGCAGAGCTGCCGCGCGGCTCGCAGATCAAGATTCGCGGCCAGGTCCACACCATGGAAACCTCCTTCATCGGGTTGGGCATCGGCCTGGTCATGGCCGTGGTGCTGGTCTACCTGCTCATCGTGGTCAATTTCCAGTCGTGGGTCGACCCGTTCATCATC
>Ga0209698_10008130_pt1 | contig 10877 bp, 8 predicted proteins | sample LitLauG_LLR_2012_FD_187203 | JGI IMG/M metagenome (GOLD analysis project Ga0209698, IMG submission 187203) | Freshwater sediment microbial communities from Pennsylvania, USA - Little Laurel Run_MetaG_LLR_2012 (SPAdes) (version 2) | ecosystem: Environmental > Aquatic > Freshwater > Creek >... | reverse complement strand
GATGAGCTCTACGCCCTAGCACTTCAACACGGGGCTCTCGGTGGGAAAATCACTGGTGCGGGTGGCGGAGGTTTTCTCCTGCTCTATTGTGAAGGTGAACATCAGCCGGCTGTCCGGGAAGCGATGCACGCTGCGGACGTTCGCGAGATGGCCTTCGGATTCGACACCCAAGGAGCTCAGGTGATCGTGAACGATCCCTTCATCGACAGCGACGAGAATGCCGGAACGCGTTGGGTCTTCTTGCCCCAGGCACCCGGTGCAAGGAAAACGGGAACCTAGGTCAAGTGAACACCCGGAGAGTTTGGTGAAGGCATTCTTGCTTGCGGCTGGTCATGGGACTCGGCTGCGCCCCATCACCGATACTATTCCCAAGTGTCTGGTGCCAATCCGCGGTACGCCTCTACTCGCAATATGGTTGCGTTTGTGCAAACAATTTGGTATAGACGAGATCCTGATCAACATTCATGCGCACGCCGGAATTGTGCAGGACTTTGTGCGGCAGAATGCGAATGGCATGCAGGTGCGGGTCATGGAAGAACCGCAGTTGTTGGGTAGCGCGGGAACCCTGCACCGTAACCGAGACTGGGTTGCCTCAGACGATCTCTTTTGGGTCTTCTACGCGGATGTTCTTTCCCGGGCTGACCTCGGAGAAATGTTGCGGGCGCACCGCCAGAGAAGACCGGCAGCAACTCTTGGAGTATATGAGGCGGCCGACCCTTGCCGGTGCGGGATCGTATCGACCGACGGCGATGGAATGATTCAGCAGTTTGTGGAGAAGCCTTCAGCCCCGGTAGGTAACTTGGCATTTTCGGGATTGCTGATCGGCACACCGGAAATGCTCGAAGTTGTTCCCACCGCGACGCCTGCCGATATTGGGTTCCACGTGTTGCCGCAGTTAACCGGGCGGATGCTGGCATATCCGATCCGCGATTACCTCATCGATGTTGGTACGGTCGAAAACTACCGAACCGCCCAGGAGACTTGGCCGGGATTGCCGTAGTCGGAGCGACAGAAATGTTACGTGGAGTGGTCTTTGACATGGATGGCGTGGTGATTGACAGTCACCCGGCGCATCGTGCTGCCTGGAAAAGCTTTCTTACGGGTGTAGGCAGAACGACCACTGACGCGGAATTGGACATCATCCTCGATGGTGGTAAGCGGGAAGAGATACTCAGGCACTTCTTGGGAGAATTGGATCCCAAGCAGATTGCCGAGTATGGAAAGCGCAAGGATGAGCTGCTACGAAATCATGGCAGCAAGTTGGAGCCAATGACTGGAGTAGTTGAATTTCTGGATCATCTGTTGAACTCCGGCGTCCGTATGGCTCTCGCTACGTCCGCCGGCAGGCATCGTGCTTGCGGTACCTTAGAGGAACTAGGGCTCGCCCGCTATTTCGAGACCATTGTCACGGGTGACGAGGTCACGGCTGGAAAACCCGATCCCGCGATTTACCGTTTGGCCGCTGCACGCATGCAGGAATCGCCGGATCACCTTCTGGCTGTGGAAGATGCAGTTTCTGGCGTCAAGGCCGCTCGGTTGGCGGGCATGCGGTGCTTAGGGGTCGCTCACAACGGCCGTGCGGATTTGCTGCGGTTGGCAGGTGCGAATCCGATCATCGAGGACTTCCGGGCACTCTCATTCGCGCAACTGGAAGCTTGTTTCTACTGAAACTCCTACAGAGCTACAGCCCTTGAGGCATTGATCTTTCCCCGCCAGTAGTCCATCAAGTCCCGAATGGTCCGATCCATCGGGATCTGTGGGGTCCACGCCGTTTCCCTCCTGATCTTAGTCGAATCCCCAACAACCTGTGGAATCTCACCGGCCCGCAAGCGTGCGGGATCAATCTCGATCGTCACGTCTGTTTTGCAGATAGCTTGAAACTGCTTTATGATGTCGGACAATTGAGCTCCGATGCCAGAGCAAACGTTGTACACCTGCCCTACCCTACCTTTGTAAACCAATTCTACATAAGCGCGTACAACGTCGCGGACATCTGTGAAGTCTCGTTTCACGTCGATGTTCCCGACTGTTAGTTTCGGCGGTCTGAGGCCGATTTCCATTTCCGCAAACTGTTTTGCGATGGACGATAGGACGAACGTGGGTAATTGACCCGGGCCAGCATGATTGAATGACCGGGCCGTGATGATGCCGCCCGCCCTCTCCTTGCGGAGCGAAACCCCCAACATTTCAGCCATTGCTTTGCTTACCGCATAAGGGTTGTCCGGGCTGACGGTACTTTCCTCGGTCAGAGATCCATCCGAACGAGCGTAAACCTGAGCGGTGCTGATGTTCAGAACTCGGGGAGGCGAAACTAACTCCATCGCCGCTTCAAGAAGATTGTAGGTTCCGACAACATTGACCTCGAACGTTAGGCGCGGATTAGCCCAGGCTAGGTCTACGGCAGAAACCCCGGCCAAGTGATAGATTTCGATTGGTCCAATTTCTCGAACTGCGGAGCGCACATCATCCGACCGGCGAATGTCAACCTCATAGTACTCCACGCCGGCCTCGCGCTGAGAAGCGCTTCCGCCGGAAGCCATCACAGCCATGCTTGCGTTTGTGGTTTGCAAGTACCGGATCAGGTAGGGTCCTACAAATCCAGTTCCACCGGTGATCAAAACGCGACGCAAGAGTCTCGCCTCAGTCTAGCCGACAGGATGTGAATTACCGTGCTCCAAGGGACGCTGCCTTCGGAGCATCTCGTTCCAGGAGCGCGAGGTCGCTCTCGACCATCATTTCAATCAGCTTTTCAAAACTTACGTGAGGTTCCCACCGAAGCTTCCCACGAGCCTTTGCGTAATCCCCCCGCAGGTGATGTACTTCAGCAGGTCGCAGGAGCTCCGAGTCAATCTCTACATGATTGCGGTAATCCAATCCGACATGGGCGAATGCAACTTCCAATAAGCGTCGCACACTGTGGGTCTGACCTGTTGCAACGACAAAATCCTCAGGGGTTTCCTGCTGGAGCATTAGCCACATGGCCTGAACATAGTCCCCGGCAAACCCCCAGTCGCGCTCGGCGTCCAAATTTCCCATCTTGACTTTCTCTTGAAGCCCAAGTTTGATCCTGGCTACATTGTAGGTAACTCTCCGAGTAACGAACTCAATGCCGCGACGGGGAGACTCGTGATTGAACAGAATCCCAGAGCAAGTGAATAGGCCATAGCTCTCCCGGGCGTTGACTGTAATCCAGTGCCCGTACAATTTCGCGACTCCATATGGGCTTCGAGGATAAAATCGAGTCGATTCATTCTGCGGAGATTGTTCCACCATCCCAAACATCTCACTTGACGAAGCTTGATAAAACCGGATACGTGGGTTGACCACACGAATGGCCTCAAGCAAACGAGTGACGCCGAGCGCCGTAAACTCCCCGGTCAGCACCGGTTGACTCCAGGAGGTGGGGACAAACGACTGAGCGGCGAGGTTATAAACTTCGTCCGGCTCAGTTTTTTGAATGGCGGCAATCAAAGAACTCTGATCAAGGAGATCCCCAGGAATCAGTTCGATTTGATCTTGAAGATGTGCGATACGCTCGAAGTTGATCGTGCTACTGCGTCGCACCAGTCCGTAGACGCGATAGTTCTTTTGCAGTAGAAACTCCGCAAGATAGGAACCATCTTGGCCAGTAATACCGGTAATCAGTACTTTGCGTGGCATGAGTTTTAGGTTGTCGCGGATGTCAGTCTAGCACAAAAGTATTGGCTCTTTCCTAACACCCAGGTCCGGTAAGAGATACCCCAGCATTCCAGCAATGGCCGCACTCGGATTTTGGATTGCGTTCCTTCAGCCCAGCGCGCGATGGCCCGGTGCTGGTTCCGTGTTCGCCTTCACGTTGCTAGTGACGAACCTAGGTACCACAGGAGAGTCCTTTAGTTTCCGCAGTGATCCTGATCACAGGTCTTTGGACGGCGAGCAAAAGGCCTCAGCCCAAACTACTAAAATGATCTATACTCACCACGGATTTTGATCGCCAACCAAGTCGAGCTTACCTCACTGGAGGCAGTAGTCATGATCGGTTCACAGCCTTTCCGACAGTTTACCTTTCCTAGGAATCGTGCGCTTGTGGGCTGCATTCATGGAGCATTGGTGCGCTTTCTCGTGTTGGGCTTATCGTTTCTCCTTGCGCCCGCGACGATGCGCGCGCAAGTTTCCTTCTTTGCTCCTCCGACATACGATTGCTCCTCGACTCAGTTTGAGGCGGACTTCAACCGAGACGGGAAACCCGACCTGCTCTGCAACTCCATGGCCAACAAAGGATTTCAGGTATTGCTCGGAACTGGCGATGGAACCTTCAGCAAGGGAATTCCAGTCGGCGGCACGCCACTGGCGGTAGCCGACTTCAATGGTGATGGCATCCCCGACGTTCTCGAGCAGGGAACGGGGACGTTGCAGGTATTGCTGGGGAAAGGTGACGGCACATTTCAGCCGGCCGTCAGCACACCGAGTGCAGCGAGCCTGACCGCAGTCGCCGCGGGCGACTTGAACGGGGATGGCAAAGCGGATGTGGTCGGGGTCTTCAATAGTTCCCTGATCGTCTACTTGGGCAAAGGTGATGGAACATTTGCCAATGGAGTTTCCTATCCTTTGCCCACGGGCGCCTTCGTCGTTCTGCTGATCTTGGGAGATGTCAACGGAGATGGGAAGACGGACGTAATAGCGCTCTCCTCAAACGGCGGGGTTAATGGGTCGGTCATTCTCGTTTATCTGGGAAATGGAGACGGAACGTTACAATCGCCCAAGACATCGGTGGGCGTAACAGATCCGTTCCCTGCGGGTGCTCCCGCTGGTGTCGCTGTGGAAGGCGACTTTAACGGTGATGGGAAGCCGGACTTGGCGATCAACGGCAGTGCTGCGAGCATATGGTTACTCCTGGGCAAGGGAGATGGGACCTTCCAGACACCGACGTCGGTCATCTCTGCGAGCGGCCCGATCACCGCAGCTGACCTGAACAAAGACGGCAAGCTGGATCTGGTTGTAGAGGACAGTTCGGTATCTGCTCAGGTCTATCTCGGAAATGGCGACGGTACCTTTTCAAAATCCGGCTGCTATGTTCTGAGCCTGCCCTATTTTGCCGGTTTCGCCACCACGGGGGACCAAACCTCGGTTACGATCACCGACTTTAACCTCGACGGAAAACTGGATGTTGCGATGGGTGGCGCCATGCTACTTGGAAATGGAGACGGCACCTTGCAGGGAGTCGAGTACTTGCCTTTGCCTACTATCGCCCCAGCCATTGCGGTGGTTGGTAGTTTCGATAAAGGAACCAGTGCACCCGGCGTTGCGGTCTGGGCCTCGAATGCCCTTTACATTCTCAGCAATAATGGGAAGGGTCAGCTGACACTGGCCAACTCCTATACCCTGCAGGAACCTGCTGGGGCAATTGTGACAGCCGATTTCAATGGAGACGGCAGTCTCGATCTGGTGTTGGTCGGCCAGGATCCAACGACCCAGTACTGGAGCTATACTGTGCTGCTGGGAAATGGGGATGGTAGTTTCCAGCCGCCGGTCTCTTACCCGCAGACCTCGGGTAATGCCAATTCAGTGCTAGTAGCCGATTTCAATAACGATCACAAACCCGATCTCGCCGTCACGTTCGCTTCGGGCAGCGGGACTAACTCCCTTTCGCTGGCTATTCTATTGGGAAACGGCGATGGAACTTTTGCCGCGCCGGCTTATGTGTACGACGATGGCGCCCCTTTTCTGTCCGTTGCGGACTTCAACCGGGACGGAAAACTTGATATTGCCGGCACCACAAGTACTGGCACGATGATTCTTTACGGCAAGGGTGATGGCACATTTCAACCTGCCGTTCTCCCGCCGAGCCTTAATGGCTTCAGTGCTTACCTTACGGCAGATCTTAACGGGGACGGGATACCCGACTTGCTGGGAGGGAATGATGTTGCACTCGGGAAAGGCGACGGCACGTTCACTGTACTGCCCCCTTTTTCAACCTGTCGGAACTCCACGGACACGTGCCTGGGCGCTGGTGCAGTTGCCGATTTCACTGGTAACGGTAGACTGGATCTATTGGGTATCGCGTCCGTTTATCAGGGTCCCGCGGTGCAGAGTGGTGTGCTATTGGGCAATGGAGACGGAACTTTTGGTTCCTTTATCAATCTCCCGCCAAAAGGTATCCTTCCGTCGCCGCTGGTCGCGGATATGAATAACGACGGCCGACCTGACTTGGTTTTCACATGGGGAACCCTAACCCTCCCGACGCCAACTGCAGGAGTTGGCGTCCTGTTCAACACCACCGCCGCTGGCTTTGCGCTCTCGGCCAGCGCATTGTCCCCTGCCACCGTTACGGCGGGGAATTCGGCAACCTCAACGCTAACCGTAGCATCCACGTTTGGATTCAAAGGCGCTGTGACACTGACCTGCAGCATCACCCCGGTGATGACCCCGGCCCCGACTTGCACTTTTTCGAATTCTTCGGTGCAGCTCACGGGAAGCGGGGCGCAATCGGTGAAGGTAACGGTGGGCACGTCAGCTCCGGTGACCACCAGCGCAGTGCCTCACACGGAATTTTTGGTAGGAGCCGCTCCGCTCATCTGGACCATGATGTTCTTGGTGTCGGGATGTCTGTTGTTGCGGAATCGCAAGCGGCTGCCGGCACTGGCGATGTCACTGATGGCGCTAGCCATAGCAACATGGGTCGGATGTGGCGGCGGAGGGGGTGCGTCGTCTCACCAGACCACGCCTGGAACACCGGCTGGGACATATACCGCCGCGATCACGGCGAGTGCGGGCACGCTAAACCAGACGATGAAACTCACGATCGTCGTTCAGTAAGAACCATCGGGCCGTCATCTGCCCTCGGCCAACCCCAAGTGCTCTTCAGTTATCGGCGACATTTCCCGGGAGGTGCTCTCCTTAACGCAACCATTGCTGTCCAGCGAATTGCCTGCACGAGAATTTCATTGCTGCCATGTCACTCCAGGGTAGAGGCTCGGTATCCGGTAGCCTCGATAAGCATTCTCCCCGTCAAGGTTCAATTGCCACACCGTCTGCGGACTTCCGGTCTGGGTCACCTCCATGATCTGCGACGTAGCCTCGCCCAACGGAATGGTCATGTCGAATTCGACGTTCCCATTGCTCAGAGTCCCAATACTGCCTCCCCAAAAGCAATAGAAACCGGGAAGATCCTGCCACAGCAGAGTGGCCTGTTTCGTTGTTTGGTCGACCTGAAAGATGGTGGCGCGACTGTAGCAGGGAGTTGTAGTTCCACAGATGCTCCCGTCAGGGTAAACGCGATTATCTCCATTGTCCCAAATTGCAAAGGTTGTGAGTGATCCATCGTCAGAAAGAACAACAGGGTAGTGTTGGGCAAAGAACCAGTCGTTGGAAAGGCCTAGAGGAAGAGTGAAATCTCCTTCATAGCCAAGGTGCCAGAGAATATCTCCAGTACCCGCTCCATTCTGGTAGTCGATCTTAAGGACCCAGCTCTGGTTTCGCATGGACAAGAACAGATTACCGTCCGCCGAAGAGTCGATAGCATTGGCGTGAGTCCAATCGGCTCCCCCATTGAAAGGTGCCAAACCCAACGGCTGGCGATTAATGTCAAGATGATCAAAGCCCGACCAAGCCCAAACCACATTACCGGTAGGGTCGATGTCGACCAAAGCGTCACCCAGCACGTGAGTCACTCCCGGGAAGTCCGGCAAATCCGTGAAATCCTTGGTTGTGTTGCACAAGGCGATCCAATGGCCATTCTCGAGGGGCAGTATATCGTGGTGAAAGCCTACGATAGAAAACGAGTAACCGTTAGCCTGAAGCGATTGATTGACTTGCTGGTAGGAGATCTCCCGAACGATGTTTCCCGCCAGATCGATCTCAAGCAAGGGGCCGACGTTCAGAATAAAGTGCCCATTCTGCAAGGGTTTCATTGGCACCGGGTCGCCGTTTTGGGGACCGGGGTCGTAGTACCAGATGACGTTGCCTTGCAAATCTGTTACAAACGCCCTCAACATGTTAGTGTTGCCAGGCTCCACGAGGTTAAACAATTCGACTCCAGGTGAGGGAGAAAGACCTGGCGTGGGAAGGGAGACATTAATGCCGGGAAGCGTCAGAGGCGTCGTTGTCCCAGCAGAAACTTTGGGCAGTGCGCCTGTCGTGAACGTCTGGTCCTGATCGACCCACGAGCCACCCGCCCAGTCTACGTGCGCCCGCATGTGGTACTTTGTCTGCGGCTTCATGCCCGCCACTAAAATGTTGAGCGCCTGGCCGTCCGGGACGGTCACTGAATCGGTCATTATCGAAGTTTGTCGGCCGTAGTTAGCATCCGGTCCAAACTCAACCCATGCAGTCAATCCGGGGTGAAAATGCCTGATGGTGTATTGGGCCACCAGCGGATTTGAGGTCGCGGAAACCACCGTGAGCGGCGGCGTAGACCCGCCCGAACCGCAGGCAAGCGAGGCAAGAGTAATGATGAGGCCTAAAAAGAGGCACAACACAAAGCGCCAGTTTTTCAAGATTGGAAGCATAGGGCATGGGCACGTCTTTGCCCGTGACGCGCGCCACGGGCGCATCAAGATAGTCGAATGCCGTTTCCATGATGCGCGTGGCGATTTCGGCAGTCACGCCTGACTGCGGCCAGCCTTCCTCCACCGCGACGCAGCGCCCGGTCTTCATGATGGAGCGCGCCACTGTCTCCACGTCCATCGGCCGGATCGTGCGCAGATCGACGATTTCCGCTTCGATGCCGTCCTTGGCCAGTTCGTCCGCCGCCTTGATGCAATAGGTCATGCCAATGCCGAAGGAAACAATCGTCACGTCCTTGCCGGCGCGATGGATGCGCGCCTTGCCGATCGGGACCAGATAATCGTCGAGTTTGGGCACCGGCGCGCTCTGGCCGTAAAGAATTTCGTTCTCCAGGAACACGACGGGATTGTTGTCCCGGATGGCGCTCTTCAAAAGGCCTTTTGCATCGGCGGCGTTCGAGGGCATCACCACGCTGAGACCCGGTATTTGGGAATACCAGGCCGCGTAGCATTGGCTGTGCTGGGCGGCGACACGGGCGGCGGCGCCATTGGGCCCCCGGAAAACAATCGGACAACCCATCTGGCCGCCTGACATGTAAAGTGTCTTGGCGGCGGAATTGACGATCTGATCCATGGCCTGCATGGAAAAATTGAAGGTCATGAATTCGACGATCGGCCGCAAGCCAGTCATCGCCGCGCCAACGCCGACGCCGGTAAATCCGTGTTCGGTAATGGGCGTGTCGACAACCCGGCGCGCGCCGAATTCCTGCAGCAGACCCTGAGTCACCTTGTAGGCGCCCTGATATTCGGCGACCTCTTCGCCCATGACAAAGACGCGCTCATCGCGGCGCATTTCCTCGGCCATGGCGTCCCGCAAGGCTTCGCGCATGGTCATGACGACCATCTCGGTCCCCTCGGGAACATCTTCGGCGGGCGGCGCATGGGCCGGCGCTGTTGGCGCAGGCGCAGCGGGCGGCGCAACTTCCGGGGCTCGCGCCGTCTCGACGACGGGTTGAGGCTTTGCGGCGGCTGCGCTTGCGTCCTCGCCATCGGCGACGATCACGCCAATGGGGGTGTTGACCGCAACATCGTCAGTGCCGTCGGCGACGAGGATTTTCGCCAAGACGCCTTCGTCCACCGCCTCGACTTCCATTGTCGCCTTGTCGGTCTCGATTTCGGCGATCACATCGCCCGCCTTGATGCGATCGCCCTCTTTCTTGAGCCATTTGGCAAGTTTGCCCTGTTCCATGGTCGGCGACAGGGCGGGCATGAGAATATTGGTGGCCATTGATCAATCTCCGCCCGATTACGCCAAAATGTCCGTCCAGAGCTCCGACGGATCGGGCTCGGGATCGTGACTGGCGAATTCGGCTGCGTCGTTGACAATGACGCGCACCTTCTGGTCGACCTGCTTGAGTTCGTCCTCGCTTGCCAGGCCGGCGCGGATCATGCGCATGCGCACCTGTTCGATCGGATCATGTTCCTCGCGCATTTTCGCGACTTCTTCCTTGCTGCGATATTTGGCGGGATCGGACATGGAATGGCCGCGATAGCGGTAGGTTTGCATTTCCAGGATGAACGGCCCCTTGCCCGCCCGCGCCCAGGCGAGGGCTTTTTCGCCGGCCGCCTTCACGGCGCGCACATCCATGCCGTCGACCTGTTCGCCGGGAATGTTGAATGATACGCCGCGTTTGGAAAAGTCCTGCTGGGCGGAAGCGCGCGTCACCGCGGTGCCCATCGCGTAACGGTTGTTCTCGATCACGTAAACAACCGGCAGCTTCCACAATTCCGCGATGTTGAAACTCTCATAGACCTGCCCCTGATTGGCCGCGCCGTCGCCAAAATAGGCCATCGATACCGAGCCGTTCTGGCGATAGGCGTTGGCAAAGGCAAGGCCGGTGCCGAGCGATACTTGCGCCCCCACGATGCCGTGCCCGCCATAAAAATGCTTCGCCTTCGAAAACATATGCATGGAGCCGCCCTTGCCCTTGGAAAGGCCGCCTCGCCGCCCCGTGAGTTCAGCCATGACGCCCCTGGCTTCGATGCCGCAGGCGAGCATGTGGCCGTGGTCGCGATAGCCGGTGACGACCTGATCGCCCTCCTTCATCGCCATCTGCATGCCGATGACAACAGCTTCCTGGCCAATATAGAGATGGCAGAACCCGCCAATCAGACCCATGCCATAGAGCTGGCCGGCCTTTTCCTCGAAGCGGCGGATGAGCAGCATTTCCCGGAAAGCGTGAAGTTCCTGTTCGCGCGTGAACAGCGAAGTCGACCCTGCGGCGGGCGATGATTTGGCCCCGGGTTTGGCGGCGGATTTGGCGGCGGGTTTGACGCGGGCGGCGGCGACCATGAAGACCTCGAGAGCGTTTCTCCTGAGGCTTGATATAGACT
>Ga0209698_10008129_pt1 | contig 10878 bp, 9 predicted proteins | sample LitLauG_LLR_2012_FD_187203 | JGI IMG/M metagenome (GOLD analysis project Ga0209698, IMG submission 187203) | Freshwater sediment microbial communities from Pennsylvania, USA - Little Laurel Run_MetaG_LLR_2012 (SPAdes) (version 2) | ecosystem: Environmental > Aquatic > Freshwater > Creek >... | reverse complement strand
ATATCCGGCTGCACCACTCCGGTAACATTCAGCGCGGGGGCAGACTTGTGCTCGACCGCGGCCACGAGCGGAAATTGTTCCGGATGTTCAACCGCAAAGTTGTTGGGATCGAAATCCTTCACAACCACGGTTGGAGGCGGCGCGGCGCTTCCACTGTCCGATTTTCCGGAGCAGCCAAGAAGGGCCATACTGGCAACGAAAAAGCACGTGGCGGGGAGCATTGCGTATAGAGCGCGATTGCTAGACTGCGGCATAAGAAAACCCTCGTTCGAACTGGTTCTGCATGATCCGCGTCATCGTGCGGATGGAAAAAGCTAGGCGAGTCGGTGTCTCAGGATTGCCGCTCGGATTACACGTTGCGAGCCGGAAATTCGAGAGCAGTGCGACCCGTGCACGGAATGATTTCGACTGGCTTGAGGAACGATTGGTGAGGATCAGGCGAGAGGAGGAGCCCGGCCGGGGTTGAGCGATACGACCCAGCGGGGGACGACCCGATCGGAAACCGGCAGCAGCGCGAACGAATCTTGCCGCGCGCGTTGCCAATTTTGCGACACGACTTCATCGCCATAAAAATTGCGACCCGGGCGCAACGCGAGTTGATAGGTATTCAACTCCGCCGGAGCACAAAGGCCGGATTCGGCACGCTTCCCCACGTGCGGGTACTCCGCGCGATCCACTTGCCTGAAATTCCCCTTCCCATCATTGAGAAGAATGGCCACGAATTCCCGGTCCACAACGGAAGTGATGACGAGATCGGCGAACTGGTCACCGTTGACGTCTTCCGGTGAGACTTCCAGTCCGCCCGCAGGACCAATCAGGCCGATAGGCGCCCGTTTGCCAGAACTGAATTTCAGTTCGAGAGAATATTCGGTGGTCGGCGCACCATTATGCGTCACGCGAATCATCGCCAGGTCTGGCCGCAAGTCGCCATCGAAGTCGGCGATAGCAAAATGTGTTGAGCCTTGCGCAAGCGCTGAGCGAATCAGCCGCGTGGCTGGACGATTTAGGTCGCGATGTACAGCGGGGAGTAGAATGACAAGCGCGCTCACGCACAGGATCGCGATCGCGACCGGGAAAAGGCGGTGAATGGTGCGCTTCAGGTGCATCCGAGGGCAACAGTTTATCGCATTTGGCGGGGAGATTGGCAATCGGACAAAGTGTGATGTGCCGTGTGACGAAGGTCACAAGTTGATGTGACGAACGACGCGGAAGCACGTGAGATGGAACCTATAGCTTATACATAAGGTCAGCGGAGCATGTAGAAGTCTTCCGGCCTGCGGCCTCGCCGGGATCGGTCGAGTCCCTCTGACCTACGGCTAACAGATGGAAATACAATTGGTTACAATCGCCCAGAAGAGCGAAGGATCAGCTGGGATCAAATCAGCAATATTGTCGAGGCTGGGATCCGGTGCAAAGGAGTGACGACGTTATGGTGAGCAACTCAACCGAAGAGACCCTTCCGCCGCAGCCAACTGCCGGATTGCCAAGTTCCCGCGTTTATTCCCTCGCTGGCGCCGCCCTCCTCGTGGGCTTGGCGCTTGGGTATTTCTGGTTAGGTCCGAAGACGGCTCCCCCTGCCGCGCCAGTCCACACCGCTGCAACCGCGCCGGGGATGGGAATGCCGCCCGGCGGTCATCCTGTGCCGACGATGGAGCAGATGAAGGCCATGGCCGACGTGAAGGCCGCTCCCCTGCTGGAAGCCCTGAAGACCAAACCTAAAGATCCCAAACTGCTAGCTCAGACAGCGGCTCTCTATGCGAGCACGCATCAGTTCAAAGATGCCGCGAACTATTATCGGAAGTCCCTGGATGTCGATCCCAAGAACGTCACCACGCGCACCGAGCTTGCTTCCGCCATGTATTATTCAGGCGACGTCGATGGAGCCTTAAGCGAATTGCATACGGCGCTGAAGTACAAACCAACCGACGTGAATGCGCTATTCAATCTCGGAATGATCGAATACAAAGGCAAGGACGATGCCGCTGGGGCGATCGCCACGTGGCAGGAACTCTTAAAGTCGCATCCGGATCTGGACCGCAAGGCCGTTGTGGAGCAGTTGATCGCTGAGGCACAGCAAAAACCGGCGGTGAAGAAATGAGCCCGGTGATCGCGCCGGAAGGAGCAATGCCCGTGACGGAAACACTGAAAACGACCTCGAGTGATTCATGGAGTGGCCCGCAAACCGTGGCGCTCGTGCTGGTGTCTTTGCTGGTTGGCACGGCCGGCGGCTGGCTGATTCGCAAGTCTTCGACAAAACCTGCCTCGCCACAGGCGGCGGTGGCCACCGCGTCAGCTAACGTGGCAAGCGCGCCCCCACCGGCGAATTTCGGGCTGCCCAGCGCTGCGCCAAGCGTGCAACAACTCCAGGGAGCCGCCGACTCTCAGGTCGCGCCGATCCTGGAAAAGCTTAAGGCCGATCCCAACAATTCGGCACTGCTGACCAGCGTTGGCAACATCTATTACGACGCCAAGCTCTATCCGAAGGCCATCGAGTATTACGAGCGCACATTAAAGATTCAGCCGGCGGACACTTCCGTGCGGACGGACTTGGGAACCGCGTATTGGTATACCGGCGATGCGGATACCGCCATCGCGCAATTCAACAAATCGCTGACCTATGATCCCAACAAGGCGGATACCCTTTTTAATCTCGGCGTCGTAAAGTGGCAGGGGAAAAAAGATGGACCGGGAGCCATCGCCGTGTGGCAGAAATTGTTGGCAGCGAACCCCACGTATCCGAATAAGACGGAAGTAGAGCAGTTGATGGCGCAGGCGCAGAATCATTAGAGTAGTGCGAATTGCGTCCTAGGAGCGCCTGAGCCGGAGTTCATCTGCAGGAACATTGCCCCATGAGCGACCCTCAGTACAAGACCATCATCGCCGGCGCAGGACCCGCGGGACTTACCGCCGCATACGAACTGAGCAAGCAGGGGCAGCGCGTGCTGGTTCTGGAGAGCGACCCACAATACGTCGGCGGCATTTCGCGAACTGTCGCGTATCACGGGTATCGGTTTGACATTGGCGGGCATCGTTTTTTCTCGAAATCGCACGAAGTTGAGGACCTTTGGACCGAAATTCTGGGCGCGGACATGCTGGAGCGCCCTCGCTCCTCCAAGATTTATTACCGGGGCGAATTCTACACATATCCGCTGAAGCCGTTCGAAGCGCTTTCCAAGCTGGGTTTGCTGGAATCCACGCTTTGTGTTTTGTCATTCCTGAAAGCGAAACTTAATCCCACGCAGAATCCGAAATCGTTTGAAGATTGGGTGGTAAACCAGTTCGGCGAGCGATTGTTCCGCATTTTCTTCAAGACCTACACGGAAAAAGTCTGGGGGATGAGCTGCAAGGAGATTTCCGCGGACTGGGCGGCGCAACGGATCAAGGGGCTGTCGCTGGGCTCGGCGATCAAGAACGCGTTGCTGCCGAAGCGCGCACCGAAAGATCGCACACAGGTTGTGAAAACGCTGATTGATACGTTCCGCTACCCGCGGCTGGGGCCGGGAATGATGTGGGAGACGTGCGCGCAGAAGATTCGTACGATGGGTGGCGAGGTGCTGCTCGGACGCGGCGTGACGGGCTGCCGCTGGGATTCGATGGGGAAGAATTGGACGGTGACGGCTCATACTTCCGATGGAAAACGGGAAGAGTATCGCGCCGAGCACCTGATTTCTTCGATGCCGATCCGCCAACTGGTTTCGCAGATCGAGCCGCGTTTGTCGGAGGCGGCGCTGCGGGCGGGGAGTTCGCTCAGATATCGAGACTTCTTGACTATCGGCTTGATTCTGCGCGAGCGCAATCGCTTCAGTGACAACTGGATTTATATCCACGATCCCAACGTGAAGGTGGGCCGCGTGCAGAATTACAAATCGTGGTCGCCCGAGATGGTACCCGACCCGAATTTCTGCTGCTATGGCCTGGAATATTTTTGTTTTGAAGGCGACGGCCTGTGGACGATGGCCGATGAAGATTTGAAAGCGCTGGCGAAAAAAGAAATTGAGCAGGTTGGCCTGGGTGCTGCCGCAGAGGTCGTGGATGGCTGCGTGATTCGCCAGGCCAAGGCATATCCCGTCTACGACGACGATTACCGGCAGCACGTCGAGGTGATTCGCAGGGCCCTGGCTGCGAACTGCCCGAATCTGCATCTGGTTGGTCGAAACGGCATGCACAAGTACAACAATCAGGATCACGCCATGATGACGGCGATGCTGGCAGCGCGGAATATCCTGGCTGGCGAAGAGAAATACGATATCTGGGCCGTGAATGAAGACGGCGAGTACCACGAATCGGGCCGCGCCGGCGAACAGCTAGAGAGCACGACGAATCCTATTGCCGCTACCGCCGCAAGCTCATGACCTTTCTCCGCAACCGCTGGTTACACCTTTCCGCCCTCACGGGATTTCTTGCGTATATCGGGATCAACGCATTGCGATTGAAATACTGCGTGATTGATTTTGATTTGTGGTGGCACCTGAAAACCGGCGACTGGATCGTGGAGCACTTCGGCGTGCCACGCACGGGCATTCTTTCGCGGACAGCTTCAGATCATCCGTGGATTGCGTATAGCTGGGGCTATGAAGTGCTCCTGTCCCGTTTCTACGTGTGGTTTGGCCTGGTCGGCATGGGAGTTTTTGGAACCCTGCTCACGATTGGAGTCGCCTATTCGGCTTACTGGATGGCACGGCGGATTTCGGGAAGATTCTGGCTGGCGCTTGTGCTTGCAGGGATTGCGTGCGGGGCGTTTCTGTTCAACGGCATGCCCCGGCCGGTCTTTTTTTCAATGATGCTCTATGGCGCGACGCTGGCGTTGCTGCTGGAGGCGCAAAACACAAGCCAGATCGAATTTCTCTACTGGCTGCCGCCGCTGATGATGCTCTGGGCGAATCTGCACATTCAGTTTATCTATGGACTCTTCGCCGTCGGGCTTTTTGTGAGCGTAAGCATTGCGCTGCAGTTGCTGGGAGCGATTGGCTTCGCACCACGATTTCTCAAGCCAGCGACTTTCGCGACAAAGCCGCTGCTGATCATTCTTGGCCTTTGCTTCGCGGCGACTTTGATCGGCCCTAATTATTACCGGCCCTATCTGGCCGTGCTTGCCTATACCAAATCCAAATTCGCTTACCAGATCATCATGGAGTTGCAACCGCTGAGTTTCCGCGGCTTCAGCAACTTCACGGAACTTTTTCTGGGCGCGGCGGGCTTTTACGCCATTGGTTGGCAGAAAAAGATTGATCCGTTTAAGCTGCTCCTGCTGCTGGTGGCCAGTGCGGTCGCCTTCCGCACCATGCGCGACGGCTGGTTCCTGTGCTTTTCGGCTGTGGCGTGCCTCGCGGACTTCCCTGCCCCGGAAGCAGCGCGCGAACATCAGGAATCCTGGGGTGACCTGGCTCTGGCCTCCGGGATGCTGGCAGCCGTACTTTTCCTTGCGGCGCCGCTGGTGCATTTCGATTCGCGCACGATTGATCGCGCTATCAGCGCCGACTACCCGGTGAATGCCATTAATTTTCTCCGCCGCCAGGGATTCCAAGGGCCGCTATACAACAATCTGAATTGGGGCGGCTTTCTGATGTGGTACCTCCCGGAACTTCCCGTGGCCGTGGATGGACGCAATGATCTTTACGGCGACGCGATGGACAAGGTCTTCTACGAGTCGCAATCCGCGTTCCCCTCCTACGCCAGTGACCCCTATCTGGATGAATCACGGCTCGTGATTCTGGATTCCACGCTGCCGCTGGCCAAGATTCTGACGATTGATAAACGATTCCAACTGACCTACCACGACGATATCGCGACCGTATTTATACGCCGGTAAGCGGCGCGCGGGATTGCAAAAGGAATTATGGCCGACACGAAAAACAAAGTGCACTCAAAAGCGCCGAGAGGCTGGCGATTCTGGGCCCCGCGGATCGCGTTTGCCATCACCGCGCCTCTGATGTTGCTTGCCTTGACCGAAGGTGCTTTGCGGCTCTTCAACGTAGGATATGCCACGAGTTTGATGGAGCCGTGTACCATCCACGGCCGCCCTTCTGATTGTTATAATCTCTTTTTTGCTTCTCCATATTTTCCGCCGGGAATGATCAAAACGCCGCAGTTTTTCTCGATCGATCCCGTGAAGCCGAACGGCACCTACCGGATTTTCGTGTTCGGCGAATCGGCAGCCATGGGCGATCCGGATTTCGCGTATGGCTTCAGCCGATACCTGGAAGTGATGCTGCGCACGCGTTTCCCCAGCCTGAAGTTTGAAGTAGTCAACACCGGCATGGTTGCGATCAATTCGCACGTCAGCCTGGCGATTGCACGCGGGCTAGCAAACTATCAGCCGGATCTCTACGTCGTTTATGCCGGAAGCAACGAAGTCGTGGGCCCATACGGGCCGGGTACGGTACTAACCACTGGCTCAATGAGCTTGCCCGTGATTCGAGCGAGCATTTTCGTGCGCTCCTCGCGCATTGGCCAACTTCTCGCCGAAAGTGGACAGCCCAAGCAAGAATGGCGCGGCATGGAAATGTTCCTGGACAAGCAGGTGCGCGCCAATTCACCCCGAATGGAACCCGCTTACCGGAATTTTGCGAGCAATCTCAAGGATATCGTGGAGGTGGCGCACACAAGGGGCGCGCGGGTTCTGCTTTGCACGGTCGCAACCAATCTGCGCGATTCCGCTCCGTTCGACTCGCTGCATCGCTCGGACCTGACCTCGGATGCACTCCATTCCTGGACTGGACTCGTTCAGCAAGGTGCCGCGGCGGAGGCAGCGCAATCCTACGGCGATGCACTGAAATATTACGTCTCGGCAGCGCAGATTGACGACCAGTATGCGGAATTAGAGTTCCGCATCGCCCGCTGCCACTCTGGCATGGGGAATTTTGCGGCGGCAAAAGAGCACTACATGCGTGCGCGCGATCTGGATACGCTGCGCTTTCGCGCCGATTCACGAATCAATGACATCATTCGCGCTACTGCCAATGCATCGCGGGATCGCGCAACACTCCTGGATACCGACGCCCTGCTCGAGGGCAACAGCCACGACGGCGTGACCGGCGCGGAGATGATTTACGACCACGTGCATCTGACGCCTCTGGCCAACTACCTGTTCGCGCGGGAAGTGTTTACACAAGTCGTGAAGTCTCTGCCTCCGGATGTGACGAGCGCGTCCAAAACACTCGAGCCACTCACTGAAGGTGAGTGCGAGCGCCTGTTGGCCTTCACAGCGCACGACCGCGCGCGTGTTGCGGGAGAAATGGTCGATCGCGTGCAGCGGCCGCCGTTCACCAAACAGCTCACTCACAATGAACAATTGCAAAGCTTGATGCTCCGCGCGTCCACCTCGGCGGAGAGTTTTCAGGAGACGCTCGCCGAGTACCAGTGGGCGATTGCCCAGGATCCCAATGATCTGGCACTGCACTATAAATTTGGTTTTTTTCTGTTTGATTACGATCGTATGGCCGCGGCACAACAACTGGTCCTAGCACGCCCGAATGACGATTTTCCCGTGTTCCTCCCCGACGGCACACGGATTCAGTGACACCCCGCACTCCTCCTAGCAATCAGAATTGCGAATAGATGAACTGTGAGTTGTGTTCGTCGAAAAGTAGGAATAACAGTAACCCGAAGCAATAAGCGATGGGACGCACAAGGACGCGAAAGGGCGACACCCCGCCCGCGCCAGCCGATTCTTCAATATCGTTGAGCTTCTGCATCAGCCAAGGTTCCACTGCACAAAACGCCATGATCGCCACTGTGAACGCGTAAAATCCCGCCCCAAAGGAATGCCCGCTGCTGAAGCGATAAAACATTGATGAAAGAATGTTGCCCGCTCTCAGTAATGACGCCGCGCGAAATGGCACCCAAGCCGCCGTTGCCGCAACCAGCGTAAACACGCGCCAAATTCCCGGCAAGACTCTTGAATCGTTTAGCGCGGGCCGTGCATTTTTCCAGGTTTCATAAATGCGATACAGCACCAGGTACATTCCGTGGAGCGCGCCCCACAGAATGAAACCCCAGCCAGCCCCATGCCACAAGCCGACCAACGCCATCACGCAGACAAGGCTGACGTAGAGAGGCAGTGGTGCGCCCGCATATTTTGCGTTGATGGGGAAAAATAGATAGTCGCGCACCCAGCGGGAAAGCGTCATATGCCAGCGCGCCCAGAATTCCGGCGGAGTCGCCGCGTGGTAAGGCTGGCGGAAATTTTCGGGCAGCGTGACGCCCAGCAAACGGGCCGCGCCTATGGCCATATTCGTGTAGGCCGCAAAGTCAAAATAAATCTGTAGCGCGAAGGCGATAGCCAGGGCCCATCCATCCAGCGTGGACGGTATTCCCGTCATGCCCGGCGCAAATCCGCGATCCACCCAGACACCGAGCATATTGGCGACGACATTCTTTTGCACCAGACCCCAGATCAGGCGATCCAAGCCTTCAAAACAGAATCGCGGTTCAAATGCTTTCTGAAAGTGTAACTGCGGCATCAGTTCCCGCGCGCGAACAATCGGACCGGACAGGATGTTCGGCCAAAAAAAGAAAAAGAGGCAAATATCCACAAAGCGCGGCATTTTCACGCGGCCCTGGCGCAGATCCACCAGATAAGCGATGGCTTGGAAAGTGTAGAAGGAAATACCCACCGGGAAAGCAATGGAGATAGCAAACGAAACTGGGTGCGGCCCCTGAGAAATGCCCAACGCATGCAGATTGGCAAGGAAGAAGACACGATACTTGAAGAAAATCAGCAAGCCCAGCACGCATCCGACGCCCAAGCGCAGCCAACTTTTCTGGTGAGCAGGCCCGGATGTAATTCTCTGTCCAATCAAATAGACGACACCTGCAACGAGCAGCGGCAACCACACAAACAGGGGTCCCCACGAGGCGTAAAACGCGACGCTGGCCAGCAACACTAGCACTCGCCGAAAGCGCGCGGGCAGCAGCCAGAAAAAGGTGACCACCACGACTAGCAGTACGAGATAAGGAACTGAGTTAAACGTCATTCGGAACGCTTTCCCGTTCTCGGCACATCACGCGATTGGCCTCGCCACGCGCTCGACTGTTTCCACAATCAACTCCACATCGTCGAAATCTTCCGGCTGCAAGTTCTCAGGAGGGATTACGATCTTCAGTTTCTTTTCCAACAGTCCGATCAGCTTCAGCACGGAAAGTGAATCGATCAGCCCGGAGGTCACCAGGCGCTGCCCCGGCTTGATAGGCCGCCCGATCAATTGGGATGCCGCCTCGACTGCGGCGGTGCGAATATTTTCGGGATCTGGCATCGCGGGCAGCTCCTTGGGTCAAAGCGTCTCGACGCGTTCGCGTAGAAAGCGCTCGCGCGTCTCGCGGCGCGATATTTTTCCAGCTGTACTTTTCACAATCCAGCGTTGGGGGACGACGGAAACGTAACGCGCGGCCGTTCCAATGGCGGTCAGCACCAGCTTGCGTATCAGCGCCTCCAACAGAGATGCGGCATCCTCGTTGAAATCGCCTTTCATTTCTGCCACCACAGTCAAACTCTGTGTGCCGAATTCCTTGTCTTCCACGCCGAACGCAACCACGCGGCCTGGATAAACTCCTTCGACCGTATTGACCACGGTTTCGACATCCTCCGGGAAAATATTGTTGCCGCCGACGATAACAATATCCTTGAAACGTCCAATCACGAAGAGTTCGCCATCGGCAATAAAGCCGAAATCGCCGGTTGCGTGCCAGCCTTCGTTGAGAGAGTGCGTCTGAAATCCCTCGGGGCCCCAGTAGCCGGAAAACAGTGATGGCGTACGAACGTAAATTTCTCCGGGTGCAGTCTCTTCACAGAGTGTCCCATCCCGGGCAACAATTTTGATTTCCGTGTCGCGCAACTGCTTCCCGGAAGAAACATAGACGTCATCGATCAAATCAAAAGCCAATGCGGAGAAGGAGTGGTTTGCGTGCCGCACCCGATTTCGCGCGATGGTTGGTAATTCACTGCCTAAAGTCGACTGCGTGATGGCAAAAACCGTCTCGGCCATGGCATAGGAAGCCTGAAGGGTTTCCTTGCGCACACCGCAATCCGTAAACGCTTGCGTGAACTCAGTGATCGATTTGAGCCGCACGGGTTCGGAACAATTGATCCAAGCGCGAACGCACGCCAGGTCATGCCGCGACATCTGTTCGCGCCTCTGGCTCAAATAGGAAAATGAAAAGTTCGGCAGCCAGCAAAACGTGGCGCGATAGCGCGAAATGTATTTGGGAAGGAGTTCTGGGTTGAGCACCCAATCGTTTGCAGCCATCTGCAGCGAAGCCGCGCCATGCCATAGTGGCGTCCAGAAGCAGGCGATTAGTCCCATGTCGTGATAGAGGGGGAGCCAGGAAACCACGGAATCTTTAGAAGTAAACGCCAGGGCATTTTGCAACTGCCGAAACTGTGCGTTGAGCATGTCAGCCGTGACAACGATAGCCTTTTGCGCCCCGGTGGTCCCTCCAGAAAATTGCAGGAACACCGTGTCCGCTGGCGGCTTCGCGTCGCGTTCGACGGAAGTGTTTAGGCTCAGGCGCTCGCTGACGGGCGCGGCGGGAAAGATTTTCTCGAAGCTGGCTGAATGCTCGATCTGCAGGCTGGCCGTCCGATAGGGCAGGCTACTGGCAAAATTCTCTGCCAGGCGGGGCAGCGTAATCAGCGAGTCGGCCGGAAGTTGGCTCAACTGGTGCACCAGATTGCGCTGGTATTTTTCTGGATCGACGCGGCTGGTGGGCCACGCCAATATCGCCGGAATGTGACCGTGGAGGACCAGCCCCAGTTGCAGGCTGATTTGCAACGTCTCGCTTTCCTGCGCGCCGGCCTGGCCCGGCTGACGCACGCGGTCCCCAGCACTCCGGAAGGCATGGTCAATTGGCGCCAGCGCTTCGATGAGCTGGATGCCGACC
>Ga0209698_10008128_pt1 | contig 10878 bp, 10 predicted proteins | sample LitLauG_LLR_2012_FD_187203 | JGI IMG/M metagenome (GOLD analysis project Ga0209698, IMG submission 187203) | Freshwater sediment microbial communities from Pennsylvania, USA - Little Laurel Run_MetaG_LLR_2012 (SPAdes) (version 2) | ecosystem: Environmental > Aquatic > Freshwater > Creek >... | reverse complement strand
CTCAGCCGGGAGCCGCTGCCGGACGTTTTTTGCGGCACGATGGCTTCCAGTGTCTATCCAATCGGGAACGGCATCAATTTTCGTTGCCGCCTGATTCGGGACGGTCGATATCCTCCATTGACACGTTGTTGTGACAGCCGCGTTACCGGCGATTTTGAACCCACCGCAAATGCAAAAAACGGCAGTTCTATCAATTCTAAACGCGGACATTCTAAAATGCGTGTTGAACGAAATCCGGACTCATTGCGGTCGCACGACCTTCATGCTCGTTTTGTAAGACACGCGCGAAAGTCACCAGCGCATCGAGGCAGCATGAACGTGGAATTCGACTACGATCTCACGCCGGATCAATGGGAGATGTTGAAGGCGCTACGTACGCCCGCCCCGAAGGCTCGCGCATTGAATCGATTCGTCGTCGAAAATCTCACGGCACTCGGGCTTGCCGAGATGAGCGACGGCCGACCGGTTCTGACGCCGAAAGGCCGCAGCGTGCTGCTGCGCGGCTCGCCGCGACTGCTGGATCTCGCGGCCTAACGTATCGAATTTCGGCAAGCCCGGCGTCGACCAGCCGACGCCGGGCTCATGATTCCCAAATGCTATTCCGCCGGCGCCGCCATCGGCATGTCCGGATGCGAGACGTAGTGCGCGCTGGTCTCAACCTTGCTGAGCGCGAACAAGCCGGCCGCCACGACCGCATAGGCCAGCGCGACCGCGGGCGTCACCCCGAATCCGCCCCCGATGCCGACGGCTTCGCCATGCATGAAGCCGAAATAGGTCAGCACGGCGCCGGCCAACGCGAAGGCCGAAGCCTTGACGAAATCGCGCTCGATCACGAACACGCCGATCGCGCCCAGGATGAGGCCGGCGAGGATCGAGCCGCCGCCCAGCACCTCGAGCCCGTGATAGAGCACGCCCTGTTGCGGCAGTGCGGCAAGCGCCGCGGCCTTGACGTCGCCGACCTTGTCGGCGGCAAGGCCGCCCACCGTCTGCGCCGCACTCAGGGTCGAGCCGAGCATGGTATCGATCTGCAGCTTGGCCCAGGCGGCGAGATGCGGCGTCAAGGCGAGCACGATCGCCGGCGCGTGCTTGACCGGCGTGGTCTGGAACGCCTGCGCGCCGATCAGCATGCCGATGTAAAGCAGGATCGGCGAGATCGCGACCACCGGCACCAGCGCCAGCAGCACCGAGATGATGCCGAACCACGACAGCACCACCACCATGATGCCGGTCGCCGCCGAATAGCCGATCCGCCCGCCCATCGCCTTCCATCCGGGATGGCCGATATAGACCGCGTTGATGAAGGGGTTGCCCATCAGGCAGCCGATCAGGCTGACGATGCCGTCGGCGGTCAAAACCCGCGTGGTCGGATATTCGTCGCCGGCGGCTTCAGCGCTCTCGACATTGTCCATGGCCTCGACGAGATCGTAGATGCCGAACGGGATCGCCGTCACCAGGATGACACCGAGGAATTCGAAGCCCGAGAAAACGTGACCGACCGCCGGGATCGGCACTGAGAAGCCGAAACTCGCAAAGGCGTCACCGACGCCCTTGATGCTCAGCCCGCCGAGTCCGAGGCCGAACAGGTTGGATCCCCATGCGATGATCATGCCGGCCGCGATGGCGACGAGGCCCGCCGGAATGCCCTTGAAATATTTCACGCCGCCGAACCAGCTCACCAGGATGATGGCGAAGCAGACCAGGCCGATCTGCGGCGTCATGTACATTTCCAGCGCCGGGCGCATCGAGATGAAGGTCACGGAGACGCCGGCGAGCGTGCCGAGCAAGGCCGCGCGCGGCGTGATCCTTCGGATCACAGGCGCGATGAAGCCGCCGATCATCAGAATAAAACTCTGGAAAAACACCCAGACCAGACCCGCCGACCAGCCCTTCATGGGATCACCGGTCTTGATGGTGACCGGCAGCATGATCACGAAGGTGACGATGAACATGTGCGGCACGCTGACGCCGGACGGCAGCGCACAGACGTCGGTGCGGCCGGTCCTCGCGGCCAGCCGGTAGGCGAGCCACGCATAATAGAAGGTAGAGAGGCACATCATCAGGCCGAGCGCGGGCAGGATGCGGCCGAACACCAGCGAGTCCGGCATCTTCAGCACGAAACGCAGCAGGCCGGTGAGCACCAGCATGTTGACCAGGATGTTGGTGCCGAATCCGAAGAAGGCGTTCCAGTCGCCTGGTGTCCACAATGCCGGCTTGAAGTCAGTCTTTCCGACGGTTCCCGTCATGCTCGTGCTCATCGCGATGCTCCCGCTGCCAAACTGTTTGTAGTCCCCGCTGTCATTGCCTTGAGAACCGCGGCCGAGTCCGAAACCCAGCCGAAGATGCCCCCCTGGGCCTTGATCATTTTCAGGCCCATCTCGTGGAATTCGGGAAAGTAGGAAGCGCAGCCATCGGCCAGCACCACGCAGCGATAGCCGCGGTCGTTGGCCTCGCGCACCGTGGTGTTGACGCAGACCTCGGTGGTCACGCCGCACACCAGGAGATTCTCGATGCCGTATTTCTGCAGGGTGTCGCCGAGCTCGGTAGCGTAGAACGCGCCCTTGCCGGGCTTGTCGATCACGATCTCGCTGTCGAGCGGATAGAGTTCGGGAATGATGTCGTGGCCGGCTTCGCCGCGGATCAGGATCCGTCCCATCGGGCCTGGATCGCCGATGCGCAAGGACGGCGCGCCGCGCTCGATCTTGGCCGGCGGCGCGTCGGACAGATCGGGCAGATGGCCCTCGCGGGTATGCACGACCAGCACGCCGAGATCGCGCGCGGCATCCAGCACGGATGCGATCGGCTTCACCGCGCGCTTAAGCTGCGATACATCATTGCCGAGCGTTTCGCCGAAGCCTCCCGGCTCCATGAAATCGCGCTGCATATCGATGATGAGAAGCGCCGTCGCCGACCAGTCGAGATCGATCGGTTCAGGCTCCGCGGCGACGGTACCGGTGGACGGTTGTCCTAGGATTTGTCTTGGGATCGCCATGCCGTTCGCACCCCGCGCGAGAGAACTCCCGGATGTGAACGAAGCAAAGCGCGTGCCATTGTGTACAATGGCTTCCGGCTATGGCACGATCGAAAATCATTCGTCTTTTCAGTGAGTTGAATTTTCGAAGGAGGCTTGCGCATTCGCTGGTCGCAGCTTCCGCGGCGTGCAATTGCTTATTGGTTAGGCGACTAATCCATCATGCATTCGGTTTGCGCAGGGCTCCCAGGATAATGGCCACCCGCCTTGCGCGAGACAGAGGCCTCCCCGCGAGCGCATCGGGGTTCAGACGGCCTCGAAGCGGACTTTTTGCGCGCCCTTCCACAGCACGGTCTTGCCGAGTTCAGCGAGCTGCTCGAGGTTGGAAGTCAGCGTGATGAAATGGTTGCCGGCGAGCTGCCCCACCTTGCTCGCAAAACGCACGCCGCCATAGGCCAGCAAGATCTCGGTTTCGCTGATGCCGCCGGGATAAAGGATGATCTGGCCGGGCGCCGGATAACTGGTGGCGTTCTCGTAGGAAACGCCGAAATCGAGATCACCGAGCGGCATCCAGACCGCCTCGCCGCTCCAGCGCACATGGATGGCCTGGCTCTCGAACGGCATCGCCTTGCGAAAGGCCGCGCAGGTCCTGGGCGCCAGTTGCTCCTCGAAGCGGGCCTGGAACGTAAAGTCGCTGGCGTGGACGATGAGTTGGCTCATTCAGGGATGTCCGTGATGGTGAGGAAGGGGAGCTTGACGGAGGAAGCAAGGCACATTCCAGACCGACAAAGTTCTAGGGCCTTTTGCAGCCCTCGGCAAAGGCCGATCTTGCTGTCTCGCCGGGAAGACCGCGCGATGTCGGCACCGCCGGACACACAACGCGACCGTCGCGCGAACCCGTCAACGCATTTTCGACTTCAGCTTGATCACGGCGCCATCGACCGTGAATTTACCGTAGCCGCGGTGGTGGATGGTTTTCGGCTTCGGCTGCTTCGGGTCGGCCCAGGCCTTCACCACCTCGAGCACGAACAGATTGTATTTCTTCACCAGACGGCTATCGACCACCTTGCATTCGAGATTGGCAAAGCACTCGGCGACCAGCGGTGCACCTACATACTTGGCCTTGCGCGGCGTCAGGCCGAACTTTTCGAATTTCTCGACGTCGCGGCCGGAACTGTTGCCGACGTCGACGACCTTCTGGGCCAGGTGCAGCGCCGGAACGGCGATGACACACTCTTTGGTCGCCGTCATCGCCGCAAAGCTGTAATCGGCGCTGCCGACGACGCAGCCGACCAGCGGCGGCTCGAATTCGACCATCATATGCCAGGACATGGTCATGACGTCGGCGCGGCCCTTGCGCGCCGTCGTCAACAGCACCACCGGGCCCGGCTCCAGCAATTGATAGACCTTTGCCAAAGGCAGATTCTTCATCATTCATACCAGTCAGAAGATTTTGCCGGGATTGAGGATCCCGTGGGGGTCGAACGCCTTCTTGAGTACCCGCATCAGCGCGATCTCGGCCTCGCTCCGGCAGACCGAAAGATAGGGCTTCTTCTCTAACCCGATTCCATGTTCCGCCGAAATCGATCCGCCGAACTTGCCGAGCGGACCATAGACCAGCGCCTCGATCTTCGGCCGCAACGCCATGTAGTTTTGCGGCGCGACCTGCACAATGACATGGAGATTGCCGTCCCCCAGATGACCGAATATCCAGAGCCTGTGTTCGCCGATCCCGGCGTTGAGATCACTTTTCAATCCCTCGACATATTGCTCCATCGCGGCCAGCGGCAGCGAAATGTCGAACACGACGGGCATGCCGCCGACCACGACCTGCATGACGTCATCCCGCAACGCCCAGAAGGCGCGGCGATCGCTGTCCGACTGCGCGATCGCCGCATCCGAAATCAGCTTTGCCTCCAGCGCGGTTTCCAGCGCGGTGACGAAGCGTTCGGAATCAAGCCTGGCATCGGCGCCTAGACTCTCGATCAGGACGTAATACGGATAGTCCCGACCGACCGGCGGCTTGCCCCGCGCCGGCGGCGACGTCACCAGGCGGTAGAAGGACTGCCACATCACCTCGAAGGCCGAGAGCGATCCGCCGAGCGCGCCGTCGATGTGCTTGAGCAGTCCTGTCAGCGCTTCGAATGACGGCACCGCCACGATCGCGACGTCTTGCGAACTCGGCTTCTCGCGCAGCCGCAGCACCAGCCGCGTGATGATCCCAAGCGTGCCTTCGGACCCGATAAAAACCTGCTTGAGGTCATAGCCCGCATTGTTCTTGATCAGGCGGTTCATCGAGGACAGCACGGTGCCGTCGGCCAACACGACTTCGAGACCTAGAACCATGTCGCGCATCATGCCGTAGCGGATCACGCGATTGCCGCCGGCGTTGGTGGCCGCGTTGCCGCCAAGTGTCGCGCTGCCGCGCGCGCCGAGATCGAGCGGAAAGCTCAGGCCGTGCGGTTCGACCGCCTCCTGCAGCGCCTGCAGCGTGACGCCGGCCTGCACCACGGCGATCCGCTGCACCGGGTCGATCGCCTCGATGGCGCGCATCCGCTCCAGGGAGACGATCACCTCTTGGGGCGACGCATCGGCGCCGTGGACGAGGCCGGTGAGACCGCCCTGGGTCACGATCGGCACGCCGTGATCATGGCACCAGCGGACCGCTTTCGAAACCTCGCCGGTATCCTTGGGACGCACCAGCGCCCGCGCCTTGAGGGTGTCCGGGCGCAGAATGCCAGCGGAGCGCGTCGCGATTTCGGCGGCACTCAACACGCCGGTCTCGCCGACGATGGCCCGCAGCGCTTCGACAGTGTCCATGACGCAGCTCCCTAGATCATCGCTTCGATCAGGCGCGGTCCCCTGTGCTTCATCGCCGATTCATATTGCGCGGCGAATTCCTCGGCCGTGGTGGCACGGCTCGCTTCGACGCCCAGACCGTTCGCGATCTGCGTCCAGTTCATCTCCGGATTGTGCAGGTCGAGCGTCGAGCGCGCGTTGTCGCCGACCGTCGTCACGCCAACCCGATACAGTTCGTAATTGAGGATCGCATAGGAGCGGTTGGCGTAGATGACCGTGGTCACGTCGAGCTTTTCGCGCGCCATGGTCCACAGCGCCTGCATGGTATAGGCGGCGCCGCCGTCGCCATGCGGACAGACCACCTTGCGATCGGGAGCGGCCAGCGCCGCGCCGACGGCAAGCGGCAGCCCCTGCCCTATGGAGCCGCCAGCCAGCGGCAAATGCGTATGCGGACGCGCGCGCGCCAGCGTCATCAGCAGCGGCAGGCTGGAGGTGTTGGACTCGTCGGCATAAATCGCATGATCCGGCGTCAGCTGCGCGATGATCTGGGCGATGCTGAGCGAATTCAGCAGACCGGTCGGCAGGCCCGGCAGTTGCAGCGGCACCCGAGTCGAAATCTCCTGTGGCGCTCCCAGCGCATCGGCCAGATTCCGCAAAGCGCGGACGCCATCCTCATGCGGCTGCGCCAGGTAGATCAGTTCGCAGGCCTCGGGCACGCACCAGCTCGGCTTGTTCGGATAGGCAAAGAACGACACCGGCGGGGTGCTGCCGACCATGATCAACTGCTCCGTCCCGGCAAGAAACGCCGCGACCTGCTCGCCGAAATAGGGAATGCGCTCCACCGGCACGCGACCGGCGCCCATCTCGGCATGCGGCGCAAAGGTGTCGCACAACAGCCGCGCGCCGGTCCTGGCGTGAATACGCCCGGCCGCCTCCAGCCCATCGCCGACAAGCGCGCGGCCGCGCAGCAACATCGCCGTCTTCTTGCCGTTCGATATCAGTCTGGCGATGTCTTCGATCGCATCGGCGGCGACGATCGCGGGCCCGATATCGGGGAGACGCTGCGCGGCGCGCTCGGCCGGAGTCCAGGCGGCGTCGGCAGACAATATCAACGTGGCGATGCCGCCGGGCGCCGCCCGCGCCGCCTGCACCGCCCTCGCGGCATCGCCCGCGGCGAGCCTGGCGCTTTTGGCTTCGTGGATCCAGCCCGATACCGGGCGGGCGAAGCCCACGATATCGGAGGTCAGCAGCGCGTCATATTGCAAATGATATGTGGCGTGATCGCCGACCACATTGACGATCGGCGTCGCCGCCCGGCGGGCGTTGTGCAGATTGGCAAGGCCGTTGGCGAGCCCGGGCCCGAGGTGAAGCAGCGTCGCGGCAGGCTTGCCGGCGATGCGGCCATAGCCGTCGGCGGCACCGGTCGCGACGCCCTCGAACAGGCACAGCACCGGCCGCAATCCCTTCACGGTATCGAGCGCCGCAACCAGATGCATTTCGGACGTGCCGGGATTGGCGAAACAGGTGTCGATCCCGCAATTGACCAGCGTCTGAACCAGGGATTGGGCGCCGTTCATGTGACCGCTCCTGTTCTGCCGGAGATCAGCGGCGGCATCGCCATCAACACGATCTCCGTCGGTTGGTGGCGATGCCGCCGCTGATGATGTCGCCGCCTGCTTCAACTGCCAAAGTCGATAACAAACTGGCGCGCGTCCTTGCGCTGGATCAATGATGCGACTGAATCGCCTGCGACCCAAGTTCGGGCCGGTGATTTGCCGGAGTACGGTAGTCCGTTATTTTCGGTGCAAATCGGACGGCACGTTGACCTAGATCAACGCCTTCGTTGCAGCGCCGTGGCGCATTGAATACCTGCGGAGAAGGCTAGCGCACCGGCCGGCTGTTCTCGGGAACGGTGCCTCATGGACGTGATTGAAATCGACGTCGCGATTATAGGGGCGGGCGGTGCGGGTTTGCGCGCAGCCATCGCGGTAGCCGAAGCCGATCCCGCCCTCACGCTTGCGCTGATCTCCAAGGTCTATCCGATGCGCAGCCACACCGTGGCCGCCGAAGGCGGCGCGGCCGGTGTCATCAAGGACAATGACAGCCTCGACAACCATTTCCACGACACGGTCTCCGGCGGCGACTGGCTCTGCGATCAGGACGCGGTGGAACTGTTCGTCAACACCGCGCCGGTGGAGCTGTTGCAGCTCGAGCACTGGGGCTGTCCCTGGAGCCGCGAAGCCAACGGCAGGGTCGCGGTGCGGCCGTTCGGCGGCATGAAGATCGAGCGCACCTGGTACGCCGCCGACAAGACCGGCTTCCATATCCTGCACACGCTGTTCCAGACTTCGCTGAAATATCCTTCGATCAAACGCTTCGACGAATATTACTCGACCGATCTGATCGTCGAGGACGGCCGCTGCACCGGCGTGGTCGCGATCGAGATGCGATCGGGCCGCATGATGGCGTTCCGGGCCAAGGCCGTCGTCATCGCGACCGGCGGCGCCGGGCGCATCTTCCCCTTCACCACCAACGGCGCCATCAAGACCGGCGACGGGATGGCGATGGCCTATCGGGCCGGCGTGATGCTGAAGGACATGGAATTCATGCAGTACCACCCGACCGGGCTGCCGGGCACCGGCATCCTCATCACCGAGGGATCGCGCGGCGAAGGCGGCATCCTGGTCAACAAGGACGGCTACCGCTATCTGCAGGACTACAATCTCGGCCCGCCCGACCCCTGGCCGCGCAAGAAGGCGATGGAGCTCGGGCCGCGCGACCGCCTGAGCCAGGCCTTCTGGCACGAGCAGCAGAAGGGCCGCACCATCAAGACGCCGCAAGGCGACGTGGTGCATCTCGATATCCGCCAGCTCGGGGAAAAGATGATCAACGAGCGGCTGCCGATGGTGCGCGAACTGGCGAAAGCCTATGTCGGCGTCGATCCGGTGCACGAGATGATCCCGGTGCGCCCGGTGGTGCACTACACCATGGGCGGCATTCACACCGATATCGACACCGCGACGTCCCTGCCCGGCCTGTTCGCCGCCGGCGAATGCGCCTGCGTCTCGATCAATGGCGCCAACCGCCTCGGCTCGAATTCGCTCGCCGAAATCGTCGTGTTCGGCGCCCGCGCCGGACGCAGCGCCGCGGCCTTTGCCAAATCCCATCCGAAACCCGCGACGGGTGCAACAGCCGCCGAGGCGGCACAGGCCAACCTGCGCGACCTGTTCGCCCGCGAGGGCGGCAGCGATACCGTCTCCGGCCTGCGCAAGGCAATGAATGACACGATGGAAAGCGGTGCCGGCATCTACCGAAGCGCGGACACGCTGCGCCAGACCTGCGGCGCGCTGGCCGACCTTCGCACGCGCTACCGGAAGATCCAGTTGCAGGACCGCAGCAACGTCTTCAACACCGATCTGATCCAGACGCTGGAACTCGGCTGCATGCTAGACGTCGCCGAAGCCATGGCGCATTCGGCGCTGGAACGCAGGGAATCGCGCGGCTCGCACCAGCGCCTCGAATACCCCACGCGCGACGATGCCAATTATCTCAAGCACAGCCTGGCGCGCTATCGCGGCGCCGATCCGCCATCGATCAGCTACCTCGACGTCGTGATCACCAAGTCGCAGCCGGCCGAGCGCGTCTACGGCGGAGCGGCACATGAGTGAAACCGTCACGCTCGAGGTGCTGCGCTATCTCCCCGAGACCGACAGCGAGCCGCATTTCCAGCGCTACACCGTTCCGTTCAGGGACGACTGGGTGGTGCTCGATGCGCTCAATCACGTCAAGGACAATCTCGACGCCACGCTGTCCTACCGCTGGTCCTGCCACATGGCGGTGTGCGGCAGTTGCGGCATGATGATCAACAACGAGCCGAAACTGTCCTGCCACACCTTCCTGCGCGACTACCGGGGCGGCGTGGTCCGGATCGAGCCGCTCGACCATTTCCCGATCGAGCGCGACCTCGTGATCGTGATGGACAGCTTTATGGACAAGCTGTCGGGCGTGAAGCCCTGGCTGATCCCGAAACAGGAAAAGCCGCTGAGCGAGGGTGAATATCTGCAATCGCCGGCCGAACTCAATGTCTTTCACCAGTACACCCAGTGCATCAACTGCGTGCTGTGCTACGCCGCCTGCCCGCAAGTAGGCCTGAACGCGGATTTCGTCGGCCCGGCGGCGCTGGCGCTGGCGCACCGCTACAATCTCGATTCCCGCGACGGCGGCAAGGACGCGCGCGCCGAAACGGTGGCGAGCAACGAGGGCATCTGGGAATGCACCTTCGTCGGCGCCTGCTCCCAGGTTTGCCCCAAGAACGTCGATCCCGCCGCCGCGATCCAGCAAACAAAGATTTCCGCGTCCGTCGACTGGCTCAAGGACCTGCTGACGCCGGGAGCGCATCGATGAACCGCCGTCCTTATGTACGCAAGGTCGAACGGAACTGGTGGCTGCAGCATCCGCGCTACGTGGCCTACATGATCCGCGAACTGACCAGCCTGTTCGTCGGCCTCTATTGCGCGCTGCTGACAATCGGCCTGATCCGGCTGGTGCAGGGCCATGCGGCATGGGACGGATTCGTCGCCGCGTTCTCGAGCCCTGCCGGCGTTATCTTTCAATGGCTGTGCCTGGTCTTCGCCGTCTATCACAGCGTGACCTGGTTCGCACTGACGCCGAAGGCGATGCCGCTGATGGTGAGGGGCGAACCGGTGCCCGGCAAATGGATCGTCGGCGCGCATTACCTCGCCTGGGCCGCGGTGTCGGCCGTCGTGCTGATAGTAGCGGGGGTGTAGGCCATGGCAAAATCGAACAAGCCGATCCTGTGGTTGCCCTTCGCTGGCGGAGGGCTGGTGGCGGCGCTGATCACCCCGGTGCTGATCCTGATCACCGGCGTGCTGGTGCCGCTGGGCGTCTTGCATCTGCACTACGAGACGATCGCGGCGTTCGCGCACCATCCGATCGGCAAGTTGATCCTGCTCGGCGCAGTGGCGCTGCCGGCCTGGCACGCCGCGCATCGCCTGCGGATGACGGCGCATGATCTCGGATTGGGGGGCGGCGTCGCCGTCAAGGCAGCCTGCTACGGCACGGCCTGGCTGCTGATTCTGGTTGCCGCCGGC
>Ga0209698_10008127_pt1 | contig 10880 bp, 9 predicted proteins | sample LitLauG_LLR_2012_FD_187203 | JGI IMG/M metagenome (GOLD analysis project Ga0209698, IMG submission 187203) | Freshwater sediment microbial communities from Pennsylvania, USA - Little Laurel Run_MetaG_LLR_2012 (SPAdes) (version 2) | ecosystem: Environmental > Aquatic > Freshwater > Creek >... | reverse complement strand
CCCCCCCGCGCGAGTTGACGGCGGCGCTCGACGCCCTGCGCGACGAGCGACGCCAACGCCCCCAACCTGCGCGAGACGACAAGGTCATCCTCGAATGGAACGCGATGTTCGCCCGCGCCCTGTTCGCCTCGCGCGACGACGTCTACGTTCGCGAGGCCTTCGACTTGTTGGCGGCGTTGGCCACGAGCCACCATCGCCACGGCCACTGGTGGCGCACGGCCACGGGTCACGACTTCGCCACGGCGAGCGACGTGGCCTGGTGGATTGACGCCTGCGTCGACGCGTACGAAGTGGCGGGCGACGACGCCTGGCTGGAACGCGCCGACGACGCCGCGGCGTACCTGCTCGAGCACTACTGGGACGGCCCCGTGCCGAGCGCGCGCGATCCGCACGTGGGCGGGGGCGTCCTCGCGACCTCCGACCAGTGCGCCGACCTCTTCGTCCGACCCAAGGACGTCTTTGACGGAGCCACCCCCTCGAGCCACGCCGTCGCCACGAGGGCGCTCGCGCGGGTGGCCCACTGCCGGGGTGACCACGACCTGTTGGTCGTGGCGCAACGATTGGTCGAGCTCGCGGCCGAACTGCTGGCCACCCACCCGCGCGCCGTGCCCGACCTGGTCGCCGCCGCTGATTTCGTCGAGGGCGTCGAGCTCGTCATCCCCGGTGAGCCCAATGACCTCAGCGACCACGTACGATCGTTACCTATGTGGCGCGGCGTTCTCATCACCGGATCAGGGACCTCACCGCTGTTGACGGACCGCCAGCCCGGCCTCGCGTACCTCTGCCGCCGGGGGACCTGTCGCCTGCCGGTGTCCACCGTGGCGGCCTTGCGTCACGCCCTGGACGAGGAGATCTGAGATGGCCTGGTGGCGCCGGGACCCCGCCGCGAAGGCCATCAAACGCCTGGTGGAACGCACGCCGCAGACCCCGGTGGTCGACCTCACGCCCGGGAGCACGGTCCACGGGCTCGTTCTGGGCTCGACGCGCGAAACCACCACGGTCATCGACCTGGCCTCGCACACCATCGTCCGCTGGCGGGTCCCGTGGCCCGACGACTTCGAGACGGACCTGGCGGCCTTCGACGTCGTGGAGGCGGTACTCGCCGACGATCTCGAACGCAACGACCTCGCCCAGCCCGAGGCGGTGACGTTGGCGGACCTACCGCGGCGACTGGGAACGTACTCCGGTCGCCGAGTGCGCAAGTGGCTCGAAGAACTGGCGAGTCCCGCCGACGGACCGCTCTTCGGGTTTCGCGGACCGAGCGCGCCCTACTGGGAGTTTCGCGGGGAGCGTCCGAGCGTGGCGCTGGTCGCGGCCGACCGGGGGCCCCAGTTGATGCGTCGCACCGACGACGGGTCGACCTGGGTGCGATTTGGGTGGTACGGCGACGACATCTGGCTACTGTGCGAAGACAACCACGCCATCCGCACCATCGAGGCCACCCGTCGCACGTCGCTGGCCGGCAAGGACTTGGCGACGTCGCTCGGGTTCCGACCGACGTACGTCCTCACCACGCTCTCGCAGCCCATCGACGGACACTGCTACAAGAGTTGCACCGGACTGCTCCCGCGCGGCTAGCGGACTACTTGAATAGTTTGCCCGAGGCCAGCGCCTCCGCCATCGCCCAGCCGAACACGACGAGCCGTTGGCCCTTCTCGGCGTCGAGCCCCTCGAAGAACGTGTGTGCGCCTTCGGGGATCGGCCCCTTGGAGGCGACGTAGTCCAGGCCGCCGACGGAGCCGGTCGCGACGGTCATGACGAAAGTCTTGTCATCAATGGCCTTCTCGGAGCCGAAACGCTTGGCGAGACGCCGCCCCCAGGCGCGGTCTTCGCCGGTCGGGCGATAGCCGAGGCGCGGCACCACGTCCTCTAAACCGAGGAAGGCCCGGTACCCGTCGGGTGACGTCAGCCGCGAGCCCAGCAAGACGTCCTCGTCGGGGAAGGCGAGCAGCGCCCGACGGAACTGGTCGTGCAAGATGCACTTGAGCGTCTGATCCGACTTCGCGTTGCGCTCGACGAGCAGCAATCCGATGAGCAGCGACGGCGTGCCACCGATGCGCTCGAGGGTGCAGAACGAGTAGCCGCGTAACTTCGCGCCCTCGCGGGCGTGGGTGACCAGCACCCACTCCTCGCGCTGCTTCGACAAGAACCCGATATCGAAGTTCGGTTCGCGGTCCACGCACAGATCGGCCATCTCGGCCAACTCGGCATCACTGAGCGCGGTGGAATCCTTCGTGGAGACAGTCATTGCCATAGTCCCCTATTCTACGCGCGGCGCCAGGCGACCAAAATCGTCAGGCTTTTATGACGTTTCGACCGAACTCGCTGCGCAGGTCTCCCACCACCGACGAGATGGTGACCTTGAAATCCGGTCCCAGTTTGAAGGCCTTGCCGTCCACGCCGGTCTCGAGGATCACCGGCGACGGTCCGGGGTAGCGTTCGAGAATCTCCTTGAGCTTCGCGATCGCTCCCGAGGTCACTTCTTCGGGCCGAAAACTCAACCGCAGTTCGCCGTCGCCGCGCTCCACGTGCACCAGTTCAACGTCGAGCGCCCCGAAGCGGGGCTCCTCGTCGCGCACGTCCACGCGCACCTTCACGATGACCACGTTGTCCTTGGCCAAGTATCCGCTGCACCGCTCGAACACCTTGGAGGAGAAGTTCACCTCCACCGATCCCCCGAGGTCCTCCACGACGGTACGCGCGTAGGAGCGGCCGTCCTTGGTGGTGCGCAATTGCACCTCGGAGAAGATGCCCCCGATCTTGAACGGTCGATTGGATTTGGCCAATTCGTCGGCTTGTTCTCGCAGACTCACCAGTGGGCCATCGGTCTTGGTGGCGAGCAGGTGCTCCACCGCGTAGAGGGGGTGGTCCGAGATGTACGTGCCCAGCATCTCGCGCTCGAAGTCGAGTTTGACGGACTGATCGAACTCGACGTCGGTGATGGCCACCTCCGTGCCCTCCCAGTCGTTGCCCCCGTCACCGTCGAGGGCCGCGAAGAGCGTCGAGATTCCCAGTGACAGGTCCTTGCGGCGTGACAACGTGGTGTCGATGAGTTCGTCGACCTTGAGGAGCAGCCCCAGGCGCGACACCTTCAACGAGTCGAAGGCGCCGGCCTTGATGAGTGACTCCATCGTGCGACGATTCAGCACCGACGGGTCGACGCGGCGCACGAAGTCGTAGACCGAATCGAAGGGACCGGCGGCTTCGCGCTCGGCGACGATCTTGTCCACCACGGCTTCGCCGACGTTGCGCACCGCGGCCATTCCAAAGAGGATGGTCTTGTCCGCGTGCACGCTGGGCGCGTATTCGGCGAACGATTGATTCACGTCGGGCACGCCCACGGTGATGCCCATCTGGCGCGCCTCGTTGAGGTAGAGCGAGGCCTTGTCCTTGTCGTCGCGGAACGACGTCAGCAACGCCGACATGTACTCCACCGGGTAGTTGGCCTTCAGCCAGGCGTTTTGGTACGCGACGAGGGCGTAGCCGTACGCGTGGCTCTTGTTGAAGGCGTAGTCGGCGAAGGGTTCGATCTTGTTGAAGATGGCCTCGCCCAATTCGCGTCCGTAGCCCTCGCGTTCGGCGCCGGCGACGAACTTGGCTCGCTGCGCTTGAATCATCTCGCGAATCTTCTTCGAGCAGGCCTTGCGCAGGTCGTCCGCTTCGGTCATCGAGAACCCGGCGATTTTGGTCGCGACGCGCATGATGTCCTCTTGGTAGATCATGAGCCCGGAGGTCTCACCCAGGATGTCCGCCAGGTCGGGATGGTCGTAACTGACCTCTTGGCGATGGTTCTTGCGGTCGGCGTAGTCGTTGTGCGCGTTGACACTCAGCGGCCCCGGCCGGTACAGCGCAATCAGGGCGGCGATGTCGTCGAAGGACGTGGGCGCGAGACGTCGCATGAGCTGGCGCATCTTTTCGCCCTCGAGCTGGAAGATGCCGATGGAATTGCCCAATTGGAGCATCTCGAACACCTTGGGGTCGTCGAGGGGCGCGTGGTCAATGTCGACGTTGAGGCCGTGAATCCGTCGGATGTGGTCCAGGGTGCGTTCGATGATGGCCAGGTTGCGTAGTCCCAGGAAATCCATCTTCAGCAGTCCCAGCTTCTCGATCGCCGTGGCTTCGTACTGGGTGACGATGGGTGCGTCCTCGGGAGACGCGTTGGGACTGGCCTTGCGCTGGACCGGCACGTAGTCCAAGACGGGTCCTCGCGTGATGACCACGGCCGCGGCGTGAATACCGTCTTGGCGGCGCTTGTCGACGAAGCCCTTGGCCACGTCGATCACGTGGGTGACGTCGGCGTTCGTGTCGTAGAGCGCGCGCAGCTCGGCAGCCTCGACGTAACGGCCCTCGTACCCGGCCATCGGTTCGAAGCACGCCTGCAACGGGAGGTCTTGGCCCATGACCAGCGGCGGCATGGCCTTGGCGATTTGGTCACCCAATTGTGGTGGGTAGCCGAGCACGCGCGCCGCGTCGCGCACGGCGGCGCGGGCCTTGATGGTCGAAAAGGTGACGATCTGCGCGACGTGGTCCGCGCCGTATCGCTCGGCGGCGTAACGAATCATGTCCCCGCGATAGCGCTCGTCGAAGTCCATGTCGATGTCCGGCATTTGCTTACGGCCGGGATTGAGGAATCGTTCGAAGATCAACCCGTAGCGAATGGGGTCGAGGTCCACGATCTTGAGGCAGTAGGCGATACAACAACCCGCCGCCGAACCGCGACCGGGACCCACGCGAATCCCCTTCTCGCGTGCGTGGCGAATCAGGTCCCACACCACCAAGAAGTAGTCCGAGAACCCCATGTCGGCCACGACACCCAACTCGTAGTTCAAACGCTGGGTGACCTCGTCGCTCAGCACGTCACCGTAGCGTTCGCGCGCGCCGGCGAAGGTTAGGTGCGACAGCAGTCGGTCCGCCCCCTCCTTGTGCGTCGCGCCGGCGAGTTCGCTCGGAATCGGGAACTCCGGTAGTGCGTGATTATCGAATTCAATGGTCAGGTCCACGCGCTCGGCGATGGCCAGCGTGTTGTCGCACGCCTCGGGAATGTCGCGAAAGAGGTAGCGCATCTCGGCGGCGGACTTGAGGTAGTGCTGGTCGCTCTGGAACCGAAAACGCTGGGGGTCGGCCACCAGCGACCCGGTGCCGATGCACAGCAGGGCGTCGTGCATCGCCGCGTCGCCGTGCTTCACGTAATGCAGGTCATTCGTGGCGAGGAGCGGCGCGCGCAAGTCCTGGGCCAGACGCAGCAACTGCGGGTTGGTGCGGACCTGTTCGGCAAGACCGTGGTCCTGCATCTCGATGAAGAAGTTCTCCGCCCCGAAGATGGTCTGGAGGCGGCCCGCGAGCTCGCGGGCCTTGGCGTAATCGTCTTGTAGGAGGGCCTGGAGAACGACTCCCCCGAGGCATCCCGACGTCGCCACCAGGCCCGCCGCGTGCTCGCCGAGCAGTTCCCAGTCCAATCGCGGCTTGTAGTAGTAGCCCTCGAGGAAGGCGCGCGACGAGAGCTCTCGCAGGTTGCGATACCCCTCGTTCGAGGTCGCCAGCAGCGTGAGGTGGTGATAGAGCTTCTGGCCCCCCTCGGTGTCACCACCGGTGTCGTCCATCTTTCCGCGCCGGGCGGGGCGATCGAATCGAGAATTCGCCGCCATGTAGGCCTCGAGACCGATGACCGGCGTGACGTCGTGTTTGCGACAGGTCTCGTAGAAGTCGATGACGCCGTACATGTTGCCGTGGTCGGTGATGCCAATCGCGCGCTGCCCGTCGGCCTTGGCCGCGAGCACCATCTCTTCCACGCGCGCCGCCCCGTCGAGCATCGAATACTCGGTGTGGTTATGCAAATGGACGAAGCTGTCGGACATGAGCTACTGGCTTTCGGGAGTCGGCCGCCGCGAACGGGACTCGGCCGACGCTAGCGAAGGACTGTGACGCACCACGCGCCCTAGAGGTAGGTGCCCGCGCGCGGTTCCCCGGAGCCGGGGTTGAGCGAGCGATCGCGCATCTTCTCGAGTTGCGCGGCGGCGGCCGCTTGTTGGGCGAAGAGTGACGCTTGTATACCGTGGAACAGTCCTTCGAGCCACCCGACCAACTGCGCCTGAGCGATTCGCAATTCCGACTCGGTGGGGATGTCGGCCGAGAAGGGCAAGACCATCCGACCCAGTTCAGTCCCCAAATCGGGCGACAACGCCCCGGAGAGCTCGTGCAACGAGGTTTCGTAGATCTCGCGCAACCGCGCACGTCCGGCCTCGTCGAGTGGCGCCGAACGCGCTTCGTCCAACAAATTCTTCACCATGGCGCCGATGCGCATGACCTTGGCGGGTTGGGAAATGAAATCTGTTTCGGGTTCGCCGGAGGTCGGTGCCGACTCCTCGTCGCTCGGGGAGAAGACTTCGTCCGGGTTCACCGTCACGTTCTCGTTAGGGTCGTGTTCCACACCATGAAGTGTGCCAGAAAATCGCGGCGTCGCCCGGCACCGGTTCGACAGGCCTTCCCCGATAGAATGCCACCATGAGGGTGTCGACGCGTGGAGATTACGCCAGTCGAGCCCTGCTGAGCCTGGCCCTGGGTAGCGACCTCGACACCCCGACCTCGGTGCGCGACTTGGCCGAACGAACCGGACTTCCCCAGCCGTACCTCGAGCAGATTCTGTTGATTCTCAAGGGTGTGGGTCTGGTGCGCTCCAAACGGGGCGTGGGCGGGGGCTACGTGCTGGCCCGTGACGCCAGCGCCATCACGCTGGCCGAGATTGTGGCGGCCGTCGACGGCCCGATCGTGGCCGGCGACTTTGGCGAACCCCATCGAGACGGGGCCTGCGATCACGAGGGGCAGTGCGTCTTATTGGCGGTGTGGGCCGACGTCGGCAATCACATGCGCGAGCACCTCTCGAGTTTCACGCTGGCCGACATGGTCTTGCAGGCCAAGGGTCTACAGCCCCAGCGTCGTCCCCACGAAGTGGTCGGCTGAACCCTCCGCGCTCTGAGTGAACGAAACGACGGCCGCGCGACGCGTCGCGCGTGCGATAATGCCCTATGGACACCGCCACCATCTCGGTCAAGGGGCAGGCGAGCGACGAGTTCACCGCGGATTACGCCCTGGTGCCCTTCGCCGTGCAATTGCGCGCGCCGGCACGTTCTGAGGCCCTCGCGGGCGCCAATGCGGCCGTCGCCCAGTTGCGCGAGACGTCGGACGGACTCGGTGCCGGCGTTCTGTCGATGCGGATCGCGGCGGTGCGCGTGCAGGAGCACTTCGAATATCGGTCGACCCAGGAGCGCGTCGACGCGGGGTGGATTGCCCTGGTCGATGGCCACCTCCACGCCACGCCCGACGCGGTATCGAGCGTGCTCGCGGCATTCATTCGCGCCGGGGCGCGAGTCTTCCCGCTGACCTGGCACCTCCACCCCGAGACCCACGCGCAGGCGCAACGCGCCGTACGGCGCCGCGCCGTGGCCGACGCGACCGACGCCGCCGCGGATTTCGCGCTGGCGCTGGGCGCAACCCTCGGACCGCTGATCCATCTGGCGGACCCCGGCCTGAACACCGGTGGCCTCGCGGGCTTCGCCGCGTCGCGCGCTCGGGCGTACGGGGCGGCCGCCACGGCCGGGGGGCCCGACGCGGCCTGGGACGAACTCGTCGACATCGACCCCGACGTCATCGTGATCCACGCGCAGGTGGAGGCCAGTTTCCAAGTGATTCTCACCCCTGCCTCCGACGCATCTCCTTCGTAGCGTGGTCGGGGCGATCACGAGGACGACGACTCCATGCGCCTTTTCTAAATCCTCATTAAATTCACACTTTTGTTGAAATACCACGTGGTAAATTAGGTAGGTACCCATAGGAGAAATACCCCCTGGGCACACTTCACTCTCGAAGGAGTTGCCGTGAACACACCCCGCCGATCCACCGTCAACACCAACGACATGCTGGGGCTGCTCATGCGCGACCTCGACCGCTACCCCATGCCCAACTACGACGAGCAGGTGGAATTGGCCAAGCGCGTCACCGCGGGTGACGAGGAGGCCAAGAAGCAGATGGTGGCCGCCAATCTCCGCCTCGTTCTGCACTGGGCTCGCCGCTACCAGGACCGCGGCGTGGAGATGGTCGACTTGGTCCAGGAGGGCACCTTTGGATTGTTGCGCGCCGTCGAAAAGTTCGACTGGGAACGTGGCTTTAAGTTCTCCACCTACGCGACGTGGTGGATCCGCCAAGCCCTCCAGCGCGCGGTGCAGCAGCACGGCCGTACGATTCGCATCCCCTTAGAGGTCGGCGAACAGCTCCAGCGCCTCGAGGCCACGACGGCCGAATTGACCTCGCTCTTCGGGCGCAAGCCGACCGACGAGGAGATCGAAGAGGCCACGGGGATGTCACGCGAAGTGCGCGAGGGACTGCGTGGTCTCGCTGGCGTGACCGCGAGTCTCGATCAGCCCGCCTCCTCGGATTCGGCCACCACGTTGGGCGACCTCGTGGCCCCGAGTCAGACCGACTGGGTGGGCGACATCGAGCAGGGCATGATGGATCGTCAGTTGCTCGACGCCCTCGAACAGTTGACCGAGCTCCAGCGCGAAGTGGTGACGTTACGCTTCGGTCTGGGTGGCGCCACCCCGCTCTCCCTTCAGGCCACCGCTACCAAGATGGACATCGGTGTTCGCCGGGTGCGTCGGGCGGAGGAGGAGGCGTTGGAGATTCTTCGCAACGACTCCACCGTTTTGGCCGCCCGACTCAACGTCTAGCGACGACCTAGAGGTCGCGAACGCGGCCGAGCAGGCCGACGAGGTCCTCGGGCACTGGAGCACCCGCGCTCACCGGCTCGCCGGTGAGCGGATGCGCAAAGGCCAGCGTGCGCGAATGCAACCAAAACCGTTCTTCGGGTAGACGTCGGTCTCGGCGATGCCCGTAACGAGGGTCGTTCACCACCGGGTGGCCAATCGTGGATAAGTGCACGCGAATCTGGTGGGTGCGACCCGTGTCGAGCGTCAATCGCAACAACGTCACGGCGTGAGGCTTGTCGATGCGCTCGAGGACCTCGTATCCCGTGCGTGCGGGGCGTCCGTCGGCGCGCACGGCCATCAGCGTCGGCGTTCGCGTGGAGCGCCCAATCGGGGCGTCGACGATACCGCGCTCCTCCGCGACGTGCCCCTCGACTAAGCCTAAGTAGGTTCGCGCCATCTCGCGACTCGCCAGCTGTTCGCGGAGTCCCACGAGCCCCTCGACGGTCTTGGCCACCACCAAGACACCCGAGGTGCCCTTATCGAGACGATGGACGATCCCGGGGCGGAACGGATCGCTGAGGCCTTCGTCACTCAGGAGTTGGAGCTGGGGATAGCGGGCGAGAAGACCCGCGACGAGCGTCCCGGTGCGCTGACCCGCGCCCGGGTGCACCACTTGCCCGGGGGCCTTGTTGACGACGCAGAAGTCGGGGTCGTCCAGCACGACGTCCACCGCGACGTCGAACTCGGGCGTCACCGTACCGTTGTCGGGCACCGGGAGTATCGCCACGAGGTGCTGACCCTCCTCGAGCACGACGGAGGCCTTCACCACGACGCGATCATCCACCCGCACGGCCCCGTCGCGAATCATGTCCGTCGCTTCGGAGCGCGAGAGGCCCGTCAGCATCGCGATCACCCGGTCCACGCGTATCGCGTCCAGAGTGGACGGAATGAGGAGGTCGAGGGTCTCACCGTCGAAGGCGTCGAAGACGTCGCTCACCGCGCCACCAACACCGATCCGCGCATCAACGCCAGGACCAACACCCCGAAGCCGACCGTCACGGCGGCGTCAGCGGCGTTGAAGACTGGAAACCAACCAATGGACACGAAGTCGGTGACCTGGTGGGGGACGCGCACCAGTCGGTCGACTTCGTTGCCCACTCCCCCACCCAACAGGAGTCCGAATCCGATGGTGGGTAGGCCCGGCATGGCTTGTACCGCCACGTACAACACCGCGAGGACGATCACTAGGGCGACCAACGTGGTCACCACCGGTCCGGTGCGATTGAGGGAGAAGGAGATACCACTGTTGTACGTCAAACGGAGCCAGAGCGGTCCCACCACGTGGCGAGCGTGCCCGGTCAAGTGACGCCGCGCCCACCACTTCGTCACTGTGTCCACCACCATGACCCCGAGGGCCCACGCCACCACGGTGGCATTGATGCGCCTGGCTAGACGCTGGCGCGGCACGTTACGCAGGTGAACACCGGCAACTGGAATTGCAGTCGTGGCTTGGAGATGGGTTCGAAACACTCGTCGCAACGCCCGTAACTCCCGTCGGTGATGCGCGCGAGGGCCACGTCGATCTCATCGACTTTGAGTCGCAACGCCGTCGCGAAATCCTTCAACTGGTCTCGTTGAATGTCCGACGCCACGCTCGAGCCATCCTCGTCGTCGTACTCCAATCGCTCACGATCGACGAGCATCTCGTCCGCCTCATCATCGCTAATGGCGATCTGGTGCAACGTGGCGTCGCGGGCCTCGATGAGCAGTACTCGCAGTTCTTCGAGAAACGCCGGATCGTCCGCGTAGGGCTTGGAATGCATCTTGCGCTCCAGCGCTTCGGCGCGCTTGCGCTCCTCGGCGTCGCGACGCTCCTGGCGCTTGAGCTCTTCTTGCTGACGTCGCTCGATCTCGCGCAGTTTCCGTTGTTTCTCGGCCTCGACCGCCTTGCGCTTCGCTTCGACCTCACGGTGCTTCTTGGCTTCGGCCGCGGCCTTCTCGCGGGCCTTGCGCTGGGCCTCGCGCTCCTTGGCGGCGCTCTTGGCCTTGGCCTCGCGCTCCTTGGCGGCCTTGGCGGCGGCGGCGGCCTTGGCCTTGGCGGCGGCGGCCTTCTCGCGCTCGGCGCTCTTGGCCTTGGCCTCGCGCTCCTTGGCGGCCTTGGCGGCGGCGGCGGCCTTGGCC
>Ga0209698_10008125_pt1 | contig 10880 bp, 9 predicted proteins | sample LitLauG_LLR_2012_FD_187203 | JGI IMG/M metagenome (GOLD analysis project Ga0209698, IMG submission 187203) | Freshwater sediment microbial communities from Pennsylvania, USA - Little Laurel Run_MetaG_LLR_2012 (SPAdes) (version 2) | ecosystem: Environmental > Aquatic > Freshwater > Creek >... | reverse complement strand
CGTTAGGCTACGACGAAAAAGTCCGCCGCTCGCTTCCTCCGGGCTTCGGATTCCTGGCCCCCCGCAGCGCGGGTCACCGCATGCTCGCCGCGACTTTCGTCCACAACAAATTCCCGCACCGCGCTCCCGAAAATCGCGCCATTGTTCGCTGCTTTCTGGGAGGCGCGCGTGACGAACAAATCCTCGACTCGACCGAAGAACAGATTCTGCAAATCGTCCGCGACGAACTCCGCCAGATCATCGGCCTAACTGCCGAGCCTTTGTTCGCCCGCGTCTACAAATGGAAATCCGCTATGGCGCAGTATTCCGTCGGACATCTCGAACGCCTGCAGCGCATCGAATCGCTGCGCCAAAAACTCCCCGGCCTGGCCCTCGCCGGCAACGGCTTCAACGGCATCGGCGTTCCCGACTGCGTTCGCTCGGGCTCCGACGCCGCCTGTAAGATTCTCGCGGAGTTGGGCATATGGTCCGCCGCCACACCTGTCAAGGAATAATCGAACAAGCCGTGAGCCTTCCTCCGTGCACCTCCGTGCCCTCCGTGGTCTAGGCTTTATGACGCTAGCTTGCCCGGCGCAGGTTCCGCCGCTATCATGCGATGATCATGAAAACGGCCATTGCCCTCGTCCTCTTCTCCCTCTCTCTTTCCACCTTTGCGCAAAGCCCTGTCTCATCGAAAGAAGTTGAAGCCGTCTATCCCGCCGCCCACGACCTCTATGTCGATCTTCATCAGACTCCAGAACTATCCGCGCACGAGACGCAGACCGCGGCCAAGATCGCCGCTCGCTTGCGCGGCCTCGGTTATGAAGTCACCGAAGGAGTGGGCGGCACGGGAGTTGTTGCCATCCTGAAGAACGGCGCCGGGCCCACCGTCATGTTGCGCACAGAACTCGACGCGCTCCCGGTCGAAGAGAAAACCGGACTCCCTTACGCCAGCAAGGTCCACACCAAAGACGACTCCGGACTCGAAGTCCCCGTCATGCACGCCTGCGGCCATGATGTGCACATGGCTACGCTAGTCGCCACGGCCGACATCATGGCGCACAGCAAGAACACATGGCACGGCACTCTGATGCTGATCGGCCAGCCCGCCGAGGAGAGTATCGGCGGGGCCAAGCGGATGATCGCCGACGGCCTGTTCACGCGCTTTCCCAAACCGTCCGTGGGCGTCGCCCTTCACGTTGGTAACAATCTCCCCGCCAACCAGGTGGGGATCACTCCCGGCATATACAACACCGGCTCAAATGCCATCCGGGTCACGATCTATGGCAAAGGTGGACACGGCTCCGCGCCGCACACCACCATCGACCCGATCGTGATCGCCGCCAGAACCATCCTCGCCTTGGAAACCATCAATGCGCGTGAGTTGAAACCGGGAGAAATGGGTGTTGTCACTGTCGGTTACATTCGCGCTGGCACACGCGGAAACATCATTCCCGATCAAGCGGAGCTTGGACTCACGGTGCGTACTCAAAAGGCCGAGGTGCGGCAACAAATTCTCGCCGCCATCAACCGGATCGTGAAGTCCGAAGCACTGGTCGGCGGAGCGTTGAAAGAACCGCTGATCGAGGAACTTTCCTACACCGATGCGGTGTACAACGACCCAGCCCTCGCGCAAAAACTGCGCGTGCCGCTCGAAGCCGCGCTCGGCAAAGAGAACGTGATCGCGACCGAACCGATAACTCCCTCCGAGGACTACGCATTCTTCATCGAGGAGGGAGTGCCCTCGTTGTATATGAGCCTCGGCGGCGCCGACCCGCAGAAGTTCGCCGAAAACAAAGCGGCGGGGACAATGCTGCCGTCCAATCATTCTCCTTTGTTCGCGCCGGACGCCGACCTTGCCATCCGCACCGGCATCAAGGCAGAAGTCGCAGTATTGCGCAACCTGTTGAACTGAGCCCTAGGAATCGGGTCATCTGACCATCGGGTGATCGGGCCATTTCTCAGATGCCTTTGATTTTCAATGACCCGTTCACCCAATGGCCCGATCACCCGATCCCCTCGCTCTGATATTCTGATTTTTCCACCTCATGAGCAGCGCTGTCCCAAGCCGTTGGAAGGTCATTCTCGCCTTTGGGTTGGTCTACGTCTTCTGGGGATCGACTTACCTCGGTATCGGCATCGCGGTCGAGCAGATTCCTCCGGCCGTAATGTGCGCCGCCCGCTTCCTGATCGCGGGAATCCTCATGCTCGCTTATTGCGCCCTCACCGGACGGCGCGTTCATTTCTCCGCGCTTCGGTTGGCGCATCTGGCCATCGTGGGCACTCTTCTTTTGATGGGCGGTAACCTCACCCTCTCCTACGCAGAGCGCATCGTTCCTACGGGACTCGCCGCCCTTCTTGTCGCCGTAACGCCACTCTGGTTCCTCGTGCTCGATAGCCTGTTGCTGGGCGACCACCACATCTCGCGCCGAGGCAAAATCGGACTCGCGATCGGCATCATCGGTGTGGCCGTGCTCATCTGGCCCGATCTTCTCCATCCCGGGGAACTCGGGCGCAAACAACTTCTGTGGTCGTTAGCCCTTCCACTGGGGTCTTTCAGCTGGGCATTCGGGTCAGTGCTGTCGAAGAAATGGCAGACCGCTGCTACCGATCCCTTCGGTGCCATCGCCTGGCAGATGGTTTTTGCCGGATTCGGGAATTTGATTTTCGCTTTGCTGGTCGAACGAAGATCGAATGTGGTCTGGACCGTCCGTGGAGTTTCGTCAATCCTATACCTGGTCGTCTGCGGCTCCTGGATCGGATACACCGCCTACATCTGGCTGCTGCAGCACGTTCCCACGTCCAAAGTATCCACCTATGCCTACGTGAATCCAGTCGTCGCAGTTTTTCTGGGATGGCTCATCCTCCATGAGCGCATCGACCGTTATATCCTCATGGGCAGCGCCGTCATTGTGGCCTCGGTAGTGCTCGTGACCAGCGCCAAAGTCTCCAGCCGCGCAACGCCAGACCTCCCCGCCATAGAAACCGCAGGCGACTGACCCACGCTACTGCGACTCTTCTGCTTCCGCCGCGTCATTCACAACATCAATCACACGATTGCGAATGGAAAACACCACCTGCTGATCGTCGTCCGGCTGAAAAGTGACCCGCATTGGGCTTCGCTCCCAAGCTGGGGCCGGACACTCCGAATCAGGATCGTCATCTCCGCCAGGCTCACCCACATCCTTTTTCAAGATCGGCTTTCGCCGCCCGACTTGAGCCACCATAGCGAAAAGCTTCTTCCCGTCCTCTGAAATTCCGCAATAAGCGATGTAGTCTCGATACCAACTCGCCGTCGAATAGAATGGGTCGAATTCTGGCAGGTTCAGTTGCGAGACTCTCCCAGTCAATCGATCGACGAGGAGCCAGCCGCCACGCTGCCACTGCCAGCGCGTAGCGCCGGTATTCTCTGAGGGAAGCGCGTCATTCACTCGGAATGCGCGCCGCACAACGAACAATCGGTCCGTTACGTCATGCGGATTTCCCGTCGTGTACTCCTTCAGCCTGGAATCGACCAGTAGCGCCCGCACCTTCAAGTCAAACATTTTCTGACCAGTGGCGCTTGGCCATTTAGCCACGATCGATTTTCCGAAAGTTATGACATGTGGCTTCGAGACCGCGTCGCATTCGCAGCAGACGAAGCAAACTATGGCGAGGATTGGCAAGAGCTTCCGCGGCATCATCTCCGAAGACTGCCACCCCGGCCAGCCACCTTGCAATGACGGCTGAACAGACCAAATGTTCGGTTTCTTTCCACCATCGCCAATCCTTGGAACCCGCTATCCGGCTGGCACAGTTTTCTACGGTGTGGGAAACTGATGTTATGGGACTCCCGCCTCGCCTTCGCCGGACAACTCTTTCCCTGCGATCGAACTCCTATGTAGGGATGGAAGATATATCGGTCGCGCGACGAAAGCAGTCCGTTCTGGTCGTCGATGACAACGCTGTGAATGCGGCGCTTCTGAGGGATTTGCTCGCCAGCCGGGGATACAAGACGATTGCGGTCCAGAGTGCCAGTGCGGCAGAAGCCGAAATCGAGCGCGAAGCTCCGGACCTGATCCTGCTCGACGTGGTCATGCCCGGCAAGACTGGCTATGAATTGTGCCGCCAGCTCAAGGACGATGCCAAGACGCGGCTGATTCCAATTGTCATGATCACCGGTCTCAGCGCCCGCGAAGACCGGCTGAAGGGAATCGAAGCCGGTGCCGACGATTTCCTCACCAAGCCGATTTCCTCTGAGGAAATGTTTGCCCGCGTTAGATCACTGTTGAAGCTGAAAGAATTCACCGACGAACTGGAAACCGCCGATTCCGTGCTCTGCACGCTTGGGTTAAGCGTCGAATCGCGCGATCCTTATACGGAAGGCCATTGCGAGCGTCTGGCACGCAATGCCGCCGACCTTGGCCGCTATCTCGGGTTAGACGACGAAAGCCTTGTCGCCCTGGGACGCGGCGGCTATCTGCATGACTTGGGGAAAATCGCGGTGCCCGATGAGATCCTCAAGAAGGGCAGTGACCTGACGCCGGCAGAGTGGGCGATTATGAAGCGGCATCCCATTACCGGCGAAGACATCTGCCGCCCCTTGAAGTCATTGCGGCTGGTGCTCCCGATTATTCGCCATCATCACGAGCACTCCGACGGCAGCGGATATCCCGATGGGCTCAGAAAGGACGAGATACCCCTTCTCCCGCGCATTCTACAGGTCGTGGATATTTATGATGCTCTGCGCACCGAGCGTCCCTACAAGCCCGCCCTTGGCCATGATCAGGCCGCGATCACAATGCGCGCCGAAGCGCAGAGCGGACTCTGGGACGAAGAACTGGTTTCGGAATTCTTCCGAATGCTGGACAAGCGCCGCCAGGTGGCGTGAACGATTGAATCATTGGAAAGCTTAAAGCTCAATGCTTCTAGTATGAATGACTCAATTTCTCAATGATTTATTGATTCAATGTCCTTGACCTACTCCATCATTATTCCCGCCTATAACGAAAGCGTGCGCATTCGGCCGACTCTCGATGCGCTTCTCCGCCACATCCACGAACAAAACTGGGATGCCGAGATTCTCGTGGTGAACGACGGCTCTACCGACGACACCCCGCAAATCGTTCGCGAGTATGGCAAGGCCCATCCGCAGGTACTGTTAGTGGAGAATCCTGGCAACCGTGGCAAAGGCTACAGTGTGCGCAACGGAATGCTCCACGCCCGGGGTCAGATCGCCCTCTTCACCGATGCCGATCTGTCTTCCCCGATCACCGAGGCACAGAAACTGTTCGATGCGATCGCTCACGGCGCCGACATCGCCATCGGCTCTCGCTGGCTGCGCGCAGAACTACAGACCGAGCGCCAGCCCCTGTACCGACAGGCATTCGGACGCATCTTCAATCTTGTGCTGCGGATATTTCTTGGCCTGCGTTTTGCCGACACACAATGCGGATTCAAAGCCTTCCGGCTCGACGTAGTGCAGCGCATCTTTCCCTTGCAGAAAATCGAACGCTGGGGATTCGATCCGGAAATCTTGTTTCTCGCGCGCCGCGCTGGTCTTCGCGTGGATGAGATCCCGGTCATGTGGGCGCACAGCGAGGGAACTCGCCTCAACCCGTTGCGTGATGGCATGCGTATGTTCGGGGAAGTCTTGCGCATCCGCTGGTATGCGATCAGTGGAGACTACAACGCAGAACGTGTCCCCTCACCTGGAAAACTCTAGCGGAATGCGCCCTTGCCCCTATGAAGCGGCTCGACTACCCGGACGTCCCGCCAGTCGAATGAACTCCGCTACTTGAGCGCCCATTTCTTCGGTAGAAACCGTGCGCTCTCCCGGCCGAGCCAGATCGCGCGTGCGGAATCCACCCATCAGAATGGACGTAACCGCAGTCTCCACGCACTCCGCTTCTTTTGGCAGTTGAAAAGTGTGGCGCAGCATAAGGGCCACCGACAGAATGGCGCCCAATGGGTTGGCGATCCCCTTACCGGCAATATCCGGAGCCGAGCCATGCACTGGCTCATAGAGTCCCACGGGGCCTCCGATGCTCGCCGAGGCCAAAAGGCCGAGTGATCCCACAACCCCTCCTGCTTGATCCGACAAGATGTCTCCAAACATATTTTCCGTGAGGATGACATCGAACTCTGCCGGCTTGAGGACCAGCAACATCGCCGCCGAATCCACGTACTGGTGCGCGAGCTGCACATCGGGAAAATCCTGCCCGATTCGCGTCACCACTTCGCGCCACAGACGCGAACACTCCAGAACGTTAGATTTGTCGATCGAAAGCAGGCGGCGCCGCCGGGTGCGCGCGACCTGGAATGCCACTCGCGCGATGCGTTCAATCTCCGGCTCGCTGTAGCGCATCGTGTTCAATGCCTGTCGCGCACCAGCCGCTCCTTCAATCGAACGCGGTTGTCCGAAATACAAGCCGCCCAGCAGTTCGCGTACAATCAGAATGTCAGTCCCTTTGACTACTTCTTCGCGAAGGGGCGAGCTGGCGGCGAGCATGGGATAAAAAACCGCTGGGCGTAAATTGGCGAAAGCTCCCAGTTCCTGCCGAAGTCGCAGCAACCCCGCCTCCGGACGAAGTTCCCGCGGATTCTTGTCAAACGCCGGGCTGCCGACCGCTCCCAACAAAACCGCTTGCGATGCAAGACACACGTTCACTGTAGCGTCCGGCAGAGGGTTGCCAAATTTTTCTAGTGCGGCTCCCCCGATTTCTTTCTCGTCCAATTCAAGATCATGGCCAAAACCGCTGGCCACCTCTTCCAGAACGCAAATAGCCTGGGAAATAACTTCTGGACCGATCCCGTCTCCGGGCAGGGAAGTGACACGGAGTTGCATGGAATCCTCGATTCGTTGAAAGATAAGAGAATATATGACGAGACGCCGCCACGGTAGGCCGTTCTCATCGTTTGCGAGTAGGCTGCGCTTCCCCGGCAGGAACTATCACGATGTCCAGCATCACAATGACGTTGGAGCGACCAGGGACGTTAAAGCTACCGTGGAGGAGCGACACTTCAGCGCCGCGTAGCTGCGAAATTCATCACGGGCTTTAGCCCCCGCGGATGTTTGGCGCTTACACGCCCCAGAGATAGTCTTCCTGCTCGCTGTGATGGTCCGTGAACGGAATCGCCATCGTCGCCTGCCCCGCACTGCCCGCTATGTGGGCGTCGTTCGAATTGGCCGCGGCCGCAACCGCCCGCGGCAACGGTATGCCAACAGGGGCCGGAGGAAACCTCCTGGTCATAACTTCGCTGCTCGTATTCACCTGGCCTGCCGCCGCGATTACATCTTGAATCAACTCCAGCAAATGGCTGTCCTGTACCTTCTTGATGCGATCAGCCAGTACGACGAACCGGCGATACACTTCGTCCAGTTCGCGGCGTTCAAACTGATGTCCCAATTGCTCGCAACGCAACGCCAGCGCATGCCGTCCGGAGTGCTTGCCCAGCACCAGCCGTGAATCCGGTACACCGACCGACTGTGGTGTCATGATTTCGTAGGTCAGCGGATTCTTTAGCACGCCATCCTGGTGAATTCCCGCCTCGTGCGCGAATGCGTTGCGCCCTGTGATGGCCTTATTCGGCTGCACCGGAACCCGAGTGATTTCCGCCAGCATCTGGCTGGTCGGGAAAATCTGTTCGCTGGCAATCGCTGTCTCGTACCCATAGCGATCAGGACGCACCCGCATCGCCATCACGACTTCCTCTAGGGAAGCGTTGCCTGCGCGCTCGCCGATACCGTTGATCGTGCATTCCACCTGCCGCGCGCCGTTTTGCACGCCTGCCAACGAGTTCGCAACCGCCAGACCGAGATCGTTGTGGCAATGCGTCGAAATCGTCACCTTGTCGATTCCCGCAACTTTTTCGCAGAGAGTCCGGATGATCTGGCCGTATTCCTCCGGCATTGTGTAGCCGACGGTGTCCGGGATGTTGATGGTCGTCGCCCCCGCTGCGATCACGGCCTCGACGATCTGGCAAAGAAATCCAATATCCGTGCGAGTTGCGTCTTCCGGCGAAAATTCCACATCGTTGCACAAGGACTTCGCATGCCGAACCGCTTCGCGCGCCTGCTCCAGGCACTTTTCGCGCGTCATCCGCAGCTTGTACTTCAAGTGAATGTCGGAGGTCGCCAGAAAAACGTGAATGCGCGGATGAGCCGCCCCCTTGAGGGCTTCCCAAGCGCGGTCCACATCACCCTTGCAAGCGCGAGCCAGTCCGGCGATCACCGGGCGCCGCACCGACGCCGCTATCCGCTGCACCGCTTCAAAGTCGCCGTCGGAGGCAATCGGAAATCCGGCCTCAATAATGTCGACGCCAAGGCGATCAAGCTGCTGGGCCAGTCGCAGTTTTTCCTGCACGTTCATACTGCAGCCCGGCGACTGTTCGCCGTCTCGAAGAGTGGTGTCGAAAATCGCAATGCGCGGCCGATCCATGAAGGGCATCCCTCCCGCAAGATTTATCTCTTTACGATACCGACGCAGGAAGATGAAGAAAAGTTTATTATCTTTACGATAACATTAGATGTAATGATAGTATTAATTAGACTTATGCGATATCGCTAATCGATAAAAGCTTTCAGCTCTCAGGAAACCCGAGGGAACTCCGAGTGTGGGTCCGACAGCTGAGAGCTTAGGGCTGACCATGGATCTATCCCAACTCGAAGTTTTCCTAACCGTGGCCCGCGAACGCCGCTTCTCCCGCGCCGCCGATAAGCTGTTCCGCACCCAATCCGCGATCAGCCAGACGATTCGCAAGCTGGAGCTGGAAATCGGCGAGCCCCTATTCGACCGCTCCTCCCGCGACGGCGTCCTCACCGACGCCGGTCGCGTTCTGCAGGAATACGCCGAAAAGCTTCTCAACCTTCGCCAGGACGCGCAGACCGCTCTGGTCGAGATGCGCGAGCTGCAAAAAGGCAAGCTGGCCATCGCCGCTAATGAGTTCACGGCTCTTTATCTTTTGCCTGTGCTCGCCGAATTCCGCCGCCTGCATCCAACCATCAAAATTACGGTCAGGCGTTCTCTAGGCAGCCAGATTCCCGACGACATACTCAAGCACAACGTCGAACTCGGGGTCCTTTCCTTCGATCCGCAGGATCCGCAATTGTCCTCGGCCGTCGTCTACCTCGACGAACTGGCGCTCGTCGTACCTCCCCGACATCCGCTGGCTTCTGCCGGCGAAGTCAGCATCCGCCAACTTGGCGCTGAATCCTTCGTCGCCCACATCGTTGCATCACCCTACCGCGACAAAGTGATCGAAGCCTTCCGGAGCCACAAAACTCCGCTCCACATGGACGTGGAACTCCCCACCCTGCAAGCCATCAAGCGCTTCGTCTGCATGGGAAACGGCGTCGCTCTAGTGCCCGAGATTAGCGTCGAAAACGAAATCGCCCGCGGAGATCTGGTTCGAGTCCCAGTCCGCGACCTCCACTTTCAGCGCAAACTCCGTCTCGTCTACCGGCAGGAATCCACCCTGTCGCACGCTGGCAGGGCCTTCCTGAAGGTGGCGGAGCAGGTAGCAAAAGATCGAAGTGGTCGTTACCGCTTTCAGCGGGAGAAATAAGATTTGGGTGGCGCGGCGGTTTACCGCTGCGATAACTTGCCCATCGTGAAAAGCGCTTCAGCCGCTGAGGTGCTACTTCCCGGAGTCTTTCCGCCGGCCAGCCACCACCGCCGGCACCATCGGACGCCGCAGCGGCACAATCGCACCCTTTGAAGGATCGGCAGCCGCCGAGGCGCGCACCAGCACCTCCTTCTGGATGTACTGCACGAACTCCTGAATCTGGTGCTGCATTTCTTCCATGCGCTCGCGCATCTGCAAAATAATGGCCATCCCGCTGATGTTGACGCCCAAGTCGCGCGCCAGCGACAGAATGAACTCCAGCCGCTGCAAATCCTCATCCGTATAAAGCCGCGTATTGCCCTCGGTGCGGCTAGGCTTGAGCAGCCCTTCGCGCTCATAGAGTCGCAATGTCTGCGGATGAATCTCATACATCTCGGCCACCGCCGAGATCATGTACGCGCCCTTGGATTTTCGTTTGCTCGTCATTGCGTGACCGCACCAATCATCGCACCGACTGCCTGAAAAAGAAAAGAGACGCGGTCGATTGCGTCTCTAGCTTTCCTCTGTCTACTCCGCGGGCTCTGTGGTGCAGGGTTTTTTACGCCGCCAACTCCGGCTTAGGTTCCGGTTGCGCCCAACCCGACGGCTTCACCAGATGGTTGATGACGTAGGCAACCACGCCTCCGCCCATCACAATCAATCCGAACAAGAACGCACTCATTCCGAGAATGGCCTCATGCTCTCCCCGAATGATCGCGAACCCGAGCAGCAGCGTCGGAGGAATCCCGATCAGAATCGCCCCTAACATACCGCCCGGCACGCGGAACGGCCGCTTCAATTCCGGTTCGCGGATGCGCAGAACGATCAGCGCTACAAACTCCAGCGTGAGGCTCGCGCCATAGATCATGATGTCGAGCGTCACCAACCGCTCGAACCCGATATTCAGCGCCAATCCCCACCCTACCGCCAGCGCAATAATCGCTACCCACGGCGCCCGCGATTTCGGATGCAGCTTCGCGAATACCTTCGGCAGCATGCCATCCTGCGCCATCGCAAGAGGAAGCCGCGAATAGCTCATCACCAGCGCATTGAACATGCCGAAGCCGCTCATCATGCCGCCCGCAACCAGCGCGATCCGGAGGATCGGCCCGCCCATCAGTTGCGCGATATCGGCCCAAGCGCCCGTCTCCCAGGCCGAAGCCTGGAGCCCGGTCATCCACATCGCCGCAAACGGCAACACGTAGCTCAGCGCAACAATCACCACCGCCCAGAGCATGGCGCGGGGATAAGTCTTCTGCGGACGCTCCACTTCGGCGGCAATGGTCGAAGCGTTGTCCCATCCCATGTAGTTCCAC
>Ga0209698_10008123_pt1 | contig 10881 bp, 12 predicted proteins | sample LitLauG_LLR_2012_FD_187203 | JGI IMG/M metagenome (GOLD analysis project Ga0209698, IMG submission 187203) | Freshwater sediment microbial communities from Pennsylvania, USA - Little Laurel Run_MetaG_LLR_2012 (SPAdes) (version 2) | ecosystem: Environmental > Aquatic > Freshwater > Creek >... | reverse complement strand
CTTGCTACAAACCGCGGCTGGCCTTTTCCCCAAGGCAAAGCTTTCCATGCACGATATCAAGTACGCCTTTTCCGGGATCCGTCCTCTGCCCAACTCGCCGAGCGACAAGCCATCTGCCGTGACGCGCCGTCACTTCCTCCACGACCACAGTGACGAGGGCGCTTCCCGCATGATCTCTGTGATCGGCGGCAAGCTCACGACCGCCGCTTCCCTCGCCCGGGAATGTGCGCGCAAGATCGGCATCTCGGTCGAAGAGCCCAAGATGGTTACGGTCGGTCCCGGCAGTTCTCTCGATCCTCTCCTCGATCAGGAAGTCATCGAAATCGCCCGCGCCGGTTCGGTCAGTGAAGAAACCGCCCGCGGCATGATGGAATGGCACGGCCAGCATGCCATGGATATCGCTCGCATGGCCCTCGTCGGCGCCGACCTGCGGGCGCCCATCTGTCCCCACACCTCTCACATTGTGGCGGAAGTCGTCGAGGCGTACCGCAACGAATACGCCGTCACCCTCGCCGACGTACTGCTGAGGCGCGTGCCCATCGCGCTGGGCGCGTGCTGGTCCGAATCCTGCAGCCGCGAAGCGGCCTTGCGCATTGGCGCGGTCATGGGATGGACGGAGCAGGAGTTTGGAGCGAATCTGGAGCAGTTTGAAACCGAACGCTCTGCCTTCTTGCAACGCCCCGCCCGCAGCGGATCCGCCCTGGAAGCCGCGGCGGATTAGTAGAACTTGTCGCACCCACTGGCTTTGAAAGGGCGCGGCTTCTCCGTGTGGCGCGGACGCCTCGTCCGCGACGTACTTACGTCAACTCCACACCCAAAGACTAGTTAAAGCTGTCAGCACGCGGGCGGAGGCGCCCGCGCCACATAATCACCCGCGCCGTCCAAACCGGGAAACGACGGGGGGCTTTACCCGCTGAGAAGTGTCGCTAAACCGCAGCATCGCCTGTTCATCAGCTTAGACGGAGTACAATTGTGTAGGAGGACTGGCTCCTTGCGTCGAGGCTACCTGTGGTTGGTCATGGTGGTTTTGTGCGCAATGGTGGCGGCAACCGCCGTCGCACAAACGAAAGCCGCGGCGAAAGACTGGACGCCTCCAAGAACCTCGTGGGGCGATCCCGATCTCCAGGGCGTGTGGACCAGCGACGACTCGATCGGAGTTCCCTTCGAGCGGCCCAGGCGGTACGGTAACAGAAAGCTTCTCACCGAAGACGAGTACGCCAAGCGCGCGCAAGAAAATCACACCATCTCCACCAGCGTTGAAGCAGGCGTCAACCCCCACGCCGGCTACTGGGTTCAGCATGAAGGCGTGGATGCCGAGCCGTATTCCTCGAACTGGACCGAGTACGCTCGGCAAACGTCGCGCCAGACCTCTCTGATCGTCGATCCCGAAGATGGACACTTTCCGCCGTTGACGCCGGAAGCCATGTACCTGCGGGCTGCCTCGATTGTCGCTGCCAGAAAAAAAACTCATCCGGAATCATGGGAAGACCTGAGCATGTACGCTCGCTGCATCACCCGCGGCGTCCTGGGTTCCATGCTCCCGGTGATTTACGGAAACGGGACAGATATCCTTCAGGCGCCCGGGCTGGCTGTAATTCGCAATGAGATGATCCACGAGTCTCGCATCGTTCCGATCGACCCGCCCGACAATCCCCGCCCGCACCTACCAGCCGCGATTCGCACATATATGGGGGACCCGCGCGGACACTGGGAAGGCAATACGCTCGTGGTCGAGACCACGAATTTCATTGGCGGCCGTCTCGGCATCGGCGACAACGGAGACGGCGTCAAATACAGTGACGAGCTCCATCTAGTCGAGCGATTCACGCGCACCAGTAACAGCGCCATCCAGTACGAAGTCACAGTGCACGATCCAAAGACCTTCACCGCTTCCTGGACCGTCGCGTTCCCCATCACCCACGAGCCCAGTTACCAGATTTTCGAATACGCCTGCCACGAGGGCAACTATTCGATGGCGAACATTCTGAGCGAGAGCCAGGCCGAAGAAAAGGCTGCAGCTCCCGCAAAATGAGCTTGCCGCAAGAATGCCAACGCAGCCGGCGATCGGGGCGTTACTTTTTCTTATACTGGCCGTAGATCAGCTCTTCGGCAAATTCCACGCACTTGAATTCCAGAAGCTGGGCGTTCTTCTCTACGCGACGATAGAGCGGCATGCTGATCTTCCACTGACGGCTGAAGACCGAGTTATCCTCGATGGTGGCTTCGTATTGCAGGTGGTCGGGATCGGTGCGCGTGAAGCGCTCGACAACGTGCAGCTTGTCGCTGGCGAAGTCTCCGGCGCGGTCGAACCACGCCAGACCGTTGAGCCCGGTCACGTCCACGACCAGCGTGTCCGCCTCCCAGTGGCCGTTGTTGGTGCCCATCCAGCTGTCGGCCACGGCCTCGACCGGCTTGCCCATATGGACGAAGCGATTCGCGCTTGCGAATTCGTAGACGAACAATATCCCTCTTGGCGACTGCACGATCTGAAAAGGGTAGGGCATATAGTTCGCACGCGGGATACCGGGCATATAGCATCTGGCTTCCGGGTCGTTGGTGCGCCGGTTATTGAAGTTTGCCTGCTTGGTTTCAAGCGCCGCCGGAAGATAGGGAATCGCGCCTCCTTCGACAACTCCCAGGCCCGCGGGTACGGCGCCAATCGCGCCCGTTTCCCACATCGTCCCGGCGTGGGGCGAGTGGTCCTCTAGATCCCAGTTGGCGGTGTTCAGGGCCTCCCAGATGCCGCTCAGGTCGGCGTGACCATCGGCGCCGCGCGGCGCGCGCCACTGATGGGGCGAGGTGGCAGAGAACGCAAGAGCAAGCATCACGCCAACAACTAAGAATGAGACTAAAGATGCATTTCGCATCGAATACTCCTTCACCGTCCGGGCGAAAGGACCAAATCTGCCACCACGCGTCTGAGGCAGCTGCCAGGCCCGACGTCAGGAAAAACCGATCCACCTTCCTCCCGCACCCACGAAGAACCAGAGCAGCAGCGATACCAGACCGACCGTGCGACTCCGCAACAGCGTCACCTGATCCGGATCCGCCAAGGCAGTCCGGCGCTGGACCGTGGCCGTGAATACGAGCGAGAGGAACAGTGCGCTCATTTTTACCCAGAAGGCCTCGTGGTAGTAAAGTTTCACTGCTTCCGACGTAAACAGTAGGAAGCCAGAACCGAGCATGACCGCCAGGCTGCCTGTGAACCAGGGCCAGGTGTCGTGCCAGAGCTGCGCCGCCGATCGTCGCCCGAGGCCCAGACCCAGAAGGCTAAGGTTCACTACGAGCACAGACCCGCCTATGACGGCGAGTGCCAAAAGGTGCACGGACTCAATTACCGGAAAGAGCCAGCGAGAGTCACGAATGGCTTCGCCGATCCAGGAGGTTTCGAACCAGGTGAAGAGCTCAAGTATGGGCATAGGCTTCACCGCGCAAGCGCGGAAGCATGATGGTCGAACCAGTTATAAGCGATCATGCGTCCGCAAACTGCGATGGCCGCCCACAGCGCCAGTGACAGGCCCCCGGCCAGGCGCGCGCGGATGGGCGGGCTGCTTTCTTGGTCCCACAGCGGCATGGTGCGCGACGTACTGAGGTGAAAGACCGCGACGTTGAGACCGGACATCAGCAGGAAAGTCATCTTCAACCGAAAGAAGATGTTGAAGTAAGTCTTGACTGGAGCAGCGTAAAACAGCAGGGATCCGCTCGTCACCATAATGGCGAACCCCGCCAGCATCCAAGGCACGAGGCGCCGGATGACCTGCGAAACGCGCGTCGCCGACAGGCTTACTCCCAGGAGTCGCAGGTCGAGCATGACGGTCAATCCGAGAAACAAGCACAGGGTGAGGACGTGGGCCGACTCGACGATTGGATACATCCAGATTGATTCGTGAAGCGCGATGCTTCCGCGCGTGCTTTCGAGCCAGCGGCAGACTCCCAGCGGGCTCATTTTCGCCGCGATCCCCCTTTTTGCGCAGGCACCATTTTACGCCGCCGCTTTCCTCCACGGCTGGTGATGTTAACCTTCGGCTCGACGCAACTACTTCTTTTCGTCGTAAGGGGCGCCAGTCCCGGAAGAGCCAAGGAAGAGCTTGCGCCCGTCGGGCAACGTAATATCGCGGCCATTCGCGCGCAATGAACCGTCCTTTGCCTGGTACCCGTCGACCACCACCCGCGTGCCGGGCACGATTGTGTTCTTGGTGAATCCGCGCCGAAGAAGCACGTTGGGGCTGCCAGCCTCGATCATCCATGAGCTTACCTTGCCGTCCGGGCCCGTGACGTCAATGTGGATCCACGCGTGTGGATTAATCAGTTCCACTTTAATGACAGTGCCTTCCAGGTGAACGGGTTTCTTTGCGTCGAACTCCGCGGAGAACGAGTGATGCGCCAGAGCAGGCACGGCGAACAACATCAGCGCGATAGCGCTAGCGAGAGCTACGCAACTATTGGTCAGCGAGGGGCCTTTCATTCCCAGTTTTCGCACCCGGCATCTCCTCCCCGAGGCTTATCAAAGTCAGGGAGGCCAGTCAAGCGTCGAAAGCGTCCAATCAGCCCGGCCCTCCGCAGGTTACTAAAGATTGGACACGACCGGGAGTCATCTGGGAATACCCCTTCCTGCGACTCTAGACTGGCGCAAGCACCGCTGAATGGCTCGTCTTCAGGGGCACGGCTATGATGTTGGTTCCTATCGGGCACGAAAATATGGCCGCCCGGCGCTGGCCGGTGGTGACGCTGTCCCTCATCGCCATCAATACCATCGTCTTTCTCCTCACCATGATGTCGATGCACGACGAGGCGCCGCAGCTCCGCGAAGTGAAGTCCGACATCCTGATTCTGGCGGCACTGCATCCCGAGTTGAAGATGCACCCCGAGCAGCAGGAACTGGTTGACGACTTCAAGCGGCGTCAACCCGACATGTGGAAGCAAGTGCAGAGCCCCTATCGCGACATCATCAGTCCCTACGACGCGAAGATCAAAATGATGGAGGATCCCGAGAAGCTGCAAGAGGAGATGGATTCTCTGAACGAGCGCTACGTAATGGTGTCATCGGCCTCCATCGCCGAGCAATATGCATTCGTTCCCGCTCACCCCACTGCTCTCAGCTACGTCACTGCAAATTTCCTGCACGGCGGCTGGATGCACCTGATCGGCAACATGTGGTTCCTGTGGCTGGCGGGATTCGTGTTGGAAGATGTCTGGGGACGGTGGCTGTATTCGGCCTTCTATCTGATCGCTGGCGCGGCAGCGCTTCAGTTCCATGCCTGGCTGAATCCCGGCAGCATCACCCCGACGCTGGGCGCTTCAGGTGCTGTGGCTGCGCTCATGGGAGCGTTTCTGGTCCGCTACCCCAAAATGAAGATCGATATGGCGTTTGTGTGGTGGTTCAGCATCATCCGCCTTCTGCGCACGGGCAATCCTTTCCGCTTCATTCGTTTCAAAGCTGCCGCGTACTGGCTGCTGCCGTTGTGGCTCGGCGTGGAAATCCTCTATGGCACTCTGTTCGGTTCCATGAGCAGCGTTGCCCATTGGGCGCACGTTGGTGGGTTCGCCTTCGGAGCGCTGGCCGCAGTGGCGATTCGCTATTCCGGCATCGAACAGAAAGCCAACAAGGCCATCGAGAAAGAACTTGCCTGGACCAACGACGCGGAGCTCGAGCAGGCCAGTTCGATGATGGAACACGGCCACCTCTCCGAGGCCCAGGCTTTGCTGACCAGCTACGTCGCTACCAACCCGAATTCGCTGGATGCCTGGGCTCTGCTGCGCCAGATTTACACGCGCCAGAGTGACACGAAATCGCATCTCGAGGCGACCGTGAAGACCTGCGGGCTGCACCTGAAGGCGCATCAGATCGAGGCGGCTTTCCAGGATTATGCCGAGTTCATCGATAACGGTGGCGGCAAAATGCCGGCCACGACATGGCTGGAACTCTGCAAGGGCGCCGAAGAGATGCAGGAGTTTGACCGTGCTCTCCTCGAATACCAGGAACTGGCGAAGGCCTATCCGGCCGAGCGCCCATCGCTCACGGCCCAACTCAGCGCCGCCAGGTTGTGCCTGAAGAAGTTGAACCGTCCCAAAGATGCCCTGGCGATTTATCAGGCGGCCGCGGCGTCACCCATCCCCCACCTTGATTGGGAGACGTTGATCCAGGCCGGCATAAAAGAAGCCAAGGCCGCGCTTTCGTCAGGAAACGCCCTCGCCGCCGGCGCACAATAAGGTCTACTGAAACTCAGCTGGCTAGAACATGACTCGGCTTCGAGTTAGCGATTCTGGGCTCTGGGCCCGCCAGGATCTCTGTTCGCGCGATACAGAAGGCTCGTCTTATCCGAAATGATCCCATCTACGCCAAGGTTACGGAACCGCGCCATCTCTGCCCGATCATTTACCGTCCACACGAGACTTTTCTTCCCTGCGTCCTTAAGTTCGCGCAGGAGCGCCGCGGTTGCCAGTTTGTGATGTGGAATCACATAGTCGACCGGTAGGTCTTTCCACCGAAGAAGCTCACCGCGCGTCTCGCAGATCAAGCCGAGCGGGACGTCTGCGTCCTCCGCGCGAATCGCCAGCAGAACTTCCGGCAGAAACGACGACACAACGAATCCGCACCGAGGCGGCTGCTTCCTCAGCCATTCGAGCGTGATCTTCTCCAGCCCGGCGACTTTCAGTTCGATGTCGAGAAATGCCCGCTCCTGATAGCGGGAGAGGACATTGCCCAGATGCGGAAGGTGACCGACCTGGGCCGCCGTCACCGCAGCAATCTCCAGTCCGCCGGACCGCGGATTGTGGCAAATCACAGCTTCGCAATCCGCCGTGAGCCGCACATCAAATTCAAATCCATCGCACCCGTCCGCCAGGGCACGATCGAATGACGCCAGCGTGTTCTCGGGAATAGATGGGACGGCGCGGGCTCCGCGGTGCCCGAGCAGCAGCGGACGAATGGGTGCGGGCATGAATCAGTCGAGATCGAAGTCGCGAATCGGCTTGCCCGTGTCGGGAGTCTCCTTCGCCTTCTTGACCGCTTCCTTAAACTTCTTCTCGAGCAGGTCGGACGCATGCTTCTGCGCCTCCACCGACTGCTGAAAAATCGACTCCCGCCGACTGTCCTGCTCGCGCATGGCCTTCGCCGCCGCTTCCATGTCGGCGAAAGTCTTCGGCTTCACCGCAGGCGTATGAGCGATGACGGCCTCTGTCTCCCGATCGATCTTCAGCACCGCACTGCAGCAGGGACAAGTCACTTCAAAATTGGACGGTTTCTTGGCCATTTACGCGAATCATACCGCAAAATCGCACGGCAGGGCGAAAACCCTCAGAAGCGGACTCCCGCAATCCTATCCCTTGCAATCCGAGGCCAATTCGCGCGCCAAGCCTCTGATACGCGGATGCTTACATGTTTTGTACAAATATGTATGTACAATCCTGTACGAAAAGTGTTCCTTCAGGAACACTGTGGAAATCCCCTGTCCTTAGCGGACAAGTCCTTCTAACGCTTGAGCTTGATGGGAAAGATATGAAAAATATTGAGCATTTCCCAGCCCAGCAGGAACACGGAGACCAGGACGACCATGACGGCCATCAACTCCCCGAAGGTCATGCGGCGGCGTCCTGGCTCCATGCGCCGGGTCGCCAAGCTCAAAATGTTCAGCGTGGCGAAGCCGAAGACAACCGCCCAGAGAATGTTGTAAATGTCCTGCCGCGGTTCGCGCGAGAAGAAGGCCACCGCCACTCCCAGCAGCATGGCCACCGAGGCACGCGCCATCGGGTACATCGCGAACACGGCACGCGTGGTTCGAGTTAGGCCTGAGACGAATGCCGCGATTGCCATCGGATCGAGCGCCAGACACCCAAGTCAGATTTGGTTGAGCATTCGATATTACATCGTCATTGGGACGTACCGTCAATCTCTGAGCCAGCCCACACACAGGAACGGTGTTGGATAATATGGATTCATGGCGAAACGCCGTTTCATCTTTTTCGACGTAGGCAACACACTGCTGTTCCCGAACCGCGCGCGCATTCTCGCCCCCATCGCAGCGGGCGAGCATCCCAGCCTCGAGGAGTGGCATGCACTGGAGCGCCGCACCAAGCGGGAATTCGATCAGGGCTTGATCGGCGGCATGGTCGATCATGGTTTCTGGTGGACCTTCCATACCTATCTCTTGAAAGAACTGCATGCGTTTGATGAAGGTGTTCGCGACAAGTTGGTCGAGAACACGCAGAACTCTGCCAATTGGGACCAGATTCTGCCCGGCACGCGCGAAGCGCTGGACCGAATTCGTGAGCGCCACGCGATCGCCGTGATCTCGAATGCGGATGGCCACATCGACGCCGTGCTCGACCGCTGCGGCATCTACGATTGCTTCGCCAGCATCACCGACTCGGGCAATATCGGGCACGAGAAACCGCATCCGGCAATCTTTGCGGCGGCGCTGCGCGAAATGAAGGCCGATCCGGCCGAGAGCCTGTACGTTGGCGATGTATATTCGGTTGACTATATTGGGGCACGCAACGCCGGGATGAATGCGGTGATCTTCGATGTTTCTGGGGCGTATCAAGGCCGCGAGTTGCCGCGTGTGGAATCGCTGGCGGAGTTGGAACGCTGGCTCGAGAAGTAGCTGGGGTTATCTCAACGGAGTGGGGTCATCATGTTCAATGAGGCACGATTCTTTCTGTTTCTTACGGCAGCCGTGTTGCTGGCCGTCGCTCCTGGGCCGGGCATGCTTTACGTTCTCGCGCGCAGCCTGGCAGGCGGAAAACGCGAGGGTGTGCTATCAGCGTTTGGAACATTCCTGGGCGGCATGGTGCACGTGTTCGCGGCCGCTCTGGGCGTCTCCATTATTCTTGCCAAGTCTGCCGTGGCCTTTGCCACGGTGAAGTATGTGGGCGCAGCGTATCTCTGCTTTCTAGGTGGGCGGATGATTCTCGACGCCCGCCGCGAGAAAGATGGCGCCAAGTTGATTGCGAAGGACGTGGAACCGCTTCGCAATCCACTGTGGCAGGGTGTTGCCACTGAAGTCTTGAATCCAAAGACGGCGTTGTTTTTTCTTTCATTCATTCCGCAATTTGTCGTGCGCGCGAACGGTCACGTCTTTCTGCAGTTCGTAACTCTGGGAACGATCTCGGTCGTACTGAACACAACCGCGGATTTGATCGTGATCGCGTTGGCAGGGCCGCTGGGCGAGCGCATTCGAGCTTCGGCCACGTTCCGGCGACGGCAGCGAACAGTCACCGGAGCGATCATGATCGGGCTGGGGACTTACCTCGCAACCAGTGAGAGCACATAAGTGTTACCGGCTTGCGCGGGCAAGGTGCCCGCGCGACAGCGGGCGAGGACGCCGGCGCTACGAGGTTTTTCGCATGTTTCATTTCAAGTCTTTGCCGCTACTCCTGCTCTGGCTGGCCTCATCGGTGTCTGCACAGAATCAGTCGCTGATGCCGCGGGTGGAGGGCGAAAGCTTTGCTGGCCGCAAGGTTGTGCTGCCTGACGACGCGAAGGGGAAGGTCGCAGTCCTCGTGTTCGGTTTCACCCGGGCCTCGAAAGTGCCCACGAGCGCGTGGTCTGACAAGATCTTTTCAGAGTTTGGCACGCAGACTGGATTTGAGCTTTATCAGTTGCCCGTGCTGGAAGACGTGCCGCATCTAATTCGCGGCATGGTGATCTCAGGGATCAAGAAAGGCGTGAAGGAGAATATGCGGGACCATTTCGTCCCCGTTCTGGAGGGTGAGTCGGAATTGAAGAAGCTGGTCAGCTACAAAGAATCCGACGGTGCCTATCTGGTAATCCTCGCCCCATCAGGACAGATCGCTCAGCAAATGCACGGACCGCTGGGGGACGCCGCATATGAGAGCCTGAGAAAGGAAGTTCAAACCCTCCTGCACCACTGAGTGATGCGCGCCGACCTACAGTTCGACGATCTGGTGGTCGTGACAGGCGGAGTTAATGGTGTCATACAACTGATGCAGCAGGTCGTGGCCGTAACGCGCCAGGAAGTAGATGCCGCCAATGGTGCGCTCCTGCAGGCCCCTGTTCGGATAGAGGGCCTGACTAAGGGTTTCGGCGTGGCGGCTTACCAGTTCGCCCTTCTGCGCCTCGGCGCGCGCCGCCTGAGAGTACAACTTCTCCAGCTGATGTTGCATTTTTGAGCGGGCCGTCTCGGCAGCGTCGACCAGCGTCCTATCCAGCTTCTCTAATCTGTCGTTGACCGCAGAGAAGCTGGCATCGAAAGAATTCTTCGCGGCGTCAAAAGCGGCCTGCAGATCGTGCGGAAGGTTTCTGGCTGCGATTTGCTGGCGCAAGGCTTCCGGACCATTGAAGACATCGGTGATAGCAATCTCATGCTTCTCGAGCAAGCGTTGCGCCTTCGGTTCCACGATCGTGGCGGAGAAGCGCGACAGGGCCGGAGTGACACGGCTGAGAAGCGCCTCGTACACCACTCCGGCTTGAGCGAAGTAGGCTGCCTCGGCGGCGCCTCCCGTGTAGGCGAGCGTGGGCAGGAGAAAATCCTGCAGGATGGGACGCAGTAGCACGTTGGGGCTGAATCGTTCGGGATGCGAGTCGATCTCGTCGATCAATTGCGATTGCGAAAGCCTCTCGGCCGCGTCGTCCCCATCGATGATGAACTCAGCGGCGCCATCTGCTGCACGGCGCGAAATGGGCACGCGGGCGCCCTGTCTCGTACTGAACAGGAGCACTGAAGATTCGGAGACCTTCACCTGCTGATGATAGCCCGCGGCCTCCAGCGCCTTGCCGCGGTCAAGCAGTCTGGCGGCGAGCTCATCCGCCCGTTCTATCGCGGAACGATATATCAGCTGTGCCAGAGGGGCGAAATCTGGGTCCGATGCGTCGAGCAGGATGACGCCCCAGTCGGCGAAGATGCGCGCATAGAGCCGAGC
>Ga0209698_10008122_pt1 | contig 10881 bp, 12 predicted proteins | sample LitLauG_LLR_2012_FD_187203 | JGI IMG/M metagenome (GOLD analysis project Ga0209698, IMG submission 187203) | Freshwater sediment microbial communities from Pennsylvania, USA - Little Laurel Run_MetaG_LLR_2012 (SPAdes) (version 2) | ecosystem: Environmental > Aquatic > Freshwater > Creek >... | reverse complement strand
GGTGCATGGGGTCCCTCGAGTGCGTTCGGCTGGCGCCTCACTCCGCTCGGGATGACAGGGCGAACTTCTAGACGCTCTCCGCGCGGGCTTGCGGGGAGGAGGCGGGGACGGCGCGCTTTTGCGCCCAGTCGCGCAGGGCTTGGATTTCTTCGGCGCGGGTGGTGGAGAGGGGGACGGTGCCTCGGATGGCGTCGAGCAAATGCTCGGTCGCGAGTTGCTGTTTTTGGGAGTAGGCGGCGTAGAGGGCGGTCTGGACGACGGATTCGATCTCGGCGCCGGAGAAGCCGCGCGCGGCGGAGGCTACCTGGTCGAGGTTGAAGTCGGCGGGAGTGCGTTTTCTTTTGCTCAGCTGGATGGAAAAGATCTGTTTGCGTTCCGCTTGATTGGGCAAGTCGACGAAGAAGAGTTCGTCGAAGCGGCCTTTGCGGATGAGTTCCGGCGGGAGCGCGTTGACGTTGTTGCAGGTGGCGGCGACGAAGACTGGGGCTTTGCGATCCTGCATCCAGGAGAGGAACGACGCCAGCAGGCGCGACGAGACGCCGGCGTCGACCGAAGCCGAGTCGGGGCCACTGCCGGCGAAAACTTTCTCCAGTTCGTCGATCCAGAGCACGCAGGGGGCGAGGCCTTCGGCGACCTGAAAGACTTTTTGAATGCGCTTTTCGGTTTCGCCGATGTACTTGTCGTAGATAGCGGCGGTGTCGAACTTTACCAGCGGGAGTTGCCATTCGCCCGCGATGGCGCGAGCGCACATGCTCTTGCCGCAACCCTGCGTGCCGAGGATGATCACGCCGCGTGGAGGATCGAGGCCGAAGTCGCGGGCGGCCGGCTCCCACGATCCGCGGCGCTGGGCGAGAAAGCGCTTGAGGTTGTCGAGGCCGCCGACGCTGGCGAGCGTGTCGGAGGCTTCGACGAAATCGAGCATCTCGGAACGCTTGAGCAGGCTTTTCTTGGCGTCGAGGACGTCGGTGACGGTCTCGGGACAGAGCGCGTAGCGCGTTACCAGGGCTTGCGAGATGGTGCGCTCGGATTCCTCTTCCGTGAGCCCGCGGAGGTTCTCGGCGATGGCGTCGAGGCCAGCGGGTTCGAGGCGGCGTTGCAGGGTGTGGGTCTTTGCGACCCGAACCACCACTTCATCGACGATCTGACGCAGGCGCTGGCGGTCGGGCAAAGGGAGTTCGAGGTATTCCACCAGGCTGGCCAGTTCCGGCGGGATGGAGATTTTCGGGGCGGTCAGGATCACGGTGCGGCGGTTAGTGGCAAATTTCTGGCCGACATCGCGGAGGCGGCGGACGACGACGGGGTCCTCCATGTGGCGCTGCATGTCTTTGAGGATGAAGGCGGCTTCGATCGAGATGCCTTCGAGGTTGGCCAGCATTTTCGCGGGGTCGCGACTGTCGTAGAGGGCCTTGGCGTTCTCGACAAACTCGTTGACCTCGCCGCCGCGATAGCCCCCGGGGGCAAAGGCACCAGGCTCAAGGGCCGGCGCAGCGGGATTCGAGCCGGAGCGTGCCAGGCCGCTGGCGATGGTCCACTCGAAAGCCGCGAGATTCAGGGCGGCGCAGGCGACGCGAACCATGCGCACGGCACGGGTTTCCTCGACCGTCTCCATGACCACGATGGGCGTGGAGGAGTCGAGGAGGACCTTGAGGCGATCGAGGACCTTGTCCATATCCGTTTGACCAGTCAGGAGTTGCTCTCGTACAATAACGTATTCGGTACCCACCGGAACATCTCTCACATAGAAACGAAGGTAATCAGACAAGATGGCAAATCACTTATCGGCGCTGAAACGCGCCCGTCAGACTGAAAAGCGCACCGCGACGAATCGGGCCAACACCTCGCACCTGCGCACCGCGTTGCGCGAATTGCGCGAAGTCATCGCGAAGGGCGACAAGGCGGCCGCGGAGAAGAAGTATCGCGAAACCGTTTCCGCGCTCGACAAGGGCATTCAGAAGGGCGTGCTGCACAAGAACACGGCGGCGCGGTATAAGTCCCGGTTGTCGGTGAGGGTGCGGGCGGTGGGGGCGAAGTAGGTTTTGGCTATTGGCTTTTAGCTTCTAGCTCTTAGCTTTCAGATCGCAACGGCAGGCTCTTGGGCCTGCCGTTTTGCTTTTCAGGCTTCGTTCTCTACCACGGAGGCACGGAGAGATGCGATCAAGAATCAATTGGGAAGCGCGTGGTTGACTGCACTTTCTGGGTCAGACTCGGCTGTGGACAAGACGTTGCAACCGCAGCGATGCCGCAAAACGGTACCTAGGTCCTTCGCTTCGCTCAGGATGACAAGTTATGTGGGATCGTCTTATGTGCGATCGTCAGGGTAGCGGACGATCGCTGACTTTCTTGCAAGGATAGTCGCCGTTCCACAGCAGGGCTTCGATCTTCCCAGACTTGTCGCGCTGGAAGGCGACTTTCACGTAGAGCTGGCGGTAGAAGAAAGATTCTTTGCCGGTGGGCTCGAGCGGGAGATAGTCGCCGCCGGTGCCGCGCAGATAGAGATCGGGGCCATCGGCGCGAACGTCGAGCAGGAAGGTCGGGCTCACTTCGTAACGACCCACGTAGTCTTCGGCGTGTTCGATGGGAGCGGTTATCTTTGCGCGGGCCGCGGGTGGCTGGGGACTTTCTCCCAGGGCGAGGCTGGCCAGATCGTCGGCTAAGTTGTTCACTGCGGCATCTTCCAGATTGGCCAGCACGATCACCACCAGGTCGTCGTCAAGAAACAGGGCAACGTGCGAGGCGAAGCCGGGATCGCGGCCGTCTTGCTCGATGTATTTGTGGTGGCTTTTGGTCTCGCGAGCACCCCAGCCATAGGGATAGTCGAGCTTGCGGAGGTCGAAGAAGCGGCGGTCTGTGATGGCGCGACACCAGCGATAGAGATTCTCCGTGGTGGAGTAGAGGGAGCCCGATCCGGTGAGGATCGTTTTGTCATAGAACGGCGCGTTGCGCAGGCCGGGGTTCCCGAGCCCGGGCTGGTATCCGGTGGCGCGGTCGGGGATCAGAGTGTCGTCGCGAAACGGGCCGGTGTCGTCGAGTCCGGCGGGCTTCAGGATTTCGTCGGCCAGGAACTGGTCGTAGGGCTTTCCGGAGACCTGCTCGATGATGTAGGCGAGGAATCCGTAGCCGGTGTTGCTGTAGCTGTTCTTGCTGCCGGGAAGGAAATCGAGAGGCTTGGTCTTCACCCAGGCGATCAAGTCGGGCAACGTGACGCGCTGGTGTTTTTTCGACGCATACTCGGGCAGGGAGTAGTAGTCGGGCAGGCCGGAGCTGTGGGCGAGCATCTGTTCGATGGTGATGCGATCGCCGTTGAGATAGTCGGGGACGTACTTGCTGAGGGGATCGCTCAACTTCAGCTTACCTTGCTGCTGAAGCATCAGGATTGCGGCCGCGGTAAAGGTCTTGGTGACGGAAGCGATGTGGAACTTTGTTTTCTCGGTGTTAGGAATGTTCCACTCGTGGTTGGCCATTCCGTAGGATTTCTGAAAGACGATGTGGCCGTCCTGGGCGACCAGGATGGAGCCGCTGAAATCGCCGTTGCGCACGTAGGCGCGCGCTTGTTCGTCGAACTTGCGTGGAGAGGATTGCGCCAGGGCGAAGGGAATAAACGCCAGCGTGAAGATTACGAGTCTCAGGGCGCGGCCGCGGATCCGCGCGGCGACGGTCACAACTTCACTCCGAAGTCCTTTTCTAGAACCGCCAGCCACTCTTGTTCATCGTTCAGGAGACGTTCCTCGCGTTTGCCGTTGCGTGAGCGGATGAATTTCAGATCGGAGAGCGTGATGCGACCGTCGAGCGTGGGCAGGGTGCAAATTCTCTGCTGGGTGAAGTGCGACTCGGGCGAGGTCTGGTGAAAGTGGCAGCGGGGCGCGAAGTCGGCGAGTTTCTTTGGAATTCGTCGGAACTGGTACTGCGACTTCCACGAGCCTGCGGGATCCTGCCGCTGCACAATCATCACGTCCTCTACTTCTGCGATACGGAATCGGCGGCCATGTTGTTCCTGCTCGATCCCGTGTTTTAGACGCAGGGGCTCGAGAAAAGAATCACCGAAGCCGACGTCGGCCAGCCAGGGCTCGTCGAGATGGACGTGGAGGGCGAGGTGGTCGAACTCTGGCGAGGCGCTGCCGTCGGGGCGGGAGACGCGGGCGGAGAGCAGGGTCACGGTGTATCCGAGAGTGCGCAGGAGGGCGGCAAAGGCGCCGTTCAGTTCATAGCAGAAGCCGCCGCGGTGCAAGGCGATGATCTTGTGAAGGGAGCGTTGCTCGTCGCAGACGATCTTGCGGCCAAGGGAAATGTCCAGGTTCTCGAAAGGGACGGCGCGCAAGTGGGCGAGGTGGAGGCGGCGGAGAGTGTCGGGCGTTGGGTCGATGGGACCGGTGAAATGGATGCGGGCGAGGTAGGGAGCGGGATCAAGCACGGGGTTGGCTCGGCGGCGCAGGTATAAGGCTCTCACAGGAGGACGACGGGCGTAAACCGGCTCGCGGGCTTACGCCCGCATCGCGAGGTGCCGTCCCTGCGGGACTCGGATTCGTGGCGGGGCTGTCCCCGGACTTACGTCCGGGGCTAGTCTCTGGCGTCCCTGCGGGACTGGAAGTTGGGGAATGCGTAGAGTTTGGGGTCCTGGTCAGGAACACCTGGAACGCGCACGATGCTCGGACTATTGAATGTTATCTCGCTTCTCCAGGTTATGTTTGGCACACAGGATCTGGATATTGGCCGCGTTCTTCGATGAGCCACCCTGTGAGTACGGGATGATGTGGTCGAAGTGAAGGTTCTCTTTAGAACCGCATTTGACACAACGACCTTTGTCTCTTTTCCACACCTCAACCTTTACAGCGGTGGGAATGACGCGATCGTTTTCCCCCTCGAAACCGGGTACCGCGGTGGAAAGGCCCGCGTCAGCCTCGTCCAACAACTGCAGCCTGAATTTAAACACTTGCCTTCTTTCGTTGGTTTCCTGCCAGCCGTCGACCAATTCGAACAGGCCGTTGTAAACCCAAATGCCGTCCCTGATTTTTTCGAACACTCGGACTCTTTCGGCTGGACTTCGGCCCAACTTAAATCGCCGAACTGCATCGATGAAAAACCCGTTCTGCGTGCGGCGGCCGTTCGGGTAAAACTCCGGCTGGTCGATCCCCTTTGGATCGATACCGCGCTTTCTGGGTGCGTCATGCCCTTCGTAAACGATCACACGCCCACCGCGCTCGACCCGATCCTCGTAGGGGGCTCCTGCGCGAACGCTCATCAAGATGAGGCTCTCATTCTCCAATAGACGGAAGTTCATTCCCCGCTGCAAGTTCATGCCGAAGGGAGCGCACATCTCGAGATAGGAAACGACGTCTCCAGGTGCGAGCATTGCAATTCCGAACTTGAGTCAGCGACCCTCGACTAGACCGGTAACTCGTCTTGCATCCAGGCGGACTCGGGGCGGGGCTCGGCGGTCAGGTCGAGCACGAGCTTTTCCAGCACCAGGCGCTTGGTGGGGGGATTGGAGCGCAGGGCCAGGTCGGCTTTGGCGATCAGGCGAATGCCGCTGGTGAGTTCGCGTTTCGATTTGTAACGGCGCGCCTGCCGAATGATGTCTTCGGCGGCGAACGGGGGCACGCGGAAACCTTGCCATAACGCGGCCCACAGGGCGCGCTGGTCGCGCACGTTGCGTTCGAGTATCACCAGCATCTGGCGGAAGGTTTTGGCCAGCATGTAGAGATGGCCGATGGCGGCCTCGTCACCGTCGCCGGTGGAGAGGATGGCATCGAGCACCTCGAGAGCGCGCACCCGGTCTTTGGCGGAAATGGCGTCGGTCAGTTCGTAGAGAGACCGCTGCTTGGCGGCGAGGACCATCGTTTCGACATCGCCCAGGGTGATGCGCTTTTTCTCGCCGACGTACAGGATGAGCTTTTCCAGTTCGTTGGAGATCATCATCATGTCGCCGCCGAGGGCGTCGACGAGTTCGCGCGCGCCGTCAGCATCGATCTTGACGTCGCGGCTGCCGCAGTACTCGCCGATCCAGCGGACCGCTTCACTCTCTTCCACGCGCGCGAGTTCCACGATGCCGCAGAACTGGCCCAGAGTCTCGCGGATGCGCTCGTAGCGCTCTTTGTCGGTCATGTCCATGCGGCGGACGTCGGCGGGGATACTGATGTGATCGGCGACCAAGATGAGTAGCGCGTCGGGATTGGGGTTCTTGCAGTACTCCTCGATGGCAGCCAGCTTTTCTTCGTTCGAACCGCGGCCGAATAGCGTTTTCACCCCGCGCACAAAAAACACCTGGAAGGGCGCCATGAGCGAGGGGGTGCGGGCGTGGTCGAGAATCTCCGTGAGGTCGGTTTCGGCGAGATCGAAGTCGAACAGGCTGAAGTCGCGCAGGTCGGCGGGAACCACGTGCACGAGAATAGCTTCACGAAAACGCTTGCGGAAAAACACTTCGTCGCCGACGAAGACGTAAGCGGGACGGAGTTTTTTCCCCTCGACCTCGGAAACGAAGCGCTCGGCCTGGGCGAAGGCCTTCATCAGAAGTCCTCCAGGACGTTGCTGACCAGGGTCTGGGCGAAGTCGCGCGACAAGCGGCCGAGGGCGGGCGAGTCTTCTTCGAAGAAGCTGGAGAGTTCCTGCGACACCTGGTATTGCTCGCGGAATACGTACGACGGATTCTGGAAGAGGATATTGCCCTCGCGGTCAACCAGCGAGACTTTCATGCTGACCACAACCAGCACGCTCTCGGCGCGTCCGGTGCGCGAATCGTAGGTCAACGGGGATGCGGTGGTGGTAAGGACGGTACCGTGCAGCGTGGCGTCGGCGGAATCCGTGGCCTCGTGCAAGATCTGATAGTGGGTGCGGGTGGTGAATTCACGCACGACGGCTGCGGTTAGGGTCTGCTCGATGCGATAGGTTTGGGACTGGTTCACGAAGCCGGGGATGGCCAGAGTCTTTACGCTCTCCGGGAGGCGGACCGTGTGTCCGGCGGTGTGGTAGCCGCAAGCGACGCTGGCCAGGACAAGGGGCAAAACGAGAAAGAGCAAGTGGCCGCGGTGAGACCGAACCGACGGCCTCATGCCCGTGGTCTCCGGCAGCGACTCGATTGGCAGAATCTCCCGCGATTCACTGGATTTTCCCTCGCGGGCGGGTGGGCGTCATAGTCTCGGCGCACTCGACGGCGGTGACGGCGGCGATGCGCAAATTGTCGGCTGCGGCCCAGAGCCAGACTCCGTTCTTGTGGTTCTCGTCGCGAGCGAGAGAAACCAGGATGTCGCCTTGTCCGGCTGCATTGACGTTGCTGGGAGCATCTTCGTTCGGGCGCGCGACCACGACATGCTCTCCGACCAGTGCCTGCGAGAAGTCCCCGATTGCCACAGGCTGCTCCATATCCAGGTACATCGAGAACGCGTGACCGTGGAAGATTGGCGCCTGGATGAGTTGCAGGGCAGGCTGCAACGTGTCTTTCCCCGCGATTCGCCGGTAGTGCTTCAGGATCCGCTGCTGGATGCTCTGCAGGGTGGGCGCGGAGTTTGGGCCGTAGGTGGCGGCGAGGTTGAACGCGATCTGGGTGTCGAAGACGTTCTTGGGCAGTTCCTGGAAGGAGAGCAAGTTCACGGTCTGCTCGTGCAATTCGTCCATGCCTTTCTGCCCGTGTTCGGAGGCGGGCTCGAGCACGGTGGCCACCGCACTGCGAACTTTGGCGGCTTTCTGGGCGCGCAGGATCAGCAGCGCGAGGGCTACTGCGGCGGGATGAGCGACCACGCAGGGGCCGGGCTGCAATTCGAGAATGGGCGTCTGGCCCAACTGGCGCTCAATCCAAGGGGCGCGCACGGTGGACGTGGGATCTTCTTCGAGAGCATAGGACAGGTCAACGATGGCGCTGCCGGCATCGCGCGCCGTCTTCCAGTTCTTGCGGGTGCAGTTCTGGTCGGAAGTGAAGAACGTGAAATCGAGATGGTCGAACTGTTCGCTGCGCACGCTCTGGATGAAGGTGATCTCGTCGCCCATGGTTTCCAGCTGGCCGAGGGACTCGTCGTCATCCAAGAGCTTCACGTCGACCGCGGGGAAATTGCGGTCGTTGAGCACCTCGGCGACTTCCTTGCCCTTGAGCGAGCTGGCGCCGACGATGGCGACACGATAGACGTTGCCGCGGGCGCTCTCGACGGAGGAGGCTGTCGCCGGTTTGATCGGAGCACTCATGGGTGCTGGGAGGCCTCCTGGTACGCGGGTGGAGCCGGAGGACTGGGCCGGCGGCGGATGATCCATTGCAACCGCCACCACACACCCGAAAACATGTAGATGAGCGCAATCCCGAAAAGGACTACGCGAGAGTAGTACCAGATCGACACAAAAATCGCCGCCAGCAGAATCATGATGCGAAACGGTTGCCGCGTGTTGAAGTGAATGTCCTTGAAACTGTAAAAGCGCCAGGTGCTGACCATCAGGTAGCCCACTGCCAGCACCAGCAACAGCCAGGTGATCACCATCCAGGCCGCAGGCAGCTGGTCCGGTGTGAAATGGACGACCGCAGCGATGACGCCCGCGCCCGCTGGAATCGGCATCCCCACAAAGTATTTCTTGTCGGGCTTGCCGGGGTTCGAGGGCTGCGGGTTGGTTTGGATGTTGAAGCGCGCCAGCCGGCTCGCGCCTGCCACCAGAAAGAGAAAACTGGCAATCGCCCCGAACTGCATGAGTTTGGTGCGAACCTCATGATTCGAAAACAAAGATGGCGACAGCAGGTGGAAACCCCACATGTAGGCCAGCAAGGCCGGGGCAACGCCAAAAGTGATCACGTCGGCGAGCGAGTCCAACTCCCGGCCAAAATCGCTGCTGGTCTTGGTCAGGCGCGCGATGCGACCATCGAGGCCATCGAACAACACCGCAAAACCGATCGCCTCGGCGGCGAAATCAAAGTGCCAGGCTTCGCCCACGGTTCCATGCATTACCTGGAGGATCGCATAGTAGCCGGCCGCGAGATTCGCCGTGGTGAACAGCGACGGCAGGATGTACATGCCTTTGCGCTGGCGACGCGGAGGACGGTCTTCCTTGCGGCGTTTGGGAAACACGGGCACCATATCCTCTCCCAGATCGTCCATCAGGACGCTCCCTCACTGCTGGTTCGCGAGCCGGCCGATGCCAGTTCCGGGCGCGCGTGGGCGTAGGCCAAGATGCTCGCTGCGCCTTTCACGTGATCTCCGACTTTCACTGCCACCTGGACGTGCGGTTCCATGACCACGTCCACGCGCGAGCCGAATTTGATCAAGCCGACGCGCTCGCCGCGGGCAACCGTGTCGCCAATTTTCTTGGTGAAGACGATGCGGCGCGCGATCAGGCCAGCGATCTGTTTGAAGACGACGGTCTGACCTTCGCCCTCTAGGGTGACAATATTCTGTTCGTTCTCCTCCGCCGAGGTCGCACTGATGGCATTGACGAACTTTCCTTTTTGATAATGCACGTCGCGAATGACGCCGGCGATGGGCGAACGATTCACGTGCACGTTGAAGACGTTCAGGAAGATGCTGATGCGGGTTTGCTCCCGGCCATTTACCAGGATGGCGGAAATGTCGGTGACCTTGCCGTCTCCGGGGGAAACGATGGCGCCGGGAGCGTCGGGCACCATGCGCTCAGGATCACGAAAAAACCATAGGCAAAACGCGGCCAGCAGGAGCGCAGGCAACGCCCACAGCGGGCTGGTGAGCCAGCCTAGCAGCAGGGCGGCCAACACGAGGGGCGTCGCGTAATAGTAGCCGTCAGGAACCATGGGAGGACGTGAAGAATTATAGTGCAGGCGGAGCTTTTAGCTTAAGTGCAATAAAAAACGGCGCTTACATGCGCCGTGATCTGCAGACATTACACCCTTTGCGGCTGAGCCGTGCTCGTTGGGCGGAAATTAAGCGACCTGGTGCTGGACCTGCTGGCGGAAATCGCGCTCGATGGACTCCATCTGGTCCTTGAGACGCAGTTTCAGCTTCTTCAGACGAACCTCTTCCAGCTTTTCGTCTTCGGTGAGGTAGCGTTTTTGTGTGAGTGAATCAAGACGTTGCGCGTACTGCGTATGTTCCGTGGCCAGCCTGCGGAATTCATCGTGGCTGGCCAGGAGATGGTCCTTCGGAGTCATCCAGAAGACCTCCTAACCGGGTTGTTCAGCTAGAAAATACCACACGGGTTTCAGGGCTTCAATTCTATTTTGTGCTTAAGGTGCTTTTGACGTCACACCGCAGTGTGACTCGCAGTTGCACCGGGTGTGATGCAAATCACACGAAGCAGAGACGGTACAGGATGGCATCTTCGTCGGGGTCGCGGTAGTAGCGAACGCGGCGGCCGGCTTTTTCGAAGGCCCACTTTTCGTAGAGAGAGCGCGCGGCACGGTTGGATTCGCGCACTTCGAGAAAGACTGCGGTCGCACCCTGAGCACGAACGTGATCGAGAAATTCTCCCAGCAGGCGGGTGCCCAGGCCGCGGCGGCGGGCCGTGCCGGCGATGGCAATGTTTTCAAGTTCCCACTCGGCGGCGATGACTTTGGCGATCAGAAAGCCCTGGACGCCGGAGGGTTCCTCGATTACCAGGGCCAACCGCTGCGGAGTCTCGGCGTTGAACACGCGCTGGTATTGCTCGTGCGACCACTGGGCGGCGGTCGCGGAGTGCTGCGCGAGGCGCATCATCGCGGGTACATCGGCGAGGGTGGCGGGGCGAACATACATGAGTCAGGTCTTGGGTCTTGGGTCTTGGGTCTTGGGTGTCAGGTCTCGGGTATCAGGTGTCGGTATCGAGTTTCATTCGTGTCTCACGTTTTTGGTGCTTCGCTTTTTTGTCGATCGGGGCGCCAGTCCTGCCACGGGGTTGCGATTCCGTTGGCGCGCAGGTAGGCGATCAGTTGGCCCATGTGTTCGTGGTTGTGGACGAGCAGGCGCAGGT
>Ga0209698_10008121_pt1 | contig 10881 bp, 4 predicted proteins | sample LitLauG_LLR_2012_FD_187203 | JGI IMG/M metagenome (GOLD analysis project Ga0209698, IMG submission 187203) | Freshwater sediment microbial communities from Pennsylvania, USA - Little Laurel Run_MetaG_LLR_2012 (SPAdes) (version 2) | ecosystem: Environmental > Aquatic > Freshwater > Creek >... | reverse complement strand
CGGTATTTTTTCAGCGCGGGTATCTGGACCAAGCAGAGACTTCGTTTCGCATTGCGCTGCGGGATGATCCGACAAGTGCGGAGGCGTTGTACGGCATCGCGAGTGTGTGCCTGAACCAGGAGCGAAATGCCGAAGCACGCGAGATGTTTGCGCGTGCCGTCAAGCTTTCGGCGACTTATCCCGACACGCTGCCAAACGCCTGGAATAACCTCGGCATCCTCGCAACGCGTGAGGACCGCATCGACGAGGCTATCGGCTATTTTCAAAGAGCCCTGCAGTTGAGCCCCGACCACCTGATTGCCCTCAACAATCTTGGCATGGCTCACCGTCAACTCAAGCACTGGGAAGAAGCACGGGCGACGTTTGAGCGTGCGCTGAAAGTTAACCCCGCTGACCCTGAAGCCAACTACGGTCTAGGAATGGTTTACGCGCAAAATGACGATACAGCGCGCGCTTCAGAGTATCTTCACTACGCACTCCGCTTGCGGCCCGCCTATCCCGAGGCTCTGAATAACCTCGGCATCCTTTACTTAAGAACGCAGCGGCGGGATGAAGCTGTGGCAAGTTTCGAAGAATCCATCCGCGTCGCGCCCGATTTTGACCAGTCGTATCTCAACCTCGCCCGCGTGCATGTCATCGAGGGGAATCCGGAAAAAGCCCGGGCGGTGCTGCTGGAACTTCTCCAACATCATCCCGACCACGCACAGGCGAAGACGATGCTGGAAGAATTGGCAAAATGACGCAGGCTTCCTAAACGGAGCAAAGGACGGCTGCTCGTAACAAACTTTCTCGCCTTGGTCAGCGTTGGTTCCCGGGTCGGGTAGGGGTCCTTCGACTCCGCAGGAAGTTCACTTCGTGAACTTCCTGCTTCGCTCAGGATGACACTCAGCCGTGTGCCCAGGTTAGCGCACAAAGAACGGGCGCGAACCTGGGCCACTAAATTGAAGTTCTGGCAGGGCCTATTTCGGCGTGGGCGTGGGCGCGGTCAGCAACTCCACGAACATTTTGTAGAACTTGTCCGTATCCAGATCGACCTGGATCTCGACCGGCTGGAAGTCGCGTTTCGGCTTGTCGCGATCACTCCAAGTCAAGGTGTCCCCGTAGCCGGCTCCGCGATCGAGGTCGACATCCATATAGCGCGTCTCTTTCTTCGTGATCAGGCTGGGATCAAGCCAGGCCGCTGACGTGAGCTCGTCCCACAGGTAGTTGTATTCGCCGCGCAGACGGGCATACGCCCCGATGTAACGTGCGACTGGTGTGTCCCCCGCTTTGATGCGGTTGATCAATTCGGTTGTCATTCTGGTCTTCACCGAAATGTCCACCGTGGTGCAGACCATTTTCTTCCAGGGTGCGCGCAGCACGATGTGCGCCGCCTCCGGATCGAACCAGAGATTAAACTCGCGCCGCGGGGTGTTGGCGAACTCCGGATCGTCGGTGCGGGGATTCAGGCTGGCGCCCATAAACACCAGTTCCTTCGCGAGCCCGGCAAATTCGGGATCGATCGAAATCGCCAGGGCCAAATTTGTCATCGGCCCGCCTTCATAGATGGCCACCTCATGCGGATATTTGTGCACCATGCGCACCAGGAAATGGGCGGCGTCTTCCTCTGACGGCTTGGTCGTCGGCTTCCCTTCCGGCATCTCGCCCAGCTGGTCGTGGGCATGATAGAGGCGCGGCGTCCACGCGCCCAGCCACGCGACCGTGCCAAAGCGATCTTCCCACTGCTCGGTCTCCTGCTTCGTTCTCACCAGGGGATACTCGGCGCCCGGCACCACGGGGATATCGGTGCGGCCGATGAGTTCAAGCATCCGCAGCGTGTGGGCAACTTCTTCCATCAGCCACTGGTCGCCGGTCACTACTGTGATGCCCAGGACTTCCGTCTGCGGGGACTGAATCAGCAGCAGGATCGACTGCTGGTCTGTGCCCGCCGGGCCAGCCGCATCCTGATCGATGATGATTTTGCGCTTCTCCTGCGGCCAGGAAGCAGAGCACGTGATCAACAACATCGCTGCGATTAAGAACCGGGTTCGGCCGACTTGCATTCTTTCACCTCTTTAGCGCAACTGATGATTGCACCGTTATTTCATATCAGGAAGCGTGTTATTGTAATGCCTGCCAGAAGCGCTCCACCAGGTTTTTGCTTCACAGACTCTTGCGGACCACGACTCCAGAGCGGCCCTCACCGACCGGCGCAGGGTGGATCCTTTCACGGATGCTCGCTCCTCTACACACAACCGCCGTCATAGCAACGGTCTGCATCATACTCGCACTACCGGGCCAATCCCAGACTCCCAACAGGTCGAGCGGAGCCACGCTTCAAGGGATGGTGCGTGACTCGCTTCACCAAGCGGTTGCGGGCGCCGAAGTTCACCTGCATCGCGCGGATGAGACGCAGACCCTGAAGACGCTCACCGACTCAAAAGGCACGTTCAAGTTTTCTGCGCTCCGCGAAGGTGCTTACACTGTTCGCGTGGAAATGAGTGGTAAGGGAAAAGCGGCTGTCAGATCAGTGATCCTGGAACCAAACGAATCCAAGAGTCTTGACCTGACGCTCTCCTCCGAAGAGCTGACCTTCTTCGACGAACCCACATTCTCGGTGGCCGGCGTGACCGACACGACGAACCTCGGCGGACACGGTTCGGACACGGTGGTACGAACAAAAGATACGCTTGCGAAGGCAGCAGCCTCGCTCGGTGCGCCTTCCAGCAGCAGCTTACCGTCATCTGCGCACAGCCACGAGCGTGTAGACGCGTTGCGTGAAACGGTGGCACGCGAGCCAGACAACTTCGAAGCGAATTACGAGCTCGGTGCACTGCTGGCCGATGAGGGGAAACCCCGCGAGGCGCTTCCCTACCTCGAACGCGCTTATCGAAATCAACCTGGTGACTATGCCAACGCCTACAAACTCGCGGTCGCCTGTGTGGGTTCGGGGAATTACGACCATGCACGTGCGAACGTCCGCGCACTGCTCGCGACGCAGGAGAAGGCTGAACTGCACCACTTGCTGGGAGAGGTTGCGGAAAAGACGGGTGATCCTTTGGAAGCTCTTCGTGAGTATCAGCGCGCCGCGCAACTCGACCCGAGCGAGCCGAATCTGTTCGATTGGGGAGCCGAACTGCTGATGCATCATGCTCCGGAGCCGGCGGCGGAGGTCTTCTCGAACGCTCACCGCGCGTTTCCTCATTCCTTGCGCATCCTGCTTGGCCTGGGCGTTGCCTGGTTTGTGCATGGCTCGTACGAGCGGGCAATTCAATACCTGGGCGAATCGTCAGACCTGAATCCTGATGACCCGAACCCATATTTGTTCCTGGGAAGAATCCAGACGGTCGACACTAACGATGTGCCGGCGGTCGCTGAGAGGCTGGCGCGGTTCGCCAGACTCCAACCTCAAAATGCGTTTGCGAACTACTACTATGCGGTGAGTCTATGGAAGCAGCGCAAGGGGCCGGAAGACACTCGGACGGAAACTCAGGCCGAGTTACTGCTGGAGAAGGCCGTCGCGCTTGATCCGAAACTTGCCGAGGGCTATCTACAATTGGGCATTCTGTATTCGGAGCGGAAGGACTTTGCGAAAGCGATCGCGGCCTACCAGCGAGCGCTCGAAGCCAATCCGCGGATGGAACAGGCACATTATCGCCTAGCGCAAACTTACCGCCTGACTGGGCAGAATGCTAAGGCACAGAACGAACTTCGCCTCTATGAGCAGATTTCTCAGGAAGAGGCGGCGCAGATCGATCGCGAACGGAGCGAAATCAAACAATTTGTGTACACGCTGCGAGATCAAGAGACTACTTCGCCGAACCATTGATTTCCGGCCGTGCGAAACACAAGGTCCCTCCACTTGTACTCAGTCGCTTCACTCCCTCGCCCTTCGGTCGGGATGACAGAGGAATAGGTTGCGGGGTACGCGAGTGAGGACCTGTTCGCTCCACGGGTCACTCTCACCGGCTTCTCTGGGTACGGGCGATTCCATCAGGGAGCATCGACTACACAGCGAAATCCGATCGTGCCGGCCCGGTCGCGGCCGGGGGCCATCAGAAGATACTTCTCGTGCTCGTCGAGCCGGTAGGTTTGCGGGAAATACCAGATCGATCCGCGCGGTTGATAGGAAGCTCCACCGCGAACGATGGCGGCGCGCGTATGCGGATCACGATATTCATCCGTCCACTGCGAAACGTTGCCGACGAGATCGAGAACACCGAAGGGGCTGGAGCCACTCGGGAAATCGTTGACGGCTGCGGGTGGGCGCATGGCCGGTCCCGAATCGGGATGTGAGAGGGCTTGACTGTTCCAGTCGTTGCCCCATGGATAGGAACGCCCGTCAACGGACTGCGCCGCGTATTGCCACTCCCACTCATGCGGAAGGCGCGTTCCACTCCAGGCCGCGTAGGCCCGGGCATCTTCGATCGAGACCCACGTCACAGGTTTGTTGTCCCAGTCTTCGAAATAATTGCCATCGTGCCAGGCTCGAAGAAAATTGTGGTCGTCCTTCGGATGATAGTGCGTGGCGTCGAGAAACTTCTTGAACTCAAGATTGGTGACCGGCGTGCGATCGATATAAAAACTGTGCACGTGGACCGAATGGCGGTGATAGCGGCGGGGCGCGTCTTCCCAGGGATATTGCACGTCGGCACCGGGGTCGTTGCCACCTTCAATTTCAATGCCACTCACCTGAAAATCAAAATCTCCCTCCGGAATGCGGATCATGCCTGGCGGAGGGGCTGACGCAGGTTTAGTTGGAGGAACTTCGACCAGAGTCTGTGGCACGGCAGTCCACTCCCGCGAGTAGCTGAAAAGAGGGCGCCGGGAACGCTCGGCCATAAACTGCAATAGTCTTTTCAGGGGCGGGGGTGCAGGACTTTCTTCCGTGGCGAGGATCGCACCGTACCCCAGACCCTCGAGGTCGAAGCTCAGAATGGCTTTGTCGTCCGTGATGGTAGGTGTCAACGCCACTCCATGCCAGAGATCGTAGTAGTGCATTCCAGCCCGATGCGGCAGTGTGATTTGAGGGCCACTGACGTTGTATTCATTCCGGTTGACAATGGTCCACAGCGCTCGGTTCTGGTTCGGAAAGCGGCTGGCGAACACTCCGGCCTGAATTACAGGCGCGTGCGGTTCCCAGTCGGGGCTGCTTAGATACTCGCCCAGCGCGCGCTCGATTCGTGTGCATCGCAGGATGGCTTCCGCATCGTGCGGAGTGTCGCCGTACCAGAATCCCCAGAGATTTTCGAGGGTGGCGTACCCCTGGCCGTTGAAGAAGGCATGCTGCAGGCTGTCGGTTTTGTCGCGGGTGAAACGGTCGGTCACGTTGGCCGTGTGTCTCGGCTCCATCCACTTGTTCTTGCTGACCATCGGAATAAACGGATATTGCTTGCCTTCCCACGTCACCCAGTCGTTCCAGCTGAGGTTGGTCCAGGCCAATGACTCGTCGCGTGGCTGGAATTGCGGCTCCAGCGCAAGGGGATGGCCGATTGCATCCGAGGCCTGCCGAAACTGCGGCGGCACGCTTTCCAGCGTGTCGAAGTTGATTCCGTCGGCGCCAATTTCTTTCAGGAGTTGCGGCATCGCTGTCCAGGGAGCGACGCCCTCGTCGCGGGTTCCACCGTCCCAGGCGAGGATCGGAAAAAACACTTTGACGCCGTGCTGGTGAAACTGCTCCACCATGTGGCGAAGGCCGGGAATTCCGCCGGGAAGGTCGCGGAGAAGATCGAATTGATTTCGATCATCGACGCCCAGATTGGGATAAACATGCCAGATGACAACAGCATCGATGGGACCAATGCGGCCTTCGATTTCGGAGAGGAAACGGTCGACCGTGTATTCGCCTTTTTCCGGATCGTAGAAACTCCGATCCCAGATGAGCAACTGGACCTGCGAGAAGACGTGCTGCGTCCATTCGAGATCTGGGCGCTCGTACTGCGCGGGGTTGTAGCGCAACAGAGTGCGGCGATCGTTGCGCCAGGCCTTCAGGCCGTTGAGCCATGCGGGTTGGTCGGCGGGAGAGGCGGGTCCGGAGAAGAAAACTTCGCTCGGTGGCGGCAACTCCGTCAGATTCATGACGCCGGTGTGGGAGACGAGGTCATGGCGGGGGCGCCACTCGTCGGCCCAAGAGAGAGGGCAAATCAGAAGCGATACGCTCACTAAGGCGAGCAGGCAACGGGAGAGCAATTTTCGGTTCATGAATCGGTCCCAGCCACGTTGTGGCTTCAGCTGATGCGCACTAACAGTAGAGCCAGAGGCGATGGGATGTCCACCGGAGAGGGAGATTTCAGGGCGTAATCCCACTCATCGCAAAAAACGCGATGAGTGGGGCACCCGAAGATTCTTAGGTTCTTAGAAATCAAGCCTTAAAGCAACTTGCACCACGCGCGGGTCATGCACAGTCTGGTTCACAACGCCGAAGTTTGATGGGCTGCTGAGGTCTTGCATTAGGGTGGCACTGCTTCCAAGAAGTCCAAAATCCGGGTGATTAAACAGGTTAAAGAACTCAGCGCGGAACTCAAGCGCGAATCCCTCGTGGATGGCAAAGTTCTTGAAGAGCGAAAAATCCGTGTTCACGAAGCGCGGAGCGTAGAGAGGCGCGCGAGGAAGCGTCGAGAGTTCACCAGCGGGGGCATGATCGTAAGCGCAGGGATTAAACCATGCAGCATTGGTGTGGACTGCGGGTGGGGCGATTCCCAACAGGGTACTCCCCGGGATCGACTGGCCCGCCAAGTATTGGCACTGAATATTGGAATTAGCAGCGACGATTCCTGGTTTGTTTGGATTCGAAATTTGAATCGGACGATTCAAACTGGCGCCGTTCCACTGGAAATTGACTTGTGTGCCGTTGGCACTGTCTGTAAGGAATAGGGGAAATCCTGAACTCGCTCTTTCGATGACGTTGACGTGCCAGTCCCCGGCAATCGCATTCGGGACAGCGCTCCAGTCGCCGCCATAGCGCTTGCCCTTGCCAAATGGCAAATCATAAAGAATGCTGGCAGTGAACTGATCGTTAACATCGAGTTGTGACAAGCCCCAATCTAATCTTTTAGTTCCGGGCAATGGCCAGTACTTCGCCCCGGCGAAACTACCATCACCGTCCGCAAGTCCAGAATCAAAAGTGCGAGCCCAGGTGTAGCCCAACAGAGCGTACAGACCGTGCCGCGCGTTTTTGGTCTCAGCCTTGATCTGAAGCGAGTCATATTGAGCCCTGCCCCCGTCCGTGATGTTCTGAACGTTGACAAATTGGCTTATGTAGGGCGCGGAGAAATGCGCCCCGCCCGGGCCGCAGCCCAGGAAGTAGCCATTGCTCCCTCCGATGCAGGCTGCAGGCGAGTCGAGGTTCTCATTCAATCCGAAGAACAGGATATGCGTGGCGCGAGAGCCAGCGTACCCGGTAGTGAGGACGATATCCCCGGGAAGTTGGCGCTCGATGTTCAAGTTGAACTGCTGCACCATGCCTTGTTTGAAATTGCGATTCTGGGACCACAGCCCACCACTAAACGAATCCGGATTCGGTGCAGAGGTGATGGGCTGGAGATTCGGCTGAACGAACCCGTACTTAATGCCGCAGGCGGACGGCGTGGCCGATCCCGAATTGCCGAACGCGCATGTCGAGAAGAGAAACTGGTCAACCTCGGCGTAATAGGGAGGATTCTGCCATAGTCCCTGCGCGCCCAGACTCCAAGCCGAATCGTGGTAAATGGCGTAGCCTGCACGAACAGCTGTGTTCTGGCTGCCGAACGGTTTCCACGCAATTCCAATCCGGGGCTCGATGGCAGTCTTGTCAAATTTGACTCCGGCGGCTGCATCCGAATGGACGCAGTTCGTGCAACCAGAACCAAACGTTGGATTTCCCGCAATTAAGAATGTCTGAGTCGGAAAGTCGAAATTGGCCTGGCGGTTGCGGTTTTCGGTCTCCGGAGTGACGAGCGCCCAAGCTACACCCAAGTTCAAGGTCAAATTGTTGGTAACGCGCCAGTCGTCCTGGACAAATGGCCGGAACATTTTCCAGCGCCGGCCGGTGGTGGCTCCAAAGAAGGTCTGATCGTGAAGGGAACCGAAAGGCTGCCCGATCAGCAGATCAGCAGCATTATCACCGGTGTAGCCGCTGCCCATGATATAGAACCCGTCCTGAAAGCCATTGGTCATGACGTTCATCTGGTTTATTCGGATCCCCGCACCTACGCGAATATCGTGCTTGCCGCGAATCATGTCGAACGTATCGGAGAACGTAAACACGTTCGTGCCGCCCTGAAAGGGAGCGAAACCACGGTCGCCTAACGACCAATACGTGGTCATCAAGAAGGAACTCAGACCGCAACTCAGGCAATCTTTGGGGGTCTGGGTCAGGCCCGGAGGAGCATTGGGGCACTTGCTGTTGAGGTCGGCAGCGACAATGCCGAGAGTGTCAGCCATGCAGATTGGGGCACCAAATTCCCCAAAGGACGTGATGTGGTTAAAGATACGGTTGTAACCCACATACGCCTGGTTGATATTGTTCGAGGAGAAGATGTGGGTTTCCGACAGGACGGCATTACGCCCGTGATTGCTGATGAGTTGGTTGCTGCCGAAGGCATTCTGCTCGGCCCAGGTGGGAGATCCGCCGGGCACAAAGGAGTTGGCCTGGTCATAGCTGAAACGGGCAAATATGGAATCTTTGCTGGAAAAGTTGTGGTCCACTCGGATGGTGGCATTTCCCTCATTCAATCTCCGCACGGGTACGTTTGCATAGTTGTTCCCGTTGGTATAGGTGTCCAGACCGTGCGGGTACAGATTGATCAACTGGAGGCCAATTGGATCTACCAGGCCGGAGCCGGTCGGACCGCCAGTGATGGGAATCTTGTTGCAAGGCGTTCCAGCTACCTGGCTTCCGCCAGCGTTTACGGTGGTGGGGTTTCCGAGCGCATCGCATTGGAACGGCGCACCCCCGTAAGGATTCATCAATTGTCCGGCAAAGGGATCATTGGTGAAGTCGGCATACGCCGGATTGACGAGACCCTTTTCCGCATCCGTAGGAACTGTTCCTACGAACGGAATGCCGTGACGCTGGCGCTTCGCCTCGTAGTTGACGAAGAAGAACGTCTTATCCTTCTGAATCGGTCCACCGAGCGAGCCGCCAAACTGATTGAGATTGAACTTCTCCTTCACAGGAACTAAATTGCCGGAGCTATTAAAGGTTTTTGCGAAAAAGCTGGCAGCGTCCAACTTGGTATTACGGAAGTACTCATACAGGGCGCCATGAAACTTGTTCGAGCCCGATTTGGTTGTGACCAGCACGGTCGGACCCGCGCGCGTGCCGTATTCCGCCGAATAGTTATAGGTCAGAACCTTGAACTCCTGGATGGAGTCAATGGTCGGTAAAATCGAGATGCCGCCCGACGTCAGCTCGTCGTTATCGTTGTTATCGATCAGCCAATCCGTGCTTTGAGCGCGCGACCCGCCGACCGACAGCGAAAACGATCCGCGAGCGGAAACTTCGCTGCTCGCCGCCCCGTTGAAAAAGCTGTTGGGGTTCGTCTCTTGAGTGGTGCCCGGCGTCAACGTAGCCAACTGGACGAAGTTGCGCCCGTTCAACGGGAGGTCCGCCACCTGTCGTTCGGTGATGACTTGGCCGAGTGAGGGATTGGTGGTTTCGACAGCGACTTCCGTGGCACTGACTTCCACGGTCTGGCTCACGGACGCGGGGTTGAGGGTGAAGTTTACTTCGCGGTGCTCGTCAACCTGGAGTCGGAGGTCTCTTTGCTCGGCGGTTTGGAATCCTTGCGACTCGACCCGGATCGTATAGATCGAAACGGGCAGCAGAGGCGCGAGGTAGTACCCGGAAGCATCGGTCTTCGCTTCACGCACGGCACTGGTGCCCTGCGACGTAATCTTCACGGTTGCGCCAGCGATCACCGACCCGGTCTTGTCGGCAACCGTCCCGGAAAAACTACCGTTGGCTTGGGCGTAAAGAAAGGGACACATCGAGAGAACGATTGAGCAGACAACTCCCGCGAACAACTTGCTTCTGGTCAACATGTAAGCTCCGCCTCGGTGGCCACATCTGAAGTGGCGATTTTGGGATCTGCTCCACGCGGCTGGGGGTGAGAGCGTCCCGAAAGTCGTTTTGTAATCCGGCCATCTAAATAGATTAGGTATTGAAAGTCAAGAGCTTTGTGCCTTGCAGGCGCGACAGTTCCGTTGCGAAAACTGCACGCTACAAGAAATTGGATTGGCGGCCGCACGGAAATTCCAAACGTCATACATTCACAGCTCACACTTCCGTCGGCACCCTTCATCCGTTGGAACGCGCGACCAGAAGAATCGCCAGGCAGTAGAACACAAACATCAAGAACAAATAGGTCTTCGCTTTGCTTCCGGCGCCGGCGAATTCTTTCCACGCCAGCACGCCCCACAGTGCGGCGACCATGGGGGCGGATTGTCCGATGGCGTACGAGATGGCTACGCCGGTGAAGTTGGCCGCGACCAGATTGAAGACCATGCCCGTGCCCCAGATGAATCCGCCGAGAAGTCCCAGGATGTGGCCGGAGGCGGGCGCGTGGAAGAAGCCGCTGAAGCTGACGGGTTCTCCGACGAGCGGGTGCTTCATGAAGTAGATGTTCCAGATGAAGCACGAGAGCAGCGCGCCGAGCGTGAGGAAGATCGCAGCCGCGTACGGACCGAGTGTGCCGACCATGGCGCCGTTCACTTCGTGCGGCATGGCTCGCGTCATGAAGGGAGCCCAGAGGCCCATCAAGACTCCGGAGACGATGCAGACGATGATGCTCTTTCTCGAAACCGCGCGTCCGGCGCTGGCGAGGCTGCCGTAGGCCTTGCCGTCGAGAACCACGGCGATGACGGCGCAGACGACTCCGGCGGCCAGCAGGGTGGCATTCCCTTTCGGCTGCTGCACATAGC
>Ga0209698_10008120_pt1 | contig 10882 bp, 9 predicted proteins | sample LitLauG_LLR_2012_FD_187203 | JGI IMG/M metagenome (GOLD analysis project Ga0209698, IMG submission 187203) | Freshwater sediment microbial communities from Pennsylvania, USA - Little Laurel Run_MetaG_LLR_2012 (SPAdes) (version 2) | ecosystem: Environmental > Aquatic > Freshwater > Creek >... | reverse complement strand
ACTGGATGGTGTTCAGGGTGCAACCGCGCCAGCACCGTGGCCATACCCTTCAAAGTTACACCATGCGCTAGATAGTACGAGAAGCTGATATTGCCCCAATACCGCATCGGCCTCCAGGTTGACATCATGTGAAGAGCACCACGGTACTCCAATGAATAAAGCACAAAAAAGAAGAGAGCCACACTCATCAGCGCAATGGACAGCACCCCACTGCCGTTCGTTCCGAACACTCTCGGCTGAACCACGAAATGGTAGCTGGCTGTAACGACGACGGCAGCGACTGAAATCCACTGCCCTCTCGGCGCAAGATATGCACGAACCTTTTCGTTCGCACTGATCTCCTGGAGCAGCATGCCGGAAAGAAAAGACAGCATCCGGATGTGACTGCCGTGGAACACAAATGCTTCTAAAAGAACGAATAGTCCCCACAGGCCACTTAGAAGCGCAACGCGGCGCAGCCTGTCTTGGCTGTAACGGCGCAAAGCCAGAACCACAATCGGCACGGCAAGGTAAAAAGCAAACTCGAAACTAAGGCTCCACGCTACCGTCACGATGGGCACAATTCGGAAGAAGCCCGGCAAAAGGAAAATATTTTCCACGATATATTTCGCGGCTGCCCAAGTGTGGACCGGAATCCTGCTCTCAGAACGAAAGACGAATGAGAGCACGAGATAGCTGCTCAATATGGCAAGAAAGGTTGGATAAATCCGCCTTACTCGGCGTTGTAGAAATGAGAAATACGGAACCGGCTTGTGCGTCAGTGCGGCGTAAATGATGAACCCACTCAATACGAAGAACAGATCCACGCCGGCATTGCCAACTCTGCCCAAGTATTCGGAAGCGCTATAGAGGCGAGGGTAAGACGCGAGGTACGGTCCAAAAAACGAGTGCGCGTGCACAAAATACACAAGCAGAACCGCCACTCCTCGCAGGCCCTCCATTGGCAGCAATCGAGTATGCCCGCCTGGACTCTCGAACCAGTCGTGCGCAGTCTGGCTGACGGCTTGTCGCAATCCTGTTGCTGATGACATAAAATTCCTGTCGGTAAGAGCGTGAGGTCGTGAACGTGCTCTACTCTGGAATGGATTCACTGTTCGCAGCATTGGAGGGAGTGCAATTGTTCAACTCGTCCCGTCCATCCGCGCGGGATGTTTCGGCGCCGAGTCCCACTCTTAAACGTCCCCGAACATCGTCGGTCGCGCGCCGCTGAAGGTTTCCTGGGTACGGAGATAGTGCACATCCGCTACTGGGGGTTCCATGCTGTTCTGGATTATGTCTGAATTCGATGAAGCTGAACCTGCTGCTCTTGAGGTTGCTTCTGATTGGCGACGGTGATCGCGGAGCAGCGTTGGAACGGCCGCGGTCAAAGCCGCCATGATCCAAAATGGCTTCTGATACTCAGCGGATACGAACACCGCCGCGGCTGCAAACCCGAGCAAACCAGCTTGCATTCCCTGGCCGGCATGCTGCAAGAACGTGTTGTCACGCCTCTTCCCTTCGGCGCGCAACTTGTCTGCGGACGATAGTGCCCCCGCTAGAACTGCGCAATATGCCAGTAATCCAGGAATCCCTAACTCGGCTGCGATTTCCAGGAACGTGTTACACGCGATGCCGTGGAATTCCTGCACTTCTTTCGACACTGACTTCGCGGTGAAATTGCCTAAGCCGACCCCAGTCAGAGGCTTGTCGCGAATCATATCCATGCCGCCTTCCCAAAATTCCCGGCGTATCTGTGTACCAACATAATCGCCGTAGTTTGGGTGCAACATCCGCTGTAAAGGCGAGGCCGGGGAGAAAACGAGCAGCGGTGCCAGCAAAAGCGTGATCACGATGGCGACACGCCGTGACTCGCCAGAGCGCAGGATCATGTAAAACACGGCCACGCCCAGCCCTACTAACCCACCGCGAGACGATGCCAGTGTGAAGGCAACCAACATGATCAGCAAAGCCGCTGCGCACAACCAGCGCCGCCAACGAGAACCTTTCATTTGGACAAAGTAAACAGCCATCGGTAGCACTAGTAACGTGCAAGTCGCGAAGTAATTTGCGTCGCCTGCGATATATCCAGGCCGCAAATCTGTGCCTCCGGAGCTTTGAAACTCTCGAATGACATATAACGACGCCGCCGCCGCCCCTGCGATCGCTGCCAGCAATGTATTCTGCAACCGTTCATAGGTATTCACGACGCATATTGTTGTGAAGAAGAGCGGCAGATAATTGAAGTACATGAACAAGGGGTTAAAGGTAAGGCCGTCCGTCCTGCCGAGAGTACAAAAGGATATCGTGGCGAGACCGAGCAGTACAAGAAAAGAGCGGATTTCCCAGCCCTTAAAAAATGCGGGTAGTCTTCGGTGCGACTGTAAACTGAAAAGCGCGTAACCACAGCAGATGATCCCAAGCCACTTGACCACCGTCAGGCCCGCAAATGGCGCCTCAAACAGCGGGTGATTCGGCATCGCTGAGACAAGCACCAGAATGTAGAAGAAGACCATTACGCTTTAATCTACCTGTGTGTCGTTAAGCAGCCAACGTTGTTGGCCGTCTGCCCGCACCATCAATTCCACACCCTCGTTGCGCTGCCGACTAGAGTTGCGGAGCGGTGCGATGTCTGCCGTAGCGGACAAAGACGTTGGGGCGCTCGCTCTCCAGTGAATTGACATAGGCGATCGTACTCCGGTGCACGGGAGCGCGTTTGATGTGTCGGCATCCCCAAATGCCCTCCCACACGCCTTTCAGGAAGGTTGGGGTCTGTCCTTTGCGCAATGAGAAGTACGCCATCATGGCCAGTCGGAAGGACAGAAAACGTAAGCCCGACATCACCGGGTAGTCCTTGAACGCAATCCAAATGTAGTTTCGAGTGAAAAGGAAGAACGGGCGACTATTCGCGCGACCCTCCGGCGACATCAAATGAAGGACCTGAACCTCCGGAGTGTAGAGGATGCGATAGCCACAATCCAAGATGCGGAGCCCAAGGTCCCACCCTTCGTGGTAGACAAAGAGAGGCTCGAAATACAGACCTGCATTATCGAAAACGACGCGGCGATAAGCAGCTGCGCCCTCAACAAAAAAGTGTGTGGGGAACTGCACGCCGGCGAATTGCCGCATATCTTTCGGGTGGCACCACTCCCGCAGGCGCACTTGGCCGGTCTGGGCATCGCGAAGTTGAAACGCTAACACATGATAATCGGGATGGTCATTGAAAAGGCGAACCACATTATCGATCGCATCAGCGGATACAAAGTTGACGTCGTTGTCCAGGGTGACTATCAATTCGCCCTGGGCCGCGCGAATTCCGACATTCCTGCCACCGCAGGCGCCGAGATTAGAGTCGAGTTCAAGCAGCCGAATGTCAGCTCCAAACCTGCGCACGACGGCTGTCACGTCCTCTTCGGAGTGATTGTCCACCACGATGATTTCTTTATGAGGGTACTGCTGGGCAACAACCGATTCGAGCGTTTGTTCCAGCGCACTGAGCCGCTTGTAATTCAGAACTATAATACTAACTAAAGGAGACGACATGGATATCCTACCTTTTGATTACGTTATTACAGGATAACGCGGGCCGGTAATACTGCGGACAGCCAGTGATTAAGTGGCCAACGCTCTGGGTTCAATGTGCATTACACCAGGCACCCTGAGTCTTTGGACCGCAAGGTAAGCAACGCGGAGAATGCAGGCTTGACATCTCTATGCGGCCTGAGCGTCATCTTCCGTTGATTTGCGAGCCGCTCTGGCGTCCGGCACGCGAGCAACCCTACGCTTAGTCAGATCAGCCTGGAGTAGACGTTTTTGCATTTCTTCTATCTGATACAAGTATTCTAACTCGTCATCGTCCACAATCGGATCACGCGGTACGTCTTGCCAGTTGAGCGACATGCATTCCTCCAGTTGTCCAAGTAAATAGATGGTGCGAGCACGATCTGCAGGACCCGGGAACTGCCGGGCATCTAATGTCATTCACCGCTTTGGCTGGATGAGCATTAGCTCAGCCGCCCTGGGGGTTTTGGCCGCGCGAGAGTTCAGCGATGTTCCACGTTGCAAACGTCTTCCGCCGACAGGCGTCGAGGACACCGAGGAATACGGCGACGTAGGCCAACAGGAAAACGAAAGGTAGCCGCAGCCAAGCATTCACGCGGGATTTGCCGGGGTGCCAAACGCCCAGGAGGACCACGGTGTAAAAGGTGCACTGTATTGCGAAAAGTGCACCAAACAAGGGCTCGCGGCGCAAAAGGAAACTGGTCCCCAGCGCAACAGCGAGGGGGAGTACAGTGAGCCATCGCAGGAACTTGCGAGACACGAACTGCCATAGCCGGACACCGCGCAACTCGTGCCGTAACCTCCACATTGCGAGCGCGCCTTGCGCAGCGATTCGTCGTCTGCGGGAAAACTCCTCCCGCGCCGAGCTACTGCACCGCTCGAGGGATCGTGCCTCAGGTTCATAGAGAATAGCCGCGCCCACGCTGCCGACTCGGATGGGATGTTCTAAGTCGTTAGCGAGATCAGGATCGAGATCGGTGAATAGGGTGCGGCGCAAGCAGTATACGGATCCGTCACAAACCAGCACGGATCCGAGTTTGCTCTCCAGTATGTTAAGTGCGGACTCGTACTCCAGATAAGCGTTGCTGCCGGTTGTTATGGTCGAGTTCTCAGGGCCGGTAATATTGCGCTCCATCCCGGTGACACACCCCACGCGCGAATCAGCAAAGTGACGTACGATCCTTCTTAGGCATTGGGGCCCGATGTGCGTGTTGGCGTCGGTAAAGAAAAGGAGTTCGCCGTGAGCTAGTCGGACCAATCGGTTCAAAGTTATGTTCTTACCGGCTCGTTCCGGGTTAGACGCGAACTTGAGGCGTGAGTCGCGAACCGATCTAATCGCTTCGTCGGTGCCATCGGTCGAGGCGTCGGAACCCACCAGTACTTCCAACTGATCGGCCGGATAATCCCAAGCCAGTGTTTGCGCCAGTTTCCACCCAATGTCCTTTCGCTCGTTGCGTGCCGCAATGAGGACACTTACCGTCGGGTAGTAGTCGTCCGCAGTTATGGAACGAAAAGGGCGCGCCAGAGAGAGCACTTCGAGGACGAGCGGGTAGCCGATCCATACATAGCCCAGCCAAGCTACACTCGACCAAAAGAACCATGCTGCGGCGCTCATCGTCCACCCTGACCGAGCAGCAGGATCTTGAATGTCTTTAACAACGTCACCAGATCCAGTCCCATGGACAGGTTCTTGATGTAATACAAATCATACGAGAGCTTGTCCGTATTGTCTTCGACGGAAAGACAATAGCCCCGATGTACTTGCGCCCAACCCGTGGCTCCAGGGCGCACTGCCCAGCGTTGGCGGTAATAAGGAATTTCGCGAACCAGCCAGGCTTCCTGATCGGGGACAAACGGCCGTGGCCCAACGAAGTACATATCGCCTTTCAGGATGTTGAACAATTGCGGTAATTCGTCCAAATGAAAGCGGCGAATCCATTTGCCAATACGTGTGCAGCGGGGATCATCAGGAGTGGCAGGAGCCAGCGACTCAGCACGGTCGGCGCCCAGCTTCATAGAACGGAATTTGAATAGAGTGAAGTACCGTCCATTTTCACCGACACGTGTCTGCCGGAGGAGCGCTGGCCCATCAGAGTCGAGCCGTATCAGCAGGGCAGTGATGAGCATGACCGGCGCTGCGATAATCAGTACGATGACTGCAAAGAAGACTGAAAGGCTTCGGTTGAGAAAAAGTCTGACCAACGATCTTTCAACTCTGCGGGAGAACAACAACAAACCGATGCTGAATGCACCCAGCCAGACCTTGCCAGTCAGGTTCTCGTACAGTTCGGTACCGTCCTCGACGCTTAACCCAGCGGCTTTCACCGCCATCAGTCTTTCAACAGGTAAACAACCACGTCGTTCGCCAACGGCGACGATTATCCGGCGGGCCTCGCCCGAAGCCGCCATAGTCCAAATCACCTCGGGAGGGCCAAGATAGTGCAGGCCCTCGAAAGTATCGCCCGCATAATCGTGGTCCACAATGCCCAGCACGCGAATGCCAATATCAGGTCGCCTGCGTAACTCGCGGATGATACTGGCTGCCAGGGGTCCAGAGCCCCATACGACAGCCGGCTCGGCAAGGGCAGGCCGCCTGGCAAGCTCCGCGAATAGGTAACGTGAGGTCGTGAGGGCTGCACCAACCAGAAGCAAGCCAAACAATACTGTCGTCAAATCCATGCGCACCGGTAGCCACGTGTAAGGTGCGATTGCGATGATCAGCAGCGTCAACCCCATCGCCTGCATGACTCGCCAGAGACTATGTGCATGGTGACTTGTAATCTGCGGTTCATACACATCCAAGCAGTACATGCAAAACAGGATCACGATCCCCACTAAGCCCACTTGGCTGTAAGCGGGTGTCGAGGCGAGGTGCTCGCCTACGTCGGCTCTGCACGCCACGAGGAGCGCTGCAAATATCAGCAGCCCCTCGCTGATCCTGAGCGCCAAAGTGCGGAGTGGCACTAATCTGTTAACAATACGAATCATGAAGTTGATCGCGCAACTTATCGGGGAGGCGGGGCTGGAGCTGCATGTCGATCTTGCTGCAGTCGCGGATCGTGCGGGTTGCCGCGCGACTGCGCCTGACACGATTACTACGATGGCTCAAGCTGCACTAGCATCTCTTTTAGGCGCTGCTCTATTCGCAACACCGTCAACGGCACCAATGTATCTGTTTTGCGGCATTGGTTCGGCCCATAGCTCACTTAGATGCGAACTGGTCGTTTCGTCCGGTGGTGGCAAGTTGCGGCGCAGCACCGTACCTAATACCAATAACAACGAACCGAGCCCGACGAGAATGAAAGGTTCGGGGATTTTCCGGACAACATCGGCGAGAGCGTCAGTTCTCGTGCCCACGAGCGGCAGATCTGTGGCAAGGTTTTGGACTTCGTCCTTGCCCATATCAGCCAATGAGTGAAGGCAAGACAACTTGTGCAGAGTCATCTTTCCGTAGGTGCCAAGCACCGACTCGGGGGACCCTCCATAACTCCGGTGCGCATGCATATCCCAGATATACCAACCAGTGGGACCCGGAACTGCCTGAGCGAAAACTGACGGTGCAAACAAGGTGGCACACGCCATCACAACCACGAACGAGACAAGTCGAAAACGTTTCATGGCACACTCTTTCATTTTCACTTCGTGTATTTGTCCAGTCACCTGTAATCTCAGCAATGCCTTAAATCACTTAAGTTTGCAAATCAGAGTTGTTCTACTGGCGGGGGCCGGGGGACTCTTCCGTGCTTACCGAGAGCGAGTGGTACCGCTGGTAATAATTCTTGTGGTCAACGTCGCTACAGCTGTTCACAACAATTCCAAGGAGAAGCGAGCGGTCGATAACTTCCAACACCCGCTTGAGAGGCCTCCTCTCGGTCACGCCTTCTCGCACGACCAACAAAACTCCGTCGGACATCTTCATCCAAAAAGTCGTATCAGCAGCCGCGAATACTGGGGGAGAATCGATAATGACCCAACCGAATAAACTCTCCAAGCGATCGAGCAGATCGGGAGTCCGGCCAGACTGCATCAACTCGAGCGGATTCGCCGGCGGTATTCCGGCCGGGAGGAACCAAAGGTTGGTGCCATGCAGCTTGTACAGCACCTCCGACAATTGTTTCTCGCCGCGCAGACACTCGGTCAATCCAGGCAAAGAGCGGCTCAACCCGAATCGGCTGGCCAGACTGGGCCGCCTCAAGTCGCCGTCGACCAAAAGTGTTCTCAGAACCTTGCTGCGTGACTGATTGAGCGCGAGGTTTGCAGCAGTCACAGACTTCCCTTCCTCGGGAATCGTGCTGGTCACGACAATTCGTTTCAACTTCCGTTTGTCACAAAGATTTCGCAGCCGTAAACCAAGAACGCGGAATTTCTCGGCTGCCAGGCTTCCCTGGTCGTTCAAACACACCAAGCGAGCATCAGCGGTCGGCGTCGGCACCAAAACCTGAGCCGCCGATAGCATTTCTGAGTCGAGGGATCCGGCTGCCGCACTCTTATTCGGAGACGAGGTCGAATCCAATCGTTCTCCCCGGGCAATCGTCTGTTCCAGCAAATCCGCTACTGAGTCGGAAACGTCGGACGAGCTTCCACCCGACCGCTCCGCCTCTGCCCGTTGCAGGGCTTCAAATATATGGCTCATGTCCAGGTAACCGAATTCGAAAGTGGACTGCGCATCTTCGTGTCCTTGTCTTTATCGTTCAAGCGGTCGTGCAGATCAAGGAGGGTTCTCACCGCCACAAGAAGCTCGTTCTGATCGTGCTGCAGCCGTGGGGCCTCGCCGCTGTCCTTGTCGCTCACCGTGACAATTCCCAAACGGAGATCTTCCGCGATGCCCATAATAATGTCCGGCGTGATGACCTCGGCGAGCCTGCTGTAACCGGAGAGTAGTGCATTCTCACAGATGGTGTTAATCAAACGGGGAATTCCTCTGGAATGCCGGAACACCAGGCTGATCGCCGGGTCAGAAAACATCTTGCTCTCCGCGGGAGCGCCCGCAATTTGCAACCGGCGCGCGATGTACTTCCGCGTTTCTTCGAGATCCAAGGCTTCGAGGTGGCAGCGCAACGCGATTCGCTGTTTCAACTGCCGAAGACCGGGGGAATCCAGTTTCTGATCCAATTCTGGCTGCCCCGCCAGCACAATCTGCAGAAGCTTTTGCTGCGCCGTCTCCAGGTTGGTAAGAAGCCGGATCTCTTCCAATAATTCCGCCGAGAGATGATGCGCTTCATCCACCACCAGAGCTGTGGTCAATCGCCGTTGATGCCGCTGCAGCAGAAAGGCATTCAGGACGCGAATGAGCTCGTCTTTGGCCTTGCCCATAACCGGCAGTTTGAAATCGGCTGCAACATATCGGATGAACTCGAGCGGCGACAAGCTGGGGTTAAAGATCAGAGCAGAGGCAACGTCGCGGCGCTGCAGGAGACTGAGTAACGACCGCAACATGAGCGTTTTCCCGGTCCCCACTTCTCCGGTGAGAACGACAAATCCTCGATGCGATGTCACGCCGTAGTACAACGACGCCAGGGCTTCGTTGTGCCGGGCCGTCGGAAACAGAAACGACGGATCGGGCGTGATCTCGAACGGATTTCTTTGAAGATGATAAAAGTTCTTGTACACGTTTCTAGCCGTATAAGTAAGTGATTGCCGAACCCAGAAGAATTACGCTCACCATCACAACCCCCGTGCCAGCAGCCACCCAACTACGCCGCCGATGCGCGGCCTGCTCTTCGGGAGTTTCGATCAGTGGAATTTCCGACATGACCTCGAAGGGCAACAATTTCTTGATCTCCTTCTCCGTGTAGACCTTGCCGCTCAGCTTCTCCCGGCCAAAGGCCGCGGCCATGCCAAAAACCAGCCCCGCAACCAAACCGATAGCACACATCCGTAACCGCTTCGGTTCATACGGTTTCTCCGGCAGGTTCGGCGGATCCAGCATCCGAAAGTGCTCGGCCTGCTGCGTTTTCTCGAGATTAGTGGACATCTCCGACTGATTCTTCTTTGACAGCAGCGAATCGTAGTCTGCCTTCGACTGCTCGTAGTCTCGGGCGATGTCCGCAAACTGCTGCTCCATCACTGGAGCCATGTTCAGGCGTCCCTGGTACTCGCCGACCTTGGCCTGCAAATCTATGATCTTAGACTGGTGGTTCGCGATCTCGATGCGATTCGCCTTCAACTGGCTCTCGAGATCGAGAACAGGAGCAGTCTTGGGACCAAGCGTGCTCGAGGCGGGCGGATCGGAGGTGGAACTCCCGCTGACCTTGTCCATGTCGGCGATGACCCGCTCGCGCGTCTTTTCAGTTCGCGCAATCTGCTCTCTGGTCTTACGGACGTCAGGATGTTTGTCGGTGTAGTGGGAACTCAAATCTGCCAGCTGCGCCTTGAGTCGATCGAGTTCCTGATCAATCGCTGTGAGCCCGATCGGACCGGCCCCACCGGAAGTGCCGTGTTCCATAGACTGGTATTGAGTGAGAAGCGATTCCAGATACGTGTTCTGCTGCTTCGCCCGATTGAGCGAATCTTCCTGGCCCTGCAACTGAGACTGCAGGCCACCCAGGATCTGAAGGTTGCTCTGGGTTTGGCTGGGCAGTTCTCCGATGTGCCTGTCCTTGAACTCGCGGACCCGCGCTTCTTGCTTGGCGAGCTTCTGCCGAGCCTGTTCAAGCTGCTCTCCCAGAAACCTGGTGGTGTTTTCGGAACGCTCCTGCCGTTGCTCGATATTCTCCGTGATAAACAGGTTCGCCAGTTCGTTGGTGGCCCGTTGCGCCGTTTTCGGATCACGACTCAAATAGTAAATGTTGAAGGCAGTAAGTTTCCGATCGTCTCCGCGGACCAGTTCAAGCTCGATGTCTTTCTGCATCCTCTCGACCAGCACGTCGTCGCTCAGATGCTTGCGAGCCTCGGCATAGAGGTCCAAGTGATCAATGATCCGGAGCAGTCGGGTGCGGCTCAGGATCTGCTGCTTAATGCTGTCCAACTGCTGTCGAATGTCGGTATCGATATTGGAAACAACGAATTTTTCCGGGACGGCAGGTTGTTCCACCAGAATCAGCGTGCCGGACCGATAGATCGACGGCAGAACCCAGCTGATTCCCCAGATCAGCAGCCAGCCGAGAAAAAACGGCACTAGGAAATCCCAGCGGTGACGGCGGACGATCCCCTTAATCTCGCTGAACTGAATCAATTCTGTTGTCTCTTGAAGTTCTTCTTCCATTTTTACATTCCTAGAGGCTTAGACCATTGGTACGACAGCGTTACTGAAAAGAGATTGCGATTGGCATCGAAATTCCCGGAGGGCTTGCTCGATCCCGACTGACTTTGAAATTGGTGAGCGTAGCCGATCTGAAATCCCAGT
>Ga0209698_10008119_pt1 | contig 10882 bp, 8 predicted proteins | sample LitLauG_LLR_2012_FD_187203 | JGI IMG/M metagenome (GOLD analysis project Ga0209698, IMG submission 187203) | Freshwater sediment microbial communities from Pennsylvania, USA - Little Laurel Run_MetaG_LLR_2012 (SPAdes) (version 2) | ecosystem: Environmental > Aquatic > Freshwater > Creek >... | reverse complement strand
GTCCCTCTTCCATCCGTTACAGGGCGATCTCCTCGGCGCCGGTCGCGGCGGGACGCCAGCGGGCCCTCGGCTGCGTCGCCGGAGCGCTCGCCGGAGAAATGGTGCCCATCGCGTCACGAGACGCCTGCTCGCAGGACTGGAGGTGGTGGTCCTCGCCCCGCCCCGGCCCGCCCGCCGCGAGCTAACGTCAGGCGTCGTGGACGTCCCGACGGAGGTCGCGCACCCGGCCGTCGAGGGCGCCCCGCCGATCGGGGCAGCTCCGGCCGGCGCCGAGGAGATCGCCCTCGTCGAGGCACTCCAAGCAGGTGACGGGGTGGCCTTCGGGCTGTTGATCGAACGCTACGGCACCGCCATGCTCCGCGTGGCCCGCACGTACGTGGCGAGCGCAGAGGCGGCGGAGGACGTGGTCCAGGAGACCTGGATGGGCGTCGTCCGGGGCATCGACCGCTTCGAGGGGCGTTCCTCGCTGAAGACCTGGATCTTTCGGATCCTGGCCAACCGGGCCCGCACCCGCGGGAGCCGCGACGCCCGGTCCACGCCGTTCTCCACCTTGGAAGGGGCCGAGGAAGACCTGTACGGCACCTCGGTGGAGCCCGAACGGTTCATGCCCGACGGTCGTTGGGCCGGCCACTGGGCGGCACCGCCGGCCCGACTGCCCGAGGAACTGGCGGTCGGCCACGAGCTGCGGGCGAACCTGGAGAAGGTCATCGAGCGCCTGCCCGCCCGCCAGCGCGCCGTCATCATCCTCCGTGACATCGAGGGCCTGAGCGCGACCGAGGCGTGCGAGGTGCTGGGCCTCTCCGACGCCAACCAGCGGGTGCTGCTGCACCGGGCGCGCTGCCGGGCGCGGGCGCAGCTGGAGGCCGTCCTCGGCGCGCGGGGGCTGCAATCATGAAGCCACCCGTGGTGGCCTGCGTCGACTTCGTGGAGCTGGCCACGGAGTGGATGGAGGGGGCGCTCGACGAGGACCAGCGGTCGGAGATCGAAGAGCACCTGGTGGTCTGTCCGCCCTGCATCGCCTTCGTCCGCCAGCTCCGCCTCACCCAACAGGCGCTGGGCACCCTGCAGGACGCGCCTCTCCCGCCGGCGGCGCGCGACCGGCTGCTCGAGGCGTTCGCCGAGTGGAGCGGTCGGGGTCGGGCGTAGCTCCGTCCCTCGTCATGTCGGCAGGCCCGCGACGTCCAGCCGTTGGGCGACCCAGCGGGACTGGCGGACCCGCTCGGCGTGGAAGGCGGCCTGGTAGGCGGCGGCCGTACCGCCGGTCATGGTCGCGGCGTGTCCCGCGGCGCAGGCGGCCGCGTAGGGCGCGCCGGTCGACTCGTGCGGGGCGGCGAAGGAGGCGCAATCAGCGGCCAAGAGCGCGGCGGTGCCGACGGCGGAGGCCTCGCCGACCGTGCCGGCGATCTCGGCGCATACGGCGACCAGGTCCGGCCCCGAAGAGCAGGCCGCGAGGCGATCGGCCATGCCGTGGTGGCCGACGTGGCGGAGGGCGGACAAGGCGAGATCGCGGCTGCGCCAGGTGACGTCCGCCGCCAGCTCGCCCTGAACCCCGAGGTGCCAGGCGTCGATCCGGTGGATCAGCCGGCCGCGCCGGGCGGCCACCTTGTGCCGACCCGGAGCGGTCTCGCCCGCCAGCTCCACCACCCACAGGTGGTCGGCGATCCAGTAGGCGAGGTCGTCGGCGGCACAGGCGTGGACGCCCGCCCGGCAGGGGCGGACGCCGGCGGCTTCGACCCACGGCCCGGGGGACCCATCCGCCGGCAGCGGCCACCGGAAGCCGGTGAGGACGCTGGTGCCGGTGCTGTCGAGGAACTTGAAGGCTTCCACGGGGGCTTCCTCCGTCGGGATGGCCCACGATAGGATAGGTGCCGCCAGTCCACCCGGCGGGGGTCAAGCGCGCCGGGTGATGCGCAGCATCTCGGCCACGGACCAGGCCTGGAACGGGCAGCCGGTGGCGGCGTGGGGTGCGGCCCCGTCGGCGGTCTCGGAGACCGACCCGAGACCCCACTCATCGAGATGACCGGCCAGGCCCTCGAGCACCGGGGCCGGATCCTGGTCGCATCGTCGGGCTGCGTCGACGTAGGGTCCGATCAGCCACGGCCACACGGTTCCCTGGTGGTACGCCCGGTCGCGCCGGCCCGGATCGCCGCGATGGGTGGGGACGAACCGGGGGTCGGCCGGGTCGAGCGAGCGGAGCCCGAGCGGGGTGAGCAGCGGTCGGCACGCCCGCACGACCGCGCCGGCGGATCCACGGTCGGCCACCAACGGGCCGTCGGGCAGGGACACGGCCAGCAGCTGGTTGGGGCGCAGGCTGGCGTCGTCGCCTTCCGGGCTGTCGACCACGTCGAAGAGGCCCGCCCCGTCCGCCCGGCGGAACCGGGCGAGGAACCCGGCGAGCGCCTTGTCGTGGAGCGACTCGACCCTGGCCCCGTCGCGCCCGACCCGGGCGAGCAGGCGCCCCAGGCCGGCCAGGCCGCTCACCCACAGGGCATTGACCTCGACCGGCTTGCCGGCCCGGGGCGTCACCGGCTCGCCGTCGACCCGGGCGTCCATCCAGGTCAGGGCCCAGCCGTCGGCCCCCTGGCGGATCAAGCCGTCTACGGGATCCATGCCGATGCCGAAGCGGGTCCCGACGACGTGGTGCTCGACGATGCCCTCCAGCGCCCCGACCACCTCGGCCGCGAGATCGGTGTCGGCGGTCAGCTCGACATGGCGGGTCACCGCGTGGAGGAACCAGAGGGTGCCATCGACGGTGTTGTACTCGGTGCCCCCGGCATCGGCGGTGTTGGCGAGCATCCCCTCGGACAAGGTGCTTGCCGCGGCGCGCAGCAGACGGCGGCCCTCCTCCACCCGTCCGGTGGTGAGGAAGAGGCCTTCGTAGGAGGTCATGGTGTCACGGGACCAGTCGCCGAACCACGGGTAGCCGGCGACCACGGTTGGTCCCGCCGCATCCGGGGCCTCGGTGACGAACTGATCGGCGGCAAGGGTCAGCTGCGAGCCGGCACCTTCGGTCTCTCCCATGGCCGAGACCAGTCGCCTGCTCCGTCGCCGGGCCTCATCGACGATCGATCCGGCAGGGGCGGGGGCATCGTCGAGCCGGTCGGCCCACGCGGTGACCCCGGCGCTCTCCCCGGTGTGCAGGGTGGCCGTGAACCGGCCGGCGTGCCAGAGGTCCTCGACGGGGTTCAGGCCCCGGGCGGCCTCCACACGGGCCCACGCCCCTCGGTACCACGCGCCGCCCGGTTCGAAGCCCGGACCTCGCACCCGGTAGCGCCCCTCGAACACGAAGCCGTCGGCGGTGGCGACCACGTCGGGTTCGCCGCCCCCGAAGCGCTCTCCGTGCACGTCTCGCCACGTGCAGAGCGCACCGAGCTCGAGGCGGACGGGGCCGCCCGCCAACAACCGGTATGTGGCGGCCACCGCCGGCCGACCCCTGACCATGGCGACGCTCGATTCGACCACGATGTCGCCGACCTGCCAGCGCCACGTCGGAGCTCCCTCGATCAGTGCGAACCCGGCCAGCAGCACGTGTCCCGCCGGGTCGACCGCGCCGCCGGACCACTCCCAGGTCCCCAGGCCTATCCGGGCGTCGCCGACGACGAGCACGGGGTCGAGGGCGGCCAGAGCCAGCCGCCGCCCGATCGGCGGTTGGGTGGCAACGACCAGCAGGCCGTGGTAGCGACGGGTACGCAGACCGGCGACGGTCCCCATGGCGAAGCCACCGAGGCCGTCGGTGAGCAGCCACTCCCGCCGGGCCGCCTCCGACAGGTCCCCGCAGACACCCGGCCCGAATCGCAGCGTCGTCATGGTGGCACTGTCCCGCGAAGGAGCGCTTCGTGACACAAAGAGGTTGCCGGCGGGTGTAACAGCGGATCGCCTGAGGGGACGGTCCTGGCATGGCGACCTCACCGATCGAGCTCCGACGGCTGCGCGAGGACCCGACCCGGTGGCGTACCTGGGGCCCCTATCTGAGCGAGCGGGCCTGGGGCACGGTGCGCGAGGACTACAGCGAGCACGGCGAGGCCTGGGATTCCTTCCCGCACGATCACGCCCGGTCGCGGGTGTACCGGTGGAACGAGGACGGCCTCGGCGGGATCTGCGACGACCAGCAGCGCCTCTGCTTCGCGTTCGCATTCTGGAACGGGCGCGACCCGATCCTCAAGGAGCGGATCTTCGGGCTCACCGGTCCGGAGGGCAACCACGGAGAGGACGCCAAGGAGTACTGGTGGTACCTCGACAGCACCCCTACCCACTCGTGGATGCGCTGGCGCTACCTGTACCCACAGGCCGAGTTCCCCTACGCCGACCTGGTGGCCGAGAACCGGCGCCGGGGCGCGGGCGACGCCGAGTACGAGTTGCTCGACACCGGCGCCTTCGACGACGACCGCTACTGGGAGATCACCGCCGACTACGCCAAGGCGGCACCCGACGACGTGTGCATCCGCGTCACGCTGGCCAACCGCGGCCCCGACGAGCAGACCATCGAGTTCCTCCCGACGCTCTGGTTCCGCAACACGTGGTCGTGGGGCCTCGACGACCGCCGACCGGAGCTGAAGGTCCAGGTCGGCGCCCTCGTCGCCGAGCACCACTCCCTCGGCCGCTACATCCTCGTCGGCGACGGCGACCCCCGCCCCCTCACCTGTGACAACGAGACCAACCGGGAACGGCTCTTTGGCGCGGCCAACGCCACCCGCTACCCCAAGGACGGCATCGCCGACCACGTCGTGCACAGCGCCGACACCGTCAACCCCAACGGGACCGGCACCAAGGGGGCACTGCGCTACACCGTCACGGTGCCGGGTGGGGGGGCGGCCGAGGTGCGCCTCCGCCTGTCCGCGTCGGGCGCGGGCGTCGACGCCGCGTGGACCCGGGTCGTGCGCGACCGCGAGGCCGACGCCGACGAGCTCTACGCCGCCCTCACCCCGGTGGACGCCTCAGCCGACGAGGCGGCCGTGATGCGCCAGGCGTTCGCCGGCATGCTGTGGTCCAAGCAGTTCTTCCACTACGACGTCGAACGCTGGTTGCACGGTGATCCGGCCGGTCCCCCACCCCCTGAGCAACGGCGCCACGGCCGCAACCACGAGTGGTGGCATCTCAACAACGCCGACGTCATCTCCATGCCCGACAAGTGGGAGTACCCGTGGTACGCGGCGTGGGACCTCGCCTTTCACTGCGTGGCCCTCGCCCATGTCGACCCCTCCTTCGCCAAGGACCAGCTGCTGCTCATGTGCCGGGAGTGGTACATGCACCCCAACGGGCAGATCCCCGCCTACGAATGGGCCTTCGCGGATGTCAACCCGCCGGTGCACGCGTGGGCGGCGCTCGAGGTCTTCGCCGTCGACGGCTCGGCGGACTTCGAGTTCCTGCAGCGGATCTTCCACAAGCTCCTGCTCAACTTCACGTGGTGGGTCAACCGCAAGGACGCCGAGGGCAACAACGTCTTCGCCGGCGGGTTCCTCGGGCTGGACAACATCGGGCCCATCGACCGGTCGGCCATGCTGCCCGCCGGCGGCCGTCTCGAGCAGTCCGACGGCACCTCGTGGATGGCGATGTACTGCCTGAACCTCCTCGAGATGGCCCTGGTCCTCGCCGAGCACGACGCGACCTACGAGGACATGGCCACCAAGTTCCTCGAGCACTTCGCCTACATCGCCACCGCCATGAACCGACGTGGTCTGTGGGACGACGACGACGGCTTCTACTACGACGTGTTCCAGGTGGCGGGCGAACGGATCCCGCTGCGCGTTCGCTCCATGGTGGGCCTGATCCCGCTGTACGCCACCACCACGCTCGGGCGTGACACCCTGGCGAGGCTGCCGTCCTTCGCCGGTCACCTGCGGTGGTTCGCCGAGAACCGCGCTGACTACTCCGACTCGATCACCAACACCTACACGCTCGGCATGCACGAGGGCCGGCTGCTGTCGATCGTGACGCCGTCCCGGTTGCGCCGCATCCTGGCCGTCATGCTGGACGAGGCCGAGTTCCTGTCGCCGCACGGCCTCCGCGCCCTCTCGGCGAGCCACCGGGAGCGCCCCTTCGCCTTGGAGGTGCAGCGCGAGCTCGTCGGCATGGTCGACTACGAGCCGGGCGAGTCGACCACCGGGCTGTTCGGGGGGAACTCCAACTGGCGCGGACCGGTGTGGTTCCCCGTCAACTACCTGGTCGTCGCCGCGCTGCGCCGCTTCGCGCGCTACTGCGGCGACGACTTCACCGTCGAACACCCCAGCGGCTCTGGCCGCCACGCCACCCTCGACGAGATCGCCGACGACCTGTCGGCCCGGCTGGTGTCGTTGTTCGTCGAGGACGGCGCTGGCCGACGACCCGTGCACGGCGCGGCCGGGAAGTTCCACACCGACCCGGCCTGGCACGGCCTGATCCCGTTCCACGAGTACTTCCACGGCGACAGCGGCGCCGGGCTGGGTGCCTCCCACCAGACCGGATGGACCGGTCTGGTCGCCGACCTCATCGTCCGCCGCTCGCCGAAGGCGCCCCCCTCATGACCGACCGCTACGAAGTCATCATCATCGGCACCGGCGCCGGTGGTGGCACCCTGGCATACAAGCTGGCTCCCACCGGCAAGCACATCCTCCTCCTGGAACGGGGCGACTTCCTGCCTCGCGAGAAGGAGAACTGGAGCTCGGTCGCGGTGTGGGGCGACCATCGCTACCGCAACTCGGGCACCTGGATCGACGGCGACGGCAAGGCCTTCAACCCCAAGCAGCACTACTACGTCGGCGGCAACACCAAGTTCTACGGCGCGGTGCTGTTCCGCATGCGCGAGGGCGACTTCGGGGTGGTCCAACATGTGGACGGGGCGTCCGGCGCATGGCCCATCTCCTACGACGACCTCGAGCCGTACTACGCCGAGGCGGAGCAGGTGTACCACGTGCACGGCGAGCGGGGCACGGACCCCACGGAGCCGCCCGCGAGCGGTCCCTACCCGCATCCGCCCCTCTCCCACGAGCCGCGCATCGAGCAGCTGAGCGCCGATCTGCTCGCCTACGGGCTGCACCCCTTCGCGCTGCCCAACGGCATCATGATCGACGAAGCCGACCCGTTCCACAGTCCGTGCATCCGCTGCGAGACCTGCGACGGGTTCCCCTGCCTCGTCAACGCCAAGGCCGACGCCCACATCGCCTGCGTCGAGCCGGCGCTCGCCCACCCCAACGTCGAGCTGCTGACCAATGCCCGCGTGACCCGCCTCGACACCTCGCCCGACGGGCGGACCGTGACCGGCGTCGTCGTCGAGCGCGCGGGAGCGCGTGAGGTGTACGCCGCGGACATCGTCGTGGTGGCGGCCGGGGCCATCAACTCCGCCGCGCTGCTGCTGGCCTCGGCCACCGACCGCCATCCCCAGGGGCTCGCCAACGGCTCGGGCGTCGTCGGCCGCAACCTGATGCTGCACAACAACTCGTCGCTCATCGCCTTCTCGACGATGCCCAACCCCACCCGCTTCCAGAAGACGATCGGCGTCAACGACTACTACTGGGGCGACGGCGAGTGGCCCTTTCCGCTCGGCCACATGCAGATGCTCGGGCGCAGCGACGCGTTCACGATGTCCCTCGACGCGCCCGACGCGGCGGACCCCGCCGACCTCGCCGCGCACTCCCTCGACTTCTGGCTCACGACCGAGGACCTGGCGCGCGCTGACAACCGGGTCACCATCACCGCCGACGGTGGCCTGCAGATCTTCTACACGCCCACCAACCTCGAAGCGCACCGGCGCCTCACCGAGCGGTTCAAGGCGATGCTCACCGCCATCCGCTGCCGCCAGGACGTCGTCGAAAGCCACGAGTACGTGGGCGGGCGCCTCGGCGTCTCGGGGGTGGCCCATCAGAACGGCACCATCCGCTTCGGCACCGACCCCGCCACCTCCGCGCTCGACGTCAACTGCAAGGCCCACGAGCTCGACAACCTCTACGTCGCCGACGCCAGCTTCTTCGTGTCCTCCTCGGCGGTGAACCCGACGCTCACCATCATCGCCAACGCCCTGCGCGTCGGGGACCACCTCGCCGAGCGCCTCGGCGCGCCAGCGGCCCGATGACCGAGACGTTCGACGTCGTGATCCTGGGCGGCGGCCCGGCCGGCGAAAACGCGGCGGGCCGCTGCGCCGAGGGCGGCCTGCACGTCGCGCTCGTCGAGGCGGAGCTCGTCGGCGGCGAATGCTCGTACTGGGGGTGCATGCCGAGCAAGGCTCTCCTGCGGCCCGGCGACGTCATCGCCGCCGCCCGCCGGGTACCCGGCGCTGCCGCCGCCCTGCGCGGCGATCTCGACGTCGCCGCCGTGTTCGCCCGCCGTGACGACATAGCCGGCCACTGGGACGACGCCGGCCAGCTCCCCTGGCTCGCCGAGCGTGGCATCGAGCTCGTGCGCGGCGCCGGCCGCCTCCTCGGCGAGCGGCTCGTGGAGGTCCGGGGGCCGGATGGCTCGGCCCGGCAGTTGGAGGCGAGCCGCGCCGTTGTGGTCGCGACCGGCACCGCGCCCGCCATGCCACCGGTGCCCGGGCTGGCTGAGGTGGGTCCATGGGACAACCGGTCCGTCACCAGTGCCTCGCTCGTCCCCCGGCGGCTCCTCGTCGTCGGGGGTGGGGCCATCGGGGTCGAGATGGCACAGGCGTTCCGGCGCCTCGGCTCCGCAGAGGTGACCGTCGTCGAGGGGCTCGAGCGCCTCCTGGCCCGGGAGGAGCCCTTCGCCGGCGAGGAGCTGCGAGCGGCGTTCGAGCAGGAAGGGATCGCGGTCGTCACCGGCGTGGTGCTCGCCCGAGCCCACCGCGACCCGACCGACGGCAGCGTCGCCGCCGAGCTGGCCGACGGTCGCGTCGTCACCGCGGACGAGGTCCTCGTCGCGGTCGGGCGCCGCCCCGCCACGTCGGGCATCGGTCTGGAGACCGTCGGCCTCGAACCGGGCCGCTCCATCGACGTCGACGACCGGCTCCGCGCCGTCGGCGTGGCCGGCGGCTGGCTGTTCGCCGTCGGCGACTGCAACGGCCGCTCCCTCCTCACCCACATGGGCAAGTACCAGGCCCGGGTCTGCGGCGACGTGATCCTCGGCAAGGATGCCGTCGACGTGGCGGATCGCGCCATGGTGCCCCGGGTCACCTTCACCGATCCCCAGGTGTGCGCCGTGGGGCTGACCGAGGCCGAGGCGCTCGACGCCGGCCTCGACGTCCGCGCGGTGTCGTTCCCGACCGGCCACGTCGCCGGATCGGCCGTCCTCGGCACCGGCGCGGTCGGTACGAGCAAGCTCGTCGTCGACCAGGCCCGCCACGTCGTGGTGGGCGCCACCTTCACCGGCGCCAACGTCCAAGAGCTCCTGCACTCGGCCACCGTCGCCATCGTGGGCGAGGTGCCCATGCAGCGGCTGTGGCACGCCGTGCCATCCTTTCCGACAGTCAGCGAAGTCTGGCTCCGACTCATGGAGGCCTACGGGCTGTGAAAGCCATCACCGTCATCCCCGGTCAACCCGACAGCTCCTCGCTCCGCGACGTCCCCGAGCCGCGGCTCGGTCCTGAGGACCGCCGGGGCGTCAAGGTCAAGGTCCTGCGCGTCGGCCTCGACGGCACGGACAAAGAGATCAACGCCGGGGAGTACGGGGCACCGCCGCCCGGCGCCGACTACCTGATCCTCGGCCACGAGGGCTTCGGCGTCGTCACCGACGTCGGCCCGGAGGTGACCGAGCTTCGCCCCGGGGATCTGGTCGTGGCCATCGTCCGTCAGCCGGGCGAGAGCCTCTACGACCGCATCGGCAACCCTGACTTCACCACCGACGTGACCTACCACGAGCACGGCATCAACCTGGTGGACGGGTTCCTCACCGAGTACTACGTCGAGGAGCCCGAGCGCCTGGTGCTGGTCCCCCCGGGCCTGCGCGACATCGGCGTGCTCCTCGAGCCCACCACCGTGGTCGAAAAAGGCATCAACCAGGCCTACGAGATCCAGCGCCGGCTCAAGGTGTGGGAGCCGCGGCGGGCCGCGGTCCTCGGGGCCGGCACCATCGGCCTGCTCGCCGCCATGGTCATGCGCCTCCGCGGGCTCGATGTCACCGTCCTCGCCCTCGAGGAGGGGCCCTACCTCAACTCCGAGCTGGTCGAGGCGCTCGGGGCCCGCTACGTCAGCACCCAGAAGGTCCCGATGGCCGAGGCGGCCCGAGCCTACGGGCCCTTCGATCTGATGTTCGAGGCCACCGGGTTCTCCCCGCTCGCCTTCGAGGCGATGGGGGTGCTCGGCAAGAACGGGGTGCTCGTGCTGGCCAGCGTCACCGGTGGGGACCGGCGGGTGGAGATCCCCACCGACGCCCTCAACGTCGGCTTCGTGCTCGGCAACAAGGTCATGGTCGGGACCGTCAACGCCAGCCGCCGGGACTTCGAGGCCAGCGTCGGCAACCTGGCCGGTGCCGACGCCCGTTGGCCGGGATGGGCGCAACGCCTCCTGACCCACCGGGTGATGGGCCTCACCGACTGCCCCAAGGCGTTCGAGCTGCTCGGCACCAAGGGGGTCATCAAGGTCTATGTCCAGGTGGCCGACGCCGACTGAGCACAGCTGGTGGGCGGCCGCTCAGCCGGCCGTCTCCGGGCTCCGGCGGTAGCGGAGGAACAGGAACCCGCCGTCCTCGCAGAGGTCCACCAGCTCCAGGCGCGCCGGCGGCTCGATGCCGGCGCCGTGCAGGATCCGCCGGGCGTCGCCGCCGGCCAGCGCCGGTGAGATGGTGAGGCAGAGCTCGTCGAGCAGACCGGCCCCGGCCAGCTGGGCGAGGATCGACGGACCGCCCTCGGCCAGCACGTTGGCGTGCCCCCGGTCGGCCAGTGCCTTCAACGCCATGGCCAGGTCGACCTGGTGGTCGCCGGCGATCACGACGTCGGCGACCTCCCCGGCGCGCCGGAGGA
>Ga0209698_10008118_pt1 | contig 10882 bp, 12 predicted proteins | sample LitLauG_LLR_2012_FD_187203 | JGI IMG/M metagenome (GOLD analysis project Ga0209698, IMG submission 187203) | Freshwater sediment microbial communities from Pennsylvania, USA - Little Laurel Run_MetaG_LLR_2012 (SPAdes) (version 2) | ecosystem: Environmental > Aquatic > Freshwater > Creek >... | reverse complement strand
CGGATGGTCGGTATGCCCATATTGCCAGATGATCTTGCGGGTCTCGCGGTCGATGACCACGACGCGGTGGCGATAGTCGTCGTTGAGGATGACATCGCCGTTGGGCAGTTCCTGCGCGAGCGAGGGGTGATCGAGCATGGCCTCGCCGCTTTTCGGGAAGTAATCCCAGGTCACCTTGCGCTTGACGGGATCGAAGATGATCACGCGGCCGGGCTTGCTGTAGTCGGCGACGATCACCTGGCCGTCGTGCGTGGGCATGGCGTCGGACGGATAGTGCAGGCCGAAGGCCGGCATGTCCCACACCACCTTGCCTGCGCGCGTCAGGCGCGAGATCCACGTGCCCGTGATCTCGGTGACCAGGATATCGCCGCCGTCGAGTTCCACCGCCCCATTGGGCAGGCCCAGGAAGTCCGGCGGCGCATGGCGGCAGTTCTTGTCCTGGTGGAAATTTCCGTCCTTGCGCCCGGGCGCACCCCACTGCGCCTTGATGGCCGCGGTGGCCCGGTCAAGGAACAGGACGCGGCAGTTGCGGATGTCCGTGACCAGGATGGTGCCGTCCTCGAGCACGTGGGTGTCGTCCGGGAAGTTGAGGTAGCCGGGCCCGGTGCCGTGCACATCGGGAACGCCATAGCTCCAGACCAGTTCCCGGCGCTCGTAGTCGATGAGGTGGATGTCCTGGTTATCCTCCTCGCTGATGGCCAGCAGGCGGCCGTCGGGCGAGAAGAACACGTCGTCGTTGTCGTGATAGACCTTGAGCTCGGGGGAGTCGAACTCCCATATGATGTGCTTGTCCGGCGCCACCTCGATCAGCCGGTTATTGCGCCGATCGGCGATCACCACCGGGTACGGCAGCGGCTTGCCCCAGGACGGCGGCGGCGCCTTCGGGCTGGCGGTGATGGCGGGCGGCGGCACCGCGGCATCGCCGGCAGGCGCGGCGCCAGCGCCGGCCAGTAGCAAGCTTGCCAGTAGCGCGCCGCAACAGGCGCGCGGAAAACCAATGATCTGCATGGGGGACTCCGCGGGACGCCGGAAAATCCGGCGATCGTGACACTAGCTTGACGGCGCCGGGCCTGAGCCGCTGTCGTGGCCTGAAGTTGACGTGCGTCAAGCCCGAGTGCAGCATGGCCCGGCTGGCGGGGCCGGGCTCGGCCAGTCACCGTGGTGGAACCAGGCGGGCTGTCCTTGGCAGGGAGACGAATGTGAAGGCATTACCGGTTGTCATCCTTTTCGGCGCGGCCGCCTGCCTGGGCGTGATCCTGGGCTTGCAGTACCTCAAGGGCATACGCAGCAAGCCGGTGATGATCGGCATGCACCTGCTGCTGGGCGCCGCGGGCCTGGAGGTGATGGTGATGACGCTCGCCGGCGCGCCCGACGGCACGGTGATGTGGACCGGCACGCTGGGACGCACTGCGGCCGGCTTCCTGGCCGCGGCCCTCTTCATCGGCATACTCTCGCCCATGGTGGGCCGGCGCTCGCGCCAGACGATGAACATCGCGCTGGCCACGCACGCCACAGTGGCAAGCGTGGGTGTCACGCTGCTGCTTGCCTGGGTGGCATTTGCACACGGCTGACGGGCCCCGGGTCCTGCTGCGGCCGGCACTCGACGCGGATGGCGAATCCCTCCTGGGGCTCAATCTTGCATCCGAGGCCGTCCTCAGCCCGTTGACGGCGGCACGACTGGCGTCGCTGATCGGTCAGGCCTGGTACCAGCGCGTTGCCTGCCTGGATGGACATGTACAGGCCTTCCTTATCGCGCTCGGACCGGGAGCCGACTACGACAGTCCCAACTACCGGTGGTTCGCGCAGCACTACGACGATTTCGTCTACGTCGACCGTGTCGTGGTCGCGGCGCCGGCACGTCAGGCCGGGCTTGCCTCCCTGCTTTATGAAGACCTGATGGCCAGCGCACGCGCCGGCGGCATTGCGCGCATCACCTGCGAGGTCGACATCGAGCCGCCCAATGCGGCCTCGCTGCGCTTTCACGAGCGCTTCGGCTTTGCCCAGGTAGGAACCCAGTGGGTTGCGGGCGGCAAAAAACGCGTATCCCTGCGGGAGCTGCCCTTGGGCCTGCCCGGCGCACGACCGGCAGGCCACAGCGCTTGACCGCGCCGTGAGCACGCGGATCCTCGCCCTGGCCGACGGCCGGACACTCTCCGTCGCGCAGTTTGGCGACCCGGCCGGTCCGCCGTATTTCTACTTTCACGGCTATCCAGGTTCGCGGCAGGAGTCGGCCGTCCTGGACGGGCTGCCCATCCGGGTCATCGCCATCGACCGCCCGGGCTACGGGGATTCGTCGCCGCTGCCCGGCCGGCGCCTGCTGGACTGGCCGGCCGATGTCGCCGCGGTGGCCGACCAGCTGGGGGTGGATCGCTTCGCCGTGCTGGGCGTATCCGGCGGCGGACCTTATGCCGCCGCCTGCGCGTACGCACTGCCGCAGCGGGTGAGCGCCGGCATGCTGCTCTGCCCGGTTCCCCCGCCTTGCGCGATCGATGCGCCGCCGGCGCAAGCGCTGGGCAACCTGGGCCTGCTCATGCTGCTGGGCCGCAACCCGCGTGCCGCCCGCGCCTTCCTGGCCACCGCGCGCTGGCTGGGACGACAGCCGCGCCTACTCACACCCGGGGTCATCCGCCATGTTGGTCCGCTGCGGCTGCCCCCGTCGGACATGCGGGCGCTGCGTGAGCCCGCCAGCAGCCGCGTTCTGGCCTCGTTTCGCGAAGGCATCCGGCCCGGCATCGAGGGGGTCTGGATGGACGCGCAGATCTACGCGCGGCCGTGGGGCTTTTCACTGGGCGACGTACCGGTTCCCCTGGAACTCTGGCACGGTACCGCCGACACGATCGTACCGGCCGCGCTATCCGCGGCATATTCCGCGATCCCCGGTTCGCGGCGCACGCTGGTGGAGGCCGCCGGACACTATGCGCTCATCATCTCCCATGGGCCGGCCATCGTCGCCGCATTTGCACAATCCCGCCGCTGAGCCCGATGGCGATACGGTACCGGATCAGCGGCCTTTGGCCAGATAGACGCGGCGCCGCGCTTCGGAGACGAACTCCTCCAGCTCCGGGTCCATGGCGTTGCGTGATGACAGGATGCCGACCGGCTCGCCGTTGGCCATCACCGGCGCATGCCGGAAGCCGCCTTCCTGCATCATCACCAGCGCATAGCCGTAGGTGTCGTCGGGGCCAACGGTCTGCGGATCCGGCGTCATGACCTGCCCGATGGCGGTGCCTGATGGATCCCTGCCCGCCGCGATGACCCGGAAGAGTGCATCGCGCTCGGTGAAGATTCCCTTGAGTACGCCGCGCTCGACGACGAGCACCGCGCCGAACTTTCCCTGGGCCATGATCTGCGCGGCGGCGGTGACACTTGCATCCGGTCCGAGCTGGCGGCTCCGGCTGGTATCCATGAATTCCTTGACCAGGCGATCAAACATGATTTTCCTATGTAGGGCCCGGAAACGCAGCGCGGCCAAATCCCATGATCGGCCATCGTAGTTGTGCCCCGGCCGGCCTGCTTGACGGTGGTCAAACGCCGGCGCACTTTCGGGTAAATGCGTCGACGCGTCCGGCCCGCCACGCGATGTCTTGCTGGCGCAGCCGCAAGGTATCGCCGCGCTGCGGCATGCCGGATGGCCAGTTAACGCAACACCGGCGCCCCGCGGCGGCGAGCGCGGTCGGCATAATGCAGCTTGTTCCCGGAGGCGCCATGTCCCTACGCATGCAGGAAACCGCCCGCACGGGCGCCAACGAAATTCCCGCGTCGGACGCCGAGCGCGCGGCGCGGGTGGAGCTGGCGGCCTGTTACCGCATCTTCGACATGCTGGGCTGGACGGAGCTCATCTTCAACCACATCACGCTGCGCGTGCCCGGCCCCGAGCGGGTATTCCTGATCAATCCCTTCGGGCTTCATTACCAGGAAGTGACAGCATCCAACCTCGTCGCCGTGGACACGGACGGCGTTCCGGTGCGGCCCGGCCAGCATGCCATCAACCGGGCCGGCTTCGTGATCCACAGCGCCATCCACGAGAACCTGCCCAATGCCCACTGCGTGATGCACACGCACACCACGGCGGGCAGCGCGGTGGCGGGGCTGGATTCAGGACTGCTGCACGATTCCTTCTACGGCGCAATACTCAACGGCCGCGTGGCCTATCACGAGTTCGAGGGCATCACCGTGCGCCTGGAAGAACAGCAGCGCATGCTCCAGAGCATTGGCGACAAGCGCGCCGTCATCCTGCGCAACCACGGGCTGCTCAGCATCGGCGGCACCATCGCCGAAGCCTTCATGTGGCTGTGGACCCTGCAGCGCGCCTGCGAGATCCAGATCGCCACCACATCGGCCGGGACGCCGCGGCGCCTGCAGCCCCACGTGCACGAGCGCGCGGCGCGCGGGGCCGGCGCCGCCGAGCCCATCGTCGGCGAGATGGTGTTTGCCGCGCTCAAGCGCAAGCTCGACAAGATGGATCAGAGTTACCGGGAATGACCTCATGTCTACATTGCTCGTCCTGACCATCGTCGGCCCTGACCGCCCGGGGCTGGTGAACCTGATATCGGAACGCGCCACCGCGCATGGCGGGAACTGGCTCGAGTCGCGCATGGCAAACCTGGCGGGGCAGTTCGCCGGCATCGTTCTGCTCCGCGTTCCGGAAGCGAACCTGGACGCCCTGGTGAAATCCATCGAGGAATTCCGCACCCAGGGGCTGCGCGTGACAGCCCTGCGCGGCATGGGGGACAGCCCGCGCAGCTTGCGCAGGCTCCATCTGGAACTGGTGGGCCAGGACCGGCCCGGCATCGTCCGCGACATCTCCGGGGTGCTGGCCCGCCAGGGCGTGAGCATCGACGAGCTGGTCACCGATTGCGTGAGCGGTTCAATGTCGGGCGAGAACCTGTTCCGCGCCCGGGCCAAGCTGCGCGTGCCGGCCGGCGTCGAGACGCGCGCACTGCGCGGCGTGCTCGAGGACCTTGCCAATGATCTCATGGTCGATGTGACGCTGGACGAAGGCGGGCCGCCCGCCCACCCTTGATGGCCTTCGGAATGATCACGCTATCCGATTCGGAATTGCTCCTGGCGAAGATACTTGAAGGCGGAATCGACGAGCGCCTGCGCTTTCGTGCCGCGCATTCGCAGCTGCTGGAAGTCCTTGACGCGCTCGAGCAAGGCGGCACGCTGTTGCAGGCAGAGGGGCGCTACTACCCTTCCCTCATCGCAATCGACGATCTGCGCACCAAGCAGATCCTGAGGGCCGAGAGCATCTATCAGCGGTGCACCGATCTCTATCCGGTCTTGCGTCGCCTCCACACCAAGGCGCCCGGCCGGAAAATCACGATTGCGGAGCTCGCTTCGGAAGCAGCTTTGCCGGTTTCCCTGGTGCAAAAGACCCTGGTGTACCTGAATCAGGCTCCGATATGGACCGGATACGACGGATCCGTTTTCGCGTGCACGGCCATAGCGCTCAACGAAGACGTGCTGCGGTACGCCAACCTCAGGGCCGTCATCGCGAAGCTGCGCGCCGACATCGAGGCGCCAAGCCCCCCTGCGGACGGAACCAGGACCAAGGATCAGAAATTCCGGATTCTTGATTCACCCGCACTTTTGGAAATGGACCTCGAACACCCTGCGGGGCTGCTCGGCCGCGCGGTGATCTACCTTGACCTCGACGATTTCAAGGCCCTGAACACCAGGCTCACGGAAGTCGTCGTCGACCGCATGATCCTGCCCTCCCTGCATCGATGTCTCGCGCAATGCGTATCGGGCATCGGCACTGCTTACGCCGAGGGAGGCGATGAGTTCACGGTGCTGCTGCCGAACGCCACCGAGGCCATGGCGGCCGAGGTGGCCAAGGCGATAGGCAATCAGATCCGCGCGCTGCGGTTCGAACTGGAAGCCAAGGACGTACGCCTGCGCGCCTCATTTGGCGTCGCGCATGCAACCATCGGCGAGCCGGAAATCGACCTGCGCAAGCTGGCGAATGCAGCCAAGCGAATATCCAAGGCTAGCGGCAAGGACTGCATTACCGTGAACCGCGATCGCGGCAACACGTCGGCAGATGGTTGAAGTGAGCCGGCGCGCGCGTCGCGCGGCGGCTCGCGAAGCATTTCCAACGCGCCTTCGTGTGCTTGCGAACAGACGATCGCAGTGGGACGGGACCAAGATCGACACTTGTCTCGGCATCGGCATGGACATTCATCCACGGCCGACAACAGGAATCGATCACCATGAATCATCGCAAGCCAGTCCAGGCCCTGCTCATTGCCATCAGCATTGGTGCTGGCGGCATCGCAAAGGGCGACGAGTCGACGCCACCGGAACCCCAGACGCAAAACGGCATTACCTTTCTAAACGGCGGAATCGGCGAGCAGCAGGTAGAGGCGATGCGCCTGGAAGCCAAGAACGGCTACAACCTGCAATTGGTGTTTGCGACGAAGAAATCCGGTCAATACAAGGCCAACGTCAACGTCACCATCACGAATGCCAAGGGCGAGAAGCTGGTCGGCGCCGATTCGGTCGGCCCTGGCTTCTACGCCAAGCTGCCGGCCGGCCGCTACAAGATCAGCGCCGAGGCCAATGGCACCGTGCAGAACAAGTCCATCGACGTTACCGACCATAGTCTCAATCGCTACGTTCTTTACTGGGCCGCGGAGCCGGGCGAGATGGCAGCAGATGCGCACTGATTGAGCGTCGACGCATCGACAGTGGCTTTGGCGCATCGATGCGCCGCGTCGTGGTGGCAGCATTGGCCCGGCGGGCTGCTGGTGGCGGCTATTTTCCTGGCGAGATAAGAGGTTGGCCTGACAGCCGTAGCTGCGCAGCAGCGAAGGCTGGCGGTGGAGGTCGTCCACGTCGGCCACGGCTCTGCAGGGAATTCCAAATAAGCTTGGACTACGGGTACTACTGGACTGCCGGCGGTGGACGAAGTCAGTCTCGGCCGGTGCTTTGCGCGTTCTTCCGGGCAAACTCGCATCAGCGGTTATGGCGGACGGCGTGGAGGCCAGACTCCAAGCCCGGCCCGAGCAGCGCACCCGTTAGCATGGGGAAAAGTCACCCCTCATATTCTTCCCGACAGGACCACTGGCCCGGTCGGGCCGGCCTGCGGTGATCCGCCCAGCGGCTCCAGCGAAATTGCCAGGGTGGCTCCCGCAACGATCCGCGGCCTAATTTCTGCGGGAACCGGCAACTCGGTCGCCAGTGATGTGAAGACGGCCACCGGCCGCGGGGCGGATTTCGGGTCGGCGATGAGCCAAAGTTCGTACGAATGGCCGGCGCCGGCCTGCGCAGGCGCAGAAGCGGCCAATCGCAGTCGCGCGCGATCCGACGATAGCAGCACGGCGACGCGCGGTGCTGGGGACGGACCTTGCAGGGTGGCAATGGTATTGAACGTCGGGGCGGTCGGGCTGCGCAGCAGCGGAACTGCGATGGCGACCAGCAGCACAGCGGTGAACACAAGGGCAAACCTGCGCCATCCGTTCTCCCGCCACGATGGACGCGCGGACGCGGCGTCCAGATCCAAGGTGCGGGTAATCCGTCGCCACGTCTGGCCCCTCGGGCTTACGGCACCGATTCCCTGGTAGTCGATTGCCATCAATTGCTCCCAATACTTGAGCCGCGCGGCGACGCCGGGCTCGTCCTCCAGTGCGCGGGCGAAACGGCGCCGTGCCCCGCCCCGCAAGGTACCGAGCAGGTATTCGCCGCAAAGGGCATCGAGCAGCGCATGGCGGAACAGCCTCATGCCGCGCTCCCGATGCACGCTTCGACGCAGGTCCGCAGATTGGCGAGACCGCGGCGCACCCAACCCTTGACCGTTCCCAGCGGCTTTTGCAGGTGCGTTGCAAGTTCGCCATGGGACAGTCCGTGGTAGTAGGCCAGCACCAGCGATTGCCGCTCCGGCGCCGCCAATCCGCCTATGCATTCGCGGACATGGCGGGCGTGTTGCCCCGATTCCGCGTCCGCTTGCCCACCGGGCTCCTCGCTCCCAATGCAGTCGGCGAGCAGATCCATTAGGTTCGAATCCGTTACGGTGCGCTGGCTTTCGCCGCTGGATATGGTGTCGATGGCGCGATGGCGCGCCACCGACGCCATCCAGGCCATCGGGCTTGGCGAGAGCGGATCGAACAGGTGCGCCGATCGCCATATCTTGACGAACGTGTCGTGCAGAACTTCCTCGGCGAGTTCCCGACGTCCCACAACGCGCATGGCGATGGCCAGCAGGACCGGCGCCGTCAGGCGGTAAAGCTGCTCGAACGCAGCAGCCTCCCGTGCCGCGGTACGCAGCAACAGGCCTCGAACCTGCTGATCATCGAGCTTGGGCATGGTCGATTGTGCCGATCGGCGCGGCAAGGACGGACATGATGCCGGTACGACCGACCCGGTCGTTTGGATGTGCGGCGGGCAATCCGGATGCGCGTGACTGCCAGATTATCCGCAATTGACTCCTTTCGCAGGCATTGCGCATCCAAATCGGCGCGCCGGCCGTATCAAGCTCGAGACCCGCTCAGCCCGAGCCGGCGATACCGAGGAGGAAACTCTCATGTTCCGACGATTAATCATCTGCACAAGCCTGCTTTCGATGGCGCTGGCGGCCTGCGGGGGCGGTAGTGGCAATTCCGGCCCGGCACCGGGCACGGCCGCGTTCATCAACCCCATGATGAGCCAGGGTGCCGCCGCAAATACACCTTGCGCAAGCACAGGTGCCAATGCCTTCACCACCTACGGTGCGAAGGCATTCGTCGCCGTCAACGAACAGATCTTCGCCAACGTCAACAGCGAGATCGGCGCCAATGGCACGGCCAACCTGGGAACGGCCTTCACCCTGGTCGGCAGCGGCAACCCGCCCGCCACCCTGGACAAGCTCGCGACATTCAAGGGAAACCTTGCCTCGTTCCTGGTCTATACCTTCGGCGGACCGACCAGCATCACGTACACGGATGGCGTCACATATCAAGGACCGCAGGACATGGCCCAGGCCCATGTGGGCCTGCACATCACCTCGGCCCAGTATGACTATTTCCTGTCGAACATCGTCGTGCCGGCGCTGACGTCGCAGGGGGTGCCCAGCGCCGATGTCAGTTCGTGCTTCGCGCCGGCACTGACGAATGCGTCGTTCAAGGCATTGATCGTCAACGACGGCAACGGCACCGGACGGGGTGCGAGTCTTGCCTGCGCCGGCGGACAGAACGCCTTCGCAACCTACGGCACCAACGCATTTGTCGCGGTGAACGAGCAGATCTTCACCAATGTGAATGGCGAGTTGACGACCAACGGCACGGCCAACCTCGGCACCGCATTCACGAAGATCGGGTCGGGCAAGCCGCCATCCACGGCCGATGGACTAGCCGCCTTCAAGGGCAATCTGGCTGCATTCCTCGTCTATACCTACGGAGGCCCGAGCATCATCACGTACACCGATAACGTGACCTACTACGGACCGCAGGACATGAGCCAGTCGCATGCCGGCCTTGGGATCGCATCGTCGCAATACGACTACTTCGTCAGCAGCGTCGTCGTCCCGGCCTTGACCGCCAAGGGCGTCAGCAGCGGCGACATTAGCGCCTGCTTCGCACCGCCACTGCTCGATGCCGGGTTCAAGGCGTCGATCGTGGGCCAGTGAGGTCGTCATGAGAAGAATGTCGCGGCGTTTTGCCTTGACGACGGCCGCGGTCCTGGCGGGTGTGGGTATTGCCTTGATGGGCATTGCCCACACGCCGGCGGGCCGGCCCTTGCTCAACATGCTGGCACATTCCGGACTTGCGCACCTCTCGGTCGGGCGCGCCGACGGCTGCCCCTTCGGTTTCGATCGGCAGGCCACCGCCGACGATCGAGACCGGTCAATCCGTGCATTCGCGCAAGCGCACGCAGGCAGCGCCCGCGCGAACGCGCGGCCGGCGGGCGGATTTGGCCTTGAGACCAGCACGCGCCCGGAACTGCTCGAATGGGCGCGCAATAACCGTGTAGATTGCCATCCAAAGGCCGCCGGCGATGACCTGGAATGCCGCGCGATACCAGCGGGCCTGCTCGCGCGATCCGGCGCCGGCTCCAGCGGTACCGTAGAAATGGCCTGGCTGAGCTTCGACGGCGGCCAGCGCCTGGCAAAGGTGGTCATAGTTCAGCACCTGCCGGACGCGCGCTCGGCCTGGGCCAATCTGATCAAGCTGACGTCCCACCTCGCGCGGGAGGCCGGCTACGCGCCCCAGGCGTCGGGCGAATCGTCTGCCGCAGGCCTCGCGGCAGGGTTGCTGCGGCAGACGAGCGCGGAACTACGCTGCCGCGATTACTACGTGCTGGCGCGCGCAACCAATTTCGGGTCAAGCTTTCTACTGACGCAGGAATATCGGGCGCTGCCGACGTGATGCCGGGCACCGAATGTGGATGAGCCCAGCTGAGAGACAGGCCTGGCGCAGACCAGGCCTGTCCTTTGCTATGGAAGGGCATGTCAAAGGCTCCTTTTTCGGCAAGCAGCGGGGAGTGGGAGCCACAGCGGGTTTCCGACGGATCACGCCGGCACCCGACAAGTCGACATGCTCCACCCAAAATTTTTTTCCGGCATACCGCTGTGGCGTCCACACCAATTGCGATGCTAGGACCAACTGTCCCATCGAAAATTGCGCCGGATCACGTTGCCGTTTTGCGAAAGCAAGCTAGCAGGTTCATCGCGCGACGCCAGCACGGTCGCCTTTCTGCAACGTCTCGTTCCGCTTCGCGGCCTATTGCGACTTTCCAAGTATTAGCGTGGGTAGTTTTGTGGGTAGCACGTCGAAAATATCACAAGCCATTGAGTTCATTGACTCAATGGCGGAGACGGACGGATTCGAACCGTCGATGCGAGTTTTTGCCCGCATGCTCCCTTAGCAGGGGAGTGCCTTCGACCACTCGGCCACGTCTCCGGGAT
>Ga0209698_10008117_pt1 | contig 10884 bp, 5 predicted proteins | sample LitLauG_LLR_2012_FD_187203 | JGI IMG/M metagenome (GOLD analysis project Ga0209698, IMG submission 187203) | Freshwater sediment microbial communities from Pennsylvania, USA - Little Laurel Run_MetaG_LLR_2012 (SPAdes) (version 2) | ecosystem: Environmental > Aquatic > Freshwater > Creek >... | reverse complement strand
TTCGTGCCTATGCCTTTGGACCACGCGCGGCCCGAAACTGACGATCAGCAGATACGCGAATTGTATGAGAAGCTGCTGCGTTGTTCCGATGCGGAGGCCTTTCATGCCGGTGATTGGCAGCTTCTGGATGTGCAGGCTGCGGGAGACGACTCGTTTCAGGATCTTATCGCCTACCGCTGGCATCACCAGTCTGATGACCGCCTGATCGTAGTGAATCTAGGCAGCCGAACCGCGCAGGGTAAGATTCAGAAACCCTCCGTGGGCACATCCCGGGATTCCTTGTTCTGCGACGTGTTGAATGGCGGCGAGTACCTGTGGGGACGCGCTGAACTTGATAGCAATGGCCTCTACGTGAAGCTGGCGCCGTACCAGGCACACGTCTTCGAGATTCATGAACGCTAGCGGCCCGTCATCGGCGGTTAGCGGCCGATGACCTCGCTGACTTTTTTCATCTGCGCTGCAAACCGCGGCGCCGAATATCCCGACGGCTCTTTTAGTAGCGAGAACAGCCCATCGATCTCCGCGCGTATCTCTGATGCATTGCCCGGCTTTTCATTCTGGTTATAAGCCCTGAACAGCGAGTCCAGCGTGAAAGCAGCCTGTTCCGCCGGACGCTCGCCTTCCATGGAGATGGCGGCGCCGTCAGCTGCAACCCGCCGCATCAGGCGCATGGTCAATGCCGAATCGTAGCCCTGAGCGTCAACCTGCTTCACCAACTGGTCGGCGAATGCTGCGGCCCGTGTCGCTGAAGCTGCGATCTGTTCGCGATTTCCTTGCAGTTGATTCATCAGGCCTGCGAGCTGTAAAACCTCGTCGTCCAATTGCTTGCTGGAATTAGGACTGATCTCCGCAACCAGGTCGCGGAATACCACCACGCGAGACTCGTTCCACGGTGGATTGCCGGCCCGGCGGCCGGTGTAATAACCATCGCTCTTCAGACGCCAGCTATCGTCCGCCTGCGTCAGACTGTGGTGACAGGCAAAACAATCGAGTTCGCCATACTCCGGCCATATCGGGCCATTGGCGCGGCGCGCCAGCCGGTTCAAAGACTCGCGCAGTTGCACCGCCTGCCCCACGCCCCACGCCTGCACCTGCCGCCAAGGCTTCTCCTGCTCGGGCAGCTTCCAGTGCGTTGGCATGACAAAGCTGAATAAGCTGAGCTCAAAGGTAAGATCGGGGTGACCGGCGGCGATCATCTCGTGATCGACAAATTTATCTGCTGTGCCGAGATGGCAAGTCAGGCACCTTGAGGCGCGGTTTTCCAGGTTGCGCGTGTCGTACATGCCCAGCTGAACGGATTTCTCATGCGGCCAGTTCTTGGTCGTGTGCGGACCCAACCAGCCCGACGCTGAACCATGACAATTCTCGCAGCTCACCCCATCGCCCAGTTCGAACGTCTGCGCCTGCTGTTCGGGGGGGACATAGAGTGAGTGACAGACCAGGCACCTGGGGGCTTCCGCCGGCGGTTTTCCGAGATTCAGAATCCGTCCGATACGCTCGGAAACCTTGTTCCGCAGCACGCCGAAAGCTCGCGCGTGTTTGTCTTGCGCGATCCAGATGGTGTATTCGTTCTGAAAAATTGGGGTGGTGATCTTCGGCCGAACGCTGCCGTGGCAGCTACTGGCCGCGCACCCACCGGGGCCGATGTACTTGCCGGGCGGAAGAGGCTTCTGATCGTAAAGCGGTGCCGACGACTCAGGAGCAGACATCGCAGGAGATTGCGATGTATCCTGGCCAGTCTCGCTCGGACTCTGACAGTCTCCTACAGCCACCAGCACGAGCAGCGACAAGACGACTGCTAGCAGTGATTTTCGCATTTTTCTATTCACTCATTCCGCCAACGCCCAGGCATATTCTGTCGAGGGGGTTGGTTATACGACGGATCGGCAAAAAAATCAATGGAAAGCAGCGAGGGCCTGCTCCCCCTTTTTCGCTTAAGTGAGAAAACGCTGAATCCGGTCTAGACATCGAATCCGTTTTGCTATAGCATTTGCGCTCTCGTCATCTGCAGTACGGCTTGATCTCACCTACTTATGCGGAGCGTCCGAACTCGTGTTTGACGAACTGAGGGCCATACAACGCGATTTCGGCTATCTGCCTGCCGAACAGCTCAATTCGCTGGCGGCGAAGATTCACGTTCCTGTAAGCCAGATCCATGCGGTTGCCAGCTTTTATCCCCACTTCCATCTCAGCCCGCCACCGAAGGTGGATATGCGGGTGTGCGCGGACATGAGCTGCCATCTTCGTGGAGGCGACCAGGTTCGGGCCGCTCTCGACTCCGCCTTTCAAGGCGCGGATCCGAAAAATATTTCCATGCGCGACGTTTCCTGCCTGGGACGATGCGACCAGGCTCCGGCGATCATGGTGAATGACCAGATTTACGCGAAGGTGACCAGCCAGGAAGCTGTCGCCATGGCCCAGGATGTGCTCGCCGGCAAGCCTCTCCCGGTAAGCCACGAGAAAACGGAACGCATGGCAGTGGTCTCCGACCCGTATCAGGGGACGGGGCAGTATGCGGTAGTGCGCCGCTTTGTGGAGACCCGAAATTGGCAGGACATTATTGCGGCTTTGAAAACCGCTGGCTTGCGCGGCATGGGCGGCGCTGGTTTTCCCACCTCGAACAAATGGGAATTCGTACGCAACGCCCCCGGTTCCACGAAGTACATCGTGTGCAACGCAGATGAGAGCGAACCCGGCACCATCAAAGACCGCGGCATCATGGAAAATGTCCCCTATCTCGTGATTGAAGGCATGATCACCGCCGGCCTGGTCACGGGAGCGCGCAAAGGGATTCTCTACATCCGGCACGAATACGAACATCCCAAAGAAGTTCTCCAGGAAGAGATCGATCGCTGCTACCAACAGGGTGTATTGGGACCTCAAATCCTGGGGAGCGATCTGGCCTTTGACCTGGAAATTTTTGTCAGCCCGGGCGGCTACATCTGCGGAGAGGAAAGCGCTCTGCTCGAGGCCATCGAGGGCAAGCGTTCCGAGCCGCGCAATAAACCTCCCTTCCCGGTCACCAATGGTTTGTGGAACCAGCCCACGGTCATCAACAACGTGGAAACTTTTTGTTTGGCCACCGTGATCCTGGCTCGGGGCGCCGATTGGTACAAGGCGCAGGGCAAGAATGGATCGGTGGGAATGAAGTTCGTTGGCATCAGCGGCGACGTAAATCGGCCCGGCATTTTTGAAGTTCCGATGGGAGTCACCTATAACGAACTGATCTATGAAAATGCTGGTGGCATCTCTGATGGTAAGCAGCTTCTCGGTTTTGCGCCGTCCGGACCGTCTTCGGGATATTTGCCGGCTTCCATGGCGACCCTGCCCCTGGACTGGAAAGCGTTGGCTGACGCGGGATCCATGGTGGGATCGGGAGCGATTGTGGTGTGCGCGGAAGGTCGATGCATGTTGGACATGGCGCTGAACGCGACTCGCTTCTACCGCAATGAATCCTGCGGCAAGTGCGTACCGTGCCGCTTAGGTTCGCAAAAGATGGTCGAGATGCTCAAGGGCTGGACCAACGGCCAGAGTTCCAAGAATGACATGCAGCTTCTGCAAGAGCTTTCGACCGCCATGATGCAGGGATCGATTTGTGGACTCGGACAAATCGTGCCGGCGCCGATCGCGTCGGTGCTGAAACATTTTCCCGGCGTGGTGGAGGAGCACACCGTTAACCGCCGCTGTCCGGGGGGGATTTGTTTTAATCAGCCTTAAGAAAACGCATTGATCAGAGTTGCGAGCTAGAAAATCATGAGCCCCGACGCAGTAGCAGGCCAACCGGTTCCTGCAGATCACGTGCAGTTGACCATCGACGGTACCTCCGTGACGGTCCCGAAGGGAACCACTGTTTTTGATGCTGCCCGTACCCTCGGCATCACGATCCCCACCCTGTGCCACCAGCAGAATGAGAATCCGGTGGGAGTATGCCGCGTTTGCGTAGTCGACGTGGGCCAGCGGGTTTATGCCGCCTCCTGCGTTCGCCAAGCCGAGCAGGGCATGAATGTCAAGACCAATACCGAGCCGGTGTTGGGCGTTCGCAACACTCTGGTCGAACTGCTGATGTCGGACCATCCTTCGCCGTGCGCGCGGCAGCAGCATTCCGGCGACTGCGAATTGGAGCGGCTCGCCACCCAGGCGAAAATCACTGAGCCCCGATTCCCCAAGCGCACTACGCCCCGCGGGCACGATGATTCCTCGCTAGCCATCAAAGTCGACCATGAGGCTTGCATCCTTTGCGATCGCTGCATTCGTGGCTGCGATAGCATCCGCAACAACTGGGTGCTGGCGCGGCGGGGCAAGGGATATCAGGCAGGCATCGCCTTCGATACCAACTTGCCCATGGGAGAGTCTTCGTGCGTTTCCTGCGGCGAGTGCATGGTGTCCTGCCCCACGGGAGCGCTGACGAATCGGGGCGTCGTCGCCGCCCACCTCGAAGGTGCAACTGTCGATCCGGAAGTTCTCGTCGGCCTGCCTGTTTTCAAGAACGTTTCCGGAACTTTTCTGGAGCTGAACCAGAATTCGATCGTCGAAAGGCACTTCAAGGCGGGAGACATCATCTGTCGTGAAGGGGAATTTGGCGCGACCGCGTTCTACATAATGGAGGGAACAGCGGAAGTATATCTGTCGAGCCCGATTGCCCACGTCAAGACCGAGGGGGGCGCGCATGGATTTATGAGCAAGCTGAAGAGCCTGCTCACCTCTCGCCAACAGGATCAACGCAAAGAAGAAAGCTCTCAACCTTACATCCCGATAGACGCCTCTGTCGATCTCCCCTATCAGAGCCCTATTGCCGAGTTACATACGGGCGAACTGTTCGGCGAGATGACTTGCATGAGCTACTACCCGCGCTCGGCTACGGTGCGCGCCAAGACCGATTGCACGATGCTCGAGATGCTGCGCAACGTTCTCGACATCCTGCAGCGCAACAAGACTTTCCGCGAGCAACTGGACCGCACCTACAAGAAGCGCGCGCTGGATTCGCACCTGCGCAGCGTTCCGGTGCTGGCTCCCTTGACGGCGGACTTTATCGACCATTTGCGGGAGCATGTCGAACTAATACGCTTTCAACCGGGACAGGTCATCTGCACGCAAGGTGAGGTGGCCGACAGCTTTTACCTGGTCCGGCTCGGGTTTGTGAAAGTGTCCCAGCATCATCCGGGCGGGGATATGGTCCTGGCCTACCTGGCGCGGGGTTCGTATTTCGGTGAAATGGCTTTCCTCACGGGCTCGCCGCGCATAGCCACATGCACGGCCTTGGACCATGCCGAGGTGGTGCGCATTCCGGGAGACGATTTCCGGCTCATGCTCGACCGCTTCCCCGAAATCCGCAAGAGGTTGGAAGCGGAATCGGCGGAACACGCCGAGCAGAACCGGCAGAGAGTGATGCAGGTCACCGATGTTCCGGTGGACCAGTTCTTGAATCAGGGCCTGATGGAAGCCCAGAGCCTGCTCATCATGGACCTCGACCGCTGCACCCGCTGCGATCAGTGCGTGCGGGCCTGCGCCGACGCCCACGATGGAGTAAGCCGGTTGATACGTGAAGGATTGCGCTTCGACAAGTATCTGGTCGCGACCTCGTGCCGGCAATGCCGCGATCCTCTGTGCATGGTGGGCTGTCCGGTCGGATCGATCCGCCGGCGCAATTCGCTGGAGGTAATCATCGAGGACTGGTGCATCGGTTGCGGCCAGTGCGCCAACAATTGTCCCTACGGAAATATCAATATGCATCCTTTCCCGGTCGAGTTGGACGATCCCTCGTATCCCGGAAGAAGGATTGCCAGCGTGAAAGTGAAAGCTACTTCTTGCGATCTCTGCCTGGGCCACGAGGAACCGAGTTGCGTGTATGCTTGCCCGCACGATGCGGCGCATCGCGTGAACCCGCTGGAATTTTTCGGAGGCCTACTGCAGCGGCAGAAAGTAAGCAAACCGGCGGTAAGCAAAACAGAGTGAGTACGAGAAGCAGGACAGTGACCCTTGCGCATTGATGAGACACATCGAAAGTGGTTCATCGGCAGTCTGGCAGGACTGATCGTCGCTGCCGTGATCTACGTTCCCTACAGCCGCGGCGCGCCGGAGGGCGCGAACGGCGGGACCGTGGCTGGGCTGACCTATGGCAGCATCGCCTCCGCATTCATGCTGTTTGCCGGGCTGCTGGGGGCGCGGAAGAAAGTACCGGTCTGGCGCGTCGGACGGGCTCAGGCGTGGATGCGCGGCCACCTCTGGCTGGGTTTTCTCAGTTTTCCGTTGATCCTCTTCCACTCGGGATTCCGCTTTGGCACGGGACTGACCAAGGGTCTGATGTGGCTGTTTGTCGTGGTCTTCGTCAGCGGGATCGTGGGAGCGATATTGCAACATTTCATGCCGAGGCTTGAAACGCAGAGGGTTCCGCTGGAAACCATTTACGAACAGATCGGACGTGTGCGTTCGCAACTGGTCGCTGAGGCGCAGACACTGGTCGACGAGGCTTCTACTGCGCTGGCCGGAAATGTTTCCCAAGCCACCGAGCAACAGCGGGCCGCATCGGCGAGCGCGGGAACCATGGGCGGGGTCACCGTCGCTTCCGGCTTGCAGGTGGACGAAAACGCCAGCGCCGAACTCCAGGAGTTTTTCCGCCGCGAGATGCAGCCTTATATCGCAGAGGGCGGATCGAGAGGCCTGGCGCTGGCCGACCGCAACCATTCCCACGGGATATTTCAGCAACTGAAATTGCTTATGCCGCCGAACCTGCATTCCTCGATCGACGATCTGGAGACTATCTGCGAGGAAAAACGGCAACTCGATCAACAAACTCAATATCACCGTATTCTGCACGCCTGGCTGCTGGTACACATCCCTGCTTCCTACGCGCTACTGCTGCTGGGCGCGGTGCATGCGGTGATGGCGTTGCGGTACTGAGGGAACTATGGCGCGGCGCGTACGCACGACCAAAAATCTGGCCAAGCGGATGGACTTGCAGTATTTCAAGCAGGCCCATCCCCTGCGCAGTTGGCGGCTCTGGCTGTCCATCCTGGTTCCGGTCGTGGCCATAGGATGGTTCGCGGTCGCGCGCGCCAACAGCCAGAAGGTCTACAGCAGCGGGCAGCTCTCGGCGGCCCACGCCGTGTTGGGAAAGAGTTGTAACGTCTGCCATGCCACTACCCTCGGGTTTTTCCATAAGCAGGTCAGCGACGATGCCTGCTTGAAGTGCCATGATGCCCCCGCTCACCACCCCGACAAGGTGGCTTCCACGGTTAGCTGCGGCGCATGCCACGTCGAACACAGCGGTTCGCCCCGGCTGGCGAGCACAAAAAGTAACGGCTGCACCGAGTGTCACGCGGATTTAACCACCAAGAGCGGAACGCCGCAATATGTCCGCATGGTGAAGGACTTCGACAAGGAGCATCCGGAGTTCGCAGCGTTGCGCCCAGGGGCCCGCGATCCTGGCCAGATCAAGTTAAACCACTACGCACACTTGGTTCCCAATCTTGCAGGACCCGCCGGTAAGGTCCAGATGGATTGTCAGGACTGCCATCGCTTGGCGGGAACGAATGCTCCATGGCCCTATGCGCTGCCTCCGACGACAGCGCTAGCGATGTCGAAGCCTATGGCTGAGCCCGTGCCTCAGCCGCAGGCTATGCCGGTAGCGACCGGCACGAGCTCGGACCTGAAGCATCCGAGGGCGCAGGACTACATGTCGCCGATTCTTTACACGACCCAGTGCGCCGGCTGTCACGTCAAGGACCTGCAATTTGACAAGCGTTTCGATCAAGCGGCGCCGCACGACAAGCCGGACGTTGTCCAGACGTTTTTGATTCAGAAGTACAGCGAATACTTCGCATCTCATCCGCGAGCGCTGTCGGAAGTGGTGGCGCCCGAGCGGATTCTGCCGAACACGGTCAAGTTGCCACTGCCCGTCCCGAAAAACCGGCAGGAGTGGATGGACCAGCAAATCATGCTGGCCGACACCATGTTATTCAACAAAGGCTGCAAGCTTTGCCACGTCATGCTGGAAGGACAACCGGCTGAAGGAAACGGCAATGAAGCAAAAACGCCCCTGCCTGCGGTGGCGAAGTCTTCCATCCCGCCGCGCTGGTTCCGGCACGCTGAGTTTAGCCATGACTCCCACCGCCTGTTGACCTGCACAGCGTGCCACACCCGGACGCCGGAGAGTCGCCAAACCGCGGACATTCTGCTGCCGGGAATTGCATCCTGCCGCGAGTGCCACCAGGATGGCGGAGCGCAGCACGATGCCGCCAGCGGGCGCTGTTCCGAGTGCCACTCGTATCACGATTGGACGAAGGAACGTCCCACGAAGGGAAAGTTCACCATCCCACAATTGCGCGCGGCCGCGTCAAAATAACTACCAGTCGTAACTGCCGGTCATACCCGAAGTGCCCAGCGAACGCAGCAGTCCTATTCTCATTTTCTCATTGCTTCGGGAGCGAAAAGGGGGTCATCACCGGCGCTCGCCACGCAGCCTGAGCGCTCCAAACGCGAAAGCCAGCCATCACACGCAACGGCTCGCCCGCCGATCGGATATTCCCGCCAGTCGCGGTATAGGACTAGATATCAGTGTGCGGGGCCGGGGGGACTGTCGGTGACCGTGTAGAGTTGGCCATCGCGAAGAAACATGCGCTGCATTTCCTGCAGATTGAACGGGCGCGCTCCCCGGCGTCCGAGCACCGCCACCTGATTGCCGCTCTCATCCACGCCGCGATCGCGATCGATGCCTTTGGAGACGGCCAGAGCCGGTCCACGCGTATGGTGTGTGGCAATTAGTTTGGGAATGGGGCGCGGGCTGAATCCGGAAAAGTTGGGGTTGTCGGCGGGCGAAAGCAATTGAAGCACGCGCAGCCCGTTCTTGCCATCTGCCACATAGGCAAACAACTCCGCCGAAACCATGCCGAGCTTCACGTCGTTCACGTCATTCATCGCGCCATTGGCGTTGAAAACCTGGTCCAGCCTGGGTTGCTCAGGATGCTCAATATCCACCAGGGCCAAACCTTGTTTGCCAGCGCAGACGTATGCGTACGTGCGAGCGACATAGACGTTGCGAGCGTCGGGAAGTGTAACTTCCGCCCCCTGAACGGGCACCGGCCGATCGAGATGTGTAATATCGAGGACCTTAAGTCCGACGCTATCCACCACGAAGGCATAGCGGAACTGCACCGCGATGCCTTTCGCATCGACTAGAAAAGGCGCGCCAATTTGCGCTGTGAGTTCGGGTTTCAGTGGGTTGTCGAGATTCACCACCGCCAAGCCGGCGTCGCAAAGGACATAGGCATACGTGCCGACAATGGTGACCCTCCGTGCTCCCTTCAGCGCGCCGTTGGGATTAAAAGCATAAGCGCGTTTGAGAAAGTTATTGCGGGGATCGCCGTCGAGCAGGGTGCCGACACCGGGACTCTTGTGCTTCAGATTGGGATCGCCGATGACGACCAGGCCTTCTTCCTTGTCGGCGACGTAGAGGAAACCGTAGATCAAGTGAATCGGCTGCTCTTCGTTCTCGGGACGATGAGTACGCAGCGGGTCAACACCCAAGGTCGTTGGAGTCGCTACCGCCATCGCATATTTCGTCTTGACATAAAACCGTTGTCCCAGGGGCGACACCGGCGCGGTGACGGTGCGTTCAGAAATGTCCTTGTCGTCGAGGTTGGCAATGTCGTAGATACGCAGGCCGCCTTTTCCCATGGCGGCGTAGAGATATTCCCCGCGGCCCTGCACATCGAGCACCTCGGACCCGGCGTGCTCGTACGCTTCCTTCAACTCGCGATTGCCTTTTACAAACTTGTTGTAATTGTCAGGATAGGCGAGCTTTTGCAGATCGCTCCCGATCACAGCCGGAGGCTCGTCGTGTTCGGTAACCGCGACCGCCTCGTATCCCTTGTTGCCCGCGGCCACGTAGATGTAGCGGCCCATGAAGTTCATGAAGTTCGTCCCCAGCAGGAACAACTGGGTCATCCAGGCGTTGTTGTCGCCGGCCTTCGAGACGTGACAGTCGGTGCAACCCTTGGTTTCCGTGGCGCGCACCGTGTGCGGGACGAAGGTGCTAAAGGCCTGCCCGCTGAAGCCTTCCGAAGAGATCGTCTGCTGCTGATAGTAGATCCAATCGCGATCGAGATTCTGGGAACTCACCAGCACGGCGCATGCCGAGCGCACCGGGGCGACGCGATGGCCGGTCACTGTGCCATCAATCGCCAGGCTGTAGACATCATCGCGGAGAACCTGGAAATTGTAGGACGTCCAATTGCGCGTCGTGAGTCCCTCGTTGTGCAGCATGGGCATTTTCTGATTCGCCGTCATCGGAAGATGGCAGCCATAGCACGTGGGTGCCCACGAACTGTGGCAGGCGTAGCAAGTCATCTTGCTGTTTTCGTGCGCCAACTGCGACGAGTCGGCATTCGCACTTCCCCAGGTGCTGCCGTCTTTCAGGATGGTCTTGGCAAGGCGCGATTTCTCGTTGTAGTGCGGGTTTCCCGGTGTGATCGAATCGACGACCTGCACCACTTCCCATTGCTGGTCTTTTTCCAGCATGGACCGCTGGAACAGGCGGTCGCCATCCCAATAGAAACGGCGCATACCCCACGGGGTGCGGAGCCGACCGAGCAAAGTGCCGCCGTCGGGAGCAGCGATCCCTGACGTCCGCAACGTCGCTCTTTGCTGGATCGTGCCATGGCAATCCACGCAATCGACTTCGATGGCGTTGCGTGTTTCTCCGTACAATTTTCCGTTGCCGTGACTGTCCTGCTCAAAATGGCAGTCAATGCAATGCATGCCCTTTTCCAGGTGGATGTCCTTCAGGTGGACAGCTTTGTTGAACTTGTCCTGATCGTCGAAAGAAACCTGGTTGTTATCTTTATCGAGAAGATTGCCTTTGCGATCGTGCTTGAAGGCCGCCCGGAA
>Ga0209698_10008116_pt1 | contig 10884 bp, 8 predicted proteins | sample LitLauG_LLR_2012_FD_187203 | JGI IMG/M metagenome (GOLD analysis project Ga0209698, IMG submission 187203) | Freshwater sediment microbial communities from Pennsylvania, USA - Little Laurel Run_MetaG_LLR_2012 (SPAdes) (version 2) | ecosystem: Environmental > Aquatic > Freshwater > Creek >... | reverse complement strand
GGATGTCCTTGCCCTGGTATTCGTGGATCTTCATCGCTTGTCTCCTTCTTGCGGATCGGCGGCTCGTTGCCAGCGCGGGTAGAGTCGGGCCACGACCGGGCCGTCGCGGCGCAGGGCATGGCAGCGGTCCAGTTGCATGGGCATGATTGCACCGTCCGCGTCGACGCGCAGTACTTCCCCGGCGAAGGCCTGGATCGCGGCGGTGGGCAGGACGCTACACAGCTCGGTGAGGTGCGTGCAGCCCTTGGTGCCGCCCAGCCGTTCGCGCACGGCCGCGCGGAAACCGTGCACCAGATTCAAGCCGACCAGCTTCTCGTACGCACCGGCAAAGGCATCGCAGGCGCCCATGTAGGGCGCGGCCAGCGTGCGGGCGCGCGCCGCCACGATCTGCAGAAAGGGATTGATCGTGACGGTCAGTTCCATGTCGTGCACCGGCTCGCCCGCCTGCGTGACCCGGCCGTCGAGCGGGAAATCACGCTGCTTGATGTCCTGGATTGCGGCAACCAAGTCCCAAAGCGCATCATGGCGGAGGTAAGCGTCAACACGGATCGAGCGCGTGTGGACGAGGCGCCTGGTCATCTCGGTCATGGTGGGGAAGTGAAGCCGCGAGGGCCGCTAAATATGCGATGTTATCGCAAGCCGGTTCACGAACGCACTTCGTGCGAATCACCGCGAATCGCGCACCGTGAAAACCGCAACGCTTCGAGACACGCGGTCGTTGCGGCCGATGCCGTGGCGCATCAAGGCGAGCGCAATCTCGCCGTTCAAGAGAATTCGGTCTGGACGGTGCTGGCGCCGTGATCGTTGTCGGTAACCGCCAACGGTGGAAAGCTGACGAAGGCAAGCGCATCGGTGTAATGCATACACATCACCGCATCGAGGGCACCAACCGGCATGTAAAAATTGATTTCCGGAAAGGAAAGCGTTGACTGCTTCAGCGGAAAGCACATTTTCATGAATTTTCTGGCGCCTTGCGCGGATATGGAATAGCAAACCGTACCGAACGCTCCGCGGAGCCGCAAGAGCGTCGGCTGAACCGGGCGCCTGAGGTACGACATCTTGTTCCCGCGCATTTCGTCCTGATTGCACTGGATCAGGAATGCGCTGAGTGGGGTCTGGGCGTTGGCCAGCAAGATGGCGTCGAAATTCCAACCCCACATGACCAGATCCCAGGCGCCGTGCAATGAAGAAAGCAAGCGCTGCGATTCGCTTTGGAAATCGTCATGGAGCAATGCATCGTCCTCGCACACCGTGATCGACTCATTGCGCTCGATCGCGTGCTGCCACAGCTTGCGATGCGACAGCGCATTGCCGATCGCACCGGGAGTAAACATCAATTCGCCACTAACGATGCGCGACGCCTGCAGATCCTCGATCGGGTGCTGGCGCCCGTCCTCGGCGTCGACCCGGATGACATTCGCATGTGCCGCATTTGCCTGCGCGAATTGGCGGTAGCGCTGCGGCGTCCGCGAAAGCGAGATAACGAAGGTTTCCATTGGTCCAGCGGCTCCTTGCATCGGTTGCGGAGCGGCTCCCGGGCAGATCCGTCGCGAGACTTTACATGCGAGATCGATTTTCGTCGATCTTGCCGCGCCGCGGAGGAAGGAACGACGCCGCGCGCCGGTTCCGCGATCAGTTCGAATGCTCGGACCGTTCGTCGTCGGGGCCCGTTCGAACGATTTCGGCAACGATGTTCAGCGAATATCCGCGACCGAGCAAAAAACGGATCTGGCGCGCGCGTTGCTTCCCGGAACAAGCGACGACACCGAATTTGCTTTTCCAAAGCGCCAGCGCATGCGCGGCGTCTTCGTCTTTGCCGGGCAACGTGGCGGCAATGATGTCGGCCGAGACGCCCCGCCGGTCGAGCTCTTGAGCGAGGCGTCGCCGCCCATACCTTGTCTTTCGTGTTTGCACCAGCGTTTCGGCGAGGCGACGATCGCTGAGCAGACCTCGTTCCTGCAAGCGATCAAGCGCCTGCGCCAGGTCGGACTCTGCCTCGCCTGGACGCAGGCGGCGCGATAGTTTTTGCGCGATTTCCATCCGGCCATGTTCACGGCGCGCGAGGGCAGCCACAGCCAGTTGCAACATGCGTCTGGCCCCGCGCGATAGGCCGTGCGCCAGCGACGGCTGGACCGAGGCGACCGGTTCGGACATCATGGAAATCGCTGCCGCCACGGGCGCCGCGGAATTACTCGTCGAGGGCGTCTTCGTCGGCAACGTGGCCTGCGGTGACGGCACCGGCGCGCGCATGCACGCCGAGGACCTCGCGCACCTTGTTTTCGATTTCGAAGGCCATGGCCGGGTTGGCACGGAGGAATTCGCGTGCGTTGTCCTTGCCCTGACCGATGCGATCGCCGTTATAGCTGTACCAGGCGCCGGATTTTTCGATCACGTTGTGCTGGCTGCCCAGATCGATGATCTCGCCTTCGCGCGAAATGCCTTCGCCGTAGAGGATGTCGAATTCGGCCTGGCGAAATGGCGGCGCCACCTTGTTCTTGACGACCTTGACCTTGGTCTCGGAGCCGATGACCTCTTCGGCCTTCTTGATGGAACCGACCCGGCGGATGTCGAGGCGCACCGAGGCATAGAACTTCAAGGCATTGCCCCCGGTGGTGGTTTCGGGATTGCCGAACATGACGCCGATCTTCATGCGGATCTGGTTGATGAAGATGACCAGGCAATTGGTGCGCTTGATGGTTGCCGTGAGCTTGCGCAAGGCCTGGCTCATCAGGCGGGCCTGCAGGCCGGGCAGGGAATCGCCCATTTCGCCTTCGATTTCGGCCTTGGGGGTGAGCGCAGCGACCGAATCGATGACGATGAGTTCGACCGAGCCCGAGCGCACGAGCGCATCGACAATTTCCAGGGCCTGTTCGCCGGTATCGGGCTGCGAGATGAGCAGTTCCTGCAGGTTGACGCCGAGTTTCTGTGCGTACTGCGCGTCAAGCGCGTGTTCGGCATCGATGAAGGCACAGGTGCCGCCGATCTTCTGCATTTCGGCGATGACCTGCAGCGTGAGCGTGGTCTTGCCGGAGGATTCCGGGCCGTAGATTTCGACGACCCGGCCGCGCGGCAAACCGCCGACGCCCAGGGCGATATCCAGGCCGAGCGAGCCGGTGGAGACGACCTGGATGTCTTCGACGACGGCGCCTTCCGCCAGACGCATGATCGAGCCCTTGCCGAATTGCTTCTCGATCTGCGAAAGCGCGGCCGCCAGGGCCTTTTGCCGTTCCTTGCTGTCCGCCACCGAGGCGCTCCTTCCGTCATCCATCTTGAATTCTCCGATTGTGGTCTGTCTGCGAGCGGGGGCGGATGGTGCGCGAACCCGAAATGGCAAGGGAAACGCGCTGCAAAATGCCGCCTTACTGGATAAATCAACAGTAGCACTGTAGATTTATCCAGTCCATCCGTCAAGACCACCTCTGGTATCGCATGCCGACGGCCGGCTGGGCGGCCCAAGGCGCGGCACCGCGCAACCGATTGCGCCAGCGCAAGGAGAGCGCGCCGCGCGGTTGCCGGCGCGCCGGCTAGGCGACTAGACTGGCCCGGTCGATGCGCCGCGCGGCAAACAAGAACCGGTGCACGGTCCCAAGGAGCAACCTTGTCCGGCAAGAATAGCAAGGCCGACCCATGCGCATCCTGATCGCCGAGGATGACCGGGTACTGGCCGACGGCCTGTCGCGCTCGCTGCGCGCCGGCGGCTATGCGGTCGACGTCGTCGAGGCCGGCGACAACGCCGAGAGCGCGCTGCTGGCCCAGCCCTACGACCTGGTGATCCTGGATCTGGGCCTGCCGCGCGTCTCCGGCCTCGAGGTGCTGCGCCGCCTGCGCGCACGCAAGAACGTCGTACCGGTCCTCATCCTCACCGCCGCCGACAGCGTCGACCAGCGCGTGCAGGGCCTGGATCTCGGCGCCGACGACTACATGGCCAAGCCCTTCGCCCTGACGGAACTCGAGGCGCGGGTCCGCGCGCTGACGCGCCGCGCGCTGGGCAACGGGCAGAACCTGCTGCGCCACGGCAACCTGTGCGTCGATCCGGTCGGCCGTGTTGCCACCATCAACGATGTCGCGCTCGAGCTTTCCGGGCGCGAACTGGGCCTGCTCGAAACCCTGCTGCAGCGCGCCGGGCGGCTGGTCAGCAAGGAACAACTGGTCGACCACCTTTGCGAGTGGGGCGACGAGGTCAGCAACAACGCCATCGAGGTCTACGTGCACCGCCTGCGCAAGAAGCTCGAACCCAGCGGCGTGCGCATCGCGACCGTGCGCGGCCTCGGCTACTGCCTCGAGCGGCCGGCCGAAGCGCCGCATACCGGCCATCGCGCCGCAGCGCCCGCCGGCCTCGCCAACGGCGCGAACCATGCCGCGAGCAAGTCCGGCTGAGGCGCCGGACGAGCCGCCGGGCCCCGCCGATCCGCGCTCCGCCGCACTGTCCCTGGCCGCCATGGCGGCCCGCCGGCGGATGAGCGCGGCCGCGCCCGCACCGGCGGCCGACGAGCGGGCCGGTTCCCTGCGCCGCTGGCTGGCCCCGGCGGTGGGCCGCCGCGGCGAAGCGCGGTCGCTGTTCGGTGAAATCCTCGACTGGATGTTCGCCCCGCTGCTGCTGCTCTGGCCGATGAGCGTCAGCGTGACCTACCTGGTCGCGCAGTCGATCGCCAGCAGCCCCTATGACCGGGCACTGGTCGAGCGCGGCGAGGCGCTGGCCGAGCATGTCCGCTTCGAAGCCGGCGGCGCGCGCTTCGACCTGTCACCCGGCGTGCTCGAGATCTATGGCAACGGCGCGAGCGAGCCGGGGACCTACGCCGTCGCCGACCGCAGCGGTCGCCTGCTGGCGGGCGATCCGGACCTGCCGCGACCGCGCTACGCCGACCGCGGCGTCGCCGGCCTGCGCGCCGAACGCGGCGCGCCGAGCGACGGCGCCGAAGCGGCCCGCCCGGCCGGCGGCTTCGCGCTGCGCGATGACACGCTGCGCGGGCGCGCCGTGCGGGTGGCCTACAGCTGGATCACGCCGCCGTCGGGCGAGCGCGACAGCCCCACCCCGGATGCCGTGCTGGTCGAGGTCGCCGACGCGCCGGGCGAGCGCACCCAGCTGGCCAACGACATCATCAAGGGCGTCATCCTGCCGCAGTTCGTGGTCCTGCCGCTGGCCCTGCTGCTGGTCTGGTTCGGGCTGACCCGCGGCCTGGCCCCACTGTCGCGCCTGCAACGGACGATCCGCGATCGGCCGCCGGAGGATCTCTCGCCGATCAACGCCGAGGCCGCCCCGGAAGAGCTGCTGCCCCTGCTCGAGTCGTTCAACGACCTGCTGGCCCGCATGACGCGCAACCTGGCGCTGCAAAAGCGCTTCATCGCCGATGCGGCGCACCAGATGAAGACCCCGCTGGCCGGCCTGCGGACCCAGGCCGAACTGGCGCAGCGCGAGGGCGATGCCCAGGAGCTGCAGCGCAGCCTGCGGCAGATCGCCGCGTCGACGGACCGGGCCACCCGCATGGTGAACCAGCTGCTCGCGCTGGCCCGCGCCGAGCATGGCGCCGGTGAAAGCGGTGCCCCGGTTCCGGTCGACCTGGATCGGCTGGCCCGCACGGTGGTCCAGGAGTGGGTCGCCCAGGCGCTCGCCCAGGGCATCGACCTGGGCTACGAGGCGCCGGCCGCCGATTGCCGGATCGCCGGCGCGCCCATGCTGCTGCGCGAACTGCTCAACAACCTGCTCGACAACGCCTTGCGCTACGGCGTCGCGCGGCCCGCCGCGCCCGCCGGCGCCAGCGAAGGCGGCGCGGCGGCCGGCGCGCCGACCGTCGGCACGGTCACCGTGCGGCTGCAACGCCAGGGGCCCAGGGTCGTGCTCGAAGTCGAGGACGACGGCCCGGGCGTTGCGCCCGAAGAGCGCGAGCACGTTTTCGAGCGCTTCTATCGCGTGCTCGGTACGCAAAGCGATGGCAGCGGCCTGGGGCTGGCGATCGTGCGCGAAATCGCGACGCGCCACGGCGCGACCTTGCAACTGCTCGACGCGCATCCGGGCCGCGCGGCCAATCCGGGGGCGCTGTTCCGCATCACCTTCGACCACGCCGGCCTGGTCGCGGTGTAGCGACCGGTCTGAGCTATGCTCGATTTGATGCCCGCCGAATCGCCTGCGCCGCATGCCGCGGATCCCCTCGTGCCCGCCGCGCCGGGCAGCCGCCGTATGCCGGTCGACCGCAGCCTCGACCGTCCGCTCGAGGGCCTGGCGCGGCGCGAGCCGGTCTGCTGCGCGCCCGCGACCCCGCTGCGCGAGGCTCTCGAGACGCTGCGCCGCGAGCGCGTCGGCTCGATCGTGGTGGTCGACGACGGCGGCCGGCCGCTGGGCATCCTGACGCTGGGCGACGTGCTGACCCGGGTCGCCCTGCCGCAGATCGCGCTCGACGTCCCGGTCGCCGCGGTCATGTCGAGCCGCCTGCATTGCCTGCCGGTGCAGGCCGCGGCATTCGAGGCGGCGCTCCTGATGGCGCGCGAGAACATCCGCCACGTGCCGCTGCTGCGCGATGGCCGGCTGGCCGGCGTGGTTTCCGAATCGCGCCTGTTCGCGCTATGGCGACGCAGCATCGGCGCGGCGCGGGCCGCGCTGGTCGCCGCGCGCGACGTCGACGCGCTGGTCGAGGCGGCGCGCGCGGTGCATGCGCTGCCGCGCCAGCTGCTGGCCGACGGCCTGGGTGCCGAATCGCTGACCGCCCTGCTGACGGGGCTCAACGACCTGCTGGTCGAGCGGGCGCTGGAACTGACCGGCTGCGCCGCCGCCTTGCAAGAGGTTGGCGGCTGCTGGCTGGCCTTCGGCAGCCAGGGGCGGGCCGAGCAGACGCTGGCCACCGACCAGGACAACGCCATCTTGTTCGACGACCTGGGCGACGCCGAGGCGCGCCGGCGCAACCTGTTGCCGCTGGCGCTCGCGGTCAATCGAACCCTGGACCGCTGCGGCTTCGAGCTGTGCCGCGGCAACATCATGGCGAGCAATCCGCAGCTGTGCCTGTCGCTTGCCGAGTGGAAGGCGCGCTTCGCCATGTGGATCGAGCGGCCCGACGCGCAGGCCCTGCTCAATGCGACGATCTACTTCGACCTGCGGCCGGTCGGCGCCGGCGCGGCGGCCGCCGCCGACTTGCGCCGCTGGCTGGCCGACGGCGTGCGCGGCAACGACCGCTTCCTGACCCTGCTCGTGCTCAATGCGCAGGCCAACGAGCCGCCGCTGGGCCTGCTGCGCGACTTCGTCCTGCAGCGCGGCGGTGAGCATCGGCACACGATCGACCTGAAGACCAATGGCGTGCAGCCGTTCGTCGAGGCGGCCCGCGTCTATGCGCTGTCCTGCGGCGTCGAGCTCACGTCGACCGCTGGGCGCCTTACCGCCGCCGGCCGGGTACGCGGCATCCCCGAGGGCGAGTCGGCGGCATGGTGCGATGCCTTCCACGTCATCCAGCGGCTGCGCTTCGAGCTCAATGCCGGGCAGCTCGAGGCCGGCGGTCCGCCGCACAATTTTCTCGATCCCGACGCGCTGAACCCGCTCGACCGCACCCTGCTCAAGGAGGCCCTGCGCCAGGCCCGCAGCCTGCAGGGCCGGCTGGCACGTGATTTCTCGCTCGGCGGAACCAGCGTGCGCGCCTGATGTGGCGCGGCCAGGTGCGCCGGCGCGCGCGCGCCGTCGCGCCGCGCGCGGGATTTGCGCGGCATCAAGGCGCACCGGCCGCGATGCCGCGTACGCTGCAGGACGAGCGGGCGTCGGCCGGCCGCAGGCCGGGCCGGACGCCGCCAGGGGAGACGGCGATCGAAGCAGCCGGTACCGGTGAGCCGCGCGAGCGGATGGGCGCCGCAGGCGTCGGCCGAACCATGATTGCGCGACGGCCGGCGCGCCATCCTGGCGGCGCGCCGTGAGCGCGCCGCCGACGGGCGGGGCCGGCGCGCGCCGGCGGGCGCTGGCCGACGCGGCGCGCCTGCCGCTGGCGGTCGCGCTCACCCTGGCCGCGCTGGCGGCGGCGGTCTGGGCCGACTCCGACGAGGCACAGCGCGCCGCGCTGGCCTCCTTGCTGCGCGGTGCCCGGCTGGCGATGATGGCGCTGCTGCTGCTGCCTTTGCTGGCCTGGCTGGGCTGGCTGCAATACCGCCAACGCGCCGACTGGCGGGCGGCGGCCGAGCAGCTGAGCCAAGGCACGGCGCTGATCGCACGGGCCAATCCGGCACACCGGCTGGCCGCCCCCGCGGCGGCCGGACTGGAAGCGGTCGCCGCGGCCATCAACGACCTGGCACAGGAACGAGCGCTACTGCTGGGCAGCGTCCGCGACGCCGTGGGCCAGGCCCAGGCCGGCGTCGAGCTCGAGCGCAACCGGTTTGCCGCCCTGATCGGCGAGCTCGATCAGAGCGTGCTGGTGTGCAACCGCCAGGGCCGCATCCTGCTCTACAACGCGGCCGTGCAGCGGCTGTTCGCCGAGAGCGGGGAGGACTGCGCGCCGGTCGGCCTGGGGCGCTCCGTGTTCGGCCTGATCGACCGCGGCCTGATCCGTCACGCGCTCGATGCCCTCGAGCGCCAGGCCGGGCGCGGCGAGTGCAACGGCGTGCAGTTCGTGTCGGCGCGCCGCGACGGGCGCCTGTTGCGCGTGCACTTCGCGGCCCTGCCCGGGCCGCCCGGGTCGGCCGCGCCGGCCGCCGCGGAGCCGGCCGGGTTCGTCCTGCTGCTCACCGACGTGACCGAGCAGGTCGAGCGCGATGCGCGCAGCGTCGGGCGGTTCCAGGACCTGGTGGAGCTCGCCCGGCGTGCCAACGGCGGCATCCGTGCTGCGCTCGACACCCTGCTGGGCGAGCCGCCGCCCGAGCCGGCACGGCGGGCCGCGGCGGCAACGGCGATCCGCGACGAGGCGCAGCGGCTTTCGGACCGGATCGAGGCGCTGGTTGCCGACGTCTCGGCGCGCCTGTACCAGCGCTGGCCGCTCGAGCAGATGCGCGGTGCCGACCTGCTCGAACTGGCCGGGCGGCGCATCGGACAGCAGCCGGGCCTGGCGGTGCGGATCGACGCGGTCGATGCCGATCTGTGGCTGCGCGTCGACAGCTTCACGCTGGTCCAGGCGGTCTTCGGCCTGGCCTGCCGGCTGCAGGACGAGTTCGCGGTGCGCGAGGTCGCATTGCGCCTAGAGGCCGCCGAGACCGAGTCGCAGGTGCGCCTAGAGCTGGCCTGGCATGGCGTACCGATGTCCTCCGAAACGGCCTACAGCTGGCAGAACGACGCCTACACCCTGGGCGGCGAGAACAATCCGCTGTCCCTGGCCCAGGTCATGGAGCGGCACGGCGGCGAGGCCTGGTATCAGCGCGATGCGCCGTTGCAGACCAACCGCTTCGCCCTGCGGCTGCCGCGCTGCGCGGCGCGACGCGCCCGGATCGCCGCGCCGGCCGGCGCGGGGCGCCCGGAGTTCTACGATTTCGATCTGTTCCAGGCTGGCGCCGATGCCGAGGCGCTGGACCACCGTCCATTGCTCGAGCTGACCTACACGGTGTTCGACACCGAGACCACCGGCCTCGACCCGAACCGCGGCGACGAGATCATCGCCATCGGTGCGGTGCGCATCGTGCGCGGCCGAGTTCTCAGGGCCGAGACCTTCGAGACCCTGGTCGACCCGCAGCGCAGCGTGCCCTCGGCGTCGAGCGCCGTGCACGGCATCACGGCGGCGATGCTGCAGGACCAGCCGCCGATCGGCCAGGCCCTGGGGCGCTTCTGGCGCTTCGCCGAAGACACGGTACTGGTCGGCCACAATGCGGCGTTCGACATGCGCTTCCTGCAGCTCAAGGAGGACGCGACCGGGGTGCGCTTTCGCCAACCGGTGCTCGATACGCTGCTGCTGGCGGCGGTGGCGCAGCCGGCCGAGATGTCGCACGGCCTCGAGGCGATCGCGGCGCGCCTGGGCGTCGAGGTGGTCGGCCGGCACACCGCGCTGGGCGATGCGCTGGCCACCGCGGAGGTGTTCCTGCGCCTGCTGCCGCTGCTGGCGGCGCAGGGCATCCGGACACTGGGCGAGGCGCGCGAGGCCGCCGAGCGAACCTACTACGCGCGGCTGAAGTATTGAGCGATCGCGGCGGCGCGACGCGCCACGCCACGGCCAGCGGCAATCTGCCACCGGCAATCGGCAATCGGCAATCGGGCAATCGGGCAGGCGGCGCGACCGCGCGCGGTCGGCGCGGCGGCGGCATGTATAATCGCGCGCCTCGGCGGATTAGCTCAGTCGGTTAGAGCAGAGGAATCATAATCCTTGTGTCCGGGGTTCGAATCCCTGATCCGCCACCAGACATGACACCTCACGCGTACGGTCGGACGGCCGCAGCACCGCGCCCGGACGCGTTCCTTCCCGCGCGGTAACGGCAACGGTTCGTCCCACCCATGCATGGCCGCCGGCTGATCGGCGGCGGTGTCCGGACGGCGGGCCTGGAAGGATCCGGAAGACCGTGAGCCAAGCCAACGATCCATCTGCCGGTGCAATGCGCGGCGCAACGCCGGCCGCGGCGCATGCGCCAGGGCTTGCCGCAGCACCGGCCGCGGCGCCGGCCGAGCCGGTCGCGGCGGCCGGCACGGCTTTCCAGCCGGCGCACGACTACGACTGGCGCCTGCTCAGCGCGCCGCCGCAGGAGACCTATGGCGACGCGGCCAATCCGCTCGCCCTCAGCCTGTTCCGCTTCGAGCCGCGCTTCGTCCTGGAGATCGGCTGCAACACCGGCAACCTGGGCCGCCTGATCAAGGAAAAATTCCCGGCCAGCCTGGTCTGGGGCGTCGAACCCAATACGCGTACCGCGGCGATCGCGCGCCAGCGCCTCGATCGCGTCCTGAGCAGTCCGCTGGAACAGGTGGATTGGGCCCGCGAGGGCGTCGCCGCGGGGACCATCGATACGGTG
>Ga0209698_10008115_pt1 | contig 10884 bp, 9 predicted proteins | sample LitLauG_LLR_2012_FD_187203 | JGI IMG/M metagenome (GOLD analysis project Ga0209698, IMG submission 187203) | Freshwater sediment microbial communities from Pennsylvania, USA - Little Laurel Run_MetaG_LLR_2012 (SPAdes) (version 2) | ecosystem: Environmental > Aquatic > Freshwater > Creek >... | reverse complement strand
GTTGTGGTGCCGCTGCTGCACGGGGCCAGCGGCGAGGACGGTGCGCTGCGCGACGTCCTGGAGCTGCTGGGACTGGCCTATGTCGGATCCGGACCGGCAGCCTGCCGGGTCGCGTTCGACAAGCCCGCGGCCAAGACTGTCGCCGCAGCCGCCGGACTGTGCACCCCTGCCTCGGTTGCTCTGCCGCAGACGACCTTCCGCGAGCTCGGGGCGGCGGCGCTGATGGCGGCGCTGGTCGACACCCTCGGACTGCCCCTGATGGTCAAGCCGGCCCGCGGGGGCTCGTCGCTGGGCGCCGCGGTGGTTCGGTCGGCCGCGGACCTGCCGGCCGCGATGGTCGGCTGCTTCTCCTACGGGGACACCGCGCTGGTGGAGCGGTTCGTCGCCGGCACCGAAGTGGCGGTGTCCGTGGTCGACACCGGCGAGCAGGCCCGGGCGCTGCCGGGTGTCGAGGTGGTGCCCGATGGGGGCTTCTACGACTACTCCGCCCGATACACCGCGGGAGCGACCGAGTTCTTCGCCCCGGCCCGGCTGGACCCGGCCGTCGCCGAGACCTGTGCCCGGGCCGCGCTCACCGCGCATGCGGCGCTGGGGCTGCGTGACTTGTCCCGGACAGACCTGATCGTGGACGCGGACGGGGTGCCCTGGTTCCTCGAGGTCAACGTCGCCCCAGGGATGACCGAGACGTCGCTGTTCCCGCAGGCGGTCAGTGCCGCCGGCCTGGACCTTGGCGAGCTGTGGCTATCGCTGGTGGAGCAGGCGGCCCTCCGCGGGCCCTAAGTCGGGCAGACTTGTCGACTTAACGACTCTGGTCGGTGGGGGTTTCTTCTCTGTGCTCGCCGGGTGCCATCAGCTCCAGGATCCGCTGCAGGTCCTCAAGGGAGCCGAAGTCGATGGTGATGGTGCCCTTGGTGCGCCCGACATCGACCCGGACTCGCGTCTCGTAGCGGTCTGACAGTCGGGCGGCGAGGTCCGAAAGGCCTGGGGCGCTGGCCCTGCGGGCCCGCGGTTTCGCCGCCTGGGGTGCCCCCCCGTCGTCACCGACAGTGACGATCTCCTCGACTGCCCGGACCGACAGTCCCTCGGCGACGATGCGGTGCGCTAGTCGTTCCTGCGCCTGGGGACTGTCTAGGGCCAGCAGCGCCCTGGCGTGGCCGGCGGACAGGACCCCGGCCGCAACCCGGCGCTGGACAGGGGCAGGGAGCTTGAGCAGTCGAATGGTGTTTGAGATCTGGGGCCGAGATCGGCCGATCTTGGCGGCCAGCTCCTCGTGTGTGCATCCGAAGTCGTGGAGCATCTGGTCGTAGGCGGCGGCTTCCTCCAGCGGGTTGAGCTGGCTGCGGTGGAGGTTCTCCAGCAGCGCGTCTCGGAGCAGGTCCTGGTCGCCGGTGACCCGAACGATCGCCGGGATGGCTTCGAGGCCGGCCTCCCTGGCGGCGCGCCAGCGGCGCTCACCCATCACCAGCTCAAAGCGCCCCCCCTCGGTGGGACGTACCACGATGGGCTGCAGCAGCCCGACCTCGCGCACGGAGTGGACGAGCTCGGCGAGGGCCTCGTCGTCGAAGACCGTGCGTGGCTGTCTGGGGTTCGGGACGATCGAGTCGAGCGGGATCTGATCGAAGTAGGCGGACAGGGTGGCTGGCCCGTTGTCCGGCGCCGAGACCCGGAGCTGGTCCGGCCCGTCGACGGCCCGCAGGTCGTCGGGCTCGGTCAGCGAGGGGCGGGACACTTCGGGCGGCCCCGAGGGGATCAGCGCCCCCAGCCCGCGACCGAGGCCGCCGCGACGCACGTTCATCCTGGACTCCCAACCGTCGTGGGGCGGACCGGTTCGCCCGCACAGTCAGTCACCGTACGGCTCCGACTGACGTGCCAGCTCGCGGGCGGCCTCGAGGTAGGAGAGCGCGCCCGTGGAACCCGGATCGTAGGTCATGACCGTCTGTCCGTAGCTCGGCGCCTCGCTGACGCGCACCGAGCGTGGGATGAGCGTCTTGAGGACCCGGTCGCCGAAGTGCGAGCGCACTTCGTCGGCGACCTGAGCCGCTAGGCGGGTCCGGGCGTCGTACATGGTCAGCAGGATGGTCGAGATGTGCAGGCGGGGGTTGAGGTGGGCTTTGACCAGGTCCACGTTGCGCACGAGCTGACCGAGTCCCTCGAGCGCGTAGTACTCGCACTGGATCGGGATGAACACCTCTTCGGCCGCAACCATCGCGTTGACCGTCAGCAGCCCGAGCGACGGGGGACAGTCGATGAGCACGAAGTCCAACGGCTCGCTCGAGGGCAGGTACGCCTGCAGGGCCCGCAGAAGTCGCGACTCGCGGGCCACCAGGGAGACCAGCTCGATCTCGGCGCCTGCCAAGTCGATAGTGGCGGGCGCCGCCAGCAGGCCAGGGATACCTGCCACCTCCTGCACCACGGAGGCCATCGGTGCGGATTCGACCAGCACCTCGTAGACGCTCGGAGTTCCTGCCTGGTGAGGTACCCCGAGCGCGGTCGAGGCGTTCCCTTGCGGATCCAGGTCGAGAACCAGCACGCGCAGACCGCTCAGGGCCAGCGCAGCAGCCATGTTCACTGTGGTAGTGGTCTTCCCGACGCCGCCTTTCTGGTTGGCGACGGTGAGTATCCGGGTCCGCGTCGGTCGGGGGAGGTCACCCACTCGCCCGCTCATGACCTGCGCCGCTGTAGCGGCAGCGCGGGCGATCGGGGTGTCGTCGGCGCTTGCAACCTGGTCGGTTTCACGTGAAACAACCAGCTCAAGCACACGCGGCGTGTCTTCCGGCACTGGCCCGCTCACGATCGGCTGCTCCCGCCGCGCACCGGCGAACGCCCCCCGGAGCGCGCCGCGGCGCTGAAGATCCGGACCACCGTCGTAGCAGGATCAACCACACCGCCCCCAATGCTGACCACTTCGGCACCCACTCCACCCAGTTTGCCGATCACCTGCTGGGCCTCGCCGAGCTCCACGCCGGCCGAGGAGCCCTTCAGAGCCAACAGGACACCGCCGGGTTTCAGCAAGGGCAGGGACCAGGCGGCCAGCCGGGCGAGAGGGGCAACTGCTCGAGCCGTGACGACGTCCCGCATGGGTCGCGAACGTGCACGCTCCTCCGCCCGTTGCCTCACAACGGCCACGTTCGAGAGCTCGAGGACCCCCACGGCTTCCTCGAGGAACACGCAACGCCGCAGCAGCGGCTCGACGAGGACCAGCTCAAGGTCGGGGCGGTGGATGGCGAGGACGATGCCGGGGAGCCCGGCCCCGCTCCCGACATCGTCGACGCATGCACCCTGGGGGATCAGGTCGGCGACGACGGCACAGTTCAGTAGGTGTCGTTCCCACAGCCGGGGAACTTCGTGGGGTCCAATCAGCCCGCGAGTGACCCCGTCGGAAGCCAGCAACCCTGCATAGGCGACCATCGCCGACAGCCGTTCACCCAGCAGCAGACGGGCCGCCTCAGGTGGCTCGGGCGCGGCTGTTTCACGTGAAACAGCGGGCGTGGACCCGGTCACGCCGGGTGGACCACCACATACCGCATCGGCTCAACGCCCTCGGACTCGCTGACCAGGCCAGCGGCGGCGACGGCGTCGTGGACGATCTTCCGCTCGAACGGGGTCATGGCCGGCAGCGAGACGGGGTCGCCGCTGTTCTTGGCTCGCTCGGCGGCTTGGGTGCCGATCTCGGTCAGCTCGACCCGGCGACGAGCCCGGTGACCCTCGATGTCGAGCATCAGCCGGCTGCGCTCACCGGTCTCGCGTAGAACCGCAAGGCGGGTGAGCTCCTGCAAGGCGTCCAGGACCTCGCCGTTGCGGCCGACCAGATGGCCGAGGTCGCCGCCAGAGATCGACACCGCGGCACGGTCACCGTCGATGTCCATGTCGATGTCCCCGTCGAGGTCAGCGATGTCGAGCAGGCCTTCGAGGTAGTCCGCTGCGATGTCACCCTCGACCACAAGCCTGCGCTTGTGCTTGCTGGGTCCACCCTCCTCGGTCTCGTCAAGGGTATCCGCCTCCGGAGCACCGGGGTCGGCGGAGGCCACCTCCGTGGCGGCGTGGGCGGTCGCATCTGCGAGCTCTGCGTCGGGGGTCTGGTCCGCCACGGTTTCGTCGATCGGCTCAGTCAAGGCTTGCTCCTGGTCAGGCACGCTGGCGTGCGGTGGGACGTGCACAGTGGGGGACCCGGCTGGTCGGCACCCAGACTCCGGCGCGCGACCTGGCCACACGGTCAGGTGGTCTTCTTCGGCGGGGTCGTACGTTTGGCCCGTGGCTCTCGCTTCGGCTGCTGACGCACAGGTTTCGGGTCAACGACCTCCGTGACCACCGTCTCCGCCTCGGCTGGAACCGCCGGGTCCGGCGGTGTCTTGGCCGCCTTGACCGCGCTTCGCTCGGCGCGGCGCCTGTCGAGGGCCTCCGCTGCGGCACTGCCAGGAGTCGGGTTGCGCCGGATCACGTAGAACTGCTGACCCATGGTCCACACGTTGGTGGTGAGCCAGTAGATCAGCACGCCGATCGGGAAGTTGATGCCGAAGACCGCGAACATCGCCGGGAACACGTACAACAGAATCTTCTGCTGCTGCATCATCGGGTTCGCCTGGCCGAGCGGCTGGTTCTTCACCATCAGCTGGCGCTGAGTCGTGAACGTCGTGGCCGTCATCAGAATGATCATCACCGCGGCGACGATCCGGGTGGTCATCGAGCCTTCGTTGTGAATGAAGCTGTTCGCGATCGGGGCGCCGAAGACCGTCGCTGCGCGGGCCTGGTCGACCGTCGCCTGGTCGAGCACGCCCACCGGCTGGCCCTTGGCGACGTACGACAGGACGTGGAACAGGGCGAAGAAGAACGGAGACTGGACCAGGATCGGCAGGCAGCTCGAGAGCGGGTTGGTCCCCGTCTCCTTGTACAGCTTCATCATCTCTTCGGACTGCTTTTGCTTGTCGTTCTTGTACTTCGTCTGGATCGCCTTCATCTGCGGCTGAAGCACCTGCAGGCCACGCTGCGCCTTGATCTGCTTCACGAACAGTGGGATCAGACAGATCCGGATCAACACGACAAGCATCACGATCGACAGCGCCCACGCCGCCCCGCTGGCCGGGTCAAAGATGACGCTCCACATCTTGTGGAATGCCAGCAGCACCCACGAGACCGCGTTGTACAGCGGGCTCAGCACGCTGTTGAACAGGCTCACCTCAGACTCCTGTCAGGTTTGTCGACGGGCTGGGTGCAGGTGCCGGCTGGCTGGCGGTGCCGGCCGCGCCATCCACAGCGTGCACGTGGCGGGGTGGAACGTGGTCCACGCCACCGGGGGTCCACGGATGGCATCGGCCCAGGCGCCGCACCGCGAGCCAGGAACCTCGAACGGCACCGTGCACGGTCAGGGCCTGGACGGCGTACGCCGAGCAGGACGGGTAGTAGCGGCACGAGGACGCCGTCCACGGCGAGATCACCCGCTGGTAGACCTTGATCGCACCGATGGCAAGCACCGCGGGAATGCTTCCCACGGTCCGCCAGCTCAACCTCTGGATGACGTCCACGGTTAGGCCGCCCGGTCAGACAGGACACGGGCCAGGGAGGCATCCAGGTCGGCGCCCAGCTCGGCAAAGGAAGCGGTCGCGGCGGCGGGCAGCGCCCGCACCACCAGGGAGCCCCCGGCAGGCAGACCTGCAAGACGGTCGCGGACCAGAGCACGCAGACGCCGGGTAACGGTGTTCCGCACCACAGCACCTCCTACGGCCTTGCTCACAACGAACCCTGCACGTGCTGGCCGCGGCGAGACGCCGGCTTCGGGCTCAGCCACCGCCAAATGGACCACCAGGCACCGACGGCCACTGCGGCGCCCGCCACTGACTGCGGCCGTGAAGTCCCGGCTGCGGCGCAAGCGGTGCCGGCGGTCCAGCACGCTGCTAGGCAGAGAGCTCGGCGCGGCCCTTGCGGCGACGGGCGGCAAGGATGGAACGACCCGCGCGGGTCCGCATCCGCAGCCGAAAACCATGCGTCTTGGCCCGGCGCCGGTTGTTCGGCTGGAAGGTGCGCTTACTCACGGGGAAGCTCCTGGTGGACGGTGGTTCTACACAGGTGGTCAGGCCGGCGAGGAGCGTCGGCCACCACCGGACGCCCACGGGGAAGACCCTCGCGGGCACGCGACAACAGCCGCCGAGACCTCGGCTCCCCTAAGGTACGGGCGCTCCGGCGAGGGGTCAAACCGGTGCAGGAGCCGGCGCGCAGGCCACCGAGGATTCAGCAGAACTCCCCAGCATCCACCCCCTCGGGACGGGTGTACGGTGCGACACGCCGCAGTTGCCCTCCCGACCCTGTCGTCGCCGTACACAGGCTGTGGACGACGATGTGGACGGATTGGTACATCTACGACCGAGGAGACCCACGCCGGTGGCCGATCTGCCCGAAGACCAGGCCACCGAAGAGCCTGCCGACCAGCTGGCCCTGGTGTGGGGACGCACCTTAGCCGGCCTCGTCGACGGGTCCCTGTCGCAACAGCACCGGGCGTTCCTGCGCCTGACCCGCCCGATGGCGGTGGTCGGCGACACGGTCCTGATCGCCGCGCCCAACGACTTCGCCCGCGACGTGATCGAGAACCGGCTGCGCACGGTGCTCACCGCTGCGCTGTCCAGAGAGCTCGGAAGCGAGGTGCAGATCGCGGTAACGGTGGACCCCGGCGCCGTCGGAACCGAGTCGCCCCTGGACGACCTGACCGACGACGTCGCCGACGGAACCTTCGCCGCCGACCTGGATGCCGCGTCCGGCCGGCCCGACAAGGACCCGTTCGTGCCGACGCCGACGCGACCGGGCTCCGGACAGCAAGGCCCACGCCGCGACACCGAGCCGAGCCGACTCAACCCCAAGTACACCTTCGACACGTTCGTCATCGGCTCCAGCAACCGGTTCGCCCACGCGGCCGCAGTCGCCGTCGCCGAAGCCCCCGCCAAGGCGTACAACCCGCTGTTCGTCTACGGAGAGTCCGGTCTGGGCAAGACCCACCTGCTGCACGCGATCGGGCACTACGCACGCAACCTCTACAGCGGCGCGCGGGTCCGGTACGTGAGCTCGGAGGAGTTCACCAACGAGTTCATCAACTCGATCCGTGACGACAAGGCGTCGATGTTCCAAAGCCGGTACCGCGAAGTGGACGTCCTGCTCGTCGACGACATCCAGTTTCTGCAGGGCAAGGTCCAGACGCAGGAGGAGTTCTTCCACACGTTCAACACCCTGCACAACGCGAACAAGCAGATCGTCATCACCTCCGACAAACCCCCGAAACTGCTCGGGGAGTTCGAGGAGCGCATGCGGTCCAGGTTCGAATGGGGGCTGATCACTGATGTTCAGCCCCCCGACATCGAGACCCGCATCGCGATCCTTCGCAAGAAGGCAGCCCAGGAACGGCTGTCCGCCCCACCCGAGGTGCTGGAGTACATCGGCAGCAAGATTTCCACCAACATCCGCGAGCTCGAGGGCGCGCTGATCCGGGTCACCGCATTCGCCAGTCTGAACCGGCAGCCGGTCGACCTGGCCCTGGCAGAGGTCGTTCTCAAGGACCTCATCACCGACTCGACCGGGCCGGAGATCACTTCCGCGACGATCATGGCGCAGACGGCTGCCTACTTCGGCCTGTCCATGGAGGACCTGTGCGGGGCGTCCCGCTCCCGGGTCCTGGTGACCGCCCGCCAGATCGCGATGTACCTGTGCCGGGAGCTCACCGACCTGTCGCTGCCGAAGATCGGCCAGCAGTTCGGGGGCCGCGACCACACCACAGTCATGCACGCCGACCGCAAGATTCGGCACCTGATGGCCGAAAGACGAAGTGTCTACAACCAGGTCACCGAGCTGACCAACCGCATCAAGTCCCAGACCCGCACCTAGGCCCCGCGGACCTGCCCCTCCCCAGCCGGCGCAGCCCCACACAGAGCCACTCCGGTGCCTCGACGAACACGCTCCGCTACCGATCAAGCAGCGGGATGACCGTGAGTACACACCCTGTGGACAACCCTGTGGATCTGTGGATTTCACAGTCGGGGAACGAAAGTGATCCCGGTGAACCTGTGGACAACACCCGAATTCACGGTGGAAGGGTCGGTGGACAACCGGTGGACAACGGCGAGCAATATAGGAGCACCCGCGGGATGTCCCCTGCCAGCCCCGCCGGATCCACTACTTATCCACAGGACCGGTGGATGGCGCCACGCCTGACCACCTGCACGGACGGCGGTTTTCCCCACTTTCCACCGCCCCTATGACTACGAACGAAAGAGACATCCAGACAGCAACATCCTCAACATCTGCCGGCCCGGCATCTGGGGACGACCCGAGGTCATAGGGTGACGTCCGCGCCGCGGTATGACACCAAGGCGTGATCTGATGTGCCCGGGCACGAGCCGAGCCGGACGTTCCCGTCACCTGTACCTGCCAGCCGCTTCAGCTCACGAGGAGGTTCCGTGCGATTCCGGGTCGAGCGTGACGTTCTCGCGGAGGCGGTGGCCTGGACCGCGCGTAGCCTGCCGGCGCGCCCACCAGTTCCTGTCCTAGCCGGTCTGCTGCTCGAGGCGGGCCCGAACGGGCTGAGCTTGTCCGGGTTCGACTACGAGGTCTCCGCCCGTGTGTCAGTCGCAGCCGACGTGCTCGAGCCCGGGCGTGCTCTGGTCAACGGTCGTCTGCTCACCGAGATCTCACGCAGCCTGCCGGCGCGGCCGGTGGAGATCAGCACCGAGGGTCCCAAGGTCCAGCTGGTGTGTGGCAGCGCCCGGTTCTCGCTGCTGACCTTGCCAGTGGAGGACTACCCGACGCTGCCCGAGATGCCGTCGGTGACCGGGACCCTATCCAGTGCCCTGTTCGCCGCCGCGGTGGCTCAAGTGGCGATCGCGGCCGGTCGCGACGACACGCTTCCGGTGCTGACCGGGATCCGGGTCGAGATCGACGGCGACACGGTCACGCTGGCCGCCACCGACCGGTACCGGCTCGCAGTCAGAGAGTTCACCTGGCGCCCCGAGCAGACCGGCCTCGACGCGATCGCACTGGTACCGGCACGGACCTTGGCCGACACGGCGAAGTCGCTGGCCACTGTGGACTCGGTGGCGATCGCACTGGCCAACGGGGCCTCCGGGGAAGGCCTGATGGGCTTCGACGGCGGCGGCCGGCGCACCACCACCCGACTTCTGGAGGGGGAGTTCCCCAAGTACCGGGCGCTGCTGCCGTCCGAGGCCCTCACCGTCGCCGACGTCGACACCTCGGCCCTCGTCGAGGCCGTCAAGCGGGTGGCTCTGGTCGCCGAACGCAACACCCCGGTTCGGCTGTCGTTCACAGCCGGGGAGCTTCAGCTCGACGCCGGTAGCGGGGACGAGGCACAGGCCACCGAGTCGCTGGCGTGCGCTCTGGACGGCGAGGCGATCAGCATCGCCTTCAACCCACAATTTCTCCTCGACGGCCTCGGGGCGGTGGACGCAGCTGTTTCCCGACTGTCGTTCACCACGTCTACAAAGCCCGCCGTCCTCACCGGCGGCGCCGCCGGTGACGGCTCCACCGGGGGCGTAGGCGGTGCAGGTGGTGCCTACCGGTACCTGCTGATGCCCGTGCGGCTGTCCGGCTGACCTTCCCGCAGCCAGCGTGTACGTCGCCCACCTGTCACTCACAGACTTCCGCTCCTACCCGAGCGTCGAGCTGGACCTGTCACAAGGGGTCACCGCATTCATCGGGCCCAACGGCGAGGGCAAGACCAACCTGGTCGAAGCCATCGGCTACGTCGCGACTTTGGGCAGCCACCGCGTCGCCAACGACGCCCCCATGGTGCGCTTCGGCGCGGAGCGGGCGATCGTGCGGGCCAGCGTCGTTCGCGACGACCGAGCGACCCTCGTCGAGCTTGAGCTGACCCCCGGGCGCGCCAACCGGGCCCGCATCAACCGCTCCCCGGTCCCGCGGGCTCGGGAGGTGCTCGGCCTGCTGCGGACGGTCCTGTTCGCACCTGAGGACCTGGCCGTGGTCAAGGGGGACCCGTCAGAGCGTCGGCGCTTCCTCGATGATCTGCTCGTCGCCCGAACCCCCAGGCTGGCCGGCGTCAGGGCCGACTACGACCGAGTCCTGAAGCAACGTAACGCCCTGTTGAAGTCCGCGGGGGCAGCGCTGCGCGGACGAGGCGGCAACGCGCCCCAGAACGAACCGTCGACGCTGGACGTGTGGGACACCCACCTGGCCACCACAGGCGCGGAGCTGCTGGCCGCCCGACTGGAGCTCGTGGACACGCTTCGGCCCCTTGTCGCACGCTCCTACACGTCAGTGGCTCGCGGCGCCGCCGACATCCGCCTCGAGTACGTCTCCAGCCTGGGGCCGCAGGTGGCGCTCACGACCGACCGGCAGCGGCTCGCCGAGCTGCTGCTGGAGGCGATGACGGCGATGCGCCGACGGGAGCTGGAGCGCGGCATCAGCCTGGTCGGACCCCACCGCGACGACCTGCTCCTCGGTCTTGGACCGATGCCAGCCAAGGGCTACGCCAGCCACGGCGAGTCCTGGTCGTACGCGCTGGCCCTTCGGCTGGCCTCCTACGACCTGCTGACCAGCGACGGCGGGGAACCGGTCCTGATCCTGGACGACGTGTTTGCCGAGCTGGACGTGGACCGGCGGCAACGACTGGCCGAGCTCGTCACCGGGGCCGAGCAGGTTCTCGTGACGGCCGCCGTGGCGCAGGATGTTCCCGAGGTCCTCCAAGGGGCCCGCGTCGACGTCCGAGACGGGCAGGTGCACCGTGGAGCGTGACCCCAACCCACCCCAGCCCGGCGACATGACCGACCCGACCGACCCGACCGACTACGGCGCAGCCGTCGGTGACAGCGACGCGGTCACCCTGCCGGCACCCTCGGGCATCGACCTCGCCCGAACCATGCTCGCGCAGGCCAAGGC
>Ga0209698_10008114_pt1 | contig 10885 bp, 14 predicted proteins | sample LitLauG_LLR_2012_FD_187203 | JGI IMG/M metagenome (GOLD analysis project Ga0209698, IMG submission 187203) | Freshwater sediment microbial communities from Pennsylvania, USA - Little Laurel Run_MetaG_LLR_2012 (SPAdes) (version 2) | ecosystem: Environmental > Aquatic > Freshwater > Creek >... | reverse complement strand
GCGCCGACCCGCGCCGGCGGGCGACTCAGTGGGTGGTGCTGAGGTGCGCGCGCAGGCCGAGCACGGCCTTGGTGTGCAGCTGCGAGACGCGCGACTCGGTGACGCGCAGGACCTCGCCGATCTCGCGCAGCGTCAGGTTCTCGTAGTAATAGAGGGCGATCACGAGCTTCTCGCGCTCGGGCAGGCGCTCGAGCGCCTCGGCGATGCGGTCGCGCATCTCGTTCTGCTCGACGATGCGCTCGGGGTCGGGCGCCTTCGCGTCGTGCAGCGTGTCGAGCAGCGAGACGGAGTCGCCGCTGGAGTCGGGGGCGCTCCACAGCTCGTCGAGCGCCGAGATCGACGAGTTGGCGATCTGCAGAACGTACATGGCCTTCGCCGAGCGGCCTTCGAGCGAGCTCAGCGTCACCGTCTTGCCCTTGGGGCCCAGGCCGGGCTGCACCACTACTACGGCATCCCCCGTCCCATCAACGGTCTGCTCGGGGATGACCTGGGGGAAGCGGTGTCCCTCGAAGCGCTTGGACCCTTCCGGGCTTGATACCACTCGTTCTCCCCTAAGGTAATGACGCGATTATCGCACCCGCCCAATTTATTCGCCCCCCTCGCGAGCCATTCAGGAGTGATCAATGAAGTCCCTAGCCCGATTCGGTGTACGTCGTCGCTGGTTCGTCCTGGTCGGCTGGATCGTCCTGATCATCGCCATCAACGTCGCGGCCCAAGCCGCGGGCTCGGCCTATTCCAACTCCTTCAGCCTGCCGGGAACCAACTCCACCCACGCCCAGAGTCTCCTCGCCTCGGGCTTCTCGGGCCTGTCGGGCGACTCCGACCAGATCGTCTTTCACGCGAAGGACGGCACCGTCGCCAGTCACGAGTCGACCATCCAGGCCATGCTCGCCAAGGTCCAGGGGCTGCCCGACGTCGCGGCCGTCACCTCCCCCTTCTGCTCGGGTTTCAGCGCCGGCCAGGCCCTGCCCAACGGCCAGTGTCTCGGCTCGACGCAGATCAGTAAGGACGGATCGATCGCCTACGCCGTCGTGCACTTCTCCCTGCCCGCCTTCAAGCTGAAGGTGCCCCAGATCAGGGCCGTCGAGACCATGGGCGAGACCGCGCGTTCATCGACGCTCCAGGTCGAATTCGGCGGCAACGCCTTCGGATCGCTCGACACCCCGGCCGGCAGCCCCGGCGAGATATTCGGTCTCATCGCGACCGCCATCATCTTGTTGCTCGCCTTCGGGTCGTTCCTCGCCATGCTGCTGCCACTGGGTGTTGCGCTCTTCGCACTTGGGGTGGCGTCCGCGGCGACGACCCTGATGAGCCACGGCATCGCCATCGCGCAGTTCGCCCCGATCCTCGGTTCACTCATCGGCCTGGGTGTGGGCATCGACTACGCGCTCTTCATCGTCACGCGCAGCCGACAGGGCCTCAAACGCGGTCTCAGCGTCGAGGAGTCCATCGTCACCGCGGTCAACACCTCGGGTCGAGCGGTCCTCTTCGCAGGCTCGACGGTCTGCATCGCCCTGCTGGGCATGCTGGTGCTTCGACTGTCCTTCCTCAACGGCGTGGCGATCGCGGCGTCGGTGACGGTGCTGATCACGATGTTCGCGTCGCTCACGCTGCTGCCGGCCCTGCTCGCCTTCCAGAAGTTCCGCGTCCTCAACCGCCGCGAACGTCGCAGCCTGAAGGAGAACGGTCCCGAACCCGCGGTCGTCGAGAGCGGATGGCAGCGTTGGTCCCTGCTCGTAGCGCGCCACCCGCGCATCCTCAGTGTCGGAGCAGTCGCGCTCATCGTCCTGGTCACCATTCCCTATTTCTCGCTCCACCTGGGCAGTTCCGACCAGGGGTCCAACCCTCCCTCGAGCACAACCCGACACGCTTACGACCTGCTCGCGACGGGCTTCGGCCCCGGCTTCAACGGGCCGTTGACCGTCGTCGGCGCCATCCACTCACCGGCCGACAAGGCGGCACTCATCGCCCTCGGCCAGTCACTCGTCGGCAAGCCCGACGTCGCGGCCGTGCGTCCCCTCTTCACCAACCCCGCCGGGACCGTGGGCCTGATCACGGTCGTGCCCGCCTCGAGCCCCCAGGCCGTCGCGACCTCGACGCTCATCACGACGATCCGCAACCAGTACGTCCCGGCGGCGGTCGCGAGTAGCCACAGCGCGATCTACGTGGGCGGCATCACGGCCATCTTCGACGACTTCGCCACGGTGCTCGGCAGCAAGATCCCCCTCTTCATCGGCGTGATCATCCTGCTCGGCTGCCTGCTGTTGATGGTGGCCTTTCGCAGCGTGCTCATCCCGCTGGTCGCCGCCGTGATGAACCTGCTCGCCGCCGCCGCGTCCTTCGGACTCGTCGTGGCGGTCTTCCAGTGGGGTTGGGGCAGCTCGCTCATCGGCGCCGGCACCGGCCCCGTCGAGTCGTTCCTCCCGATCATCATGATCGCGATCCTGTTCGGACTGTCGATGGACTACCAGGTGTTCCTCGTCTCTCGGATGCACGAGGAGTGGCTCAACACCAACAGCAACGAAGAGGCGATCATCCGCGGACAGGCCAACACCGGCCGGGTCATCACCGCCGCGGCCCTCATCATGATCAGCGTCTTCTTCTCCTTCGCCTTCGGGGGCCAGCGGATCATCGCCGAGTTCGGCATCGGCCTCGGGGGCGCGGTCCTGATGGACGCCTTCATCCTGCGTACGGTCCTGGTGCCGGCGCTGATGCACTTCATCGGCGAGGCCAACTGGTGGATGCCCAAGTGGCTCGACCGGATCGTTCCCCACGTCGCCGTCGAGGCGACCGAGGACGTCGAGTTCTAGGACGACGGTCCCTTCCTGGAGCCCCAGGGCAACATGGGCAAGGCGACGACCAACCCCAGCAACAGCAGCTGCAGGGCGATAGACCAGGGCGACCCCCAGACGTCCTTGAGGACCGATCCCATCGATTGATCGACCGCCACGGCCGCGCTGACGTAGAGCGAATAGGTGACGACCCGACCGAGCATGAAGGCCAGGCTGAGGGGCAGGATCTGGAATTCGAGCAGACCGGCCGCCACGAACAGTTGGGCCGAGGGCAGCGGTGAGAGGACGAAGAGCGCGAGGAGCAGCCACAGGCGTCGTCGCCGGGCGACCAGGCGTTTCTCGACGCGCGCCAGGTTCTCGCGATACCGATGGGGGAAACGGGAGCGCATCGCACGCGCCCCGTGGGCCAGGAGGTAGCGACCCGCTCCCGCACCGATCACTCCGAGCGCGACGAGCCACACCGGATTCATGTGCCACTGCCATCGCGCGACCACGAGCAGCGTCCACGTCGGTGGCCCGAAGGCCGGCAGTAGGTTCACGCCGAAGACCACGAGAAGGACGACCAGGTACTTCACCATGACCCGATGCGAAGGGTGCCGCGCCGGCCCGACGACCCGTTGACGAATGGTGCATCCATCACGGACCCGGCACGCTTCCCACGTCCGCCTACGTCGCGCTCGGCGGGGACGTCGAGATGGTCGATGAAGTGGCGGGACCGTTCGCGACGGCGGCGCTGGCCCCGGTCAGGTACGGCACCACGTCGCGCGCCCAGGTGAAGACCATGGGCGGAGGGGAGCCGGCCGGTGATTCGATGAGGGCGGTGTACGAGGCGCTGGAACCTCCCAAGGAGGCGTAGCCGGTTCCCAACTCGCATTTCGAACAGCCGAGACCGGTGTAGTGGCCGAGGATGACCTTACGGTGCCCCCAGCACGCCGACGAGGTCGGGGTCCGGCAGTCGATATTTGAGGTCCGAGCGGCGCTGCCGCCCCAGCCGTCCTCGTACATCCATCCGTAGTCCGCCTCGAGCACACTGTTCGCGCCGGCCCAGACGGCGCCCATCGAACTCAAGGCGAAACCCGGCGCGACTCCTGGGTCGATCGCCCGGACGGCGGCCCGCTGGGCTTCGACGGTCAACGCCGCGTTGATGCCCAGGTACGCAGGCAGACCGCGATCGACCCGCTCGAGGTCGGCCACGACGAAGATCTGTCGCTGGGTCGACAGGCGATACCAGTTGGACGGCAACACCATCGCTCGCACGCCTTCGAGGCGGTGGACCCGGTTGATCGCCCGCAACACGTAGTCGGTGCACCCGGGGCTGCGGGCGTTCACCAGGAACACCGGCTGACCAGACCTTGACGCCGAGACGCAGGGATTCGGATACGTCGTGCGACCCGACGCGTCCACGCGACTGTAACCCGAGGTGTTGAAGTTGGGGATCGGGGCGACATTGGCCGACAGGGTGAGCCTGACGATGGCGCTGGCTCCGGAACGGCTCGAGACGCTCAGAGCAGCCAACGACGAGGCCACGACGAGTAGGGCCGCGCCGATCGCTATCGAGGGTCGGACACTTCTGCGCCCGAAACCGGAGTCGTTGCCCATGTGCTCCCAACGGTTCGGTACGGCACCGATGGTAGTACGGGTGCCCCGAATCGGACGTCGCACCGGCCGTGGTGCGGATGGTCGCGTGGAATCACGCGAGGCTCGACGAGTCGACGCCACTAGCCTTCGAGTAGATCAACCAATGGGAGGTCCACGATGGGTTACGGATGGCAGGACCAGGGAATCGGTGGCGGGAATTGGCTGGCGATGATCCTCATGATGATCATCTTCTGGGGTCTGATCGTTGCAGCGGTGGTCTTCGTCGTGCGCCACTTCAGCCACCCGCACCACGCCGGCTCACCCGTCAGCGACTCAGCCATCGAGACTTTGAAGATGCGCTTCGCAAAGGGCGAGATGGACGAGGACGAGTTCCAGCGTCGCTTGAAGTTGCTGAAGGGCGAGCAGTAGGGGTGGCGGCCGACCGATCGCGATAGGGCTGTGTGCGACTGTCGTAGAGTCGAGCCATGAGCGACTCCTGGGATAGCACGTACCTACAGAAGACCGCGTCGGAACGGTCATGGACCGAGGGCATCCCTCAGGAGTCGCTGCGATTCGTGGAAGCCTCGGGGGTCGGTCCCGATGATGCGGTCATCGACATCGGTGGGGGTTCGTCGCGTCTCGTCGATGAGTTGCTGCGACGGCACTTCCGTGACGTCTCGGTGCTCGACGTCTCCAAGGTCGCCCTCGACGAAGCTCGCACTCGCCTGCCCCAAGCGCCCGTCAAATGGATCAACGCCGACGTGACGGCGTGGCGACCCGATCGCACGTATCGACTGTGGCACGATCGCGCGGTGTTCCACTTCCTCATCGAAGCGGGACAACAGTCGAACTACGTCTCTACAGCGACGGCCCACGTGGAACCGGGCGGGTCGCTCATCATGGGCACGTTTTCGCCAGACGGGCCCGAGACGTGCTCGGGACTGGCGGTGCGTCGCTGGTCGATCGAGGAATTGAGCGATCTCTTCGCCGGTGGCTTCGAACTGGTCAAGGGTGAGTACAGGGACCACCTGACCCCATGGGCATCGGTGCAACCGTTCACCTGGGTGCTGCTCCAACGCCGGTGAAGTCAGGCGTGCAGTAGTCGCGACATCGTCTCGAGTCGCTCGGGTACGGCGCGCCACCACGTCCAACGTCCGCGCTTCTCGCCCACGATGAGCCCGGCCTCGGCGAGCACCCGGGTGTGATGGGAGATGGTGGGTTGAGACTTGGCCAACGGTCCTTCGAGATTGCAGCTGCAGACTTCGTTCGAAGCCGCGATCAAGGAGAGCATCCGCAGCCGGACTGGATCGCTCAGAGCCGCGAAGACACCCGCCATCTCCAGGGCGTCCTGCTCGGACATGACCGCGCCGGTCAGTGGAGCGCAGCAATCGGACGCGCTCGTATCGTTCAGTTCGATGAGGCGCTTCGACATGAGAGCTCCTTTCATTGACAGTCATCAATCTATCTGACATACTTATCGACGTCCATCAATCTAAGGATTGCCATGTCCCGCGTGCAACTCGCCCTCAACGTCTCCGACCTCGACCAAGCCATCGCCTTCTACTCGAAGTTCTTCGACACCTCGCCCGCGAAAGTGCGGCCCGGTTACGCCAACTTCGCCGTCGAACAGCCACCCCTCAAGCTCGTCCTTATCGAAGGGGCCGGCGTGCCCGGATCGATCAACCACTTGGGAGTCGAAGTGTCCTCGACCGGGGAGGTCGCCGCCGCCGCCCAGCGTCTCGCCGGCGAAGGATTCGAGACCGACGTCGAGGAGAAGACGACCTGTTGTTACGCGGTCCAGGACAAGGTGTGGGTCGACGGACCCGACGCCTCGCGCTGGGAGGTCTACACCGTCCTCGCTGACGCCCCGCGGTCCGACTCTGTTGGTGGCGACGCCAACTGCTGCACGACCGAAGCGGTCACCGATCTGCCAGTTTCAACGAGCGTCTGCTGCTAGGGGTCGTTACCTTGACGCCACCCCAACACCCCGTTCTCTGGCGTCGCCTCTTCGGCGAGTATCTGGGCAGCCTGCTGCTGGCGGCGATCGTCATCGGGTCGGGCATAGCGGCCCAGAACCTCTCGCCACACGCCATCGGTCTCGAGCTCCTCGAGAACGCCGCCGTGACGGCCGTCGGACTCTACGCCTTGATCCTGATGATCGGCCCGGTGTCCGGGGCGCACTTCAACCCCGTCGTATCGCTGGTCGACGCGGCCACGGGCGGACTGCGTTGGCCCGACGTACCTTGGTATATGGGCGCCCAGATCCTGGGCTGTTCGAGCGGCGCGGTTGTCGCCAACCTCATGTTCTCGCGCAGCGCGATCAGTATCTCGACACACCACCGCGTGACCGCGGCGCATCTCTTCGCGGAGGTCGTGGCGACGGCGGGGCTGGTTCTCATCATCTTCTCGCTGACCCGTTCCGGCCGAGGTCACCTCTGCGCCGCAGCCGTCGGCGCCTACATCGGCGCGGCCTACTTCTTCACCAGTTCTACGAGCTTCGCCAACCCCGCGATCACGGTTGGAAGAATGTTCTCCAATAGCTTCGCCGGCATCGCCCCGGTGTCAGCGCCCGGCTTCGTCATCGCCCAGCTCATTGGTGGAGGCGTCGGCTTCGTCGCGGTACTGGCGCTCTATCCGAACGCGCCTCGTGAACTCCACGAACTCGAATCGTAAGCAAGAAGGAGACCACCACACCATGGACGAGAAGAAGCCCGAGATCCTGTTTCTGTGCGTGCACAACGCCGGCCGCTCACAGATGGCGGCCGGCTTCGCCCGACGACTTGGCGGCGACCGCGTCGTCATCCACTCAGCCGGTACGGCACCCGGCGAACATCTCAACCCCGCCGTAATCGAAGTCATGCGAGAGAAGGGTATCGACATCACTGATCAGAAGCCCCAGGTCTTGACCGAGGCGATGGGCCTCGAGTCCGACGTCATCGTCACGATGGGATGCGGGGACGCGTGTCCCGTCTATCCGGGCAAGCGCTACCTCGACTGGGAGCTCACCGACCCCGCCGGAAGGCCCCTGGACGAGGTGCGCCCGATTCGCGACGACATCGAGCGACGTGTTTCGGCGCTGCTCGATGAACTGCTGCCCACCCAGAGTTGAAAGGACCACCGACGTGCCCGATAACCGATTGATTGAGGAACTTCCTGCGCAGGACCAGCGACCCCTTCGACCGGCTCTCGCGAGTCTGGTGGCGCAGTTCCACGACGACTTCGACGACGAGACGATCGAGCACTTCTTGGTCGACTCCTACGTTCGACTCGCCGCCAATTCGAGGTCGAAGAACCTCTTGAGCGTCTTCTCCGAGCGTTTCGCCCGCGAGCGACTGCTCGCCATGACTCGCACGGGATCCGCGTCGCCCGGCAGGCCGGCGGTGCTCTTCCTTTGCGTCCACAACGCCGGCCGTTCCCAGATCGCCGCGGGATGGCTGCGCAGCCTCGCCGGGGATCGCGTCGACGTGTTCACCGGAGGATCGGAGCCGGGCGAAGAACTCAACCCGGTGGTCGTCCAGGCCATGGACGAAGTCGATGTCGACATCCGCGAGGAGTTCCCCAAGCCCTGGACCGACGAAGTCGTTCGAGCCGTGGACGCCGTGATCGCCATGGGCTGTGGCGACGTGTGTCCGGTATATCCCGGCAAGAGCTACGTCGAATGGGACCTCGTCGACCCCGAGGGCATGACCATCGACGGGGTGAGGCTCGTTCGCGACGAGATCAAGTCACGCGTCGAGCAACTCATCACGGAACTGACCCGCCACTGAAGCCCATCGGTCAACCGAGGCCAACCTGATGAGGATCAACCGGCGCTACCCAGGACTACGGCGCGCTGCGGTCCTCGATCTCCCACGCGTGGTCGGCGACGTGCCACGCAATACGGCGGATCGCGTAGCTGGCGGGCCATGCGTTGGTCTCGGACTGTGCGGCGAGGGCGGCCCGCAGCAGCGAACGCTGATCGGGCCATGGGGTGCGGGGAGGCACGCGCGCGCCGACTTTGCCACCGTAGGCGCGCTCGGCCTCTCGCACGTGATCTCCCACGGCGTCACGGTCCCGTCCGCCGCCGCGCGGACCCTTGCGCAGTGACTCCGGCGCGCCCCTCACCACCGCGTCGAAGTACTCCCAGTTGAGGCCGAGAATCCTTAGATGACGGTCGAGCCTGGACCGGGTCATGGGTTCGGCGTCCCACGGACCCATCGCCGTAGGCGCGCCGAAGTCCGTCGTGGCGTTGCCCTGGAGAGTGGCGACGACCACGAAACCACCCCGACCAGGGCCCTTCCCCACGATCCGTGCGTAGCGGTCGCGGTAGGAGTCGAGAGTCTCGACCGCCTGACTCGCGTCCGGGGCTCGACGACACCATCCGGGCCACTCGAGGGCGACCGCGAAGACGCACTTCGCGCCTTCTTCAAGGTAAACCGGGATTTCGGGCATTTCACTCCTTCGCCTGGGAGCAGTCTTCCGCCGTGCCCCCGTCGCGTCAAGGTGTTTCCGGTCGGCCGTCGCGGCCCGGACGGACGTTCGAATCGGCAACCCGGTCGCTAGGGTGGCGAGACCGTCAACGGAGCTCCGTTGGGTCGACACACGAGGGGACGAAATGGCCACCACACGAAACGCGAACGCCCACTGGGAGGGCACCCTCCTGGAGGGTCAAGGAACCGTCGAGATGTCCTCCAGTGGCGTCGGCACCTTCCCCATCACCTGGGCGTCCAGGGCCGAGACCGCGGACGGTCGCACGAGTCCCGAGGAGCTGATCGCCGCGGCGCACGCGTCGTGCTTCTCGATGGCCTTGTCGAACGGACTCGCGAAGGCCGGGACGCCGGCGACGACGCTCGACACCTCGGTCGAGGTCGATTTCCAGCCCGGCGTGGGTATCACCGAGATCCGCATCACGCTCTCGGGTGTGGTCGACGGGCTCGACGACGCCGGACTGGCCGGCGCCGCGGAGGTCGCGAAGTCGAACTGCCCGGTCTCCAAGGCGCTGGCTGCGGTGCCGATCCTGCTCAACGTGGTGTAACCAAGCGCCACGCACGTCGTCGGTGGTTACTTCAGATTCGGAGTGACCACGGCACGTCCAGATAGCTCCCCCGCCTCCAGGCGGCGGTACGCCTCGAGGGCGTTGTCCATCGTGAAGCGCTCGACCTCGGGTCGGATCTGACCGGCCCGGTACATGTCGACCACGTCGTGAAGGTCGCCGAGCGTTCCCCAGTACGTATTGGCCAACGTCGCCTCGTAGGGCGTCGTGAAGAACGACCACTGGGCGGCCCCGTTGGCGATGCCCACCACGGTCAGACGGCCCTGGGGGGCGATCGAGGCCTGCGCGACTGCGATGGTGGGAGAACTGCCGACGAAGTCGAAGGCCGCATCCACCCCGTGTCCACCGGTCAACGAACGGATCTCGGCCACCGGGTCGTCGGCACCGACGCAGGTCGCTCCGTCCGCCTCGGCCCGTTTCATCGCCTCGGGCTTGATGTCCATGGCGATGACGGTGGCGCCGGTGAGGGCCTTGAGTATCTGGACCCCCATCTGTCCGAGCCCGCCGAGGCCGATGACCAGCGCGAACTTGCCGCCTCCGCCGAGTTGGGGCAGGGAATTCCTGATCGCGTGGTAGGGCGTGAGGGCGGCGTCACTGAGCGGTGCGGCGTCGACCGGGTCGGCGTCGCCGAGGGGAACCAGGTTGCGGGCGGGGACCGTCATGAACTCGGCCATCCCTCCGTCTCGCCCGAGACCCATCGCCATGTAGGGATTCGTCGCCGCGTTCTCGCACAGGATGTCCGCTCCGATGGCACAGGACTTGCAACGGCCGCAGCCGACCGGTCCGTAGACGAGATAGGCGTCGCCGACTTCGTAGCCCTGGACCCCGGGGCCGACCTCTTCGATCCAGCCGGAGCTCTCGTGCCCCAGGACGAACCCCGGCTTGAGGCCGCCGGGCGAGGAGGCGGAGAAGTCCCGGTAGACCGCGACGTCCGAATGGCAGGCCCCGGCCCCGGCGACCTTCAACAACACCTCGCCGTAGCCGGGTCGTGGACGGGGCACGTCCACGAGAGCGGGGAATGTTTGATAGTCCTTGAAGACGACTGCGCGCATCTCGTTGCCTCCAGTCCCCAACTCTCCAGGTGCGTCTCACCGAGCCGTTGGGAGATCAAGCCACAGACCCACCGTAGATATCCACGAGCGGCACCGGTCAGGGACTTACGTCACCTTCCCCGGGCGGCACCTGCCTAGGGTTGGACGTCGATCAGCTCCGTGCGGCCGGTGCCGCCCGTCGAGAAGGCGACCACCGCGGAAGCGAGGAGCAGCACCGAGGAGATCCCGAGGGCGAGGTCGAGTCCGTGGGCGAAGGCCGACAGTGCCGCCGCCACGACCTTGTCGATGATGACCTGCACGGCGGCGCTGCTCTGACCGCGGATTCCCTGGACCTGGGCGTTCATGGTCCCGTTCGTCACCGCCGTGATGATCTCGGCCCGGTAGGCCGAGGGGATGCCGAGCTCGACCAGACGGTGGGTGAGGTTGACGGT
>Ga0209698_10008113_pt1 | contig 10885 bp, 2 predicted proteins | sample LitLauG_LLR_2012_FD_187203 | JGI IMG/M metagenome (GOLD analysis project Ga0209698, IMG submission 187203) | Freshwater sediment microbial communities from Pennsylvania, USA - Little Laurel Run_MetaG_LLR_2012 (SPAdes) (version 2) | ecosystem: Environmental > Aquatic > Freshwater > Creek >... | reverse complement strand
CACGAGTCCCTGATCATGCGCTGCAAAATCGAGTGCGATCGCACCGACGAGATCGATCGCGCCCTATTGTCGATCAGTATGGGGGCCGGCGAGGAGCTCCCCGAGTGGCAGCGTCGGAGCCTTCCGCAGCTTCGCGAATTCTTCCGATCCGAACTGCAGGCACGTTTGACAGCGAGCGGGGCTAAGACACCGGAGGAATCGCTTAAAGAGGCGCTTGCAGTGTCCAAGACTCTCGAAGAGGAGCTGCGGACTTTGGCCTGCTGGGCTTGCGCGGAACAGGCGGCACGCACGGGAATGCGGTATCTCGGCTGGGACGGGTTGGGTGGCGCGACTCTGGAGCAGGCCGCATCTGAAGTTGGCCTCAGTCGCGAGCGCGTCCGGCAGATCCAGAGCCGTATGGTGAACAGGATCGAGACGTTGGCCCTTAAGCCTCGGTTGTTGACCGAAACAATTAAGGTGCTCTGCGAGAGCCTGCCCTGCCTTGCCGATACGGCGGAACGGGAGCTTCGAGAGCGGCGGATATCAGAGAATCCCTTTCGCGCCGAGGGCGTTTTGAGCGCAGCTTCCGTCCTTGGAATGGATGCGGGATTCACCGTCCGCTCGTTTGGTGGCGCGCGCGTCCTTCTTCGTGAGAAACACGCGGACGTCCTGGACAGGTTTGTCCAGAGCGCAGCAGAACTGTGTCTCAGTCAGGGAGTTGGGCGACTATCTGATCTTGCGTTCGAGGGCGCCCCAGAACTGAAAGTGACCCTGCTGGAGCAGAGTGGCCATGTGGCTTGGCTCGATGGGACGCGGGAGTGGTTCTGGGCTCCGAAGGCGCGATCAAACCGGATTCTCAGCAGGGTGCGGCAAATCCTCTCGACGGTTCCGGATCTCCCGCTTGAAACGATTCGCGCCGCGCTGCTGTGGAAGGAGCGGATCGCGGATTCCGATCTGCCGCCATCGATTTTGCGAAGCCTGATGACGCAGCAGCCATGGTGCCGATGCGAGCAGGACAATGTCAGTCTACGGGACGAATCGGGCCAGACGGCGGCCCGGAATTCGGCTGAGAACGTCATGTTTCAGGTCCTGTCGGAGAATGGCGGGGTCCTGTACATTGAGGACTTTGTGCGTCGCTGCAGTGACCGGGGGATCACCCCTGGCGCAATCAGCGTCGTGCGGCCATCATCGGCGTTGATCAGGTTCGATGGGGATACTTGCCGGATTATCGGGATTGATGCCGGGCCGCGCACACCCGAACAGTGGAGTATTCCGAGCGAAGCCCCAAGGCCACATGTCGCAACCGGGGTACTCAGCAACCTCGACCATACATCGCCGGTTTTCGTGGTGAAAGCCGCCGAGGAGTTGCTTGCTCGCGCTGCCACCGTGGGCTTGGGCCAGGACCGCGTCTGGTCTCTGATAGAGTTGTCGCTAACCGAAGGCGATTTCGCCCGACTGAGAGATTGGGGGCGGACCGGCACTGCCGATTCTCGAAGTCTGGGTGGGGCGAGCCATAGCTCACTCGGCCTGGTGTTGACGGCCTACTGCATGGAAGTTGCGCGCCACGAGGCTACCGAAGGCGAGATGTGGCCTCAGGTGTATGATTCCATTGGCCCCCGCCTTCGGCAGACACTTTTCTCGGCGCCTGGACAGCCGAGGCAACGTGTCCGCGACGCTATGGAGTATGCTTGCCGGAGGCTGCGTCTGCGGCATGTTTTCGGCAGTGAGGGCGCACAGGCCTGGCTACGAACCGTGTACCTTCAGTTCGGAGTCAGTGACGCCGGCTGGAAGCGCCTGCCTTGGTGGCTGTCGGGCCAGAACTTTCCCATCACGGTGTATGATTTGCTGCGCGCGGACAGTCCAGTGCATTCCGAGAGTTTTGCGCAACTGTGGCACACTCTCCAGGAGTATCGCTGGCGAACGGTGACGCGAGGCGATGCGCGTTCCGTTATCGCCCCAAACCCTTGGGCCTCCGGCATAGGCGCGGATGTGGTTCTGGACTTGGCGGAGTCGCACCGGGAGGTCGAGCCCATAGAGAAAGCGCTGGCACCAGAAAACGAGGCCCTTCTCGCACCGCCGGAGTTAGGGCTACGTGGGGAAATTCCGTGCTTTGAAATCGAGCTGGCCCGCCCGGCACCGGAGTGGATGACGGAGCCGCGATACGTTCTGGTTCTTGGCGACTCAGCCCGAGTTCAGGTAACGAGAGACAGTCAAGGCGATTACCAGATTGACGGCGGTTCTGTTGCGCTGATGCCGGAACAAGCCGCTATGCCGGTGGATCTGTTGAAGGATGGTGTCTCCGTGTTGCCGGAGCCGTTTAGGCTGCAGTTCTACGCAGCAGACGAGGAGATAGTAGCTTTCGATTTCAAGACCGGCCGGAAACTTGATGTTTGGGAGCCCATCCAGCAGGGACGCCCATGTGCATTGCTGTCCGCGCCCGACATTTGTCTGGCCCCCGCCGCCGCCGAACAAAGGTTCATGTTCGCGGGCCAGAGGATGTTGTCGATATACCGCTCGGGAATCCCGCATGGGCTGACAGCGAGTCTGGACGGCGAACCCCTCTGGAGCCCGGTTGAACTCTTGGCGCAGAAGACATCTTCGAGCGTCGAACTTGTCGCGCGGAGTGGCAGCGGGGCTTGGGGTGAAAGTGTCCCCGTGGAGATCCGGATCGAGACGGGAATGCAGGTTCGCAAACTCCTCGTCGGAAGCCGGGCTTTGCGGGTTGTATCTACGGAATCGGATTCTGCGCGGTTCGAAAGCGTAATGCTCACTCCCGAACTGGAAGCCGAGAAACACGCCGTTCTGGAGATACTCACCAAGGGTCAGTTGCGCAGGTTTCCTGTGCGCTTCGAGGTCGCTCCTTGCTACGGAACAGCCTTGGAGTCAGCGGGGAAATGGCAAGTTCTGGATGCCACGGATTCATTGGACCGGGCAGATTTGGGCAGGAAACGCCTGTTCATAAGACCGCCGGAGTTCTTCGATGGCCAACAGACGGCGAGGGAAGACTGGGCGCTACTGGAGGGCACGAACTTTTGCGGCCGGCCGCGCCTGAACCGGGAGTTTCACAATTTTCTGCATGGGTTCGGCCAATCTCTGGAACTCGGGCTTGGACCGTACAACCGCGCCGGCGATCGCCGAATCACGGTTGCGCACGCAATTACTGATTTCGGGTGGATTAAGTCTGTCGGGCGATCTGACGATCATTGGGCAATACGTTTTCGTCACGGCGTAGTCCCAAGGAACATCCAGGTCGTGGCATGGACGGGGTCCGGGGTCCTCCTCGTTCCGACCACGGCTATCGAATGTGACGACAACACCAGTTCGGTGGCCTGTGCGTTCTTCGAGACTGCTCCTGCGGTGTTCGGCGCTTCCTTTGAAGGGATCTGCGTCGGGACCGGAATAGTTGAGGGTCCGCCCTACTCGCAACTCTGCTCGTTGATCGAGGGATCCGAGGATTGGGATTGCGCCGCGCGGTGCCTGCGATGGTTCCATCTACCGCTTATGGATTCGCATGTCCGCAATTCCGTAGCGAACCGCATAGCCGGGAACGAGTGCCGCACGCTCCGCGATTGGACGGAATCCGACGGCTCTCCGGTTCCCGGTCTGCGGCAGGAAGATGCAAACCGAGACCGTTGGCACTACGCATTGCGCCGGTTCTTTGAACGATGGAGGCCAGGCCCAACTGACGCCGGCGATCTGATTCAGCATTTTGGACTGCTCTCCGGAGACCCCGCCAGGGATCTGGACACCTGTTGGGAACGACATGACGAATTGCTCAGTATCCACCCGGTACTGCTCGCCGCGGTGGCCGATTGTGGGGTCGCCGAAGTGTATCCGGAGTACCCGGAAGCGCGACGGATCTTCCTGGAGATGCTGCAAAACATGTGTTTCGATTTGCCCCGGAACTCAGGTGGCACCGAGCGTCAGCGAGCGGATCAGGAGTACCTGGATGAAGCCGCACGGTCGATGGGCGTCGATCCCGCGTTCATCTTGCGCAGTCTTCTGGCCGATGCGCGTCGCCTTTGCTCCCGCGAGCAGGTCAAACCCCGCAACCTCAGAATCGCCCTCGCAGTAAGGCCCTTTCGGCAATGGCTTGCCGCGAAGCTGATCTCAGACTATGACACCCGGATCTAACCTCCAACTCGACGCTTTGGAAACGGAAGCCCGCCTGCGCCGCCGGCTGATTGAGTTCACCGAGTCGCAGGCCTATTTGCGCAATCCCGAACTGCGTAGCGCCTGCCGCAAACTGTGGCTCTCGGGTGAGAGCGAAGGCGGGTTGGTCAGCCGCATCTGGGTAGAGCCGGTTCTGCCATCGCGAGTTTCCGGACGCAGCCTCAACGACCTATCGACCGAGGGCGTGGTGGATCCATGGCTGATCGATCAGTTGCGGGGCTCAAACGCATTCCCGGTCGAGAGGCAGTTGTTCACACATCAGGAAAAGGCAATCAGGGCAGCCGCGAACGGCCAAGCTGAACGGCCCGGCATTGCCATCACCGCCGGTACTGGATCGGGCAAGACCGAAGCCTTTCTGCTGCCGCTGCTGAACGACCTGGTCCGATATCCCCGCCACGATGTGGAACGCGGCGTCCGGGCGATCATCATCTATCCACTAAACGCTCTCGTCAACGACCAGGTCGAGCGACTCTATCGCTGGGTACGAGGGCAGAAGCGTGTCACGCTGTTCCACTTCACGGGAGAGACGCCGGAGGACGACCAGGCCGCGAACAGGGCAGGATATCCGAAATTCGATGCGTGCCGGCGCAGAACCAGGGCCGAAGCGCGGGCCAATCCGCCGGACATACTGATCACCAACTACTCCATGCTGGAGTACATGTTGTGCCGGCCCCAGGATGCCGTGTTTTTCGGCCCAGCGCTTCGAACTTTTGTACTGGACGAATCGCATCTGTATGCGGGTACACTCGCGGCGGAATTGACGCTGCTGATGCGCCGCATCCTGATCCGTTGCAGCCGTAAACCGGAGGAGACACTGCACATCACTACGTCCGCAACCCTGGGAGGCGATGTGCGGAGTTTCTGCTCCACTCTGTTCAGCAAGCCGCCGGAGCTCGTGCAGCTGATCGAAGGTGAAGTCGAGCGCTCCAAGCTTCCCGAGCCCGTTCCCCCGGATCGCGAGTGCCGACCCGAAGATCTCAGCATCCGCGAATTAGACGAACATGTTCTATTCTCCGGTGGGGAGTTCGTCGAGGACGAAGCGAACTGCAGACGTGTGGTCCAAGTCACTGCGGCGATGGTGGGCCCGAACGCCGTGCCTCCGAGAGAGAGCGTATCCATACCCGCGAGGGTGCTGGCCGGGATTCTGGAACGCGCTCCTGTCGTGCATCGCCTGGAGGACGCACTCTGGGCCGCGAGAAAGAACGGCGTCGTAGCCCTGGAGGACCTTTCGAAAAGCGTTTGGGCCCGCAGGGATGAAGTCGCGATTGCGGCGACTACCGCCCTTCTGAGACTTGGGTCGCGCGGCCGGAAGAACCAGGATGAGTTGCCGGTCATCCCGCATAAGCTGCACCTCATGGCCCGGGCGCCATCGACTGTGAGTGCATGCGTGAACAGCGCCTGCACAGCGCCGGCCGACGTCCGATTACCTGGTGCGGGCCGTCTGATCGCCGACATTCGCGAGTCTTGTCCCGATTGTGGCGGCGCCATGCTGTCGCTTTGCCGATGCAGGGTATGCGGCGACGCCGTCCTTGCGGGAGTGCTGCGACCGTCGACCAACACGTTACACCTACGGAATCGCTGGTCCGTCGGAGGGACGGAGGCGATATACAAATTTGCCCGCATCTCGGCCGAAGGCGTCCCGTTCGACATTTCGACGCGGCGGTGCGAAAGCGGGCAGGGGGCACAGACGGTGGGCTTGCAGTTCATTGAGTCCTGTCCCAACTGCGGGGCCGATCAGGATGAGTTCCGGCCTGTCGGCCTTCTGGACACGTTGCTGCTTCCGGTTGTGGCCGAGACGCTCACCGCGTCGATGCCCAGCACCTCGGGGCCAGCGCGGGCGTGGCTTCCGGCCAACGGTCGCCGTTTGCTGGTGTTCAGTGATAGCCGGAGGGAGGCGGCTCGGCTCGGTCCTGCACTGACCAACCAGCATGAGATCCAGATGGCGAGGGCTCTGATCGCCGGAGTCCTGAAGCAGGGCGCTTCGGACCCCCAGTCGAGGGCGCGACTGGAGCGGCAGATCCAGGGACTGGAAAACGAACTGAAGGACACATCCTTGTCCGAGTACGTCCGGAGGGATATCGAGAGAGACATAGAGCAGAAGCGCAGGCGACTTGAAGCATTGCGCGCCGGCGCAAGCATGTGTGACTGGCTGGAACACTTAATCCGGCATCCACTGATACCGCAGTTCTTCGCGCGCGAGCACGCCACCGCTCAAGCTGCGCAGGATTGGGGCCAAGCGGCTTGGGAAAGGAACGAGCGGGCGGTTCGTGGAGGCGCGAAGACTTTCCTCGTGCGCGAATTCGCTACACCAGGGTGGGACAGTTTGACCCTGGAGACTTTGGGCCTGGCCGAAGTAACTTATCCAGGAATCGAAGCCGCGCAGCCTCGCCCGCGGTTTCTGGCGGGATTTTCGTCCGGGATTGCCGACTGTATTCAGAGCGATTGGGCGACGTTTCTGGCCTCCGTTTGCGATACGATCCGGAACGATGCAGCAGTCACTCTGGGGTCGGACGAACAAGATTTCGAGGCCTTTCATTATCCTCTAGGTAAGTGGGTGAGCCTGTCCGACCGCGCCGGCGCCAATCTTGTGCCCTTCATCGGATCGCGCGAAGGCATCTCCGCGGCGCGCAGGAACGGGTTCGCAATGGGCGTGCTTGAAGGTTGGGGATGCTCAAAAGAAGTCGTTGAATCTTTATATCGTGAACTGCTCTGCGAGGCCTACGATAGCCTTCTGTGTTTGGCCCGCGACAGCACGGTGGCATGGATCCAAACAGCCGCGCGGCAAAACCGGGACGGCGTGCCGGTGGACAGCATCCGCCTAATCTTCGACCAACTCGGTTTGCGAAGGACCGTCTCGCCGTTCCGGTGCAAAGTAACGGATCGGATTTGGCCCCGCTCCGTCGCTGGGTGCGCCCCGTCGGCCCAGAGCTTCGGAACACTGACGCCGATCGCTGACGAAGAACTTGATGCACACACGCGCCTAGCTGGACCACGACGCTCGATAGACGAGGACGGCGTGTTCCGGCAGGGACTCTGGGCTGAGGAACATTCCGCCCAACTCGAATCGGATGAGAATCGGCGATTGCAGGACCTTTTTGCGCTTGGCGCGCGCAATGTGCTCAGCGCTACGACAACGCTTGAGGTCGGTATCGATATAGGAGGACTTTCTGGAGTACTACTGGCGAACGTACCGCCAGGCAAAGCCAATTATCAGCAAAGAGGCGGCCGTGCCGGACGGCGAGCGGACGGGTCGTCTATCGTTCTCACCTACGCCCGGCAGACCGCGTATGAACAGGCGGTCTATCGTGACTTTTCGGCCTTTTTCGGACAGCCATTGAGAAAGCCTTTCGTCCTGCTCGATCGAGAGCGATTCGGTCGCAGGCACTTGCATGCGTTCCTTCTAGGCGAATTCTTCCGGCAGATCTACCCCGAGGGAACCCGTGTAGGTGCGATGAAGGCGTTCCAGCAAATAGGGTGGCTTTGCGGGCGGCCCGTGCTACATGTCGTCCGGCAAGGGGAGGCGCTGCCGCGGGGAGTCGTCGAATTCGCCTACAGGGAAGAAATACTGAAGCCCAATTGGTGGCGGACGGGCACCGACCTGACAATTGCCCAACAGTTCCAGGCCTATCTGGCATTCTTGGCGGAGCGGCCTGCGTCGGTTCAGGCCGATCTGCGAATGCTGCTTGCTGGGACGCCGATTGAACCTCAGGCTTCAGCCTGGCGCGACCTTATGCTTGAAGCTTCGGGCGAGTTCAGCCGTGCCTGCAATGACTGGTGCGAGGACTATGACGGCTTGGTGCGCGAATGGTCGGAGTTGCTGGAGTCGGGGAACCCGCCTTTGCAGAGACTGAACGCGATCGCCTACCAGGCCACCAGCTTATGGCGATCCACGGTGATTGAGGAACTCGGGACGCGCCGTTTCTTGCCGCGATACGGCTTCCCGATCGGTCTTCAGGGATTGACTTCTCCGTTCCAGTTCAAACCTGACAAGCAGCCGATCAGGCTGGAGCGTGAGGGCATACTGGCGGTAAATGAGTACGTGCCTGGTTCATCATTGCTTGTCGGGGGAAGGCTCTACCGTTCGCATGGCGTTCTCAGATCCTGGTCCCGGGGCGAGTCGGATACCGGCTTCGGAAAACGCGCATGGCTGCACACATGCAGTGCCGGCCACATCACGTATTCGTGGTCGGCCGCCCAGCTGCCTAGTTGCCCAGTTGACTGCTGTACAGGTGGTATCGGGAGCGCAGAGAATCTACTCATTCCCCGGTACGGCTATTCGACCGCGAGATGGGATCCACCATCCTGGTCGGGTTCTGTCGAACGGGTTGGCAATACGACACTGGCTTCGATGGCCTTTATCACGACGAAAGCGCCCACTAAGACTACGGATTTCGGGGGGATTCAGGGATGTGTTGCCACGCTCTCAGAAGGGGGCGAACTCCTAGCCTTCAACCGAGGGGAGCACCAACGCGGTTTTGCGCTTTGTACCCGGTGCGGCTATGCGGACAGTGAGAAGAAATCCGGAGATGGACGGATCGATCTTCCGAAAGGCTTCGAAACTCATGCTCCGCTCTGGCTCGACCGTCCAAGAGCCTGCTGGCAGTCTGGCGAAGCGCCGGTCATGCGCAATCTGCGGATGGCGGCCATTCACGTGACGGATCTCGTCCAACTTGATTTCTCCAATGTGGGGCACCCAGACCTGGAGAATGTCGTGTTTGCGTGGGGCCATGCCCTGAAACTTGCTGGAGCAGAATTGCTGGAAATAGACCACCGGGAAATTGGAGTCGTTTTCGGTCTAATTGGCGCCAACGCCGAGATTGGCATCCAGTTGTTTGATAACACCGCTGGGGGGGCCGGCCACGTTTTGGAACTCGCCGCGTCCGGCAAGCCATGGCTGGCCCGGGCGCAGGCTGTTATGTACCGCGATGCAGAGCACCACGCTCGATGCGAGAGTGCCTGCCTTCAGTGTCTGTTGACTGCTGCGAGCCAAGGCGATTTCGAGGCGGGCCGTCTCCATCGAAGGTTGGCGCACAAGACAATGGAGGAGTTGCGTGAGGGCCAGTTTTCTGGTGACCCCATGGCCAAACCCGCCACACCGCGGACTCCGAATCGGCTTGGCGCAGTGGACAGAGCGGCAGCCTTCCGGATGCGTCGGTCCGGCACCACTGCGATCGCGAGGCTGATCGAAGAAGCTGATGCTCTTGCTCATGGCGCAATATCAGCCTGTGCAAAAAATGGCTGGGATCTTCCTGAGGTGGGATTCGAACCAGCCGCACCGGACGGCTCGATTATCGGGATGGTAGAACTTGCTTGGCCTCAGAAGATGATCGCCGCAGTTATGCCGGAACAGAAGATATTCATTGGGGGGCTTGCGAAAATCGGCTGGACTATTGTCGAGTTGCCCTTAGAGGAGGCTGCTCTCCGACGGCTGTTCGAATGAGTGTTGATCCGATAGCGAATGGTGGTCAAGAGTCTCCCCCGTTACGCCAGTTAGTTAGTGCGGTTAGTGGCACCTCGGTCATACCCTCTCGCATCTCCACTTTGCGGTCTCTCTAATCGTAGATGTACCGCGTTGGTCCAATTGGAATTACAATCGAGATGCAGGAAGCCCAAAGGGGAATCCTGCCTGAGGTCGGAATATGATTCTCAGGAACTGGTTGACCGGAGGGACGATTCTGGGCGTGCCCGGCGATTCCCTGGAAGGCGCCAACCTTTCCGGGCGGGATCTCCGTTTTGCTTTCTTCGAGAGCGTGAGCCTGCGCGGTGCAAATCTCAGCGCCTCCGATCTGCGCTGCGCCTGCCCTGCTTCAACCAGACCGACATGTGCCAGGCCAACGTCTGCGGCGCCGACTTGCGCATGCAGCGGGAACTCATGCGGGAGCAGTGGGACCTGCGTGGCAGAGCCGTCTACGACGCCTTGTTTTGCCTCAAACCGGAAGATCTCCCAAGCGGCACTCCAGCCGCCGGGGAAACGTGGGTCGACCGTACTTTAGTCGGTCTCCCGGCGTGCATCTGGATGTCGATTAAAGGTGTCCTTTACGACGATGTGACCCAGTGGCCCGCTATCGACCCAGCACCCTTTTATCCAAGGCAGCACGGCGCCAGACACATCGACTGGCGCTGGTGGAAACCCTGGATATAGTGCCGGATGGGGCTCGCCTGCTGTCTAGGTCATGAGCCTCGGCACGCGGGCAGAGCCCGTGGCTGTGATGCGCGCCTGAAGGGCGGCATTGTAACTGGCGGAAAGATCCAAAGATCCCCCGAGCCTCCAAGCCGCTACCTCAGGATATTCTTGCGTTGAAAACTAGAGTCGCTTTTGGGAATCAGTCTTCGATCAAAAGAAAGTGATTCTTCCATCGCAAATAGGAATCTCGCCAACGCCCGTTCCCAAAAATCTTCTCACCAGCTAGAAGAGCCCGCTTTTCGCTTTCGATGAAGGCATCGTAACCTTCAGTGCCCGGCACTGTATCCCTATGCGTCGGAGCAGGGGACGAGAGCATCTCGCGCCAGACTAGCAATTCGTGGCACCCCTGAATCACCGGATGGTCCAGGTCTACGTTGAGGTCCGGGTCAGGGATACCGACGTAAATCCAGGGCGCGCCATCACGGCAGCCGATCGATCGTCCATGCCGGCAGAGCGGCAGCGAGATCGTCCAGGTGGCGTCACTAAGCCCCGGTATGTTACCGGAAAGCGCTTCGATAGCCGATCTCAGAAGTGGTGCAAAGAATAGTT
>Ga0209698_10008112_pt1 | contig 10886 bp, 5 predicted proteins | sample LitLauG_LLR_2012_FD_187203 | JGI IMG/M metagenome (GOLD analysis project Ga0209698, IMG submission 187203) | Freshwater sediment microbial communities from Pennsylvania, USA - Little Laurel Run_MetaG_LLR_2012 (SPAdes) (version 2) | ecosystem: Environmental > Aquatic > Freshwater > Creek >... | reverse complement strand
GATCGGGAGCATAGAAGTAACCGTAAGGAGCAACCCGCTGGGTGACGTCCGCGTTAATCACGCCCGGTTCGACCACTACGCGCGCATTCGGAAGATCAACTTCCAGGATGCGGTTCATGCGAGTCAGGCTGATGACAATACCACTTTCGACAGGCAGCGCGCCGCCGCTCAATCCAGTGCCCGAACCCCGGGCCACAAAAGGGATCCTTTCGCGACTGCAGATACGGAGGACCGCCTGCACTTCCGTCGCGGACTTGGGCAACAGAACCGCCAGAGGCATGACTCGAAGATTGGTCAGCCCGTCGCATTCATAGGTGAGCAGTTGGCTGGGTTCGGTAATGAGACCCCGGCCAACGACCGCGCGGAACTGATCGAGGATACGCGCTTCCATCGGGGCGTCACCCAAATGCAGTCAGCTTGGTTCGCGTCCAAGCGACAGCGATCCGCTGGGAATGTTACACCAAGCGGCGGTCGGCGCGAAGGGGATCGATCAGGCAGGGATTGAAGGTTCGCGTTGCGCGAGTGTTGACATATCATCTACTCGGTGTATAACTGGCACCTGTCACGAGTAGTCGACAAGCCCCTGTCCGCTATGCGTCAGGGAAGAGAGGTGCTCAATGTCGGTTGCAGCTAAACCTTCTCCTGCATCAAGCTCAGGTCCCGCCATCCTGATGGCCTTGGTCACGGTCGCAATTGTCGTCCTTGCCTGGACCGGCGCCACGCCCACCACGCCCTGGGCGCAAGGCTACGATCCCTTGGGGCACTGGTGGCTCTCCACGATGTTCGCGGCCTTCCCCGTCGTTGTGCTCCTCGGAACTCTCGCGGTCTTCCGCATGAAGGCGCACTACTCAGCCCTGCTGAGCCTGGTCACTGCCTTGCTGATCGCCGCCGGCGTTTTCCATATGCCCGTCAAAATGGCCAGCATCACCGCTATCTATGGCGCTTGCTACGGCTTGTTTCCCATCGGCTGGATCATCCTGAACGTTATCTTCCTGTACCGGATGACGCTGGAGACGGGCCGCTTCAAGGTCTTGCAAGAAAGCATGACGGGCATCACCCAGGACACGCGGCTGCAACTGCTGCTGATCGCCTTTTCCTTCGGCGCGTTCTTTGAAGGCGCATCCGGGTTCGGAACGCCGGTGGCGGTGACCGCAGCGCTTCTGATCGGCCTGGGGTTCAAGCCATTGCAGGCCTCCGGCTTGTCGCTGATCGCCAACACGGCGCCGGTCGCCTATGGCGCGCTCGGCACACCGATCATTGCCCTCGCCGCGGTGACTGGTTATAGCGAGACTGTTTTGGGCGCGCAGGTCGGCCGTATCCTGCCATTTTTCTCCGTGCTGGTGCCCTTCTGGCTGGTGTGGGCGTACGCGGGGTACAAAGGGATGAAGGAAATCTGGCCGGCGGTTGCGGTGGCCGGCGTTACCTTCGCCATCCCGCAATACCTGGTTTCGAACCTCCACGGGCCGTGGCTGACCGACATCATTGCGGCCATGGTTTCGATGTTGTGCCTTATCCTGTTTCTCAAGATATGGCATCCGAAAACCATTTGGGGACTCGAGGGACACCAGGCAAGTGAGCAGCGCGCCGCTCGCGGTCAGCACGGGTACAGTCGCGCTGAGGTCGCTCGCGCGTGGTTGCCCTGGTTGGTGCTCAGCGTATTCGTCTTCTGCTGGGGCACGTTTACCGGCAAAAAGATCATGAATACTCCGGAAAAGGTATTCACATCCATGAGCACTTGGGCGACGCCGCCGAGCAAGATCACCAACCCGCAAATTCCCGTGGCCGGTCTCAACAAGCTGTCCCAACGCATGCCCCCGGTCGTGGCGAAACCTACGCCCGAGGCTGCGGTGTTCGGCCTCAACTGGCTTTCGGCTACGGGGTCGGGGATCCTGTTCGCGGCGACCATCTCGGGCTTCATCATGGGCCTGTCTTTTACGAGAATTGTGGCCATGTGGTGGCAAACCCTGTGGCACATCCGGTTCTCGCTCATGACGATCGCCGCCATGCTTTCGCTGGGAATCCTCACTCGCTATTCGGGTGTAGATGCCACCATGGGTCTGGCGTTCGCGCGAACGGGAGTGTTGTATCCGTTCTTTGGAACCCTGCTCGGGTGGCTGGGCGTGGCCCTGACCGGTTCGGATACCTCGTCCAACGTACTATTCGGCAGCCTGCAGAAAATCTCCGCGCAGCAGATCGGGCTCTCTCCCATCCTGATGGGCGCCGCCAACAGTGCGGGCGGGGTCATGGGCAAGATGATCGATGCGCAGAGCATCGTCGTCGCCAGTACGGCGACCGAATGGTACGGACACGAGGGCGACATCTTGCGCTACGTGTTCTTCCACAGTATCGCGCTCGCGGCTTTGGTGGGAATTCTGGTGACTCTCGAGGCCTACGTATTTCCGTTCACCAAGCTGGTTGCGCATTAGGGCGGAAGGTAACTGGCGCCATTGCATGGCGGCTGTTTGGCTTAAGCAACCTCGGCAATCTGGGCGCGCGGTGATTCGCGTGTGAACACCATTCGTCGTATCGAGGACTGGATGCCCAAAGTAGCTCTCTTTATACCGTGCTACGTCGATCAGTTCTACCCGCAGGTCGGCCTTGCGACTTTGCGGGTGCTGCGACGTCTCGGCATCGATCTCGACTTTCCCGAGGAGCAGACATGCTGCGGCCAGCCCATGGCGAACTCGGGTTGTGCCCAAGATGCGCGGCCCCTTGCTGAGAGGTTTCTCAAGATCTTCGGCAAATATGAATCCGTAGTCGCGCCCTCTGGAAGCTGCGTATCCATGGTGCGCAATCACTACGCCCAGTGGCTGGGGGAGAAGCCAGACTTCGATCACCTCCGAATGAATACCTTCGAGCTCTGCGAATACCTGGTGGACATTGCCCGCGTAGTCAAGGTTGACGGTGACTTCCCCTGTAAGGTGGGACTGCACATGAGCTGTCACGGTCTGAGAGAGTTGCGGCTCGGACGCCCCTCGGAAGTGATGGTGAAGTCCTTTAACAAGGTGCGATTCTTACTCAGTCAATTGCGCGGCATAGAGCTGGTCGATCTTACTCGGCCCGACGAATGTTGCGGTTTTGGTGGCACCTTTGCGGTAAACGAGGAAGCCGTTTCTTGCCTAATGGGCCGGGACCGAATCGCCGACCATGAGAAAGCGGGGGCGGGGGTGATCGCCGGCTTTGACACGTCGTGCCTTATGCATCTTGGCGGCCTAATCCGCCGCCAGAACAAGCCTCTGAGGGTCATGCACGTCGCAGAAATTCTGGAAGGCGCGAAACTTTCATGATCGGACATGCGGAGAAGGCCGCGACCTTTGTCGCCAATGATGAGCGAGTCCACTGGCACGACCGGGCGCTGTGGTTTGTACGACTGAAGCGCGATCGCCAGGCAGAGAGCATTCCGGAATGGGAGGCTCTGCGTGAAGCCGCCGCAGCCATCAAGGCACACACGTTGTCACGGATCGCCGACTATCTGGAGGAGTTCGAGCGCAACGCCAAAGCCAACGGCATCCACGTTCACTGGGCGCGCGATGGAGCGGAGCACAACGCGATCGTGCACCGTATTCTCGCGGAGCGGGGCGTCACCCGGCTGGTGAAATCGAAGTCGATGCTTACCGAGGAGTGCCACCTGAACCCCTACCTCGAAGCACACGGCATCGAGGTGACGGACACGGACCTCGGTGAACGCATCGTGCAGCTTCGCCACGAGCCGCCGAGCCACATCGTGCTTCCGGCGATTCACCTGAAGAAGGAGGATATTGGTGAGCTGTTCCACAGAGAACTAGGGAGCGCCGAGGGTGCTTCCGACCCGCAGTACCTGACCGAGGCGGCGCGCGGCCATCTAAGGCAGAAGTTCATGGCGGCGCAGGCGGGACTTACCGGCGTCAACTTTGCAATCGCCGAGACGGGCGGCTTCGTCGTTTGCACGAACGAAGGCAACGCCGACATGGGAACGAGTCTGCCGCCAGTACACATCGCCTGTATGGGAGTCGAGAAAATCGTACCCCAGACTAAGGATCTCGCCATCTTCCTCCGGCTACTCGCCCGCAGCGCAACCGGCCAGCCTGTGACCAGTTACACAACACACTTCCAGGGCCCGATGCGCGGCGGCGAACTCCACGTAGTCATTGTCGACAACGGCCGGAGCGCGATTCTGGGCCAGGAGACTTTCCGGCGCTCGCTCTCCTGCATCCGCTGCGGCGCCTGCATGAACACCTGCCCGGTGTTCCGGCGCTCAGGCGGCTACAGCTATGGCTATACCGTCCCGGGCCCGATTGGCTCGCTACTCGCTCCGTTGCGCGACCCCAGCAAGTTTGGCAGCCTGCCGTTCGCCTCGAGCCTGTGCGGTTCCTGCTCCGACGTTTGCCCGGTGAAGATCGATCTGCACCACGAACTGTACGCCTTCCGCCAAGAGCTGGTCCGGCGGAAAGTAGTGCCGCTTTACAAGCGCCTCGGCATGGCAGTAATGAGCGCTGTTCTGGCGAGGCCATGGGCATACCGGCTCGCCGGCAGCCTCATGCGCTGGGCTATGCCGCGGCTGCCTCGGGCTTTAGTGTATGGTCCTTGGAACCTGTGGGGACGCCAACGCGAGATCCCCCCGATGCCGCGAGAGAGCTTTCGCGAGCTTATTAAGAAGGAAGCGAAGTGACGAGCCGGGACGCTATCCTCGCCTCCTTGCGCCGCAACGCACCTCCGGTGTCGCCGCTGCCGGAAGTGCCGGCTGCCATGACCTACGCCGACCCCGAGAGACAGTTCGCCGAAGCGTTTGGCTCCGTGGGTGGCAAGTTCGTTCGTGTCACCAGCCTCGCGGACGTTAACACCGCACTCAAGACGTTCGCCCCATACACCCAGGCGCGTAGAATTGCCTCGCTTATCCCGGACGTAGGCAGGGCCAATGTCGATCTCGCCGCCCTGAAGGATCCGCACGAACTCGAGGGTATCGATATCGCTATCATTGCCGGCGAGTTCGGCGTCGCGGAGAACGGTGCCGTCTGGGTACCCGGAAGCATGCTCGGTCCGCATCGCGCGATCTTTGTGGTTACCCAGCACCTTGTGCTAGTCATGCCGGCCGGTCAAATTGTCCATAACATGCACCAGGCGTACGATCGCATCCGTCTCGAACGCCCCGGCTTCGGCACCTTCATCTCAGGGCCGTCCAAGACCGCCGACATCGAGCAGGCACTCGTCATCGGAGCGCACGGCGCCCGCAGCTGTACGCTTTTCCTGGTTGGCTCGCAAGCAAGATGACGCGAGTCCAGCATCCCATGCGAGCAGACCAGCAGTAAGCAACTGAAGTGAGGTCATCTAAGTACTTGTCGCCGCCGACCGCCGAGTGACCATTTTCCGGCCGAGGTTTCTGAATGGAGGCAAATATCTTATCTGAACGCGGAGCTGATTTGGCTGTCGTTAGTCCCAAGTTTTTGATTCTCCACATCGAAATTCTGCGTTGTACTTCTGCGCCTCGACAAATGTATCTAAGAGAGTTGTGTCTCAGTCCGACGCCCGAGTGTGGCGTGCGCGCCCATGGGGCAGCTATGTCCTCGACTGAACAAAGTTGGCATGGAAACGCCAGGAATGAAATCGGTGCCTCACGGTCTTCCCCCGGCCCAGGGGCTGTACGATCCTCGCCACGAGCACGATGCCTGCGGCATCGGATTCGTCGCCAACGTGCGCGGTCAGAAAAGCCACGACATCATCCTCAAGGGCATCGAGGTCCTCATCAACCTTACCCACCGCGGAGCCTGCGGATGCGATCCCGAGACCGGTGACGGCGCCGGCATCCTCATTCAGATTCCGCACCAGTTCTTCGCGCGCGAGTGCGCCGGCTTAGGGTTCACCCTTCCTGGTCCTGGCGCTTACGGCGTGGGCATGACGTTCTTGCCGGTGGAGAAGCATCAGCGACTGCAGTGTGAAGGAATCTTGGAGCGGCTCCTACGAGAGGAAGGGCTGACGGTTCTGGGATGGCGTGATACTCCGGTGGATGCCTCTGCCATTGGCCGCGTGGCGCGGAGCTCGCAGCCGTATATCCAGCAGATCTTCGTGAGCCGCCCTGCGGGCGTGGATGAAAAGACCTTCGAACGGAAGCTGTGCGTTGTCCGCAAGCGCGCGGAGTCCGAGGTCGCCGAATCGGAAATCGAAGACCGGGAGATCTTTTACATCCCCTCGCTCTCCGCACGGACGATTGTCTACAAGGGCTTGTTGCTCGCGCCGCAGATCGCCAATTTCTATGGCGAACTTTCGGATCCCGCCGTGAAAAGCGCGCTCTGCCTGGTCCACCAGCGCTTTTCGACGAATACTTTTCCCAGCTGGAAATTGGCGCATCCGTATCGCTATGTCGCCCACAATGGCGAAATCAACACCTTGCGCGGCAACGTCAACTGGATGCACGCTCGCCAATCGCTGCTCCAGTCCGCGCTTTTCGGCGAAGATCTCAAGAAGTTGTTTCCCATTATCGCGCCCGGCGGCAGCGACTCGGCCAATTTCGACAATGTTGTGGAATTGCTTTTCCAAGCTGGCCGCGCGCTTCCCCACGTCATGGCGATGTTGATTCCTGAAGCTTGGGCTGGCAATCCCCACATGCGTCCCGAGAAGCGCGCTTTCTACGAATACCACTGCTCTCTCATGGAGCCCTGGGACGGCCCCGCCGTCATCGCCTTCACGGACGGGCGCGTCATCGGCGCGACCCTCGATCGCAACGGCCTGCGTCCCGGCCGATACGTCGTCACCCACGACGATTTGGTCGTAATGGCTTCCGAAGCGGGCGTGCTCGAACTCGAACCGGAAAAGGTCAAGACCAAAGGCCGCTTGCAGCCCGGGAAAATGTTTCTCGTAGATACTGTCGAAGGCCGTATTGTCTCAGACCGCGAAATCAAACAGCATCTGTCCTTTCGACAGCCCTACGCTGCGTGGCTGCAACAAAACCAGATCACGCTCGATCAATTGCCGGAACCTTCGCGCGTCCATGAAGTCAATCACGCCACGGTCCTCAGCCGCGAGAGGGCCTTCGGCTATACCGCCGAGGACCTGAAGATGATTCTGGAACCCATGGCCTGCACCGGCGAAGAGCCGATTGGGTCGATGGGGACCGATACTCCGCTGGCTTGTCTTTCCGACCTGCCGCAGCCGCTTTTCAGCTATTTCCGTCAGCTCTTCGCGCAGGTTACTAACCCGCCGATTGATCCCATCCGCGAAGAGATGGTGATGTCGCTCATCAGCTATATCGGAACCGAGCGCAACATTCTTGAGGAAACGCCAGAAAACTGCCACACGCTGAAGCTGCCTCACCCCATCCTTACCAACCGCGACCTCGAAAAGCTGCGCCGCATATCGAGCGGCGATTTGCTGGCGATTACTCTGCCTGCGCTTTTCCGCGCTGATGAAGGCGAGGCCGGCCTCGAGCGCGCCCTCGACGAGCTTTGCCGACGCGCTTCGCTTGCGGTTACTTCCGGATACACGTTGCTGATTCTCTCCGACCGCGGCGTGGACAAGAACTATGCTCCCATTCCCAGCCTGCTCGCTTTGGCCGCCGTGCATAACTTGCTGGTGCGCGAGGAAACTCGCACCTCTGTCGCGCTCATCGTCGAATCTGGCGAGCCGCGCGAAGTCATGCATTTCGCGCTTCTCATCGGCTATGGTGCAAGCGCTATAAATCCATATCTCGCGTTTGAAGCTATGGAGGATCTCGCTCGCCGCGGCTATTTGCCGGACGGCGTGACCGGCGAAATTGCAGCCAAGAATTTCATCAAGGCCATCAATAAAGGACTCCTGAAGACTTTCTCCAAAATGGGGATCTCTACCCTGCAAAGTTACCGCGGAGCCCAGGTATTCGAAGCTATTGGCTTAAATAAGGAGTTGGTTGACAAGTACTTCGTGGGCACCACCTCGCAACTGGAAGGCGTTGGTCTCGACGTGCTGGCGCGCGAAGCGCTCATGAAACACCAGTACGCCTTCCGTCCCGCCACCGAATCCGATCCTGAACTGAGCGTCGGCGGCAGCTATTACTTCCGCACCGACGGCGAATACCATCTGCTCAATCCGCTGACCATCTCCAAGCTGCAGCATGCCGTCCGGCAGCCCAGCTTCAAAACATTTCAGGAATACACCGACCTCATCGACAACCAGAGCAGCAACCTCGCTACTCTGCGTAGCTTGATGAAGATCAAAAAAGCCGCGCAGCCGATTGCCATCGAAGAAGTCGAGCCTGCCAAAGAGATCGTGAAGCGCTTCACTACCGGCGCCATGTCATTCGGCTCGATCAGCAAGGAGGCTCACGAAACCCTCGCCATCGCCATGAATCGCATCGGAGGAAAGTCGAACACCGGCGAAGGTGGCGAGGATGAAGAGCGCTACATTCCCGCGGCTAACGGCGATTCCCGCCGTTCCGCCATCAAGCAGGTGGCCTCGGCGCGCTTCGGCGTCACCGCAAATTACCTAGTCAACGCCGACGAGCTGCAAATCAAAATGGCACAGGGTGCAAAACCCGGCGAAGGCGGCCAGCTTCCCGGCCACAAAGTGGATGAAGTAATCGCGCGCTTGCGGCACTCGACTCCAGGTGTCGGCCTGATTTCTCCGCCGCCGCATCACGACATTTATTCCATCGAGGACTTGGCCCAACTCATCTTCGACCTGAAGAACGTCAACCCTCGCGCGCGTATCTCCGTGAAGCTAGTGGCCGAGGTTGGCGTGGGCACGGTCGCCGCGGGCGTGGCCAAGGCGCACGCGGATGTCGTGCTCATCAGCGGCGACAGTGGAGGCACGGGCGCTTCTCCATTGAGTTCCATCAAGCATGCCGGCACGCCGTGGGAACTTGGTCTTGCCGAGACCCAGCAGGTGTTACTGCTCAACGACCTTCGTGGACGCATTCGCGTCCAGACCGATGGCAAGCTGCAAACCGGCCGCGACGTGGTGATCGCCGCGCTCCTGGGCGCCGAGGAATTCGGTTTCGCTACCACGCCGCTCATCACCATGGGCTGCATCATGCTGCGTAAGTGCCATCTGAATACCTGCTCCGTAGGCATCGCCACGCAAGATCCTGAACTGCGCAAAAAGTTCCAGGGCCAGCCCGAGCACGTCATCAATTTGTTTTTCTATCTTGCCGAGCAAGTGCGCCAATACATGGCGGAAATGGGCTTTCGCACGGTCGACGAAATGGTGGGCCGGGTTGACATGCTCGACGTGCAGCCCGCGGTCGATCACTGGAAAGCTCGCGGTATCGACCTCTCGGCGATTCTCTACAATCCCCCCGTACCCGGGCGCGTGGCCCGCCGCTGTGTGCAGCCCCAAGATCATGGCTTGGCGCAAGCGCTCGATCACCAACTGCTGGAGCAAGCCCGCCCGGCGTTAGACCAGATCACTCCCGTAGAAATCCGTCTCCCAGTCCGCAATGTCCACCGCGCAGTCGGAGCGATGTTAAGCGGCGAAATTGCCCGCGGATATGGTTCAGTAGGCTTGCCAGAGGACACGATCCGGATTCACCTCAACGGCTCCGCCGGCCAGAGCCTGGGAGCATTTCTCGCCAAAGGCGTGACACTCACGCTCGAGGGCGATGCCAACGACTACGTGGGCAAAGGCCTTTCTGGCGGGCGCCTGGTGGTCTATCCGCCGCGGACGTCAGACTTTGCCGCTGAAGAAAACATCCTGCTCGGCAATGTCGTTCTCTACGGTGCGACCAGCGGGGAAGCCTTCTTCAACGGCATGGCCGGTGAGCGTTTCGCCGTCCGGAATTCTGGAGCAACCGCGGTCGTCGAAGGCGTTGGCGATCATGGTTGCGAATATATGACGAAGGGCCTGGTGCTGGTGTTGGGTCAGTGTGGCCGGAATTTCGCCGCCGGCATGAGCGGCGGCATCGCCTACGTGTTTGACGAGCGCATGGACTTCACCAAAAAGCGGTGCAACCTGGCAACCGTGGATCTTGAGCCGGTCATGGAAACACAGGACATCCAGCTTGTGCGCGATCTCGTCACCCGCCACGCCGAACTCACTGGCAGTTCAAGAGCGCGGATGATTCTCGACAACTGGTTCGAGATGTTGCCACGTTTCATCAAGGTATTTCCGCACGAATTCAAGCGCGTACTCGGCGTCAGTCGCGCGCGCCACCAATACATTGCCGGTAAGCCGCAGCCACCCGTCGAACTCGCCGAGCAGGTGCAACATGGGTAAGCCAACGGGCTTTATCGAGTACAGCCGCGAGCACGCTCAGCGCCGCCCTATTATCGAGCGCGTGAACGACTGGTTCGAAATCTACGTAGACTTTCCCGAAGAAAAATTGCGCCGCCAGGGCGCCCGCTGCATGGACTGCGGTGTCCCCTTTTGCCATACGGGATGCCCGGTCAATAACATCATCCCTGACTGGAACGACCTTGTTTACCGCGGCCGCTGGAAACAGGCTGTGCGCCAGTTGCACGTCACCAATAATTTCCCCGAATTCACCGGCCGAATTTGCCCCGCTCCCTGCGAAGCGTCGTGCGTGCTCGGTATCAACGAGCCGCCAGTAACGATCCGGCAGATTGAGAAGAACATTGTCGACCGCGGATTCAAGGAAGGATGGATCCGGCCCCAGCCGCCAAGAGTGCGCACGGGGAAAAGCGTAGCCATTGTCGGCTCAGGCCCCGCAGGCATGGCCGCCGCGCAACAACTCCGCCGCGCCGGACACGATGTGACCGTCTACGAAAAGGCCGATCGCATCGGAGGTCTGTTGCGCTACGGCATCCCCAACTTCAAGCTGGAGAAACACATCATCGACCGGCGCGTCGAACAAATGTCTGCCGAGGGTGTGCAGTTCGTCACCAACGCGCACGTGGGCAAGAACGTCGATGTGAAAGACCTGCAACGCAAGTTCGACGCTGTCGTTCTAGCCGGCGGTTCCGAGCAGCCCCGCGATCTAAGAG
>Ga0209698_10008111_pt1 | contig 10886 bp, 10 predicted proteins | sample LitLauG_LLR_2012_FD_187203 | JGI IMG/M metagenome (GOLD analysis project Ga0209698, IMG submission 187203) | Freshwater sediment microbial communities from Pennsylvania, USA - Little Laurel Run_MetaG_LLR_2012 (SPAdes) (version 2) | ecosystem: Environmental > Aquatic > Freshwater > Creek >... | reverse complement strand
GCGTGCGAGTTCCTCTACCGCCCGGGCGTTCACCGCAAAGGCCGCGTCCCGCTCCCGCTCGGCACGGTCGACCGCCGTGTAGGCAGCAGCGTTGACGATGACGTCTGGTTTTGCTTTTGCGATGATGTCGCCGATCGACAGCAGGTTCAAACCTTTTCTATCGAAAGCAAGGACCTCACCCAAGGGCGCGAGCGAGCGCTCCAGCGCCGAGCCGACCTGGCCGCCGCGCCCGGTGAGCAGGATCCTCAAGCGAAGGTGTCGGCGGCGGCGAGCGGCTTGCCGCGCCGGTCCTTGTCAGTCATGGTCGGTTGCACTGCGGGCTCGCCCGCGAGCGGCCAGGCGATGGCGAGCGCCGGATCGTTCCACAGCAGGGTGCGCTCGTGCTCGGGCGCGTAGTAGTCGGTGGTCTTGTACTGCACCTCGGCCTGCTCCGAGAGGACGAGGAAGCCGTGGGCGAAACCGGCGGGGATCCACAGCATGCGCTTCGATTGCGCATCGAGCCGCATGCCGACCGAGCGGCCGAAGCTGGGCGAGGAGCGGCGCAGGTCCACCGCCACGTCCCAGATTTCGCCCGCGGTGACGCGCACCAGCTTGCCCTGCGCCTGGCGCAGCTGGTAGTGCAGCCCGCGCAGCACGTTCCTCGAGGAGCGCGAATGATTGTCCTGAACAAATTTTTCCCTGATTCCAAGATTTTCAAAGGTGCGCGCGTTCCACGTTTCCATGAAAAAGCCGCGCTCGTCGCCGAACACCTCCGGCTCCAGCAGCAGCACCTCCGGTATCGCCGTGCGCTCGACCTTCACGCCAGCGGTTTTTCCGCAAGGACGCGGAGCAGGTATTGGCCGTAGCCGCTCTTCGCGAGCGGCCTGGCGAGACGTTTCAATTGCGCATCATCGATGAACTTCATCGCCCACGCGATCTCTTCCGGACAGGCGATCTTCCATCCCTGCCGGCGTTCTATGGTTTCGACGAAGTGCGAGGCCTCGAGCAGCGATTCATGCGTGCCCGCATCCAGCCAGGTGTGGCCGCGCCCGAGGGGAACCACGTCGAGCTCGCCCCAGTCGAGGTACTGCCGGTTGACGTCGCTGATCTCCAGCTCGCCGCGCTTCGAAGGCTTCAGCCCCGCCGCGATGCCCACGACGCGATTGTCGTAGAAGTAGAGGCCCGTCACCGCGTGGCGCGACCTGGGGCGCGCGGGCTTCTCCTCGATGCTGGTCACCTTGTGCTTGGCGTCGAATCCGACCACGCCGTAGCGCTGCGGGTCATTCACGGGATAGGCGAAGATGGTGGCGCCAGATTTTCGTTTCGACGCCTTCGCCGTCAACTCTGACAGCCTATGGCCATGGAAGATGTTGTCGCCCAGCACCAGCGCGACCGAATCCCTGCCGATGAAATTCCGGCCGATGAGAAATGCCTGGGCGATCCCGTCGGGCGATTTCTGCACCCTGTAGGACAGGCGGATGCCCCAGGGCCTGCCGTCGCCGAGCAGCTGCTCGAAGCGCGGCGTGTCCTCCGGCGTGGAGATGACGAGGATGTCGCGGATGCCGGCCAGCATCAGGGTGCTGAGGGGGTAGTAGATCATCGGCTTGTCGTAGACCGGCAGCAGCTGCTTGGAGACGGCGAGCGTCGCCGGGTAGAGGCGGGTTCCGGAACCGCCGGCCAGAATGATTCCCTTCACGCGATTGCCTTCACGGGATGATTCCTTTCTCGAGCCGCGCGAGGTCGGCGTCCACCATCATCGCCACCAGCTGCTCCAGGCTGGTCTTCGGCGACCAGCCGAGCTTCGCCTTCGCCTTGGCGGCGCTGCCCAGCACCGCGTCGACCTCGGCGCGGCGAAACAGCGCGGTATCCACCTCGACATGGCGCTCGTAGTCGAGCCCCGCGTGGGCGAACGCGATGCGGCAGAAATCGCGCACCGAGGCATTTTTCCCCGTCGCGATTACATAGTCGTCCGCCGTTTCCTGCTGCAGCATGCGCCACATGGCTTCGACGTAGTCGCCGGCGAAACCCCAGTCGCGTTTGGCGTCGAGGTTGCCGAGCCGCAGCTTGTCCTGGCGCTTGAGCTTGATGCGCGCGACGCCGACGCTGATTTTGCGCGTGACGAATTCCAGGCCCCGGAGGGGGGATTCGTGGTTGAAGAGGATGCCGCTGGAAGCGTGCATGCCGTGGCTCTCGCGGTAGTTCACCGTGAGCCAGTGCGCGAAGGCCTTCGCCACGCCGTAGGGGCTTCGCGGATGGAAAGGCGTCGATTCGTCCTGCACCGGCGCCTTGACGCGGCCGAACACCTCGCTGGAGGTGGCCTGGTAGAAACGGATCTTCGGATCGGTGCAGCGGATCGCCTCCAGCACGTTGGTCACCGCCATGCCGGACACCTGCGCCGTTACCGAGGGCAGGTCCCACGATTTGTCGACGAAACTCTGCGCCGCGAGGTTGTAGAACTCCGTCGGCTCGGCCTGCTCGATCGCGCGCAGCAGCGAAGACAGGTCGGTGACATCGCCCATGAGCAGCCTCACGTCCGCGTCGACGCCCTGCTCCCTCAGGCGCCACAGCGCGTCGCTGCCGCGCCGCGCAACCATGCCGTAGACCTTGTAGCCCTTGTCCAGCAGCAGCCGCGCGAGGTAGGTGCCGTCCTGGCCGGTGACGCCGGTGATCAGCGCCCGCCCGCCGCCGGATCTATTTTTTTCCAAGGTACCAGTCCACGGTCTTACGCATCCCGGATTCGAACGTTTCGCGCGGCCGCCAGCCGAATTCGCGTTCGATTTTCGCGGCGTCCATCGCGTAGCGGCGGTCATGCCCGGGCCGGTCCTTCACCATCGTGATGAGATCCGCGTATCGGCCGCCCTTGCGCGGCCGCGCTTCGTCGAGCAGCGCGCACAGCATCTTCACCACTTCGATGTTGGTCTTCTCGCTTGCACCGCCGATATTGTAGGTCTCCCCCGCGCGGCCTTTCTCCAGCACCACGCGGATCGCCTCGCAATGGTCCAGCACATAGAGCCAGTCGCGCACGTTGAGGCCGTCGCCGTAGACCGGCAGCGGCTTTTCCGCCAGCGCGCTCGCGATCACGAGCGGGACCAGTTTTTCCGGAAACTGGCGCGGACCGTAGTTGTTCGAGCAGTGGGTCGTCAGCACCGGCAGGCCGTAGGTATGGTGGTAGGCGCGCGTGAGGTGGTCGGAGGCCGCTTTCGACGCCGCGTACGGGCTGTTCGGCATATACGGACTTGCTTCGGTGAACGCGAGGTCCGCGGGTCCGAGAGAACCGTAGACCTCGTCGGTCGAAACATGCAGGAAGCGGAAGCGCTCCTTCTCGCCGCCGGGAAGCGCGCTCCACCAGGCATGCGCCTCTTCCAGCAGGCTGAACGTTCCCACGATGTTGGTCTGGATGAATTCGGCCGGACCCTCGATGGAGCGGTCTACATGGCTCTCGGCGGCGAAATGCACGATCGCGCGCGGCCGGTGGCGGGCGAGCAGCTGCCGCAGCAGCGCGCGGTCGGCAATGTCGCCCCTGATGAATTCGTGGCGTCCGTCGCCGGCCAGCGATTCCAGGTTCTTCAGGCTGCCGGCATAGGTGAGCTTGTCGAGATTGACGATCGCTTCGCCCGTCGCGGCGATCGTCGACAGCACGAAATTGGCGCCGATGAACCCCGCGCCGCCTGTGACCAGGAGCATGCGGGGGATTATCGCATCGGGATGCCGCTTCAGCGGCTCGGCAGGTACTCCGGGATCCACGCCTTCAGCTGCGCGCGTACCGCTTCGGGCGCGGCGCCGCGCGCTTGCGCCAGCCACGCCGCCACCTCCTCCGGCAGCGCGGGATTCTCCGGCGCGCGCGCGCGCGCGATGCGCAGCTTCGGGTGCGGCGTCGGCAGCGTGGTCTCGTCGCCTACCAGCACTTCCTCGTAGAGCTTCTCGCCGGGCCTCAGCCCGGTGAATTCGATGCGGATGTCCTGTTCGCTGAACCCCGACAGCCTGATCATCTGGCGCGCCAGCTCGGCGATCTTCACCGGCTCGCCCATGTCCAGCACGAAGATCTGGCCGCCCTGGCCCATCAGCGCCGCCTGCAGCACCAGCTGCGCCGCTTCGGGGATCGACATGAAATAGCGCTCGATATCGGCGTGCGTCACGGTCACCGGCCCGCCGCGCGCGATCTGCTCGCGAAAACGCGGAATCACGCTGCCCGTCGAACCCAGCACGTTGCCGAAGCGCACCATCACGAACTGGGTGGCGGCGCGCGGCTGCAGCGCCTGGCAAAGCAGCTCGGCGAGACGCTTGGATGCGCCCATGACATTGGCTGGATTGACCGCCTTGTCGGTCGATACCAGCACGTAGGTCTTCGCCCCGGCCGCCTGCGCGGCGCGCGCGGTCACCAAGGTCGAGAGCGCGTTGTTGGCGACCGCCTGGTAGGCGTTGTCCTGCTCCATCAGCGGCACGTGCTTGTAGGCCGCGGCATGGAACACGACATCCGGCGCATGGCGCGCGAACAGTTCCGCCACGCGCGCCTCGTCCTTGACGTCGGCGATCGCGGCGTCGACCGGCAATTGCGGCTGCCGGTCGCGGAATTCCTGCTCGATGCCGTAGAGCGCGAATTCGGAGTGCTCCACCAGCACCAGCCTCGAGGGCGCGAAGCGCGCGATCTGCCGGCACAGCTCCGAGCCGATCGAGCCGCCCGCGCCGGTCACCAGCACCGCCTTGCCCCTGAGGAAACCGCTCAGCCGCGCTTCGTCCAGCTGCACCGGGTCGCGCCCGAGCAAGTCGTCCAGCTCGACCTCGCGCAGCTGCGACATGGTCACCTTGCCGGAAACGATGTCCGAGTAGGCCGGCACGGTCATGACGCGCAAGCCGGCCGCCTGACAGAGGTCGAGGGCGCGCTTGCGTGCGGCATGTGTTGCGCCCGGCATGGCGATGATGGCCTGGCCGACACCGAGGCGCTCTGCGACTTCGGCCACCTGGTCGAGCGGCCCCAGCACCTTCACGTCCTGGATCGCCCCGCCCTGTTTGCCCGAATCATCGTCCAGCAGCGCAACGACGCGCCAGAGCCTGCTCGCGGCCAGGTCGTGCAAAAGAGCCGAGGCGGACGCGCCCGCTCCAAGCACGATCACAGGATTGGCTTCCGGACGGCGCACGAAGCCGAGCAGGCGCCGCTCCTTCGCGGCCCGATACAGCAGGCGGCTGCCGCCCATCACGGCGACGAGAAGCAGCGGCGTTATGAGGAAAACCGACCGCGGCACGGCGCCGGGCGGCGCGACCAGCAGGCTGAGCGCGGCTACCGCGAGCGCGGCGAGCGCGGCCGCGGCGAGGATCCGCTGCAGATCGAGCACGTTGGCGTAGCGCCATAGCGCGCGGTAGAGCCCGAATCGCCAGAAAAAGAGAGCATGCGTCGCCAGGACCCAGGGCAGCATGAGGACCGCGGTCCGCCACTGCTCCGCGGGCACATCGAGGTTGAAGCGCAGCCAGAACGCGAGCAGCCAGGCGAACCCGGATGCGGCGACGTCGTGCGCGAGTGCGAAGAAAGCCCGGCGTGCGAAAGGCTGGCGGGTCAAGCGTCTATTACGCCCCCGCTGCGCTCGTGCCGGATGACGTCGTCGAGGATCTCGTCGAGCGCGCGCGTGGGCTTCCAGCCGATCAGCGAATGGACGCGCGTGATGTCGGGCAGCCGGCGCAGCATGTCCTCGAAACCCGAAGAGTAGGCTTCCGCGTACGGCACCAGCCTGACGCCCGCCTTGTTGCCGGTCTTGGAATTAACCGCCTTCGCGAGGTCCGCGATGGTGATTTCGGTCGTGCCGCCTACGTTGTAGACGCGCCCGTGCGCGGTTGGATGCGCGCACAGCGCGCACAGCGCCTGGACCACGTCGAAGACGTGGCAGAAGGACCGGCGCTGCGTGCCGTCTCCGTACACCGTCAGCGGCTCGCCCTTGAGCGCCTGGCGCACGAAGCGCGGAATCACCATGCCGTATTCGCCGGTCTGGCGCGGCCCGACCGTGTTGAAAAGCCGCACCGGGATCACTTCCAGCCCGTACTCCTGGGCGTAGGCGAGCGCGAGGAATTCGTCGATCATCTTGGTCGCGGCATAGGCCCAGCGCGCCTTGTCGGTGGTGCCGAGCAGCACGTCGTCGTCCTCCGCGAACGGGATCTTCACGCCCTTGCCGTAGACCTCCGAAGTGCTGGCGAGCAATATGCGGCAGCCGTAACGCAGCGCGGCCTTGAGCGCGACTTCGGTGCCGGTGATATTCGTCTCCAGGGTCTCGACCGGGCGCTCGACGATCAGCCGCACGCCCACCGCGGCCGCGAGGTGCACGATGAGGTCGGCGCGCGAAGCATGGTGCTCGAACACCATTTCGTCGCGGATATCCGAGCGCACGAAATGGAACTCCGGCTTGGCGCGCAACCGGGCGATGTTCTGCAGGCTGCCGGTGGACAGGTTGTCGATCGCCGTCACGCGGTGCCCGTTGGCGAGCAGCGTCTCGGCGAGGTGGCCGCCGATGAAGCCGGCACCGCCCGTGATCAGGTAATGCTTCTGCATGCGCCTGCTCTTCTTCGTGTGGCCGTTGCGGGACTGGGAGTATATCCATAGCGGTCGCAGTTTGCGGCTCGCTCCGATTCTGCGACACTCCGCCATCCATGGCGGCGCCCGGGTTTCCGTACAGCGTATATCTCGCGGCGTTCGCCGCCGGCATCATGACCACCTACGTGGCGTTGCCGATCTGGGAGCGCTGGTGCTTGCGCACCGGCCTGGTGGATCACCCGGGTCACCGCAAAATTCATTCGGCGCCCGTGCCGCTCGCCGGCGGCATGGCGGTGCTGAGCGGGCTGCTGCTGCCGCTCGCGGGCGCAGCGCTTGCGCTTGCGCTCTGGCCCGGCGCCCAGGCGGCGGCAGTCGCGCTCGCGCAAGGCATGAGCCAGCGCGCCGTGCAGGTGGGCGCCATCGGCGCCGGCGCGCTCGGCATCACGCTGCTCGGCATGCTGGACGACCGGCACGCGATGTCGGCGAAGCAGAAGTTCACGGGCCAGGCCGCGGTCGCGCTGCTGCTGGTGGCCGCGGACGTGCGGGTGACGCTGTTCGTGCCGAGCGTCGCGCTCAGCTGCGCGATCACCATCCTCTGGGTGCTGACGGTGATCAACGCGTTCAACTTCATGGACAACATGAACGGCCTGTGCGCCGGCCTGGGGGCGATCGGTGCGCTGCTGTTCGGCATCTTCGCGGCCGCCTCGGGCCAGTATCTCGTCGCCCCGCTCGCCTTCCTGATGTGCGGCGCGCTGCTGGGCTTCCTGCCGCACAACTTTCCCGACGCGCGCGCCTTCCTCGGCGATTCGGGCAGCCACCTGGTGGGCTACATGCTGGCGGTGATGGCGATCCTGCCGCACTTCCACAGGCCCGAGCAGACTTCGCCGCTGGCGGTGCTCACGCCGCTGCTCGTGCTCGCGGTGCCGCTGCTCGATCTGGTGTGGGTGGTGATCCTGCGCTTGCGGATGCGCAAGCCTTTCTACGTGGGGGATCTCAACCACCTGTCGCACCGCATGGTGCGCCGCGGCCTGACGAAGCGGAACACGGTGCTGCTGATCTGGCTCGCCGCGGCGCTCATCGGCTCGCTCGCGCTCGTCTGACCTCCCGCCGCGGATCGCGGCCTACGCGCTCAACGCGCCGCAGGCGTCGATGACCGTCTGCAGCGGCAGGTCGGCGAGGTCGCGGGATTCGGGCCGCACCACGCGGCACGGCACGCCCCAGGGCCGCCAGCGCTCCACCGGCGAATCGCCGAAGAGAGCCACCACCGGCTTGCCGAGCGCGGCGGCCAGATGCATCGCGCCGCCATCCGGACAAATGACGCGTCCGGCGAGCGACAACGCCGCGATCAGCGTCTTCAGGTCCGGCGTCGGCAGCGGAATTACATTCCGGTTCGCTGCGCGGCGCAGAATATCGGCCGCCGCTTCGTCATCGCCGGGATGGCCCGGGTTGTCCTTCGAGCCTGGCGCCCACAGCAGCAGCACCGGGCCCTGCCTGGACAGCGACGCAGCGAGCGCGGCGTAACGGTCCAGCGGCCAGCGCTGCGCCGGCCGCCGTGCGCTGATATGCACGGCCGTGAACGGCCCCGCGCCGATGCGCTGCCTGAGTTCCCGCACTTCCCCGGGGTCCGGATAAATCCGCAGCGGCCCGGGCGCTCCGCTCACGCCCAGCGGCCTGCCCAGCGCAAACGTGCGCTCGACCTCGTGCATTCCCGCGGGAAATTTCACGGGCGCGGCGAGCACCTCCCCCGGCCGCAGGCTGCGCGCGATCCTGAGCGATTGCGGCGCGGGCGCCGGCACCAGCACGCAGTCGAGCTTCTGCCGGCGCAGCTGCGACATCTGCCCGAGCCGGCTCCTGACGTGGGCGATCAGGCCGCTCGTGCGGTGCTTGAGCTTCTCGTAAATGAATACTTCGTCCAGCGCGGGGTTGCGGGCGAGGACTTCAGCGTTGTACGTCGTCACCAGCGCGCCCAGCCACGCGTGCGGCAAGCGCGCGCGCAGCGCCGCCAGCAGCGGCGTGGTGCACGCCAGGTCGCCGATGTTGTCGCGGCGCAGGATCAGGATGCGCGGTGTGCGCGGCGCGTGTGCAGTGTCGACAGCCATAGTCCGGTCAACAGCGCGGCCAGCAGTCCGTGTTCGTGGTGCAGCGTGGTGTTGACCGTGCCGATGCCCGCCGTGACGACCCAGGCGCTGACGGCGCCCCCCCAGGCGAGCCAGGCGAAATTGCCGTCGGCGGGCCGCGGCCGGTAGCGCAGCAAGGCGATCAGCGCCGCCAGCAGCACCGCGACGAGCGAGGCAAAACCGACCGCGCCGCGCTCGGCAAGCGTGTTCACGTACAGGCTGTGCCCGTGCGGAAAACGCACATAGAGCGCCGCGTCGTAGTCCTTGCCCGCCTCGGTGCGCCATGTGCGCACCATCTCCTGGGTGATGCGTCCGTAGTTGTCCTTGCCGACGCCGAACCAGGGATACTTCTCCCAGCCGGCGAGGCCCATGCGCCAGATGCCGTCGCGATAGGAGAGCACGTTGTGCGCCTCGGCGTCATCCAGCTGCTTGCGTACGACTCCCGCACCGAAACCCACCATCACGGCTGCGGCCAAGCAAACCACGACGGCACTCGCCACCAGCGGCGCCCGCCAGCGCGGCCACCAGGCGAGCGCGAGGATCAGCACCAGCAGGAAGCCGACGCCGACCGCGGCGCGGCTCGCCGTCACCACCAGCGAGACGAACACCAGCGCGGCCAGCGCAAGCGCGACCACCCTGCGATTGACGGGCCAGGCATTCCAGCAGGCGAACAGCCAGCTCGCGCACACGCCCAGCATCATCGCGATGTAAACCGCGGTGTGGTTCACGTGGCCGACCGAATACAGTTGCAAGTCGCCGCTTTTTGCCGCGCCGCTCCACAGTCTCCAGTAGCCGAACGCGAGGCCCGCCACGGTCGAGAGCACCAGCGCGCCGAGCACCCAGCGCAGCTGGCGCGATTCGTACCCGGCGCGCGACACCATCAGGAACAGCAGCGCCGACGCCGCGACGTCGCCGGTCTTGTCCCAGGCGCTTCCCTGCAATCCGGCGAACGCCGCGGCCAAATATGCCGAGGCGATCCAGGTAAGGGCCAGGGTGTCGCTCCACCGCCACTCGCGGCCGACCGTCCGTGTGCGCACGCGGTTCACGAGCCAGACGACGACATATCCGACCAGAGCCAGGCTCTTCGGCGCTTCTACCAGCGGCAGGAATATGCAGAACGCGAGCAGCAGCCCCGTCTCTACCGGGAAGCGGACCTTCTTCAGCTCAGCCAGCATCGCGGGCGAAGTCTAGCAGCCGCTGGGCGCGGTTCCGGTAGCCGTGATCGCGCGCGACGCGCGCGCGGGCGCGCCCGGCGATGCCGCGGGCCTCATCGAAGCGCCCCAGGAAACGACGGATCCTGGAAACGCAATTTTCCAGGCCGTCATACTCGGCCCGTTCGTCGTCCGCGAAATCCAGCGGCGCGTGCCGGCGCCGGTCGGAGAGCAGGAAGCCGCCGCAGGCCGGCACGCCGTAGCAGCGCTCGGGCAAGCCCCAGCTCGGCTCGGCGCCCGCGTCGCAGCCGGCGAAGGTGGACAGGTTGATCCGGCTGCCGCGGATGATGTCGAGTTGTTCCGCTTGCGTCATGCCGGCGCTGTCGCGGAAAAGAATTTTCAGGTGCATTTTTTCCAGCTGTGCAGCGAGAACATGAAGAAACTCCACCCGTTTCGTATGTTCCCGGTAGCGCTTTGCGTCGAGATTGCCGAAGAAGGAAACGTCCCAGCGATACCGGCTGGAATCGCGAATCGCGGCCAGTTCGGCGTCCGTCACGCGGTAAACCGCTTCGCGCGCCGCATTGGGACAATAGAGCGTCCTGGCGGAAAATTTTTCCGCGCCCTGCGTCGAGTGGGAGGCATAGCCGTCGAACGGCTTGAGCCACGCCATCACGGCCAAACGCGCGGGATGAATTCCACGGTTGAAAGGAGCATCGCGGTTCAGCGCGATGAACGGAACCCGCGCCCCCGCCAGGCGTTTTTTCAGGCCGAGCGTGCGCCGCACCTTCCTCGCGCCATCGACAAAATCCGCCACGCACAGCGCGGCGCCCGCGAGCGCGCCGGCATCCGGCGTCCACTGGTTCTCGATCACCTCGTGTCCCAGCGCCTCGAAGCCCTCGCGCAGCCCGGCGAAGCCGCCGCGGAAATTCAGCAGCACCTTCGCCATCAAAGCAGCCCGAGCGCCGCCTGCGCCACGGCATCGGCGCCGATCGCCTGCATGCAGCGAGGCGCGGCGCATTCGGCCGTCGTGCGCTGGCAGCGCCGGATCCAGGAGATCTCGCGCTTGAACAGGCGCTGCTGGTCGCGGCAGGGAAAATCCGCGATGGTGAGCGCGCGGTACGGAAC
>Ga0209698_10008110_pt1 | contig 10886 bp, 10 predicted proteins | sample LitLauG_LLR_2012_FD_187203 | JGI IMG/M metagenome (GOLD analysis project Ga0209698, IMG submission 187203) | Freshwater sediment microbial communities from Pennsylvania, USA - Little Laurel Run_MetaG_LLR_2012 (SPAdes) (version 2) | ecosystem: Environmental > Aquatic > Freshwater > Creek >... | reverse complement strand
AAGTGCATTACCAGTTCGCCAAAGATCGCCACAAAGAGCACAATCCCGGGTGGTATCAGAAAGAACATCCATTTCCTTCTCATGTTGCGTTCCTCATTTCCTCAAATACTCGTCGTAAACATTCTGCAATCGCTCTCGCAGATGGAGCACCGCGTAGCGCTTGCGCGCCAGCAGCGTGTTGATATTGATGCCGCTTTCCGCCGACAGCTCTTTAAAGCTGCGCCCTTCCAGTTCGTGGGCAATAAATACTTCACGCTGCTCTTGCGGCAGCTCGCCCAGCGCAACTTCCAAATCATCGATCAGCATGTGGCGGATCAAGAGCGCCTCCGGTCCGGCGTCGTCTGAGGGCAGCAGATCTTCAATCCGCAGCGACTCGCCCTCTTCATTCACCACCGTGGCATCCGCAAAGGTTTCCGGCTTCTTCTTGCGGAACAGGTCCGTAATCCGGTTCCGCGCAACCGTGTAGAGCCAGCTCGTCACGTAGTCAATCGGCTTCAGCAGGCGATGGGCTTCCACCAGTTCGTAAAAGACCTCCTGAACCAGGTCTTCCACGTCCGCCTCATCCGCCACCCTCTTGCGGATGAAGTTGCGCAACCGTGGGCGTTCCGCCGCGATCACCTCGGAGATATTCCGGTCTTGCTCGACCATGGAAAGTACGCTCACTCGCTCAACCATCCATCCACCCCTGAAGACGAATGGGAGCCGCAGATATTGTAGAGGGTTTGAATTACCGTACCGTAGCCTCAAGCTGAGCCCCAGGGGCAGTCGCATGATCGTACCTCGGCACCGCCGAGCGTCCTCCTCAATCCGGGGATCGGACTGGGTTTATTCCGTCGCGCCCCGTAGCAGGCTGTTACGAAACTCGCTGGCCGCCTCCAAAGCTCCCGTGCCCCATCCATTCGCCTTCTTTCTGGCGAATGGGTGGGATAGGACAACACTCAACGAGCCCGTTCATAGGGAACGTAGGTCGTCGCGGCGACCGGAGTCGAAAGACTTGCGGTTGCTCTTTCCAACCTATGCAATGAACTTCTGAGACACCACACTGGCGCAATCCTGGGAATGGATTGGGTTTATTCCGGCGATGATCCTTTTTCCCATTTGCAGATAATTACCCTCCCCCGGCGCACAATCAAGGTAGCGTGATTGAACAACACGCGGAAAGAGGGAGACCCTTTGACCAGAAGAACCTCAGCCAAAACGCAGAGTCCAGCCCTTCAGAATCCTGCCGTTGCGCGTTGCTGCAAGGCTTGGGAGCGCGCCTACCAAGCGGAAATCGAACAAGGTGAACACGAATTCAATGCACGCGATGAGGCCAAGACTGCATTCCGCAAAGCCATGCCTCCGCTCGCCGGCCATCAGTGCATCAGTGATTTCATCGCTTGCGTCACCTACGCCTTGCTCATCAATGCAATTGAGTACGAGAACGCCAGTAAGCTTCTCTACGCCGCACAAGTCGCTCTCAGCTCCACCCGCTCACAGCCGCAAAAAAAGCCCGCCTGACCCCCCTCCCCCCCTCTTCCCTCATTTGCGGGCTGTGAAACTGTGAAGCCGATTAAATCAATCGGATTCAGCAACTTGATTCGGAGAAACCCACGTTTTCACAGTTCCTGTGGAATTGTGAAACGGTGAAGACTCGCGCAACCCGAAAATGATCAGAGAATTTCGCCGCGGAAAAACATCGGCAATCTTCCTCAATGAGCCTTTACTTCCTCGCATTACATCTTCTGCAGATTGGCGAACTTTTCCATCAGCTTCTTCATGCCGTGCCGACTGAACAGCACGGTCAGCTTGGCGTCTTCGCCATCGCCTTCGCGCATCAGCACCGTGCCTTCGCCATACTTCGCGTGCCGCACGCGCTGGCCCTTCTTCAGACCGGCAGCGCCATGGGATTCAGCAATGGTCATTGCCGGCCGAGGCATTGCGCCAGGCCTGACAATTCCCGCATTGCCGCCAAAGAAGCGCGCGATGTTATCGATCGAATCCGGTTTGCCCGGCGGCGCTTCCGGTGCTTCCGCGCTTTTACTCTTTGGAGTGGATTCCTGACCCGATGAAGGAGCCTTCGGCTTCATCCACGAAGCCACAAAGGGCTTTGAGCCCGACGACTTTCTGCCGGCGGCGGCTGGGTTGTAGGCTTCCTGGCTCTCGTCCTCATAGTTGTAGTGCTGTTCGACAACATCTCCGGAGTGCGCGTGAGCGCGGCGTCGGCCTGCTCCATACCCGGAACCGTAGGCCGGCGTGCTCCAGGCGGGGCTTCGTCCGCCCAGATTCTCGATCAACTGGCTGGGAACTTCTTCAAGAAATCGCGAGGGAATACTCATCTCCGGCGCGTCGTTGCCATACCGGCGCCGATAGTGCGCTCGCGTCAGAATCAGCGCATTCATGGCGCGCGTCATGCCGACATAGCAGAGGCGGCGCTCTTCCTCAAGCTCTTCCGGATTCGAAAGTGTGCGCGAGTGAGGGAAAAGCCCTTCTTCCAATCCCGCCAGAAACACCAGCGGAAACTCCAGGCCCTTGGCGGCGTGCAGGGTCATCAGCGTGACCCGCGAGTTGGGATCGTACTGATCGGTGTCCGAGGCCAGCGCAGCATGATCAAGAAACTCCGCCAGGGTTTCGCCACGAACTTCCGCGTCGTGCGCGGCATTCGCCAGTTCCTTCAGATTCTCGATGCGGCTGAAGGCCTCCGGGGAGCCCTCGGCCTCAAGCGCCTTGATGTAACCCGTGCGGTCGATGAGGAATCGGATCAACTCCGGCAGCGTTGCCGCATCGCCCGGTGTGCGGAATGCCGGCTTCTCTTCCGAAGCCTCTTCTGCTTTGGACTCCGGCTTAGCTTCTGGTTCGGCCGTCCTCTTTGGCATGACGAGAAAGGGCCGTTTGGGCTGTGCGGCAATGGGCGAGAAGTTCGAGGCGTCCAGTAGTGGAATCTGATTCTCGCTTCCGCCGAAGTCGAAGTTGGTGGCCGAGTCCGCGCTTGCTGCATCGGGGCTGACGGCTTCTGCTGAGGAAGCGCCGTACTCGAAACCGGTGTCAGCGTCTTCGTCCTGCGCCGTGTCGCCGGAGAGCTTGCCGGCGAAGTCGGGGTCCATCATGGCCTGCGCTTCGAGGATCAACTGCCTGAACGATTCAACTGCCATCGATGCACGCGCAGGGATCAGGCGATTCGAGATGGCTGCGCCAAGTGCGTCCCATGTGGACGAGCCGGTTTCCAGAGCCAGCCGCTCGAGCGTTTCCAGTGTCGTCTTGCCGATGCCGCGGGCCGGTGTGTTGATCACGCGCTGCAACGCCATCGAGTCGTGCGGATTGCGAACCATCCGCAGGTAGCACAGCATGTCCTTGATCTCGGCGCGCTCGTAGAAGCTGAAGCCGCCAACCATGGTGTAACTGATGTTGTAGCGCCGAAGCGCCTCTTCCACCAGCCGCGACTGAGAGTTGGTTCGGTAGAGAACTGCGCAGTGGGCCTCGCTCCCCGAGTCGCCGGACTCACGCAGGAACTTCTGTATCCGGTCGGCGATAAACAGGGCTTCGTTCTCGCCATCCGGAGCCTCGTAGTAGCCGATCAGGCTTCCGCCCTGCCGGTCGGTCCACAACGTTTTGCCTTTGCGGCGAAGATTGTTGGCCACAACCGCGCCCGCGGCCTCCAGAATCACTTGCGTCGATCGGTAGTTCTGCTCCAGCCTCACGATGTGGGCGTTGGGAAAGTCCTTCTCAAACTCCAGAATGTTGCGGATGTCGGCGCCGCGCCAGGAGTAGATGCTCTGATCCTCGTCGCCAACCGCGCACACGTTCTTCTGTTCGCCGGCAAGCAGCTTCATCAACTCGTACTGCGGGCGGTTGGTGTCCTGATACTCGTCCACAAGCAGGTAGCGATAGCGGCGCTGGTAGCGCTCGCGGGCTTCGCTCGACACTTTCAGCAGGCGTACGGCTTCAAGAAGCAGGTCGTCGAAGTCGAGCGCGTTGTTCTTGCGCAGTTCGGCCTGGTAGCCCTTGAAGATGTGGGCGATGCGCTCGCTGTTCGGATCCTTTGACGCCAGGTAATACTCCTGTGGATCAACCATGTGGTTTTTGGCCCAGGAGATGCGGCCGAGCACGGTGCGCGGAGTAAGCTGCTTGGTGTCGAGCCCCATGCGGCGCATGATCTGCTTGACGATGCCCTGCTGGTCATTTTCGTCGTAAATGGCGAAGGAGCGAGTGAGTCCCTCGTTGCCAACCTTTAGAGCCTCAATGTCGCGGCGCAGCAGGCGCACGCAGAGCGAGTGGAAAGTGGCAATCAGTGGTTTGGCCAAGGTGGAATGCCCCAGCAGCCGGTCCACGCGTTCGCCCATTTCGCTTGCGGCCTTGTTGGTGAAGGTGACTGCCAGGATCGAGTCGGGCGCGACGCCCTTCTCCTGGATGAGCCACGCGATTCGACTGGTGATGACGCGGGTCTTGCCCGACCCTGCACCGGCAAGTATAAGAAGCGGCCCCTCAGTAGCCTCCACCGCGGCTCGCTGTTCGGGATTCAGGTTGGAGAGGAGCGGTTGCAAGGCGAATATCCGGGCGGGAAGAGTCCTTACTAAGTGTACCGTTCGGGCCTACTGCGGCGGCGCCCCCCCCGGTAGGTGAGTGCGATAGCGGCCAGTAAGCGTAAAAACGTACAATTCATACATTTTATACAAAATAGACAAATTGTGCATTTTTTGAGTAGACTGGAGTCATGCCTACGGTATCTGCAACCCACGCGAAACAGAATTTTGCCGCTATTCTCGACGCCGCACAGCGCGAGCCGGTAAGGATTCGCCGCCATCAGCGGGATGTGGCGGTGCTTGTGTCCGCGGAAGAGTACGAGGAGCTGCGCCAGAACCGGTGGGCGGAGTTCAATCGCCTCTCGGCCATTGCCGCTGATCAGGCAAAGAAAAGCGGACTGACGGAAGAGAAGCTGGCTGAGATTCTGGCTGATTGATGCGGGACTCCGAACGCCTAGTTCTGGACACCAACGTAGTAGTAAGCGGAATTCTCTTTCCAGGTTCCGCTCCCGGCCGCGCTTTGTTGAAGGCGCAAACCCGCCGCGCGTTGGTCTCTGAGGCCACACTGCTCGAATTGGTTGAAGTGATGCGCCGCGTCCGTTTCGATCGCTATGTTGAAGCGGAGGTCCGCAAGCAGCTTGTTGCGGCTTATATGAATGCCTGCGAAACAATCCAGACTACCTCTTCCATCCGCGCCTGCCGAGACGCGCGTGACAACAAGTTTCTCGAGGTTGCGGTGGATGGCCGCGCCGATCTGATAGTGAGCGGTGATCTGGACCTGCTGGCGCTACATCCTTTCCGCGGCATTGCAATTCTTGCGCCATCGGATTATCTGGCGAAGGAGTGATGCGCGCGGCCGCCAGGTTATTCAAGTTATCCTGATGTGAGAATGACTAACCCAAATAAGCCCGGCGTATCAGGCGCAAGGTCTTCACGAGCGGAGCAGACGGGCGTGCGGCGTGTTGCTGTCTACTGCGGATCAGCCGAGGGAAGCAATCCCGCATTCCTGGCCGAAGCCGCAGCACTGGGTAGGGTGATAGCCGCGGCCAGGATGGGGCTTGTGTATGGTGGAGCAAACGTAGGGCTGATGGGCGCAGTGGCCGATGCGGCGCTGGCGGCCGGTGCAGAAGTAATCGGAGTGTTGCCCGAGATACTTGCCGGCAAGGAGATTGCCCACGCGGGTCTGACTTCGCTCGAATTGGTTCCCACAATGCACGAACGCAAAGCGAGGATGGCGGAACTGGCGGATGCATTTCTTGTGCTGCCGGGAGGATTCGGCACGCTCGACGAGTTGATGGAGGCAGTGACATGGGCGCAACTTGGGCTGCACGCGAAGCCCTGCATCCTGATCAACACTGCAGGTTATTGGGATGGACTGCTCATGTTTCTGGATTCCACAGTTGCCGCGGGATTCCTGAAGGCGGAGAATCGCCAATTGCTGCTTGTAACTTCGAATGCCGCCGAAGCTGTAAGTCTCGCCGCCAGTAAGCAAGAGTAGGTCGCTCCCAAACCACATGTTGGCTGTATTATTTTCCTATGTCTGCCAAGCTCCGCTGGGGAATTCTTAGCACCGCAAATATCGGCCTCAAGAAAGTGCTGCCCGCAATGCAGCTAGGGGACAACACAATAGTCTCTGCGATTGCTTCCCGCGATCTTCTCAAAGCCCAACAGGCGGCGGCCGCACTGGGCATTCCCAAAGCCTACGGCTCGTATGAAGAGCTTCTCGCTGACCCCAATATCGACGCGATCTACAATCCGCTGCCTAATCAGTTCCATGTTCCCTGGACCATCAAGGCGGCCGAGGCCGGCAAACACGTTCTCTGCGAGAAGCCCATCGGCCTGTCTGTGGCTGAAGCCGAGACGCTGCTCGAGGTTCGCGCCCGGACAGGTGTCAAGATCTCTGAAGCATTCATGATCCGAAGTTATCGGCAGTGGCTTCGCCTGCGTGAACTGCTGGACGAAGGGCGCATCGGCGAGCTGCGCTCAGTTACCGGTTTCTTCAGCTACTTCAACGTCGACCCTTCGAACATCCGAAACAAGATGGAGGCTGGCGGCGGAGCTCTCTATGACATAGGGTGTTACCTGATCCATGCCTCGCGCTACGCATTCAGGCAGCAGCCGAACCGTGTGACTGCGACCATCGACCGCGACCCGGAAATGAAGGTCGACCGGTTGACTTCGGCGATTTTGGAGTTTTCAGGCGGCCACTCGATCTTCACATGCAGCACGCAACTTGTTCCATACCAGCGCATCCACTTTCTCGGAATGCGCGGGCGCATCGAACTTGAAATCCCGTTCAACGCGCCACCCGACCGGCCTACCCGCCTCTTCATCGACAACTCGGGTGATCTGACCGGCAGTGGAATTACAACGGAGACTTTTCCCGTTTGCGACCAGTACACAATGCAGGGCGAGGCCTTTGCCAGGGCAGTGCGCGATGGGACGGAGGTCCCCGTGCCCCTTGAAGACGCGATCGGAAACATGGCGGTGATTGAGGCCGTCTTCAGCTCCGCCCGCACAGGTCAATGGGTAACTCCGCAGCAATAAGAGTTTGTCTATAAGTGAAAAGGGCATCGACCGCAAGATATAACTCACCGGATGGACGATCTAATTGCGTGCTATCCGTTCTTCGCTGATTACCTGTCACGACGGCCCAATTCAGCCATGCCTTTACCTTAGCCTCTTGCCTGGCTCATCGTGGGTAACAGATAATCAGAAAGCCGGCGCAGGTGGAAGCCTGCGCCGGTCCCTGATCTTAATAACTCGTCCTACTTTGAGGCCGCTGCTTTTCTTTGCGCTTCCCAGCGGCGCCTGACTGCCTCGGCGATGCGCTTGCGGCCTTCAGGCGAGAGCTTTCTCTTCTTCCTTCTCTTCGCCCGATTCTGCGGGGCGGAGGTAACTGCCGCCTTTGTGGGTCTGCCCGGCTTCTTCTTTGGTGCGACCGCGGCGGTACCACTGAGCAGCGCACGCACCTGTTTCAGCAGGGCGATCTCGCGGTCGACAGATTTCACTATGTCCGATACTCCCATAAGTCCTCCATTGGTTCAGGCGAACGATTCGATCTTTGCGAGGCTAAGTCGGGGCTCAGCAGAAGATAACTCAATCGCCACAGGATACGATAGACGGTTGCAAGTCAATTTGCAAATAGAGTCGCACTTTACTTTTAGAGGCAAGCGCCATTCCCATGGACATGAGTTACATCTCCAAACGAGGAGCGGCGAATATTGTCCGGCCATGCGGCCACGATTTCCACCAGCTTGTGCTCTTAGGTCTGGGACTTACTGAAGGAAGGTGTCAATTGCCCCACTGCGGCTTGATTTTGCCATGAAGTTCGTTGTCAGTTGAAGCCGGCCAAGAATAGATCAATTACGCTCGCTATCGTCACGAACCCTCACCTGATCGTTGTTGCAATTCGCGTATCCCGGCATTGATTCCGGGCTATGCGGTTTACGGGTAGATAAGTTCAACTTGTTTCTGAATCCGACGTTCATTGGGCCTGTTCCGCGCATTCCTTTAGATCGCGGCAGAAGATGTCGATGCGCTCGAGGTCGGTATCCCAGGCAAACATAATGCGCGCGGCCCCGCCAATGAAGGTATAGAACTTCCATCCGCGTTCGCGAATCCTGTCAAGTACCTTCTCGTCCGCTTGAAGGAAGACGGCGTTTGCCTCGACCGGTCCAGCGAGGCGCAAGCCCGGAATGTCGGCAATCTTTGCAGCGAAAACGCGGGAGCAGTGATTTGCGTGAGCGGCGTTGCGCAACCACGCGCCGCTCTCGAGCATTCCCACCCAGGGAGCGGAGAGAAAGCGCATTTTCGAAGCCAGCTGACCGGCCTGCTTGCAACGGTAATCGAAATCCGCGGCGAGCTTGCGATCGAAAAACAAGACAGCTTCTCCCACAGCCATGCCGTTTTTGGTTCCGCCGAAGCACAATACATCGACGCCGCATTTCCAGGTTATCTCGGCAGGCCGGCAACCAAGACTCGCGCAGGCATTGGCAAAGCGCGCGCCGTCCATGTGCAGCGAAAGCCGATGAGCCTTGCATTCTGCCGCAATCGCCTCCAACTCCGCGTGGGAATAGACGCGGCCCGTCTCGGTAGATTGGGTTAACGTGACTGCGCGCGGCTTTGGGAAGTGAATATCCTGGCGCTTGGTGGCTAGTTCGCGAATGGACTCTGGGGTCAGCTTGCCGTCCGCGCTTGGCGCCACCAGAAGCTTTGAGCCATTGGAGAAGAATTCAGGAGCGCCGCACTCATCGGTTTCGACATGTGCCTGGTCGCAACAGATCACTCCATGATATGACTGGCAAAGCGAGGCGAGTGCAAGGGAGTTTGCAGCGGTGCCGTTGAAGACAAAGAAGACCTCGCACTCGGTTTCAAACAGCTCGCGAAACGCATCCGAGGCCCTCGCCGTCCAGGGGTCGTCTCCGTAGGAAGTTGCGTGACCATGATTGGCGGCATCGCTGGCTTGCCAGGCTTCGGGACAGATCCCTGCGTAATTGTCACTTGCGAATTGCTGCAGTAGATCCTCGGAGTCGATACTGGTCATGGCACGGTCCTTTCGGGAGGGCAGGCGGGGGATCAGCGGAGATCCTGATACTGAAATGGTACTTTGGTCATCTCGGGTCGTCGTCATTGGAAGGGTCCAATGCGCGGACCAGGGTCAAGCGAGTACCGGAATGGGCCGCAGGTCGGCTGAGGCATTTTGCGGATCTTTCTTCTCTCCAATAAATGATTGGAAATAGTGATGATTTGGCTCTCGCGCAGTCAGCGACCTGGCGGCTTGGGGAGTGATTGACCACCATTGCAATTCGTTCAATTGAGCAAGCATTTCGCGCGATGGCACCATTGCAGTCTCGCAACATGCGGCCTGTTCCTTCATCTCCATCAATCATATAACCCGAAGAATCGAGTTGGATTAGCTGAATTGGAGAGTGTGTTCTCCGCCCCTTGACCCCTGCCCCGAAAGTGTCATTGACCCGATTGGTTCGGTTCTCTAAGTTATTGAGAACAGGATTGGTGGATAAATCTGCCTGTACTACGACTGGCGCGAACAGGCCGGGACTTTCTGTAAGAGGTCATTTTCCGGTCTGAGGAGGAACGATGATTTTGGCTCTGCTTCAGGTTGCGGCCATTGCTCTCGCTGCAGTTTGCCTTTATGGCTTTAGAGCTGGCATGCGGCGCAGAAGTGCGCAGTCGTGGGATTCACTTGTGTCGAGGCTCCGTCTGGACTGCAGCACCAGCAGGCTGGGCGATGAGTCTGTTTGGAACGGCGATTTGAACGTAACGCCGGAAGAGAAATGGAAGCTCATTCGCGGTGCACATGGTTTGTGGACGATGTATGAGAACGCCAGCGTGATGCTGGAGATGGCTGACTATGCAGCCCGCAACAGCGATTCTGTTGATCGCGAACTGCTTGCGTCCCTGCGCAGCGACGCGATGCAAATCAGAGTTTGCGTTCTGACGGCTCTGGCCAAGTATGCATTCAGCCAGGTGAATGAAAGCATCTCCGTGAATGTGAGCCGCGCCGCGTCTGCGTATACAGAGATGGCTGCACGGACCGCGGAACTGCTGCAAGTGAATGGCAGGAGCATGGCACCCAATTTTGTGCCTGCGATGTAGTCCGGTTTCCTCCCTCACAACAAAGCCCCGGCCATGGCCGGGGCTTTGTTGTGGTGTCGTCAATTGCGGGTTCATTCCAGGGTTAGGATGCTGAAGCCTTCGAAGGCGCAACCTTGCGCCGATCAGCTATCAGCCAGTTCACATTCGGCCCGAAAGCGCACAAACAATCGAAATGCCGGCGCCGGATGGATCTTGATTCTCAGGACGCTGTCTCTTTTGTACGTTGCGGCAAATGCGGCCAGGACGATGGACTGTCAAGCCCTGACCAATCGAGAGGCCTGCTGAACATGCCAATCGACAAACTTGCGCAACCCGCAATGGAGCTCTGTCCGCGGAGTGTAACCAAGCAGCTCGCTCGCCTTGGAAATATCCGCCCAGGTTTGAGGAACATCTCCGGGTTGCTCCGGCTGCTTGTCCAGAGTTGCTCGAAATCCGAGGATATCCTCCAGGGCGCTCACTAGTTCAGCCAGGCTCACGGTTCGATTGTTCCCCAGGTTGAAGACTTCAAACATGTTTCTTTTGTAGCAAGCCGCAGCCCGAATTCCGGCGACAATATCGTCGACGAATGTGTAGTCTCTGCGAGTCTTTCCGGTCCCAAAGTATGGAATCGGCAAGCCGGATGACATCAGCTCCGTAAATTTGTGTATTGCAAGATCGGGTCGCTGCCGCGGCCCGTAAACAGTGAAGAACCTCAGTGCGATGAAACGTATGCCGAAGAGATGGCTGTATACATGTCCAAGCAATTCGCCGCTCACTTTGGTACTGGCG
>Ga0209698_10008109_pt1 | contig 10887 bp, 4 predicted proteins | sample LitLauG_LLR_2012_FD_187203 | JGI IMG/M metagenome (GOLD analysis project Ga0209698, IMG submission 187203) | Freshwater sediment microbial communities from Pennsylvania, USA - Little Laurel Run_MetaG_LLR_2012 (SPAdes) (version 2) | ecosystem: Environmental > Aquatic > Freshwater > Creek >... | reverse complement strand
ATCTAAATCATCGATGATGTCTTCCACATTTTCTATTCCGACGCTCATGCGCACGAGCCCGTCGGTGATGCCATAGGCCTCTCTTTTTTCACGGGGCACGCCAAAATGGGTCATTGACGCCGGATGAGACAGTAACGTGTCGCAGGTCCCCAATGAAACCGCCCTCACACACATGCGTAACTGGTCAATCAGTTTCTTTCCCGCCAGCAGTCCACCTTTGAGCTCCACACTCATCATCGCCCCGGGATGCTTCATCTGTTTTTTTCCCGTCAAATAGTCCGGGTGGGAACGCAGCCCCAGGTAATTCACCCTGGCCACAGAAGGATGCTGGCTCAAAAACTCGGCGACGACCATGGCATTGCTGCAATGGCGTTCCATTCTTACTTCCAGGGTCTTAAGCCCCTGGGTCAATAAGAATGCATCGAAGGAGTTGCTGTTGCCCCCTAATAAACGATGCACCTTGGTCATTCTGGTTTCCATCTTTTCAATATCCCTGCCAATCAATGCTCCTCCGATGGCTGTTCCGTGCCCGTTCAGGAATTTGGTGGTGGAATGAAACACAAAGTCCACGCCATACCGGAACGGCTGCTGTAAATAGGGCGTTGCAAAAGTATTGTCTACGGCCACAATTAAACCATGCCGGTGCCCCAGCTGGGTCAGGGCTTCAATATCTACACATTGAATGGTCGGGTTGGCGGGGGTTTCCAGGTAAATCAGTTTTATCTTGTCTTCTTTTTTGAGTGCGTCCTCCGCCTTACTGAGGTCACGAAGGTCGATAATCACCGCTTCGATGCCCAGCCCCGGCAACACTTTTTCCATCAGTTCCTGGCTGCCGCCATACAGAGAAAAATGGGTCAGCATCTTATCGCCCGCGCTGAGATTGCCTAAAAGCAGCGTGGACAAAGCCGCCATTCCGCTGGCGTGCAGCAAAGTTTTGGTTTGCAGCCGCTGCCCGGTTTGGTCCAGCAACTGAAAACATTCCAGGGAAGAAATTTTTTCTTCAGCTTCGGTGATCGTCGGGTTTCCCCACCTGCTATAAATATAGCCTTTCTCCTCGCCATTGAAACGGCGCATACCCTGGTCAGCAGAATCAAAAACGTAGGTGCTGCTGGCATAGATAGGTGTTAAATGGGCGTTGTTGCTTTCGGGATGATGCCCGCTGTGAATGGCTACTGAACCAAATCCGCTCAAAGGATCTTTTTGTAAAGACATGTGAATTATTAAGGCGCAAAAATGAAAATGAATATTTAAGTTTGGCAAAAGTAGTAAAAACATGAAGCAACTTTTGCAACAATATGCGGCATATAATGTTTGGGCAAACAAAATAATCACGGAAAAAATCATGCTGCTGCCGGAGGCCGTGATTTACCAGGAAACGAAAAGCAGTTTTGCGACGATTTACGCAACAGTGCTGCACCTCCTGGACGTAGAAAGCATCTGGTGGCAACGCTTACGGCTACTGGAGCATGTCCAGTGGCCGGGGGTGAGTTTTGAAGGAAATATAGAGACACTGTCGCAACAGCTGTTAACCTTTTCCAGGCAATGGCACCAATGGGTCACCAGCGCCAACGAGATGAATCTCGAACATGTTTTTGCCTACCACAATTCGAAAAAAGAATATTTCAAACAACCGGTATACGAGATGCTGCTGCACCTCTTCAATCACCAGACCTACCACCGCGGGCAACTGGTTACTATGATGCGCGAAAATGGAATCGAGAAAATCCCGGCCACCGATTTTATTGTTTTCAGCCGAAAAAAATAAAGGCGCTCCTGCCATTTATTGGGTATCGTAGGCCCACCTGACCAGGGTGGCCCCCCAGGTAAATCCGCCGCCGAAAGCTGCCAGCACAATCAGGTCTCCCTTCTTCAACTGCTTTTCCCATTCCCACAGACACAAGGGAATGGTAGCAGAAGTCGTATTGCCGTACCGCTGGATATTTATCATCACTTTTTCCATACTCAGCCCCATACGGCTGGCCGTAGCATCGATAATTCTTTTATTGGCCTGGTGCGGAACCAACCAGGCAATATCATCCCCCGTTAACTGGTTTCTTTCCAGCAACTCGAAAGATACATCCGCCATGCCTTTCACGGCGAATTTGAAGACTGCCGGTCCTTCCTGGAAGATATAGTGCTCCTTGGCCAACACGGTCTCTACCGATGCCGGCTTAGCCGAACCCCCGGCTACCATCTTGAGGTACTGCGCCCCGCTGCCGTCGGTCTTCAGCAGGCTGTCCTGAATGCCATATCCCTCCGTGTTGGGTTCCAGCAGGATGGCGCCCGCCGCGTCACCAAAAAGCACACAGGTTTTCCGGTCGCTGTAATCCACAATGCCGCTCATCTTATCTGTACCGACGACCACGACTTTTTTATAACGGCCGCTCTCAATGAGGCTGGCCGCCGTAGTCACGCCAAATAAAAATCCGGAACAGGCAGCCGAGAGATCAAAACCAAATGAATTGAACGCCCCTATTTTATAGGTGATAATATTGGCCGTGGCTGGAAATGTCATGTCGGGGGTGACCGTACAGCAAATCAGGCAATCAATCTCTATAGGATCTATTCCCCTTTTTTTACATAACTCTAAAACTGCTGGAATGGCCATTTCTGAAACACCCTTGTTCTCCCCTTTTAATATCCGCCGCTCTTCCACCCCCGTACGGGTCTTTATCCACTCATCATTGGTTTCCACCATGGTTTCCAATTCTGCATTGGTAAGGCGGTAATCGGGAACATAGCCGCCAATCGCAGTAATTGCAGCTGAAATTTTTTTATCCATTTAAACGCTATCGCTTTTTATTGAAGGATAAAAATACGACATCCGCGATGATTCGGCACAAGGAAGGTACTGCCCCTTTGTTTTTATGTGATTCCCATTACGCCGAATTACTTACTTTTGACCCTTTCGACAATCTATGATCGCGTATTTATCAGGAAAATTTTCGTACAAAACGCCCACAGTAGTTTACGTGGATGTATCGGGCGTGGGTTATGAAGTCAATATCAGCCTTAATACGTATTCGCATATCCAGCAGCTCACCGACGGCAAACTCTTTACCTACCTCCAGGTGAAGGAAGACGCCCATACCCTTTACGGATTTGCTGAGGCCATGGAAAAAGAAATGTTTGTAATGTTGATAAGTGTTTCGGGTATAGGTGCAGCCACTGCAAGAATGATGCTGTCTCATTTGAAACCAGAAGAAATCAATAAAGCCATTCAGCAAAACAATGTGCCCCTGTTGGAGAGCGTCAAAGGCATCGGCAGAAAAACCGCCGAAAGGCTGGTGCTTGAATTACGGGATAAAATATCCAAATTGTCATCGATTACACCATTAAATATACCAGTCGGCAATACTTTGCACCAGGACGCGTTAAATGCATTAGTAGCACTTGGAATCGGAAGACCAGTAGCAGAACAGTCTATTAAGAAAATCGTAATTTCCAATCCAAACATCAACAACCTTGAGGAATTAATAAAAAATGCGCTAAAAGCTATTTGAGAGAAATTTACCCTAATTAATCGCAGGATGTTTTTTAAACGAGAATTGGCGCCGAATTATTTGGGGTTGATGGTAGCGTGCCTTTGGGGCGTATTATTTTCATTTTCCGGATTGAACACCTATGGACAGGATACTACAAAACAGCAACCCAACGATACCTTACCTTATCCGATTCACGATACCCGCGGCGACTATTTTTCCAGCAGCAGAAGCCCCTTCGATTTAAACAACCCCTCTAACATTACCGATTCCATTGGTTATGATCCCGATACCCAGCGCTACACGGTGTACGAGAAAATTGGCGACAAATACTACCGCACGCCAACCTCCTACAGCGCCCAGGAATTCATGGAAATGGAGGGTCATAAGGCCGAAACGAACTATTTTCAAACAAGGGCCAATTCCCTGGATATCCTCAACCGCGGCCAGGTCAAGCCGAAGCTGAGCATCTATGACAACTTATTCAACCGTTTGTTTGGCAACGGCAAAATAGAAATCCAGCCCCAGGGAAATGTGGATATTACCGCGGGATACCAGCGCCAGAACACCAAAAATCCGACTTTGGCTGAAAATGCCCGCAAAAACGGGGGCCTTGATTTCAATATGGCCGCCCAGGTAAACGTCAATGCTAATATCGGTGACAAATTGAAATTCCCGATCAGCTACAATACCCTGGCCAACTTCGACTTTACCAACCAGCTGAAACTCGATTATACCGGCAAAGACGATGAAATCTTGAAACGTTTCGAAGCAGGAAACGTGACCTTTCCTTCCAAAAGCACTTTGATTCCTGGTGCCCAATCATTATTTGGCATCAAGACCCAGCTGCAATTCGGAAAGCTATTTATCACCGCAGTGCTGGCCAATCAAAACTCCCAACGCCAATCGGTCAATCTCCAGGGCGGCAGTGTGGCCCAGCAATTCAATTTTAAAGCCGACGATTATGAAGAAAACCGGCACTTCCTGCTGGGACAGTATTTTAAGAATAATTATAATAAGGTAATGAGCAATTTACCGGCAGTCACAACGCCGGTGCAAATCCTGCGCATGGAAGTGTGGGTCACCAATCGCAACGGAACAACTACCAACGCTCGGGAAGTCGTCGGACTGATGGACCTGGGTGAATCCAGTCCCTACCTGCCTTTTACCGTCCGCGGGAGCCTTCCGGCCAATACGACCAATTCGGAATACCAGAACATCATCAGTAATCCCAACAGCCGCAACTCCTCCCTGGTTACCAACATCCTGGAGAACATGGCGCCCGTGAGCCTGAGCCCGGTGCAGGATTTTGAGATCACTTATGCCCGCAAACTGGACTCCTCCCAATATTTTTTCAACCCGAAAGTGGGATTTTTGTCCCTGAGTCAGCCGCTGCAGCCCAACGACGTGCTTGCTGTGGCCTATCAATATTCTTTCAACGGCCATATTTACCAGGTCGGTGAATTCTCCCAGGATATACCCCCAGATTCCACGACGGGCAACCAGAACGTTCTTTTCCTCAAATTGTTAAAAGCCACTTCACAGCGCCCCAATCTTCCCATCTGGCAATTGATGATGAAAAATGTGTACAGCGTTGGTTTTGGAACCCTCGACCAGCAGGACTTTACGCTGAATGTATTGTATCTGCAACCCGGACTTGGCGCCAAGCGGTACCTGCCTTTCGGGGACCTCAATTTGGGCACCCCCATCCTGACGCTGGAAAACCTCGACCGCCTCAACAACAATAATGATCCCCAGCCTGACGGTATCTTTGACTTTGTGCCGGGGTACACCGTCATCCCGCAATATAGCCGGATCATCTTCCCCTTCTTGCAGCCTTTCGGCAGGGATCTTGCGCCCAAAGTATTTACCGATACGACGCTGGGAAAGGACAGCCTGTACTACCCGCTCTACGATTCCATCAAGGCCATTGCGCAACAACAATTTCCCAATTTTGACAAATTTTACCTCCAGGGATCAGCCAAGACGTCCGCTTCCTCAGACATCAGCATTGGCTATAACATACCTCCCGGTTCCGTCAGGGTCTCTGCCGGGGGACAAACACTGAGTGAAAATGTCGACTATACCGTCAATTATGATTTGGGCACCATAAAGGTCATTAACCAGGCCATCCTCAACGCAGGTACCCCCATCCAGGTCAATTTTGAAAACAATGCCACTTTCGGCCTGCAGCAAAAGAGTTATATGGGGCTGCGGTTGGATTACCAGGCCAAGAATACGGCCAAGGAACAGCTGTTGATCGGTGGCACCATTGTGCGTTTGAGTGAACGACCCTATTTTACCAAGGTGAATTATGGAGAAGATCCTATCCGCAATACGATGTTCGGTACCGATATCACCTACCACAAAGATGTGCCGAGACTGACCAAATTATTGGATAAACTGCCCTTTTACAACAGCACGGCGCCTTCGGCGGTGAATGCCTACGCGGAAGCAGCATTTCTAAAGCCGGGCCACGCCCCTCAGATCGGGAAAGGCAGCAACGGCGTGGTCTATATCGATGATTTTGAAGGCAGCAACAGCCAGATAGACCTTCGCTTTCCGCCCATCAGCTGGGCGCTGGCCTCCACCCCCTTTGGCGCTACGGACTCTTCGTCCAATACACTCTTATTTCCGGAGGCCGCAGAAAATGATAACCTGGATTATGGGAAAAACCGGGCCAAAATAGCGTGGTATCAAATTGAACCGACACTCCAGGATCCCTCCAATATCAATAACCCACTCCGTAATAACAAAGCGGAACTGTCCGATCCGCGGGTCCGGGCAATCTCACAGACGGAAATTTTCCCCCAAACGACCACCGATTTCGGCCAAAACCAGTTAATCACTTTTGACCTGGCCTATTACCCGACAGACCGCGGGCCATATAATTATGACGCCTCACCAGCCGATGTGACTGCCAACGGCAAGCTGTTAAATCCCACCAAGCGATGGGGAGGACTAATGAGAAGCCTCGACCAGACGGATTTTGTGACCGCCAATGTCGAATATATCGAATGCTGGATACAAGATCCTTTCATTACCAACCCCACCAGCAGTGGCGGTAAATTTTATATTAACCTGGGCAGCGTGTCCGAAGACGTGCTCAAAGACGGAAAGAGGTTTTATGAAAACGGTCTGCCGACACCGACCATCCCGGCAGCCGTGGACACTTCGGTGTGGGGGATCATTCCCAGCAATCCGTTGCAGGTGACCAATGCCTTCAGCAATGACCCCAATGACCGTCCTTACCAGGATGTTGGCTTTGACGGCCTTTCTGACACGGCCGAAGTCAGGAAGCGCACACCCGACTATTTAAACGTGCTGGCCAACAATTTCGGCGCCGGTTCGGCCGCCTATCAAACTGCGGTCAAAGACCCTTCGAGTGATGATTATCACTATTACCGCGGCAGCGATCTGGACGCCGAAAATGCGGGTATACTCACCCGTTATAAAAACTTTAACGGCCCGGAAGGCAATTCCCCGGTGGCCAGTAATAACTCCACCTATTCGTCGGCAGCGACACTTTACCCCGATGCAGAGGATCTCAATCATGACAATACCATGAATGAAACAGAATCCTACTTCCAGTATGAGGTCACCCTGAAACCGCCGACAGACCCCTCTATGAACATCGGCCAAAATTTTATCATCGACAAGAAAACGGTCACCGTCAGGCTCGCCAACGGCACGTCAAGAAACGAGACCTGGTACCAGCTAAACATCCCCATCGACGGGTACAACAAAGTCATTGGGAGTATCCCGGATTTTAACTCTATTCAATTCATCAGGATGTTCCTTACAGGATTCGCCGACAGTGTCGTCCTGCGTTTCGGAGAACTGTCCCTGGTGCGCAATACCTGGAGAAAATTCACGTACAAATTAGATTCCACCGGTAATTACAGCGCCGAAACGACTGACGACTTTAACGTGGGTGCCGTGGGAATCGAACAAAATGACACCAGGGTCCCCCTGCCCTACCGGACACCGTGGGACATTCAACGGGTACAGACCCAAAGCACCAACGGCGTCACCTTATTGCAAAATGAACAGTCATTGTCCCTGCAATTCTGCAGCCTGGTTCCCCAGGACGGAAAGGCCGTTTACCAGACTTTCGTTAATAAAGACCTCCGGCAGTTTGGAAAGATGCAAATGTATATCCATGCCGAAAAACAAACAGGAACCAACTTAAACAACAATGACCTGGTAGCGATCCTTCGGTTCGGCAGTGATTTTGTCTCCAATTATTACGAGATCACTATTCCCCTGCAGCTGACGCCGCTAAACACCGGTCTCAATCCCGATTCCAAAGCCTATAATGACACGCTGTGGAATCAGCACAACAGCCTGGATGTTGACTTGTACTCGCTCACGCAAATAAAAAATGCCCGGAATTTATCCAGTTATTCCCTGGGTGCGCTGTATTCGCAGTTGCAGCCTAACGGTCAAACCTATTCGGTTATCGGCAACCCGAACCTGGGTCAGGTCACGGGCATGCTGATGGGGGTCAAGAATGTTTCTGGCGGTATTGCCTGCGGGCAATTGTGGTTTGATGAACTAAGACTCTCGGCACTCAACGAAAAGGGCGGCTATGCCGCCGTAGGCCGCGTAGATGCCAACCTGGCTGACCTGGGCACCATCACCTTGTCGGCCAATACGCATACGGTCGGTTTCGGCACCCTGGAACAAACCGTCGAGCAACGTGCCCTCGATAATTTCTTCCAATTCGATGCGGCCACCAACCTGGAACTGGGCAAATTGCTGCCGAAGAAAGCCGCCATGTCCATTCCATTCTTTGCCAGCCTGACGCAATCCTCCAGTATGCCGGAATATGATCCGTATTCCCTGGATATTAAATTAAAGCAGGTACTGGCCGATGCGCCGAAAAGAGAAAGGGATTCTATCCGCAACTATGCCGTTGATTTTTCCTCCACCAAAACAGTCACCCTGACTAATGTCCATAAGAACAGGACCAAGGCTAAAAAACCTAAGCCATGGGATGTGGAAAATCTTGATGTCAGCTACTCTTATACCCAAACCAGCGCGCACAACCCGCTTATCGAATATAACACGGTCACCAAACAAAGGGGCGGCCTGGGCTATAACTATATCGCACAACCGAAATTCATCACCCCGTTTAAGAAGATATTCAGAAAGACCAAAACACACTGGTTCGACCTGATGAAGGACTTTAATTTTAACCCGGTGCCCTCGCAGCTGAGTTTCAGGGCGGACATCTTCCGGCAATTCGGCGTCGTGAAACCGCGCAGTGTCGGGGGAGATAAATACCAGATCCCGGAAACGTATGACAAATATTTTACGTTCGCCCGCAACTACATCTTCCGATGGGACCTCACCCACTCGCTGAATATGGATTATACCGCCCTCAATAATTCGGTCATCGATGAACCGTATGGCCGCATTGACACTAAAGCCAAGCGGGACACCATACTCACCAATTTATTTAAGGGAGGCCGTAATACCGTGTTTACCCAAAATATAAATTTCTCCTATAATGTACCGCTGAGCAAATTCCCACTGACAGACTGGACCACGATGCGCATAGGCTACACCGCCAACTACCAATGGATTGGCGCGTCACGCCTTGCTGTCAATCTGGGAAATTTCCTGGAAAACGGGCAACAGGAAGAAGCCAACCTGCAACTTGATTTTACCAGGTTGTATACCAAATCCAAATGGCTAAAAGCCATCGATCAGGCCTATAAGGCAGCGGCCAACAAACGTCCCAATCCGCGGGATACGTCGGCAGCCAAAAAACAACCGGCTACCCCTGTGGCCAAACCCAAGCCAGATCTTAAAGCCCTCCCCGAGGTAAGCGGGCTTTCCAAAGTCGTGGGCCGCATCCTGATGTCGATCAAATCAGTCAACGCGACCGTCTCCCAAAACAGCCATACGCGTTTACCGGGGTATACAGACAGCACCCAATTATTAGGAGAAAATTTCAGAAGCATGGCACCCGGCCTGGACTTCGTCCTGGGAAAACAGGTCGATACCTCCTGGCTTAACCGGGCGGCAAAAAGAGGAATCATCACCAAGGACTCGACTTTCAACGACTTGTTTACACAGAGTTTTGACCAGAAGATCACCCTGTCAGCGCAGCTGGAACCGATCCGCGACTTTACCATCGATGTCAACGTGGATAAAACTTTCTCCAAAAATTATTCGGAAACGTTCAAAGACACCACGGGTACCGGCAATAATTTCTCTCACCTGACTCCCTACGTCCAGGGCAGCTTTAACGTCAGCTATATCGCCTTTAAAACCTTGTTTCAAAAATATAATCCTAACCAGGTCTCGTCCACCTTCCTGAAATTTGAAAATGACCGGCTGATCTTGTCCAACAGGGTGGGATCTACCAATATTTACAATAAACTCCAGGGCAGTCCGGTCACTTCCGACGGCTATGCCTTAGGCTATGGAAAGTATGCAGTGGATGTCCTGGTGCCCTCATTCATTGCTGCCTATACGGGACAGAATCCCAACACTATCTCCCTGATCCGGGAAAGTAACGCAAAAATCAAGTCCAACCCGTTCGGGGGTATTTTGCCCAAACCGAATTGGCGCATTTCCTATAATGGGCTTAGCAGGGTTCCGGGGTTAGATCAGATATTCACCAGTTTCACTTTAACCCATGCCTACAATGCCAGCCTGGCCATGAACAGCTTTACCTCCGCATTGCTGTACCAGGACGTTTCAAAATTCGGATACCCCTCATTTATTGACACCACGGGCGGTAATAATAATTATATACCGTACTTCCTGGTTCCCAACCTGACGATCCAGGAACAGTTTGCCCCATTAATCGGCGTCGATATGACCTTCACCAACAAGCTGAGCCTGAAGTTTGACTATACCAAACAACGCCAGTTAAGCCTGAGCCTGATCGATTACCAGCTCAGTGAAGTACGTTCGACGACTTACACCTTTGGCGGCGGCTTCCGCAAGAAGGGTCTCCGCTTGCCATTTAAAGTTCCGTTTACTAAAAATGACACTAAGAAGCTCGATAACGAAATCAACTTCCGCCTTGATTTCAAACTAACCAATAATGTGACATCCAACAGCATACTGGATCAAAACACCTCGTTCCCCACCAGCGGCAGCAAGGAAATCACCATTTCGCCGACCATCGATTACTATATCAGTAACCGCATCAACGTCAAATTATATTTTGACCAGCGAAGGGTCAATCCTTACGTGTCTTCCTCACCGCCGACCATTGATACCCGGGGCGGCGTTCAGTTAAGGATCTCACTGGCCCAGAAATAAAGCCGCTGTTTCAGGGCCGAATGCCCCTGTCGCTGGGAGCATAGGCCCGTTGCGGCCAAAACGGCGGGCGTCAGAACCGCTTCCTTTTATATCGTCGCAGAATGCGGCCCTGTCCCGC
>Ga0209698_10008108_pt1 | contig 10891 bp, 11 predicted proteins | sample LitLauG_LLR_2012_FD_187203 | JGI IMG/M metagenome (GOLD analysis project Ga0209698, IMG submission 187203) | Freshwater sediment microbial communities from Pennsylvania, USA - Little Laurel Run_MetaG_LLR_2012 (SPAdes) (version 2) | ecosystem: Environmental > Aquatic > Freshwater > Creek >... | reverse complement strand
CGCCCACCGCGAACCACGAGCTCGCGCCCGCCGCACCGGGCGCCGGGTCCTCGGCCCGATCGTCGTGAGCCGGCTCGCCCGCAGGCCCGACCAGCCCGCGCGCGACCCCGGAGAGCACCGCCCCAGGTCGCCGCGGGGACCTCTCGGATCCGCGGGGGCCCCCGGTGCGCTCGCCGGGTTCCTCGCTCGCCCCGTCGCCGCGCCGTGGTGCGTCCTGTGGTGGGTGCTCGCGTCGGGGCTGTTCGTGTTCAACTGCCAGCTCGCCGGCGGACCCGCGACCGGCGACGACGTCCAGTCGGTCTACGCCGCGTGGGCGATCGCCCACGGCCACGTCGCGTGCGCCTACCCGCCCGCGGGCATCGCGGGGTACACGCCGACCTCGCCGCTGTACGTGCTGGTCTCGGCCGCACTGGTCGCGCTCTTCGCGGTGGGGCACGCCGTGGCGTTCCCCACCGCAGCGCAGCTCGGCGCGCACTGCGCCGGGGCCGCGTCGTCGATCACCCAGTGGTCCGCGGCAGCGCACGCGCTCGCACCGACGCTGCGATTCGGGTTCGTGAGCTGGCTCGCGCTCGCCGCGGGGACCGTGTCCTTGCTGCGTGCCTCGGGTCGCGGGCGATGCCGGTGGGAGCCCGCCACCCTCCTCGTGATGGCGTGCCTCCCGCCGGTGATCATGTGCGTCTGCGAGTACTTCCACCCCCAGGACCTCCTCGCGATGGGTCTCGCCCTCGCCGGCGTCGCCGAGGCCCGCCGCGGCCGCTGGGGACTCGTCGGCGCGCTCATGTCCCTCGCCTACCTCGCGCAGCCCTTCGCGCTGCTCGTCGCCGTCGCGCTGCTCGTGCTGTGCCCGGCGCGTCGGCGCGCGAGGTTCGTCCAGGGCGCCCTCGCCGCAGCCGTCGTCGTGGCCGTCCCGCTCGTCGTGCTCACCTCGGGTCGCGCGCTCGCCACGGTGCTGCTCGGCACCGGCACGACGACCGCGTCCGCCTCACTGCTGTCGATCACCGGCGCGCACGGCGCCCTGTTGTTCTCGGTCTCGAGGATCCTGCCGATCGCCGCGGCGGCCCTGCTCGCCGGCTGGGCGTCCGAGCGCATGGGCGCGGCGGTCCTCGAGCCCGCGCCACTCGTCGCGCTCACCGCGACCTGCCTGACGATGCGCCTCATCTTCGAGGTGAACACCTTCGGCTACTACGTCATGGCGGCGGCCGTCTCGCTCGTGCTGCTCGACGTCGTGCGCGCCCGGCCGCGGCTCACCCTGCTCGCGTGGCTGGTCGTCGCCACGCTGGCCTCGTTCGGCGACGGCGCGTTCGTGGGCGGGACGACGACGCTCTCGCTGCCGGTGTGGCTCTGGCAGCTGGTCGTGGACTCCTGGGCGATCGCGCTCGGTGCGGTGCCCCTCGTCACGCTGGTGCGAGCGAGCCCGAGCCGCGCGGACCGTGCGCTCGCCGCGCACGGCGCCGGGGCCGGTGCGTCACGAGGTGATCCGCGTTAGCCCCTCTTGGACCATCGACACGCACAGCTGGCCGCTGCGGTCGTAGAAGAACCCGCGCGCGACCCCGCGCGCGCCGTGGGCGATGGGGGAGTCCGTGTCGAACAGCAGCCACTCGTCGGCGCGGAACGGGCGGTGGAACCACATGCAGTGGTCCAGGCTCGCGCCCATGAACCCGCCGTCCTCCCAGCGCACCGGGTGCGGCGCGAGGATCGTGTCGAACAGGCTCATGTCCGAGGCGTAGGCCGCGACGCAGGCGTGCAGCAGGGGATCGTCGGGCAGGTCCCCGTCCGCGCGGATCCACAGACGCTTGTAGGGCTCCCGGGGCTCGCGCACCCGCCAGGGCAGCTCGCCGATGAAGCGCATGTCGATGGGGTGGCGGCGCATGAAGAAGTCGTCGACCTCGCCCTGTGCGGTGAGGCGCTCGCGCAGCGTCGGGATCTCCTCGGGGGAGGGCACGTCGGGCATCGGGAACTCGTGCTCCGGCCCGACCTCGTGACGGTGGAACGAGGTCTGCATGTTGAAGATCGCGCGACCGTGCTGGATGGCGACGACGCGGCGGGTCGTGAAGCTCTTGCCGTCGCGGATCCGGTCGACCTCATAGAGGATCGGGATCGTCGGATCCCCCGGGCGCAGGAAGTACGAGTGCAGCGAGTGCACCGTCCCGGTCTCTACCGTGCGCCCCGCGGCGACGAGCGCCTGCGCGGCGACCTGGCCGCCGAACACGCGCTGGCGCTCCTCGTCGGGCTGGGTGCCGCGGAAGATGTTGACCTCGATCTGCTCGAGGTCGAGGAGTCCGACGAGGTAGTCGAGGTCGCTCGGCACCCCCGCATTGTTCCATGCCGCGTCGCGGCGCCACATTGGCGCCCCGCTAGGTTTGCGCCGTGGCGCCCCCGGGGTGGTTCCCTGACGACTTCCTCTTCGGCACCGCGTCCGCCGCGCACCAGGTCGAGGGCGCCAACGTCAACAGCGACTGGTGGGCCTTCGAGCACTCCGCGACCGGCGGCTGCGTCGACGTCAGCGGCGACGCGTGCGACTCGTGGCACCGCTGGGAGGAGGACCTCGACCTCGTCGCTTCGATCGGCTGCAACTCGTATCGGTTCTCGGTCGAGTGGGCGCGCATCGAGCCCGCACCCGGCGAGTACTCGCTCGCTGCGCTCGACCACTACCGGCGGATCGCCGAGGGATGTCGCGTTCGCGGACTCGTCCCGGTGGTCACGCTGCACCACTTCACGCTGCCGAGGTGGCTCGCGGACCTCGGCGGCTTCGAGTCACCGGGTGTCGCCGGGCGCATGGGCGACTACGCGGCGCGGGTGGCCGGGGCCATGGGTGACGTCATCGGCCTCGCCTGCACGATCAACGAGCCCAACATCGTCGCGGTGATGGGCTACCTGCTCGGTGCCTTCCCGCCCGCGGCGAGCGACCTCGCGCGCTGCGAGGCGGTCTCGACCACGTTGCGCACGGCGCACCACGAGATGGTCGCCGCCCTGCGTGCAGGCCCGGGGAGCTTCCCGGTCGGCATGACCCTGTCGATGTCGGAGCTCGAGGCCGTCGAGGGCGGAGCGGACCAGCTCGCGTCGGCCGCCGAGCTGCTCGAGGACGCCTACCTTCGCGACCTCGCGGGAGACGACTTCTTGGGCGTCCAGTGCTACACGAGGCTGCGCTTCGGACCCTCGGGGCCCGTCGACATCCCCGAGGGGTCGCGGCGAACCAAGATGGGCTACGAGTACCGCCCCGAGGCCGTCGAGCACACCGTCCGGCGGGCCGCAGCGATCGCGGGGCTGCCGATCGTGGTGACCGAGACGGGCATCTCGACGGACGACGACGACGAGAGGATCGCGTTCATCGACGAGGTAACCGCTGGAGTTGCGGCCTGCGTCGCCGACGGCATCGACGTCCGGGGGCTGTTCCACTGGACGCTGCTGGACAACTTCGAGTGGGCGCTGGGCTACTCGCAGCACTTCGGGCTCGTGGCAGTTGACCGAACGACCTTCGAGCGCACGCCCAAGCCGTCCGCCGCCCACTTCGGCGAGGTCGCCCGCCGCGGGACCGTGCCCACGCGCGGCGCCCCACTTCAAAAGTAGGCTGTCGAGGTGCGCAACCGGGTCCACGACGCCATCGCATGGTCAAAGACCCACGAGGGCAAGAAGCTCATCCGCTTCACCTCGGTGTCGCTGGTCGCGACGGGCACCTCGCAGCTGTGCATCATCTTGTTCTACGGCGTGTTCCACCTCTGGGGCGTCGTCGCCTCGACGCTCGCCGCGAACGTCGTCGCGACGATCCCGTCGTACAACCTCAACCGCAAGTGGACCTGGGGCAAGTCGGGCCGCAGTCACATCGTCAAGGAGATCGTCCCGTTCTGGATGATCTCGCTGCTCGGCATCACGTTCTCGTTCTTCATGTCCTTCGGCGCGAAGTACATCGTCAACCACAACTCGTGGCCCCACCTCGTCAACACCCTGATCGTCATGCTCGTGAACTTCCTCGCGTTCGCGATCTTCTGGGTGCTCAAGCTGAAGATCTTCAACAGGATCTTCCACGTCCCCTCCGAGCTCGAGGAGGTCGAGGAGCACCTCGAGCACGAAGAGGAGCTCGCCGTTGGCGGCGAGGAGTTCAATCCCGGAAGTTGACGTACTGCAGCGGGACGCCGAGGTCCGCTGCCTTGCACGCGGCGATGACCTCCTGGAGGTCGTCGCGCTTCTTGCCGCTGACGCGGACCTGGTCGCCTTGGATCGACGAGCTGACGCCCTTGAGGTTCAGCTCCTTGATGAGCTTGTTGATCGCCTTGCCCGTCTCCTGGGAGATGCCGGCCTTGAGCTTGACGTGCTGGCGGGCCGCGCCACGCGACGCCTCCTCGAGCTTTTGGGGGTCGAGGCTCTTGAGCGACACCTCCCGGCGCACGAGCTTCTCCTCGAGCACCTGGTAGAGCGCCTTCAGGCGGTCCTCGGTCGACGAGGTGAGGACGAGCTCTTTGTCGCCGAACTCGACGTGCGAGTCGGTGTTCTTGAAGTCGAACCTCGTCGTGGCCTCGCGGTTTGCCTGGTCGACGGCGTTGCGGACCTCTTGGAGGTCGAGCTCGGAGACGATGTCGAAGGTAGGCACGGCTGGATCGTAGACCCGGCGCCCTCGAAGGAGATGAACCGCGCGCACTAGGATCCCCGGCGGGTCGGTGCCCGAGTGGCCAAAGGGATCTGGCTGTAAACCAGACGGCTTAGCCTACGGGGGTTCAAATCCCTCCCGGCCCACCACAACAATCCCTGAGCGCCAGCTCGGGGCGTCCCGACGGGGGCGGTCGCCGCGACGACACCCTTGGTACGATCCACCCAGGGCCGGGGCACCCCCGGCAGCCACCCACAACGTGACGACCGCGCACCCCTCCCGCACCCGCACCGACCGTGCCCAGGGCGCCCGTGTCAGCGGAGTCGTGCCGTGGCGATGACCTCGCTGTTCTCGGGCAAGCCGCGCCCGCCGGCGCCGCCGTTCGAGGGCTGGGGCTTCCTGTGGCGGCCGGCCCTGCTCGGCTTCGCCGCGCTCGTGGCGATCGCGGTCGGCAGCTCGTTCCCGGACTCCCCGTTCAAGCTCGAGATGCCGAACACCTGGTTCTTCGGCGTCCCCGCGCACCCGATCTCGCCCTTCGCGCCCGTGAACTCCACGACGATCCTGTTCGGGCTGGTCCTGGTCTACGGCGGGCTCGTGATGCTCATGCGGGTCTGGATCCGCCTGGCCGACGTCGCGCTGCACCACCCCGGCGCGCCGGTCGCGCGCCTCGGGTGGATCCTCGCGCTGTGGACCGTGCCGATGCTCGTGATCGCGCCGATCTTCAGCCGCGACGTGTTCAGCTACGCCGCGCAGGGCGAGATGGTCTCGCGCGGCATGAACCCGACGATCTACGGTCCCGCGCAGCTCGGTTCGGGCCCGTATCCCGGACCCGTCGACCCGCTGTGGCAGAACGTCCCCGCGCCCTACGGCCCGGTGTTCTTGATGCTCGACAACCTCATCGTGCACCTCACGGGTCACAACGAGCTCGCGACCGTCGTGGGGCTGCGGCTCCTCGAGGTCGCCGCCGTCGCGCTGTTCGCCGTCGCGCTGCCCGCGCTCGCTCGCTCGCTCGGCTTCGACCCCGGCCACGCCTTCGTGCTCGCGGTGCTCAACCCGCTGGTCGTGCTCACGCTCATCGGCGGCGCGCACAACGACGGGCTGATGATGGCGCTGCTCGTCGCGGGGCTCGCGCTCGCCGCGAAGAAGCACCCGGTGTGGGGCATCGTCGTGTGCTCGCTCGCCGCGTCGATCAAGGCGCCCGCCGCGCTGGGCGTCGTCTACATCGCCTGGGAGTGGCTCGGGCCGGACCTCCCGGTGCGACAGCGACTCCGCCCGCTCGCAGTCGCCGGGCTCCTCGGCGCGGCGGTGCTCGGCGCGTTCACGCTGATCTCGGGCCTGGGATTTCGCTGGGTCGCGAACCTCGCGACGCCGGGGGCCGTGCGCAGCTGGGCCGCGCCCGCCACCGGGCTGGGCATGGCGCTCGCGGGGGTGGGCCACGTCGTGGGCCTGCAGGTCTCCACGGCCTCGATGATCGGGCTGACCCGGGCGATCGGCCTCGTGCTGTCGGCCGCGCTGATCGTCTGGCTCCTGTTCAACGCGGACCGGATCGGGTGGCTCAAGGCGCTCGGCTACTCGCTGCTCGCCCTCGTCGTGCTCGGCCCGGTCGTCCAGCCCTGGTACCTCACCTGGGGTCTGCTGCTCCTGGCGGTGGGGGCCACCGGGAGGGTCCGCGCCTGGGTGATCGGGCTGTCGGTCATCTCACCGTTCGTCGGCCTCCCCGGCGGCCGCGAGCTGCTCGCGGGGATCGTGCACGCCCCGATGATCGAGACGGGCATGGTCCTGATGCTGCTGTGGTGCCTCCTGCTCGCCCCGCTCGGCAAGTGGACCGAGTGGGGTCGCGACGACTCGGCGGTCGGCGCTCGGGCCGCGAGGGCGCCCTCGGCGCTTCCGGCGCTCCCCGAGGGCGTCGCCGAGTAGCTACAAGAGGCGCTGGACCTCCACGACGTCCAGCCACCGGCCCTGCTTGCGGCCCACCTCGCGCTCCACGCCGACGACCTCGAACCCGCAGGCGCGGTGGAGCCGGATCGACGCCTCGTTGATCCCGACGATGCGGCCGATCACCGAGTGGAATCCCGCGTCGAGCGCCGCCGCGAGGAGGTCCTCGAGCAGCAGGCGGCCGACGCCGAGGCCGCGCGCCGAGCGGTGGACGTAGACGGAGTCTTCCACGGTCGTCGCGTAGGCGGGCCTCTCCCGGAAGGGGCTCAGCGAGGCGAAGCCCACGACCGTCTCGCCCCTCGCGCCCGCCTCGCCGCGTCCGGGGTCCTCGCCCACGGCCACGAGGGCGGCATGGGGCCCGCGGTGCTGGTCGATCCAGGCGAGCTGGTCCTCCAAGGAGCGCGGGACCAGGTCGAAGGTCACCGACGGCTCCTGGACCTCGGCGTTGTAGATCGAGGCCAGCGCGGCGGCGTCGTCGGGCTCGACGAGTCGGGTGCGCACCGCCGGATCGTACCGAGCCCCGGGCTGACCCCCCATCTGGCGTTGGCTATGCTCTCGGGCCGGCCCCTTGGCCCCGCCCTCTTAGCTCAGTGGTAGAGCACCTCCATGGTAAGGAGGGGGTCGTCAGTTCAATCCTGACAGAGGGCTCGGCGGCGTAGCTCAGTTGGTTAGAGCACACGGCTCATAATCGTGTTGTCGCGGGTTCGAGTCCCGCCGCCGCTACTGGGTGGGTAGCCTTTCTGAAGCGAACTAGGAGCGAAGGTGGCGAAGAACGAGAAGCGGGTCCAGGTCACGCTGGCCTGCGAGGACTGCAAGCGGCGCAACTACATCACGATGAAGAACAAGCTCAACGACCGTGAGCGCATCGAGATGAAGAAGTACTGCCGGTGGGACCGCAAGCACACCGTCCACAAGGAGACGCGCTGAGCCTTTGGCGTAGGGGCTGCTAGCATCGCCCCTCGCCCGAAGAGGGCCCGCCGCACGGCGGGGCTGAGGGCAGTAGCTCAACTGGTAGAGCACCGGTCTCCAAAACCGGCGGTTGGGGGTTCGAGTCCCTCCTGCCCTGCTCGAGAGCTACCAAGGATCCGGAGCAGGACACAGTGAACCGCGAGACGAAGCGAATGATGAAGCGCCAGGGCGACGGCGCCGAGGGCTCGACCTCGTCGCGCCGCGACTCGGCCCAGGCGTCCGCGCAGCGGCGCCAGCGCGAGCAGCGCCCGACGGTCCGCCAGTACTTCCGCGAGGTCCGCGACGAGATGCGCCAGGTCGCCTGGCCCACGCGCCCCGAGGTCATCAACTACACCTCGATCGTCGGCACCGTGCTGCTCATGATGATCGCGCTGATCTTCGGGCTCAACTACACCTTCTCCAAAGCCATCCTGTGGCTGTTCTCGAAGTGAGCGACAACGACATGACCGACGAGCCAACCGACACCCCCGACCAGATCGAGGTGCTCGACGCCGCCGTCGAGGTCGCTGAGGTCACCGACGCCGACGGCACCGTGGTGGGCGGGATCATCGACGTGGTCGAGCTCGTCGAGATCACCCACGCCGACGGCACCAAGGACGACGAGCTCGTCGAGGTCATCGAGGTCGTCGACGCCGACGGCGACGTGATCGAGGAGGCCGCGACGGTCATCGAGCTCGACGGCGACGAGCTGGTCGACGGCGACGACGAGGACGACGAGGAGCCCGTCGAGAAGCCCGAGAGCCCCTTTGACCGCCCGGGCCGCTGGTACGTGGTCCACACGTACTCGGGCTACGAGAACAAGGTGAAGGGCAACCTCGAGAACATCATCAAGGCCCGCGAGCTCAGCGACCGCATCTACGAGATCGTCGTGCCGATGGAGGACGTCGTCGAGTTCAAGGGCGGCAAGAAGGTCACGGTCTCCAAGAAGGTCTTCCCCGGGTACCTGCTCGTTCGCTGCACCCCGAGCGACGACGTGTGGTTCGCGATCCGCTCGTCTCCGGGCGTCACCGGCTTCGTCGGCTCGGCCTCCAAGCCCACGCCGCTCAGCCGCCGCGAGGTCGAGTCGATCCTGCAGGTCAAGGCCGAGGGCGTCGAGGCGCCGACGAAGCGCAACCGCCCGACCCATGAGTTCGAGCTGAACGAGACGGTGCGCATCAAGGAGGGCCCGTTCGCGGACTTCCCGGGCCACATCGCCGAGATCAACGAGGACCAGCTCAAGGTCAAGGTGCTGGTCGACATCTTCGGGCGCGAGACGCCCGTCGAGCTCGAGTTCAGCCAAGTCGCGAAGCTCTAGGAGGCATCGAAGATGGCGACCAAGAAGGTCACCGCAGTGGTCAAGATCCAGCTCGACGCCGGCGGCGCGACGCCCGCGCCGCCCGTCGGCACGGCCCTCGGGCCCCACGGGATCCAGACGATGGAGTTCTGCAAGCAGTACAACGCTGCGACCGAGAACATGCGCGGCTCGGTGATCCCCGTGGAGATCTCCATCTACGAGGACCGCACGTTCTCGTTCATTCTCAAGACGCCCCCCACGCCGGTCCTGCTCCGCCAGGCTGCCGGCGTCGACAAGGGCGCCGCACTGTCGGGTCGCGAGACCGTGGCCACGGTGACCCTCGACCAGGTCGAGGAGATCGCCAAGGTCAAGCTGCCCGACTTGAACACCGACGATCTCGAGATGGCCAAGCTCCAGGTGGCGGGCACCGCGCGCTCCATGGGCATCAAGGTCGCAGGGTAGGAAAGAGGAAGCGATGAAGCACGGCAAGCGCTACGAGACCGCGGCCGCCCAGGTCGACCCCGAGGAGCTCCTCGGCGTCGCCGAGGCGATCGACCGCGTCAAGGCGATCGCCGCCGCGAAGTTCGACGAGACCGTCGAGCTCGCGGTGCGCCTGGGCGTCGACCCGCGCAAGGCGGACCAGATCGTCCGCGGCACCCTGTCGCTGCCCGCGGGCACCGGCACCACCGTTCGGGTCATCGCCTTCGCGGCCGGCGAGCAGGCAGCCGAGGCACGCGACGCGGGCGCCGACGAGGTCGGCGCCGACGAGCTGGTGGCCAAGGTGCGCGGCGGGTTCTTGGACTTCGACGTGGCCATCGCGACACCGGACCTCATGGGCCAGGTGGGCACGCTCGGGCGCGTCCTGGGCCCGCGCGGACTCATGCCGAACCCCAAGACGGGCACGGTGACCACCGAGGTCGGCCGCGCGGTCGCTGAGTTCAAGGCGGGACGCGTGGAGTACCGCACCGACAAGGTCGGCAACGTCCACCTCCGGGTGGGCAAGGTGTCCTTCGACCGTGCGGACCTCATCCGCAACGTCCACGCGGTGATCGAGGAGCTGTCGCGGGCCAAGCCCTCGGCGGCGAAGGGCCGCTACCTGTTGTCGGTGACCGTGTCCTCGACGATGGGCCCCGGCGTGAAGATCGACCCGATGCGCGCGCGCGAGCTCGACGAGGCGGTCGCGACCGCCTAGGGCGCCCTTGTCGCTGGCGCGCGCCTAGGGCGCCCTTGTCGCTGGCGCGAAGGGTGTAGTAGGTTCTGACGGTTCGCGGTTCGCCCGCGACCACATACGCAACGACGCCGAAGACATCCGGTGCGGTTCGCCGCTCAAAGGGCCTCACGGCCCGCCTGACGAGGTGGCTGCGGAGGGTTCTCCCTCTCGCGCCGGATGCCCTCGGCCCTGGAACCGGGCAGGAACACCCGGCGGAGGACCGATGAGCAGCATCCAAGAGGCAAAGGCCGAGGTCGTCAGCTCCGTCCGCGAGAAGCTGGACGGCTCCGACGCCGCGCTCGTCACCGAGTACCGGGGCCTCACCGTGGCCGAGATGGCGGCGCTGCGACGCGCGCTCCGCGCGGTGGGCGGGGACTACAAGGTCTTCAAGAACACCCTCGTGCGCCGCGCCGTCGCCGGCAGCGCCCACGAGCCGATCGCCGAGCTCCTCGAGGGCCCGACGGCCATCGCGTTCGTCGTGGGCGACGTCAGCGCCGTCGCAAAGGCCCTCCGCGACTTCGCCAAGGGCGCACCCGCGCTCGTGGTCAAAGGCGGCGTGCTCGACGGCAGCCTGCTCGACGCCCGCGAGCTCGCGGCGCTCGCGGACCTCCCGAGTCGCGACGTGCTGCTCGCGATGTTCGCCGGTGCCATCGCGGCGCCGATGCGCCAGATGGCCGGGCTGCTCAAGGCCGTGCCCCAGAACCTCGCCTACGGCATCTCGGCGCTGATCGACGCGAAGGGCGGGGCGCCGGTGGCCGAGCAGGCGGACGAGGCTGCGCCTGCGGCCGAGTCCGCCGAAGGCGAACCCGAGTCCGCGGCGCCGGGGGAAGATGCCCCCGCAGGCGACGCGCCCGCATTGGACGACGCGCCTGCAGAGGACGCCGCGCCGGCCGACGAGGCCGCAGAGTCGGCCCCCGAGACC
>Ga0209698_10008107_pt1 | contig 10891 bp, 5 predicted proteins | sample LitLauG_LLR_2012_FD_187203 | JGI IMG/M metagenome (GOLD analysis project Ga0209698, IMG submission 187203) | Freshwater sediment microbial communities from Pennsylvania, USA - Little Laurel Run_MetaG_LLR_2012 (SPAdes) (version 2) | ecosystem: Environmental > Aquatic > Freshwater > Creek >... | reverse complement strand
AAGTAGAGGTACGCCTTAGAATAATGGGCCTTCAATTCAATCGCCCGACTAAGTTCCTTCCGCGCCGGTTCCATTCGGTTGGTCTCAAAATAGAGACGGCCCAATTCATAGTGGATGTCCGCGAGATCGGGATTCAGACTGCTGGCGTTCCCCAGCGCTGTCACTGCTTCCGCCTGACGCCCCAATCGGTCAAGGGCCAAGCCATAGTAATACTCGAGCAGAAAATCCGGCTTGAGCTTTTGGCGCGCATCGGCTAGCACTTTGGCGGCTTCCTCGTTTTGTCCATTCTTGAAATAAAGCTGCGCGATCGCTACATAAGCCACCGGAATCTCGGGCCGTTCGTCGAGCGCTTTTTGGAAATACGTACGCGCCTGCTCGTTCTTGCTGGCCATCATTTGTACAGAGCCGAGTCGCATGTAAAGGGCGTACGGGTCGCGCACACGCTGTAGACCCTCGCTGACAAACTGCACGCATTCGTCATAACGGGCAAGATCCATCAACAAGCGTGAATAGTCGAGATATCGGTCGGCTTCCTGTGGGCGAATCGCGGCTTCTTTCTGATAGGCGGCCAGCGCTTCGGGCATTTTGTTTTGACTCTCGTAAGCGGAGCCGAGAACCGCGAGTACGTCGGGATTATCGGCGCGTTCGCTGGCAAGATGTTCGAGCAACGTGATTGCTTCGTCGAGTTTCTTGTCGTTGAGCAGCGCGATGGCCAGATTGTAGTTGTCTTCCCATGTTGGTTGAGCGCTGGCAACCCGCCGGAATAGTTCCGAAGCTTGCGCGTACTGGTTCTTACCGAAAAGTAAGGCGGCCAATTCGCGCTGTTGCCCTGCTGTAAGAGATGACTTTTCGCCAATAGCCAGAGCTAGATCCGCCCGGTTCGTTTCCGCGCAAGCTTTGGCGATGCGGAACGCGATGTCGGCATCGTTGCTCATAAGGGGCAGGGAAGGCGGAACTTGCTCGATGAGCCGGTCGTTTCGCGCGGTGGCCAAATAGAGCATCGCGAGGTAAAAATGCGGATAAGGATCTTGCGGTTGCAGATCGATCGCGCTCGTGAGTTCTTTCTCCGCCTTTTGAAATTCGTTGGCGTTTAAGTAATTGAAGCCCAGGTTTTTGTGCGCTTCTTCAAAACGAGGATTCAGCCGGATAGCAGCCTGATAGTGAAGGTTGGCCTCTTGCGCGCGACCGAGCTTCGTTTCCGTAATGCCAAGCGCGTTTTCAATTCTGGGGTTGCTTGGCTGCGCGGCGCGGGCTGATTCAAATTCCGGAAGAGCCTCGGCATAGCGCTCCTGCTTGAACAGGTCCAGCGCGTTTTGCAAATGAGGATTCTGCGCGAAGGCCAGTTCAGAAAGCAGCAAACCGCAGGCCGCTCGTAACACGCGCGCCGCAATCATTGGTCGGGGTCGTCTTTCTCTATCTTGACTTGCATCAGGCGTTCGGAGCGGATTCTCCGCGATTCATCGAGTGCCACTTTCGATTCCGCTTGACGCCCCATGCGGCGATAGACCATGCCCAGAATGAAATGCGCGTTACCCTCCGCGTCATCGGCGAGCGCCTCCTTCAGCTCAACCGCAGCTTCGGGAAATTTGTGAAGGCGGTAGAAAGCCATGCCGAGTTGCACGTGCGCCTGCGTCAACGTCGGCTTCAGATGCAATGCTTTTTGAAGATAAGGCGTTCCCTGCGCGGGATCGTGCTTGGCGACCAAGATAGTGCCAACCTCAGCGTTCGCTTCCGGATGATCCGGATTGAGCCGCAATTCCTCACGCAGTTCCTTTATGGCCGCTTCGGGATCTTGCATGCTCCAAAGCAAATGGCCGATTTCGAAGTGCAGCCCTGACAGCGTCGGCCGCATCCGTTCGACTGTACGGAACTCGGCGAGCGCTTTATCGTTTTGTTCGAGGCGTTGATAGTTCTTGGCGAGCAGTTCGTGAGCCCGATAGAAATCGGGGTCGATGGAGAGCATCTGGGCAACGATGATGACGGAGAGTCGCTGGTAGGTCTTGCTGAGTAGGTACAAAGCCCTCAGATTGTGCGGATCGGCGGCGGTGATGGCTTCAAGTTGCCTCGATGCGGCGATGAAATCGTGGCGTGCGAAGTCCGCCTGCGCTCGCTGCCACTGATTTGTCGGGGTGCTGTCCGGCACGGCGGCGGCAAAAATCTGCCACTCGGCGAGCGACTCACTTGGCAAGTTTAGCTGCGTATTGACAAAAGCCAAAGCAAGATGCCGCGCAGGACAATCGGGCAGTGCCCGCAGAGCTTCCAACGCCGCTCGGTAACGGGCGCCATCTTCGTCAATGAGTTCGGAGGTGATGGTCGGGCCAGGCAAACCCAACGCATCCGCCACTCCTTCTTTCGACAATTTGATGCCCGCACTGAGATAGTGAATCGCGTCCTCAGCGTGACCTTCTAGCAGGGCGATGATGGCGAGCTTAGACGATATGGCTGCAGCGGAAGCAGGATCGGCCGTCTGCTCCTTTTGGAATTCGGCTGCTGCCTGCGCTAATTTCCGCTGTTGCAGGTATAGCTGCCCCAAACCAAAATGCGCGCCGGAGGCTTGTGGGTCTTGCTGCAGCGAGCGGCGGAAATGGCCTTCCGCCTTTTCCCAGTCGCGCTGATCTAAATAGATATTTCCAAAGGCTTCGTGATACAGCGCCGTCCCCACCGATTGATTCAGAACTTTTTCAATCTCTTGATTCGCCGCCTTCCCGTATGCTTCACCCAACAAAAAGAGCAGATCGCAATCGGAAGGGAACGCGTCGTTGGCTTTGCGCAACTGCTGTAGAGCGGCGGCAATGCGGCCTGATTCCCACAACGCCGTGCCGAGCCAAGAAACAGCTTCTTTATTCCCCGGTTCTTGCTCCAGTGCCTTTTGCAAACACGGCAGGGCGCGCTCGGGCTGACTGAGGCGCACATAGTCGATTCCCAAAAAAAGATAAACGCCGCGCAACTGCGGTTTGAGGCTGATGGCCTTTCGCAGCGCTTGTGCTGAATCTGCAAACTGCGCGGCGGCATGGTAAGCGAGCCCCAAACTCGCGTAGACTTCTCCGGTATCGGGCAGCAGCCTGGCGGTTATAAGATACTCGGCGATGGCGGTTTGTAGGTCTCCTGCGTTCTGCGCTTGGTGCGCGCGGGCAAAGTGTTCCTGCGCCTGGGTCTCGTTGCGTTGCTCAGCCAAAATACAAGCAATACCGAACAACCCAAGCCCAGCGACCTTTCGAAACCGATTCGACCTGACCTTCATTCGCGACGCATAGATTCTATCCTCTTTTTTCGAAGAGAATGCCCACCGTCGCTGCAAGTCGAACCTAGAATACGAATTTCAGATTTGCTTGCAGCAAACGCTGTCCAGCCGCCGCAGAGGCAAGTCCGAAATTAGGGTCGCCCACATTTTCGTTGAAGCCAGTGAAGCGATGCCGGTTGAAAGCATTGAAAAAATCCATGCGGAGCGTAGTCCTGAACCGTTCTTTGAAGATAAAAGATTTCGAAGCGGTTAGATCTTCGTTCAGTGTTGCGAACTCTCGTACGTTCAGTTCGCGCGGCGCATCGCCAAAAGTGAAGTTAGGCGCTTCGATGAAGGCGCCCGGGTTGAAGCGCCGGCTCGATCCAAAGATGAAACTACCGTTGGAGGAAACGCCGTTTTCGTTCGCGCCCGCTACGACGTTGGGCCGCCCGCAATTGACGGAGCAGACGCTTCCCACCGGCGTGAAGCTGCCGGAATTCCATTGATAGTTGTCCACAGTCAACGGCGAGCCGGACTGGTAGGTTTGGTTTCCACCAATGGTCCAGCCACCGGCGAGCGCATTCACGACGCCCCCCGAATTCAGAAACTTCTTGCCGCGCCCGACCGGCAGTTCATATGTGTAAGAAATCAAAAAACTCTGCGGTATATCGATGTAACTGAGTGCTTTTTCAGCTTTTGCGTTAAAAGAGTTTTGCGGGAAGTTTCCGTTGCCCGCACCCCAACTCGCTTGAAATGGGTACTGCGTGTCGCCGTTAGTCAGATTCTTGGACCAACTGTAACTGGACAACAGATTCAAGCCATTTGAAAAGCGTTTTTGTAGCTTCACCTGAAGCGCCTCGTATGAGTAGAATCCCCAAGGCATAGCTGAGAGCGAGCCATCGATTTGACTGCCGCCCGCATATTGCGGAAACGGGCGCAAAGCCTGTGCGACGGTACCTGTGAAGCCAGGGAAGGGAGCTGCTACCAAAGGCTGCCCAGCGCAAGCGGAACTGCTTGACTGTTGTGTGATATCGACCAGCAGACAATTGCCATATGACAGATATTTAGGATTGAGTTGGTTCGGGTCCTGAGTGGCAGCCTGCAAATGGTCTCCATGTGCGCCGACATACGCCACGTCCAACATGAGATTATTCGCGAGTTGGCGTTGCACATCGAAGGTCCAGTTCATGGTCTTGCCCGGAAAAGCAGTGCCAGTTTGAATGACGTTCGGCGATTGGCCGTTATAACCGGCTGGGTCGGTGAACGGCGGATACTTGCCCTGATAGCCGTTAATCTTACTGATTTGATAAATGGTGGCATACGGGTTTCCGCCGTAAGGGGCCGTATAGCCGCCAAAGAATCCGAAGCTGTCTGAATCGGCGAAGCCGGAAATTTTGAGCGCGTCGTAATAGATGCCGTAACCGGCGCGAATGACGGTCTTGGGATCTACCTGGTACGCCAAACCAACGCGTGGTCCGAACGATTGATAATATGTCTTTTCGGGACCGGTGCAGTGGCATTCACCAGGACCGTATCCCGCGTACTGATATGCGCCCGGCAGGTTTCCTGCGCCCGGATTGGGCAGCGTTTCATTCAGCCAAGAGAGGCGGTTGTGCGCCTCTGTTACCGGCAGCGGTATTTCGTAGCGGATCCCAATATTGACAGTCAACCGTTTGTTGACCTTCCAATCGTCTTGCGCGAACATCCCGTAGTAGGTGGCGCGCAAACCGATGGCGCGGCCCAGTTCCGTATCCTCCGCACTCGGTCCTGACAGATTACCCAAAAAGAATGTCGCGTACGACAGCCCGGAATAGGGGTCGCTCGGTGTGCCTGTGTTTTGCTGATCAAAACCGTACGAACCGCCGGTGTGTTGGCCACGCTCCGTATTGAATTGTTGCCGGCGAATGTCCAAGCCGAACTTAAGGCTGTGCGAACCTTTGACCCAATTCAGATTTTCGTCGTATTGATAATCGTTGTCGGCAAAATTCGAGACGGTCGGGCCGGAACCGACAACAGTGTTCGGTCCCCAGCCGTCGAGCGAGAGGTCGGGAAACATGGTGTTCTGCTGACCTGTATTCAGGCCGAGGAGAGTATTCCAAGGTTTGTTGTAAGTCGTCTCCCCGTTATCTTCCGTCCGGAAACGGCGGCTAAAGCCAGCGTCCACATGGTTCACTATGTTCGGCGTAATGGTGTAGTCGTAAGCCAAGCGCGCATAGTCCGACCACTGGCTGGCCCATATGCTGGTGAAATCCTCACCTAGGCTTTGTGTGGTCCGTCTCGGTCGCGCATCATGGCTGTACATGATGTAAAGCTTCTGCTTTTCGGAAATATTTTCATCCACTTTTACCGTGAAAATATCCGCGCCCACTGTATTCACCGTCGTATTAAAGAAATTGTCAATCACGTCGCTGGTCTGAGCGACGGGCAGATACTTCATCATCTTTTGCATAACTGGATCGGCCAAACTGGCGGGAATCATATTGCCGGCAAAAGGAGTGCCCGTCGCCGGGTTATAAAGCTGGTGCGGGAGAAACGACTGTCCAAACCGCGTTTCAGGTTGAAGAATTGCCGAGAAATTGCCTTGGCCGTAAGCCGACAATGGCAGCGTGTCATACGCCGATGAGCTATTTGTATATCGGTAGCCTTCATAGTTGAACATGAAGAAGGTTTTGTCTTTGCCGTGATAAAGCTTCGGGATCGTAATGGGCCCAGACAGTTGTGCCCCGAAATCGTTTTGCCTGTCTATCGGTCGGCCGGCGCTGTTGTAATTGTTGATCCAGCCGGCGGAATCGAGATCGGTGTTGCGTAATATTTCATAAGCCGTGCCATGGAACTGATTGCTTCCCGATTTGACAACCAGATCGACCAATCCGCCGGAAGTGCGGCCGTATTCGGCGGCGAACGTTCCAGTGAGCACCCGAAATTCGCTCACTGCTTCCATGCTGACTCCGTAGTTTTGCTGCACGTTCGGGGAAGCGTACTCAATGCTCACGCCATCGATCAATACGTCCGCGCCGTCTTGCTGTCCTCCGTTCACCTTGAACTGACCGTGTGTGGTCGGGTCATTGGCCACCACGCCGGAGAAGCCCGGTGTCAGCGTTACGAAGTTGAGAGGGCTCCTAACCTGATTGCTAAGTGGCAGCGGTAAATCTAAGTTAAGGCGCGCGTCAACAGAAGTGCCTATATCGGAAGTGTCCGCTTGGATCTGCGCCGCATCCGCATGAATCTCGACGACTTCGGAAGTGCCGCCCAACTGCAGCGTTACATTGACGCTCGACGTGTTGCCCACGCTCACGGTGATGCCCGTTTGCAGGAATTCCTTGAATCCAGGCGCCGAGACTCTGACGTCGTAAGTGCCGACCGGCAATTGCGGCGCCGTGAATCCGCCCGTGCCATTTGCCACCGTGCTGAGCGAAACCCGCGTCTCCTCGTTGGTGATCGTTATTTTCGCCCCAGGCACTAACGCGCCACCCGGGTCAATGACCGCCCCGGTTAAGGCCCCGCTTCCTTGTGCCAAAAGCAGCGAAGGCAATAAGGCGAAGAACGGGACAAACAGATGCAAAAGCCGCCGTACAGGACGTAGGTTGGAAACAGACCTTGACACTGGCACACCTCTTCACAAATGACGAATCAGATCAATCGGGGTAAAAGCGGGACGTGCAAAGGGTCAAGCCACTCCCCTGCACGAAGATGTAACGATTACGAGCCCCACTTACGCGTGGAACCCGAAAAGCGGAGGCAGACGTCGTCGCGGTATTGCTGTGCAAAGCGCGGGATTGATAACCCAGAGTTGCCACGACACACCTCCAATTCGGAGCCAGCCCCACCTGTGAACCGCTTTCAAGGGAACTGTGCCAATAAGATAATATGCAATGTTACGGATTTGTCAAGGAGTTTTTTCGTCAGGACTAGGAAAGTCACTGATGCTAGTTACTCTTCGCGTAAGAAAGAGAAATCTAAGATGACTGTAAGAACTACTAAGGTTAGTTCATTCGGAACAAGAGCACTGCCTACTTCTTCTTCCTCTTATAAACCGCCGTCACCCTGGTGGTGATTCCGCCCCGTGCCGCAAAATCCCCATGCACCTCGGCCTCCAGCGGATCTGCCGCCTTCACCACATCCTGCAGAAACCGGTTCACGGCATTCTCCTGAAAAATCCCCAAATTCCGGTACGCCAGCGTATACATCTTCAGCGACTTCAATTCCAAACATCGCTTGTTCGGCATGTACACCAGCGTCAGCGTTCCACTATCGGGCAGCCCCGTCTTCGGGCAAACCGACGTGAACTCCGGCATGATGATTTCAATCTCATAACCGCCAAATTGATTCGGCCAAGTTTCAATCTCAGGCAATTCGGCATGCACGCCCGCTTCGGCGTGCTCATCTGTGTAGGAAGCTGCAGAATTCTTTTTCTTCATTTCGTGAGTAACTTATTCGCCAGCAATTCTAAGAACAACCCAACGTCCGTCACCACGCCCGTCGCTTGTCCCGTACCCCGGTCGCTCACCTTAGTAGGCACCGCCGGATTGATATCCACGCAAACAATCTTCACCCAGGCCGGCAGCATGTTCCCCGCCGCAATCGAATGCAGCATCGAACTCAAACAAAGCACCACGCCCGCGCCGCGCAACTGTTCCGCATAAGCGTCCTGCGCTTCATTCATGTCGGTGAGCACGCCAGGCAGCGGGCCATCGTCGCGCAGGCTCCCCGCCAGCACATACGGCACCTTCGCCTTCACGCATTCGTACATCACGCCCTTGGTCAGTTTTCCGCTTTCCACCGCCGCTTCAATGCTGCCCGCGTGATAAATCGCATTGATCGCCTGCATGTGGTTGCGGTGTCCATGTTGCGCCTGCCGTCCATCGGATGTCCGCACGCCTAAAGATGTCCCTAGCAGCGCCGCTTCAATATCGTGCACCGCCAGCGCATTCCCCGCAAGCACCGCATCAATCCAACCATTCCGAATCAATCTCGAAAGCGGCACGCCTCCGCCCGTATGCACCACCACCGGACCCGCAACCGCGATAATCTTCTTGCCATCGCGCCGCATCTGCTCCATGATCGCGGCAGTCTGGCCCACCGCCGTCTCCACCTGCCGCTCCGACGAAATATCGTTGCTCATAAACGCGAACTGCAGGCGGTCGCGTTCTTTCGATTCCGGAATCACCCGGATCCCCTTCATCCCCACCACAATCTGGTCGCCCGCCTTCACATCGCGCAAACGCCGGCAAACGGCGGTTCCATTCCCCACCACCACCATCGCGTCCATCCGCTGATTCGCGGCTTCAATCCATTGCCCGCCCACTCGCACTTGCGTCCGTTGATTCGTCGTCGAATAGAAATCTTCCGGCGCACATCGGTCTTTGTCGGCTGGCCGCAGGTCCGCGTCGCCCGAATCCACCGCCGCGCAACCCAAACCCAAAAGCTGCGTCAGCATCTTTCCCAAGTCATCTGCATTGGGCGCTTCAATCCGCAGCCGCAGTCGCGACGGATCGCTATTCGTGCGCCCTATCGAAAAATGTTCCACTTCGAAGCGGCCGCCAAACTCCACAACCGTATCGAAAATTCGCTCCATAATGTGGGAATCAATGAGATGCCCTTGCGCCTCCACTGTTTCGGTGAAGGGCATCCCAGTCTGCGTTGTTGTAGTGGTCGTCGAGAGCGTACTCATACGCTTAAGCGTGTGTCAAAAACACCGGCAATCCCATTTTGCTGGCATACGTCGGCCGGTACCGATCCGTATTAAACATGCTCTGCAAGTCCACCTTGCGCGGTCCCAGCTTCGGATCAGGAATCGGCACCATCGCGAACTTACCGTCTGCAATCGCCGTCATCTTGCCGAAATTGTTGCTCGTGATCGAGTCGTACGCCATCGTGCCGAACGTAGTCGCCACCAGGTTGTCCAGGAAGTCCGGCGCGCCCGACCGCAAGTCGTACGTCAAGTCGCTCACCACCGTCTCCGCCTTCGTACGCGCAATCAATTCGTCGCTGAACGCTTCCGCCACGCTGAATTTCTTGCGGTGCCCGAACGCATCCGGTTCGCCATATTCCTTGATCTGGTAGCCTTCCCACGACGCGCCTTCCGAAAGAATCACCAGCGCATAATTGCTTGGGTTGTTCTTCTTGTCGATCATGATCATGTCGATCATTTTGTCCAGGTTGAACTTGTATTCCGGAATGCCGCAGCGCAGCGAAGTTACATAAGCGGTATAGAGCGCCGTGTATCCGGCATCGCGTCCAAACACGCGGAAAATGCCCACGCGCTCGTGCGAACCCACCGTCGTCCGCTGCCGCTGAATTGCGTCCATCGCGCGCGAAATCGCCGTTGAAAAGCCGATGCAATACTCCGTGTTCCGCACGTCGTTATCCATCGTCTTGGGAATACCAACCACCGGAAAGCCCTTCGAATTCAATACCGCCGCATAGCTCAACGTATCGTCGCCGCCAATCGCCACCAGCGAATCCAACCCCAGCTTTTGCAGATTGGCCAATACGCGTGGCGTCATGTCGTACGGTGGCTCGCCCGGGAAATCGGCCTTGTTAATAAAATCCGGAATCTTTTTCATCTTCGACGGATTCGTCCTGCTCGTATGCAGAAATGTGCCGCCCGTCCGGTCAATACGCCGCGTATTCTCGCGTGTCAACGGAAGGACATAGCGCTCCACGCTGGCCGGATCATCGAAGTTGAGATCGGTAAGGCCCTTCCAGCCCAAACGAATGCCCGTGACGTTGTGGCCGTCCGTTGTTGCCCGGTACACCACTCCTTTGATGACGACATTCAAGCCGGGCACATCTCCGCCGCCCGTCAAGATGCCAATGTTATTACCGCCCATGACTCTCCTGTGGATTTGAATTGCTATGAAGCCTTTTCATTTTAGCTGTTAGCGGCTGTGAGCAAGCGCCAAGACTCCTGTCCGGGGACTATACTTGTGACGCAACTATGCATTTTGTCTGCAAAAGAGCGCGGTTGGCGTTGGGCTTGCTCGCGCCCATCGCGCTCGTGATCGCCGCGGATTTGCCGCCCGACGTACTGCTCGTAGCCCACACCGTACAAGCCAACCGCCAGCTCTTCACTCACCTGCCGCAGTTTACTTGCCTCGAGACAATTTCCCGCAGCAAACCCAGAAAGCCTAACCAGAAAGTCCAACTGCAGGACATTGTGCAATTAGACGTAGCCGTCGGTGACAAAGAAGAACTGTACTCCTGGCCGGGCGATCCGGCATTTTCTTCCAGCGATCTCCCTTCACTCGTCGGTCATGGATTTCTCGCGAATGGCCTGTTCGAAAACTTCGCCCATATCCTGTTTATTTCAAACTCAGCAGTGATCCGGGCGGCAGGCCCCGATGTGGTGCTTGGTAGAAAAGCTTTCCACTTTACCTTCCGCATCCCCTCGCTGCAGGGTTTTTGGAACGTGAACTGGCTCGGAGCGCAAGGGCGAGTTGAACAGCAAGGTGAGTTCTGGGTTGACGAAACAGACCTGGCCCTACTCCGGTTAGATGCGGCAGCGGTTGATATCCCTGTAACCTTGCCCCTCTCGTCGTTGACCGAGAGCATTACCTATCGCAGCCTCGGCGTCGGCGCTGCGCGTGTTCTGATTCCCGAAACGGTCACGCTGAAAGCGGTGGAACGAAGCGGCTTGGTTAACGAAGACAGTGTGAGCTTTTCGCACTG
>Ga0209698_10008106_pt1 | contig 10893 bp, 7 predicted proteins | sample LitLauG_LLR_2012_FD_187203 | JGI IMG/M metagenome (GOLD analysis project Ga0209698, IMG submission 187203) | Freshwater sediment microbial communities from Pennsylvania, USA - Little Laurel Run_MetaG_LLR_2012 (SPAdes) (version 2) | ecosystem: Environmental > Aquatic > Freshwater > Creek >... | reverse complement strand
GAAAGCGAACATACGAAACGAACCCAATTCTTGCGGGAAGTAAGGTTGTTTCAATAGATTGCGAGGTTGGAAACGAAGCCATTGAAACCGGTTGGTGGGCGGTTCCGACGAAACACACAGCGCTCCCGGTTCCAGGTTAACCGGACGACGGCCGGCAATCCGGGGGAGTGGTGCGCAAAGAATTGAAAAGGTTCGGAGAATTTTTGCGAAAGAGGTGAACTGTGGGACGTCGGCGCCAGGCGATATCCTCCACGCCGCAGGCGGGCGGGTTGCTGTTTCATCATCCGCGCGCCGCAAGGTGCGGCGTCATCGGCGCCCGGGTGAGTCTATCGCGTCCGGCCGGCGCACGCCAGCTGGTATCGGAGATAGGCGAAGTAATCCGGGCTGGGAGCGATCAGCGGCAGGTTCTGGAACTCGGGGATGGATTCCGGAAGCAGGCGACGGCGGCCGTGCAGGCGCTGGTGCTGCGATTGATCGCCGATCGGTGGGAGCATGGTCGCGGAGACCGTGGAAATTGCGCAGCGATGTCGTGCGCAGACTCATCGAGGCTCGCAGCGAACGCGAGGGCGCCGGGCAAGCGCAGGGTTCTTACCGGCTTTCTGTTTTTTGATTTAAGACGTGCTCCACTGCCGCTTTTTCCAGCTCTGAAACAAACCCCCGGGACGTTTCTCGCGGGCGCCCCGCGGGTTGCCGGAGTCGACCTCGGTGTCGAGCTCGAAGTGCGTCTTGCGAGGTTCGAAATCGTATTGGATGGATTGCAGAACCAGCCAGATGTCGTGTGTGAAGAGTTCACTCTCGTAGGACGGGGCATTGGGCGGAATCAGCGACCGGTAGAGGTGATGATCGAGCCACAGCACCACACTGGCCGAGACTTCGGCGCTGCCGGCATTGAAGTGCCGAGTGAGATCGCCGCGTTGTTGCGCCAGGGTGAGGGCCAGCCAATCGACGAAGCACTTGCGATGCAAGTGGAGAAAGACATCCTGCAAGGAATCGCCGTCCAAAATGCGGCCGAGGATGGCATGTTCATAGCGGCCGGTGCGAGGATCCCGCAAAGCCGCGACGGACAGGAGACGTCCGAAGACTGTCAGGGAACCTCCCAGCAGGTTTTCGGCAAATTCCCGATACTGTCTCGGCTGGATAGGGTTCTCCATCCAAGTGACTCGTAGTGCCGATCATAAGCCAGGCGTGGGGTCCAGAAAATATTATCTTTGGTTAGATGGGGGTGTGCCTAACCAAATACAGGGTGTTCAGGGCCGGGTGCGTCCTAGAGAATGAGTGGATGGGCGTCGCGGAGTGCCAGCAACAACGGTCTCGAACACTGCAGCTATTGTGCAACATGCCCCCCTTTCCGGCACTGGGCACCCAGGCCCTGGCGATGGCGGCCGACCCCGGAGGCCGGATCGATTCGCTGGTGAACGTATTCAAATCCGATCCGGGGTTGACCGCCGATCTGCTGCGGATTGCCAACTCGGCGGAGTTCGGCATGCAACGCCGCATCGGCGGGATTCAGCACGCCATTGTGCTGTTGGGATGGGAGCGGGTGCATGCGCTCATACTGTCGGTGGTAATGGGCTCCTATGTACGGCATTTTTCCAAGCGGCAGGATGCCCATTCCGTATGGGCACACAGCGTGGCTGCGGCCGTGATTGGCGAAACGCTGGCGGAGGCTTACCGGACGGACCCACGGCGCGCCTACGCAGCCGGCCTGATGCACGAGATCGGACGACTGGGATTGCTGGTCTCGGTCCGCGAGCGCTACCTGGAAATCTCGCGCATGCCGTTTGAAAACATCGATGCCGTCAACAGCCTGGAAAAGAGTATTTTTGGAGTGACGCATTGCGAGGCCGGGGCGTTTCTGGGCCGCCGCTGGAGCTTCCCGGAGGAACTGTGCGACTGCATGAATCGCCACCACGAGCCGGCGAGCCCCGGAGTAGGCCCGCTGGTTTCGCTGACGCAACTGGCCTGCCGGCTGGCCACGGCGCTCGGATTCCGGGAAGTCACCGTGCGCCAGCAGTTGGATCCGGCGCTGATTTTACCAGCAGACATGCGGATTCATCGCGACGCCGAGCCGGAGCAATTGCGCAGCCTGGTGACCCAACGGCTCGCTAGTCTGTGCGGGGCGTAAGCCGGGGGAAGGTGCGGCCCTGAGGGGCCGGGCATGGATCTGTGCCGCGCCAAATCCCGTCGAAAGTCCGTGCGCAACAAATTCGGGTACAGCCACCGAAATTCCGGAACGAGCACGGTTTTGGTTGGAACGACATACGTGGCCGGAATTTCGGAGGCAGTCCCCGAATTTCCGGAATTAGCACTTCTGCCACGAGCTAGGCGGTTTGCTGATGGGTGAGCCCGAGCTCCAGCATCATCTGTTGCCGCATGGCGAACTTCTGGACTTTGCCGGTGACGGTCATCGGGTAATCCGCCACGAAACGGATGTGACGGGGGATCTTATAATGCGCAATCTGTCCCTGGCAGAAGGAGCGTACGTCGGGCTCCTCCAGGCTCTCCCCGGACCGCACCTTGATCCAGGCGCATAGCTCTTCGCCGAAGCGGGGATCGGGAACACCGAACACCTGCACGGCTTCGATCTTGGGATGGCGAAAGAGAAACTCCTCGACTTCCCGCGGATAAATATTCTCGCCGCCGCGGATCACCATATCTTTGAGGCGTCCGACGATGTTGCAGTAGCCCTCTTCGTCGAGGGTGGCGAGGTCTCCGGTATGCATCCAGCCGGCCTGGTCGACGGCCTTGGCGGTCTGCTCGGGGTCGTCCCAATATCCGCGCATGACCAGGTAGCCGCGGGCCAACAGTTCGCCGGGGGTTCCGCGCGGCACCACGCGTCCGGAGGCATCGACGATTTTCACTTCCACGTGGGGATGAACGCGTCCGACGGTAGAGACGCGGCGCTCCAGGGGATCGGCGGTAGCGCTTTGGAAACTGACCGGGCTGGTTTCGGTCATGCCATAGGCGATGGTGATTTCGCTCAGGTGCATCTGGCTGATGGCGCGGCGCATCACTTCGATAGGACAAGGGGCTCCGGCCATGATGCCGGCGCGCAAGGAAGTCAGATCGAAGCGGGGAAAGTCGGGATGCTCCATTTCGGCAATAAACATAGTGGGAACGCCATGCAGCGCGGTGCAGCGTTCCGTCTCGACGGTCTCGAGCACGGCCAGGGGGTCGAAGCTCTCGCCGGGGAACACCATGGTAGCCCCATGGGTGACGCAGGCCAGGACGCCGGCCACCATGGCGAAGCAGTGATACATCGGAACGGGAATGCAGAGGCGGTCGCCCGCGCGCAAACCCGTCATTTCGCCCAGGAAAAACCCGTTGTTCAAAATGTTGTGATGGGTGAGGGTGGCGCCCTTGGGCAGGCCTGTGGTGCCGCTGGTGAATTGAATATTGATGGGATCGTCGAATTGGAGCTGGTCCGCCAGTTCGGCGAGCCGGGCGCGCTCAGCCAAGCCGCCGCGGAGCGACACATCCGGGAATGCGAGCATGTCCGGTTGCGGTTCGGGAGCCAGATGGATGAGGGTGCCGAGTTGCGGCAGGCGTCGCTGTTGGACGAGTGTCCGGATCATGGTCAGATAATCGGTACTCTTGAAGCGGGCGGCGGTGATGAGCGCCTTGCAGCCGGATTTGCGCAGGGCGTGTTCGAGTTCGGAGAGCCGGTAGGCCGGGTTGATATTGACCAGGATCAGGCCCGCCTTGGCGGTGGCGAACTGCGAGACGACCCATTCGGCGTTGTTGGGCGACCAGATGCCGATGCGATCGCCCGGATCGAGGCGGAGTGAGAGCAAGCCGGCAGCGGCCGCATCGACGCGCTCTTTCAGTTCGGCATAGGTCCAGCGGATGTTTTGATGGCGGGCCACCAGGGCATCGCGGCCGCTCCAGCGCGTCGCGGCACGATCGAAATGGACACCGATGGTTTCGCCGAGGAGCGGCTGGCTGCTGGCGCCGCTGACATAGCTGGGACGGGCCATAGCGAGAGATGGTATCACAAGAGCGGCCTTACGGTTGTGCGGCGGACCCTAAGGCTGAGACAAGCGCTGGAAAAGGCCCCCAAAGCAAATTCGAAGCCTACAACTTCCAATCCGGCGTCACAACATATTCCTTATTGATGTCCGCGAGCGTCGCCGTACCAACGTTGCCCATCGTCATCTTTAGCTCGTATTGCAAGATTTCGAGAACTTTGGCAACGCCCGCTTCGCCGAATGATCCCAGACCCCACAGCATGGGGTGACCAATTCCAACAGCGGTAGCTCCCAGCGCCAGGGCCTTGAAAACGTCCGTGCCGCGGCGGAATCCACCGTCAATGAAAACAGGAACCTTGCCCTTTACTTCGTCCACGATTTCGGGCAGGCTTTGGATGGTTGAGAGGCCCGTTTCGGTCCCTCGTCCGCCGTGGTTGGAAACGTGGATGAAGTCCATCCCGTACTGGATCGAAAGCGCGGCGTCTTCACGCGTCAGGATTCCCTTGATGCCGAATTTTCCTTTCCAGTCCTGGCGCATTCTATCGGCATAGTCCCAGTCCAGAGGAGAACGCGGCAGGTCTTTGCTGTTGTTGAATCCTTTGTCCATAATGCCAGCGGATCCTGCCAGACCTTCCGGGCGGCCATTCATCGCCGTATGGCACGCCGCGCACGTGGACGTGTCAATTGTTTGGAGGATGGCTTTCTCGGTCTCCGTATTGCGGCCTGTTGCTACATCCACGGTTAACACGATTGTCGTTATGCCCGCGGCTTCCAGCCGCTTGAGAGCAATTTGAGTGTTGGAGTACACCGGGGGAGCGTAGATCTGCTGTACCACGGGACGGCCCAGAGCGGCGCAGCACTCCTCCGGGGATTCCGAACATCCGAAGGCCAGCATCTGCATCGTTCCCCGCGTCTTGCACGCCCGTGAGACGGAGAGCTCGCCATCCGGCATCCAGATGCTCCTCTGGCCACCAGTCGGGCACGTGAAGATCGGGGAATCGTAAGTCTGCCCGAAAATTGTGCACCTGGTGTTCAGCTTGTTCATAATATCCCGCACCAGGCGGCGCGGCCGCAGCAACACTTGATTGAATCCTGCCCGATTGGCGTGAAGCGTGTCGTCGCTGAAGACGCCCGTCACATAATGGGCCCAATGTCCCGGCAGCAGCTTGCGATGCATCGGTTCTTCGAAATCGAATACGTCAAGGGCCTGCGATGGGTCCATAATCAATCGGGAATAAGTTCGGCCCGCGGCGGGGAACTCCCATCCCTCCGGGTAATGGATCTCCGGGTTCACGACCTGAGCGAGGCAGGGGCTGGCAGCCAAAAATTGAAGGAATTTGCGCCGCGACCTGGCGCGATGCCACTGTGCTTCTCGATTCAGATAGCTGTCTTTTGGCATTTCTTCTGCTCCTGTTCCAACGTGGTGAGCTGCAGGCGCTAGCCTTACACAGCACAGTTGTTCCTCGCCGCTGCCTTGGGACCTGCGGCACTCATCGAGTATCGGGAGTTATGAATTAGGAGAAGGCGACATATCGGACAGCGCCCTCGGGCTGTACCCTTGGAACCGCTTCACGACGGCCACAGCCTCCCCTATGTCGTGCAGGTCATGGAGATTCATCCATGTGTGCATGATTTCGTCTGCATTTTGGATCTTGAAGAACTCGGCGCTCTTCTTGAACTTCGCTAGAATCTCATCGTTCCGGAACGGTGGTTCCGGCATGGCCGCAAATGTTCGTTCCTCCCCCGACTTCTTCCGGACCTTTACGGAGATTGGGCTTTGAGTACTTACAGAAGGATCCGGAGTCACAACTATTTTGGCCATCAGCTCCCGCACCTTGGGATCTAAGTACTTGTCTCTGAAAAAGGAATCGAAGTAGATGTACCCGTCCAGAATTCCACGTGCAATGTTGTAAGGGAAACTGTGGTCGGCGGTCTCACGATTCTGTGGATCCCATTTTGGCGGATCGCAGATTTCTTGCCAGCTGTAATACGTATTGATCAGCTCGATGGCAGCGATTTCATCGGCTTTTGCCCAAGCGCGCAACGGCTGCAGAATCGACCCGAAGAACGTTTGCGTGGTTCCCTCGGTTGCATAGCGCTTGTAGCCTCCGCGACCCTGACCGTGGCCGGTTACTATAGCCAACCTGCCATCCGGGCTGCGAGGCGCCCGGAGATCCTGGGTGTATGGGCCGAGGTGAGCGATCAGTCCGTCCCTCTCTTCGAAGGGTTGGCTAGGGCCTGTCATTCCGTCTCGCGCAATTAGAGTAGCGAAGATGCCATTGCGGCCCTGTTCGGCGGCATGGAAGCCCTTCCAATTTGTCTGAGTACCGATGCGGCTGTACAAGGGCATGTGCGGCATCAAGGCCAACGAGATCGCATTTCCGAGGTCATCCTTATTTAGGCCCAACAAATGTCCGGTTGCACACGCTACGTCAACCGATAAATCCCAGTTGTCAAATCCGACATGGCCGGGTTCCACGAAGGGCCGGGTACCTACCAATGCCGCTTGAATCTCATAGGCAATGGCTATGGCTCGCATTACTTGCGCTCCGGTTGAATGAAGCGCTTCGCCCATGGCAATACAACTGGCATTGAGGATGCTGTTGTGGTCGTCGAAGTCAGTGAGGCGCCCCATTCCGCCGTTGGCGAAAGCGGCCATTTCGGGTGTTGTGGTAATCCCGTATCCGTAGACTGTCGCTTTAAAGTCGCCGGTCATAGGGTAACGTTGAGACATCCTGGCGGCGGCGCGGACGGCATCCGTTTCATAACCACTGAAAACGCAAGCCAAATAATCGAGCATCAAGTAATTGATTGCGGTGATCACCTCGGGAGTCATTTGCGACTCCGAAAAATTGGCCGTGAAATCAACGAGCCGGGTGGTGCTGACATCCACGGGACCGTTGCCTCCATGGCGCCCGGACGTATTTTTCCAGCCGGCCTTGGTGAACACGTTGTATCCAGTTGTGGTCGATGTTACAACTGCCTTGCTCGCGGCGATCTGTGGCCACTGCTGAACCACCGGCACTCGCTGTAACCCGTCCGTTGGTTCGGTGCTAGCACTCACTGCCGAAGCGGCTGCTTGACCACTCCGCCCGCCCAGCTGCTGAGTCGATGACTCCGTTTGCGGAGCAGCCAGGACGAGTGCCGGCGTAATCGCCGCCGCAACGCCAGTTACAACTCCAAATTTCATCAACTCACGCCGTTCCAAAGCCCCGTCTCTTCCACTATTCTCCTTTGTCTCTTCCATTTGTTCCCCCTCAGCCTGTTGTAGGCGCTGCACACAGCCCTTGGTCACAAACAAGTTAAAAGTTCAATGTAGCGCTAAATTGCAATTGGCGAGCAGTTGTCGCCGTGGTGCTAATCTGACCCGCTTGCGGATTTGGAATCGGGCTACCGGCATTTCCGTTAAGGATTGTGCTGTTGGGTAAGCCAAAGTTGGTGTGATTCAAAGCGTTGAAAAAGTCTCCGCGGACCTGAAGAATGACCGCTTCGGAAATCCTGGTGCTCTTCATGACTGAGAGATCCACATCAACCAGGTTCGGCCCATTAATCAACCCTCTCGGCGTGTTCCCGAATTGGCCTAACGGACCTATCGTATAGGCACTTGGGTTGAACCAGCGTGCGGGCGTCTTGAGGTAAAGCGGACCAGAAAAATTCGGATTCACGTCGGGCCGTTCGGTGTCGAAGACAAAGTTCCCGAGATTTGCCTGATCCAATGCTGCGTTTAGACCCGGCGTCAAAGGATTACCGGTGCGAGCCGTTTCAATAATCCCCAATTGCCAGCCTTCTTTAAGGCGATCCCCGTGGAATGGCAACGGGAGAAGCGCGTTGGAGGTCCAGTTCTTGGAAATGTTGAAGGCGCAAGGACCGTAGTTGTACTTCTTGGGCACCGACGGGTAAAGATACAACGTGCTGTCGGTCCCGAGTTCGGGCCCTCCCGTGGTAACCGAACCATAGTCAAGGCAACGGGACCACGTAAACGAGGAGAGGAATTGAAGTCTCCCGAAATGGCGCGAAACGGACACTACGCCGCTGTTATAGTTCGAAGTACCCTCCGAATTGAAGAATTGCACTGATGTGAAGGCCACGTTCGGCGTATAACCGGCGCCGTTTACACCGAACCCCGCCTGGGCGGAAGAACATGCCGACGGGGAATAAGCGGATGAGCTACTCTGGCACACTGGCAGTCTAGCTGCGGTCGCAGGAGAGAATGGCCTAAACTGCGTACCGGTTGTCGGAATATTCGTGTTGTAGTTTTGTTGCTCGTACAAATGGATGCCATTGCTGCCGACGTACGCAAGTGACAGAGTTATATGCGCGGGTAGTTGCTGCTCCAGTGTGGCATTCCACTGCTGCATGTAGGAAGTGCAGCAGAGATTATAGTCGGGTATCGTTCGAATTTGGGGAATGATGGCCTGAGGGTTCACTGCCGGAAAGGTCCCTACCGAGCCACCGAACGAAACCAGTTGTGTCGTGCCGTTAGGGTATCCAAAACCCGAACCAACAACATAGAAGTGCGGATATATCAAGTCATGATAGATCCCGTAGGCGGCCCGGAATGCTGTCTTGCCGTTGCCGAAAACATCCCAGGCAAGCCCAATTCGCGGGTCGATGTTCCGTGTGGAGGGGTTATTTTTAAAAAAGTTCGGCGTATGTGTGAACCCAGTCGAAACGCCCGCCTCCGGCGCTCCAGCGCCACAAGCCGGGTTGTTCGAGCAGGTATACGGATCCAACTGGGTGATGTGGTAAAAATTGCCCTTAGCTTCGATCGGGTTCGTTATGTAGTCGTCCCGGATGCCGAGGTTAATGGTCAATCTCCTCGCCACTCTCCAGCTGTCCTGGAAAAACACCGAGATGTTTGTTTGCCGGCCATATCTTACTCCGGCCGCATAACCTGACGAACCGGCTGCCGGAAACTGGCCCCGATATAAGTTTGGCTGGTTCTGTAGGAAGGCCGTCAAGGACGGGAATGTCCACTGGCCGCCGGCTGCGCTGTTCTGGATGCAGTTGCAATCGATCCTCGATACGCCGCCTCCTATTGCAAAAGTGTGCGCCCCGTGGATCCAATCGACCTGGTCCTGCTCCGTAAAGGAATTTTGAAGCTGCTGGAGGGGTTCGTAAGCGGGCGCCGGAACGGACGCAACACCTCCAATGGTGAGGGACCCTGGTTCGTGCAAGGAATTGAAGACTAGCAGAGGGGCGGGAACACCCGCCAAATCGACCGTTTGGCGTTGGCTCGTCCGAACAAAAGCAAAGGTCGCAATGTTGATCAGATTTGCCGAGGCTATATGGCGGTCCTGAAGCGTGGTGTATAAATTCGCTTCGGGATCGGTTTCGAGGTTGGGGAAGGAGATCACTCCAGGGGCGCCAGCGGTAGCGCCGCCAAACCATGGATCCGTCTGGTTGCCTCGGTCCGATACCACCCGAGCCGACAAGCTGTTCTTGGCGGTAAATTGGTGATCCAATTTCACCGTAATGTAGTTTTCGCTTTGCGGCTGCTCACCAGTAGTGATGAAGGACGCAGTTCCGGTGACAGGGTTGTCCGTGTAACCGGGCGGTAGTGGAGGGCCTCCGGAAGCACCGTAATTAGGGTAAAGCGCCAAATAGGGCGCAATGGCGGGATTCACCCCGATATTGACGCCGTTGATAACCCCTTGATGCGCCGAAGCGTCCGGGACGGATTCGGTATTGTGCAGAGCCAGGGCAGCTCTGATTCCTTCATAGTTTACAAAGAAGAATGTCTTGTCCTTTTGGATTGGACCGCCTATCGCTCCGCCGAATTGATATCGATGAAAATCCGGAGGACTACTGGACGGGTCGAAGAAGTTCCGGGCGTCCATTGCGCTGTTGCGGAAGTATCCGTACGCCGAGCCGTGCAATTTGTTCGTTCCGCTTTGCGTAACTTGATTGATAACCGAAAGACCGTGGTACTCGGCATTGGCTGAGTTCGTAATGACTTTGAATTCGGCGATGCTCGATACTCCAAGAGACGTACCGGTGATATTGAGTCCAGCTTGGTGCCCCCAAAAACCACGGATTTCCACGCCGTCCAGCAGAAACGACCCTGCGGCGACTCGCGCGCCGGCAATGCTATATCTTTGGGCCTGTCCAAAGTTGGCGCCACCGGAAGGAGCCGATTGGATCGGCGCGACCCCCGGCGCAAGCGCTACGAGCTGCTCGTAATTTCGCCCGTTAAGCGGCAATTGCTGTAACTGGTTGGTTTCGACAAGAGTCCCCGTTTCGGTTGTGGTCGTATTGACCTGTAAAGCGGCCCCGGTTACCGTCACCTGTTGCGTGGCGCCCCCCACCTGCAGCTCGAAATCAACAGAAAGGACTTGACCGATAGTCAGCGCCAACTCCGTCCGAGTCTGGCCAGCAAACCCGGTCCTGGCGGCCGTGACCCGATAATTGCCGATAGGCAAAGATGGCGCAGCATATCGGCCCTGATTATCAGTGTTCAGTGGACGGGCGATGCCGGTATCCATGTTCTCGATCGTGATCGTCGCCCCGGGAACCAGGGCACCCGAGTTGTCCGTTACAACGCCCTGTATTCCACCGGTCTGGACCTGTCCGAATGCTGATGGGGAATTACGGAAAAGAAGAACTGCGAGGCAAACAATCCACAGCCGAATTTCCACTTTAGACATCGCACGTCTCCTTGCATGTAGACATGCTGGGGCCTGTCCGCTCGGAGCAAATATCGATTTTCGAGCTTCGGGACATTTTATCACAAATTCAAGTCAACGAACCTCTCTGGGACCTGGCACACCTGGCACGCAAGCTGTACCCGAGCCAAGACGCCGAACAAAGACGCCGGATGATGATTCACCAGGATCAGCAGCACCCGTTTGTCGGCCCCGGGGGTCATCGAAGCCGGCTGCAAAACCGGCATTCGTCGACGATGTCGCGGCGCTGACGAGCGGCC
>Ga0209698_10008105_pt1 | contig 10894 bp, 8 predicted proteins | sample LitLauG_LLR_2012_FD_187203 | JGI IMG/M metagenome (GOLD analysis project Ga0209698, IMG submission 187203) | Freshwater sediment microbial communities from Pennsylvania, USA - Little Laurel Run_MetaG_LLR_2012 (SPAdes) (version 2) | ecosystem: Environmental > Aquatic > Freshwater > Creek >... | reverse complement strand
CTCCAGCACCGAGAAGCTTTTCGGCTGCGTCCTCCGCTTCCGGCTCCAAGCCCCGCAGCTGACCTCTGGACCGTCGGTTTACCCCGCCCTTACACCTTCCTTACAACGTTTACGCGAATTTACGAAAAGCTTGTCAAGGGAAATTTTCAGTCCTTGGAACCTTGGTAACCGGTCCGTAACCGTGCTGCCTTGCCGCTTGAACCAACACATGAATGATTCTCCCAAAGCCGCTTCTGGCGCGGGGTTGCGGAATCCTCGGGCTGAAAACTGGCTTGGGTTGGGCTGGTGCCAGAATCCAAGTGCCACTTCGGGAGAGTTTTCCACAGCATCGGGTCTTCGACGCAATTCGTGTATACTGCACATCCTCAGGGGCTTACCGTCTCCCGGGAAGTCTCCTGTTGACCCTAAGGAGAAACACCAAAATGAAACGTTCGCTAAGGGCGTTACTGCTGCTGGTAGGTCTGGTAGGGACATTCGCGTACGCTGCGATCCCGAGGGTTCCCCCTCAGGAAATCGGGCCGATGCCCTTGTGCCCACCTAAAATACCGAATTGCGACTCGTAATCGCAGTTTCCAAACAGGGTAGCTTTTCCTAGAACGTGGTTACCCAGTCCGCAATTTTTTGGGCTGGCCCAGCGGCCAGCCCCCATTTTTTCTGGGGAGGCCCGTGTTCACTCGCTTTTGGGCTTCTCCGTCGCCGTGTGCTCTGCCCCTTCCTTCTTCCTCTTGTTGGACGTTCGCCCGATTCCATCTCCTTCTCCGGCGTCGCCTGCGCTGTCACTGCTCACGTACTGCACGATGATCGAGATCCGCCGGTTGGAAGCTTCCAGCGGCTCCGCCGGTTTCCGCAGGCGCTGATCTGCGAAGCCGCGTACTTGCGACACCTGATCTGCGCGTAGTCCCGATTGTTGCATCAGCCGGCGTGCGGCATTCGCGCGGTCCGACGAGAGTTCCCAGTTGCTGTAACTGCCCTTGCCCACGAATGGCTTGGCGTCAGTATGCCCCTCGACCGAGATTTTGTTCGGCACTTTGCTGAGTTCTTGCGCCAGCAGCACCAGCATCTCCTTCCCGCTCTGGTTGAGCGCGGAACTCCCGCTGTCGAAAAATGTTCCTTTATCCGATTCCAGCAACTCGATGCGCAGCCCTTCTGCCGTCACCGTCATCTCGATGTTCTTCCGCAGGTTTTCCAGGTCGTTGATGCTCCGGATGCTCTTCTGCAATTGCTCTTTGAGTTCGGTCATGTTCTGCTTGGTCAGCGAGAAGTTTTCGCCCGACCCCGATTGATTCGTCCCCACTTTTTTCGCGGTTCCGCTGGGGTCTTTGAAATAGCCACCGACCGCCACCTGCAATTGCTTGCTGCTGTTCATCAGCCACAACACGATAAACAGCGCCATCATGGCCGTGACAAAGTCGGCGTACGCGACTTTCCAGGCGCCTCCATGATGCCCGCCATGGCCGCCCTTCTTCCGGATGATGATGATCGGTGGTGTCGCCATGCGTGTTTTATGCCGGGGTAGCTGCCTCTGCCGCTGCCGCCGCCGCTCCCGCCCCACCACCCCGACACGCCTGCTCGACTTCCTGGAACGAAGGACGCACATGCCCGGGCACGGAGCGCCGCCCAATTTCAACGGCCAGGATGGGTGCAATCCCTTTCAGAAACGCAATCATGACCACCCGCATGACTTGCAAGAACGCCTGCTCTTCGTCCGACATCTTGCCCATGCGCGCCGCCAGCGGACCCACCAGTCCGTAACACAGCAGGATGCCCAGGAACGTTCCCACCAGGGCCGCCGCCACCTTGTGACCGATTTCCTCGGGCGGGCCGCCCAGCGCTCCCATCGTAATCACCACTCCCAGGACCGCTGCCACGATGCCCAAGCCCGGCAGCGAGTCGGCCATGGTGCTGAGCGCCGAAACGGGTTGGGTCGCTTCGTGATGATGCACTTCCATGTCGCTTTCGAGCATCTGATCCAGATCGAAGACTTCCACCCCACCGCTGACTGCCATCCGCATCGTGTCGCAGACGAAATTCAGCGCGTGATGATTCTCGACGAAGTCCTTGTACTCGGAGAACAGCGCGCTCTTCTCCGGTTCTTCGATATCGGACTCGAGTGCCATCAACCCTTCCTTGCGTGCCTTGTTCAGCAGTGCGTACATCATTTTCAGCGAGTCGATGTAGCGCTGCTTGCCGAACTTCGAAGACCCAAACGCTCCCGCCACCCCGCCCAGAATCGCTTTCAGAATGTGCATGGGATTGGAGATCAGCACCGTGCCCAGGGACGCGCCGCCAATGATGAGCAGTTCCGCCGGTTGCATCAGCACTTTCAGATTGCCGTGTTCCATCAGGTACCCGGCAACAATGCAGCCGAAGACAATCACAATCCCGATGATCGAAAACATAGGGGTGGCAAGTCCGCCAATGAGGGTCATCGGCAAACGGGCAGGGAACTTCAGATGCAGGGCGATGCCAATGCGCAGGTTAGAAGTCGTTAACGCTGTCGTTGTTTGAGGTCTCGCTCACGCCGCCGGGCGCGCGCGCGACTCCAGATTCCGGCCCAGTTCTTCCGCGTCGAAAACCGGCGGCTGACACGAAAACCCGGAGCACACCACCGCGAACGACCGCTCTTCACCCAAAACCGGAAGATGCGGAATAGTCTCCGCGAGTGCCGGAGGCAGATTTTGCGTAACCGCCGCGCTCGCGGCCAGTCTCAGAACCGCGGTGTTCAGACCCAACGGCCGCACGGCCGCTCGGAACAGTTGCCCCGCCGCGTCATCCTGGCCGACAACCACGACCTGCGTGTGGGGATGGCTGAAGTGCGTTACCGCCAGCCCGTAGGTCGCCGCGAAGATCCCATGTTGTCCTGCGACGCCCGCGTAGACTTCTAATGTCTGTTCCGCCTTTTCCCGGTACGAAACATCGTGGGTGTATCCATGCAGCCGCAACAGCGCAATCGCCGCCCCCGAGTTTCCCGCCGGAGTCGGCGAATCCTGGAACGGCTTCCGGCGCGTTCCCAGAATGCCGAGCGCATCCGCAGCGGGCTCTCCCGAATCTGCACCGGCCACGTCAAAGAATCCGCCCGCCGCCGGATCGAAGAACCCAGCCACCATCGCATCCGCAATCGACCGCGCGAACCGGAAATAGCTCATGTCGGCCGTGGCTTCGTAAGCGTCCAGGCAAGCGATCACGCTGAAAGCGTAGTCATCCAACACCCCAGCAGTTTCCCGCCGCTGAGCCTGAGGATCCGAGTAAGCAATCACATGCGCCAGTGTAGGGCGGACACTCTTGTCCGCCCCTGCCGGCGCGATCCCGGAATTCCACCCTTCGGCAATCACTCGGTCCAGCGAGCGCAAGGCAAATTGCCGAGCCTCCCCCAGGTCTAATACCCGAGCCGCTTCCAGATAAGCCGAAACGCACATCGCATTCCAGCCCACATACACCGTCTTGTCCACATAAGGTGTAGGGCGCGCCCGCCGCGCCGCGTACATCTTTTTCTTCGCCGAAGCCAGCAACTCCCGCACCCGATCCTCAGTCAGACTCAGCCGCCGGGCAATCTCCTCGACGCCCGCCCGTACGAACAGCACATTCTTCGCCGGATTGTGATGCATCTCGCCGATTTCGTTGATGTCGTAATAGAGTGTGGCCACCGCCGCCTCGTCCTCCGTCAGCACTGCGCGAGCCTCCTCCAGGGTCCATGTGAAATAGTCGCCGTCGTCTTCCATCGAGTAATCGGCGTCCTGCGAAGCATAGAAGCCGCCGTGCCCCCGGTCGCTGAGCCACTCATCCATCCACCGAATAATGTCGCGCGCCACCTCGGCAAAAAACTCGTTGCCGGTTGCCTGATAAGCATGCACGTAATTCTTCAGCAATTCCGAGTTGTCGTAGCACATCTTCTCGAAGTGCGGCACGATCCAGCGTTCATCCACCGAATAGCGATGAAATCCCCCCGCCAGCTGGTCATACACGCCGCCCCGCGCCATGTGTTCCAACGTGCTGACAAAAACGTGCCGCAGTTCGTCGTTCCCGGTGCGAACGTACTGATCCATCACCAGATCGAGCGCCGCCGGATGCGGAAACTTCGGAGCGCTCCCAAACCCGCCGTTGCGCTCGTCAAACATTTTCAACGCCGACTCGGCAATCGTCTCAATCACCGCCGCCGAAACCTGCCCGCTCCGTCCCGCAAACGACTCCGCCTGGGAAATCGCGCCCGCCACCATGTTGGCCTGCTCGATCACTTCGCCATGTTTCTCGCGAAACGCATTCGTAATCGAAATCAGAACACGCTTGAAACTGGGCCGCCCGTACTGGTCCGCCGGAGGGAAGTATGTCCCGCCATAAAACGGCTTGCCATCCGGAGTAAGAAAGGCGGTCAGAGGCCACCCGCCCTGCCCGGTCAGCGCGCTTACTGCCACCTGATACCGGCTGTCGATATCCGGACGCTCATCCCGATCCACCTTCACCGCCACAAAGTTTTCGTTGACGATCTTCGCCACCTCCGGATCGTCATACGACTCGCGGTCCATCACATGGCACCAGTGGCACCACACCGCTCCAATATCCAGGAGCATCGGCTTGTTTTCGCGGCGGGCGGCCGCAAACGCCTCCTCCCCCCATTCGTGCCAGTGGATCGGCTGATGCATGGCCGAACGCAAATAGGATGAAGAGGCGCGGGCAAGGGAATTGTGCGAGCCAGTGGTCATCGGGAAAGTCTACCGCGAGACCAGGGGAGTGGGAAAACATCGGAGCGATCGGTGCCCCAGGTTCGCGCCCGTTCTTTGGGCGCTAACCTGGGGTTCTCGACGCGCGCCACGCCGCGCTGGCCGCGAGAACTCGATCCGCCTTAGATTGCTGGCACAACGCAATCGGAGTGTGATTAAATTCGCGAGTCATCCACCATTCACTTCAAGACGAGGGCTTCATGTACCGGAGACTGCTTGGATTTTTAGCCTGTGTTCTACTGCTGGCCATCCCCAGCCTTGCCGATAAACGCGCTTTCACTATCGAAGACCTGTACCGCATTCGGGGAATCGAAGACTTGCACGTATCTCCCGACGGCAAGTCTGTCCTGTTCGCGCTGCGCACGAATGATCTGGCAAAGGCAAAAAGCGTCAGCCACCTCTGGCTGATGGACTCCGACGGCAAAAACGCGCGCCAGTTTACCTTTGGCGAAAAAGGTGAATCCGCGCCCATCTTCTCACCCGACGGCAAGTGGGTTGCCTTCATCAGTGCGCGCGATGGCGACGACAATCTCTACGTCATCTCCACCAGCGGCGGCGAAGCCCGGAAACTTACCAGCATTTCTACCGGTGTCTCGGACCCGCTCTGGTCCCCCGACGGCAAATGGATTGCGCTTTCGAGCGATGTTTATCCCGAATGCGGCGCCGACGATGCCTGCAACAAGAAGATCAGTGAGCGCTGGAGCAAAGGGCCGCTTCATGCGCACATGGCCGATACGCTGCTCTACCGCCATTGGACACAATGGAAAGACGGGAAGCGCACCCACATCCTGCTGGCCGACGTCGCCAGCGGCGCCGTCCGCGACCTGACGCCCGGCGACTTCGATTCCCCTCCGTTCCAACTCGGCGGGTCCCTCCGCTACGATTTTTCGCCCGACAGCACCGAACTCGCCTTCGATTCCAATCACGACCTCGATCAGGGTTCGTCCACCAACAGTGACGTGTGGATCGTCCCGCTCGCGGGCAATTCGACGCCGCGCAACCTCACCGCTGCGAATCCCGCCTTCGACGGGCATCCAAAATACTCGCCCGACGGAAAATACATCGCGTATCAGATGCAGAAGCAGCCCGGCTATGAATCGGATCTATTTCGTCTGGCCATCTATGATCGTTCGACCGGCGGGTCTAGGGTGCTGACCGAGTCCTTCCGCAACTGGGTCGACAGCTTCCAATGGGCCTCAGACTCGAAATCGCTCTACTTCAATGCTCCCGTCGAAGGCGACAACCCCATCTTCCGTGTAGCCCTCGACTCCGGCTCCATTGAGCAAGTGCTTGTAGACCGGACCATCGGCAACTTCGAAGTCTCCCACGACAACCGCGTCATCTATACAAGACGTTCGACCGGTGAGCCTATCGAAATTTTCGCGGTGGACTTGGACGGCGGCAAAGCCTCGACGCCCGAACGCCTCTCGCACTTCAACGACGAAGTCGCCAACGAGGTGGACCTCCGTCCGGCCGAGCGAACGTGGGTAAAGGGAGCCGACGGAGCGAAGATCGAAGTCTTCATCGTCAAGCCCCACAATTTCGATCCGTCCAGGAAATATCCGCTGATTCTCAACGTGCACGGCGGGCCGCAACAGCAATGGCAGGACGGGTTTCGCGGTGACTGGCAGGTGTATCCCGGCGCCGGCTACGTGGTCGCGTTTGCCAATCCTCACGGATCCACCGGCTATGGGCAGGATTTCACGGCTGAAATTTCCGGAGACCACGGTGGCAAGGTCTTTGAGGACCTGATGAAGGTCACCGACGAACTGGTCAAGCTGCCTTACGTCGATCCTGACCGCATCGGCGCCATGGGCTGGTCCTACGGCGGCTACATGATGGACTGGTTCGAAGGCCACACCAACCGCTTCAAGGCCATCGCCTCGATGATGGGCGTCTTCGATCTCCGCTCCATGTACGGCGCGACCGAAGAACTCTGGTTCCCCAAGTGGGACTACAAAGGTCAGCCGTGGAACTCCGATCAGTACGAGGAGTTTTCGCCCTCCTATTTTGTGAAGAACTTCAAAACGCCCTGCCTGGTTATCTCCGGCGAGCGCGATTATCGCGTCCCCTACACTCAATCGCTGCAGATGTTCACGTCACTGCAGGAGATGAAAGTCCCCTCGAAACTGATCATCTATTCCAACGCCGGCCACTGGCCGAGTTGGTATGAAATGGCTCTCTATTACACGGCGCACCTCGAGTGGTTTCACCAATATCTGGGAGGGGGAGCACCACCCTGGACGACGGAACAGTTTCAACGCAACGCCGTTTTCGACCCCGCCACCGGTCAACGGGCGAAGTAAGCGAGGCGGGTGGCCCGCTCAAGCACCGCTTGGGCGGGGCCTTTGATCGGCTATCATGCGATCCGAGGCAACGCTTCTCGAGGGAAATTCCGGGATGAGTGCTCCACCGCTGGAGATCGTCATGCCGCTAACGTTGGAGGGCTCCGTCGTCCGCCTCGAGTCGATTCGCCCGGAGCATGCGTCCCTCTTCTGGGAAGTGGCCAAAGAAAATCTCGACGATATTTTTCGCTGGATTCCTTACTCCATGAAGTCGCCCGAGGACTTCGATCGCGTCGTCACCCGCGCCTTGGAGGAGCAGGAACGCGGCGACTCGGTTGTGTTCGCCACCGTCGAGCGCGCGTCTGGGCAGGTTATCGGCAGCACCCGTTTCATGAACATCGACCGCGTCAACCGCCGCGTCGAGATCGGTTCCACCTGGATCGCTCCTCGCTGGCAGCGGACCGCCGTGAATACCGAAGCCAAGTACTTGATGCTGAGGCACGCTTTTGAGGTATGGAAGGTGGTGCGAGTCGAACTCAAAACCGACGTGCTGAATCAAAAGTCGCGCAACGCCATCCTGCGCCTCGGAGCGAAAGAAGAGGGCATACTGCGGAAACACGTCGTCACCCACACCGGCCGCATTCGCGACAGCGTCTACTTCAGCATCCTCGATACCGAGTGGCCGGAGGTAAAGGCCAGGCTAGGACCGATCCCGTAGTCCGACGTCAGGTGGCCCGGGCTATCGCCACCATCTTCACTCACGAGGGTGCCCCATCCTTTTCGCGTACTTTGCGAAAAGGGTGGGTGATGGGATCATCCGTGCACCGTAGGGACGACGGTCGCTTCAGGAGTCCCCGAAAATACCAATTGGAAAACGACCGTGGAATCCCACTTAGCGATGAGTGATTCGCCGACTGCGTCCTACACAGAGTGGCGAACTCAACCTTCCACCATCCGCCCCTGTATCATCACTCCTATCCGTATCAGACGTCACAGACTTCCCACTCGCCTCAATGGGACAATAGGTTTCTGATTGGGGCAGTGAACAGGTGTGCCCGTCTCCCAAGACGGACCTTGAAGCTGCCCCAAACCTATTTTCAGCGCTCTTTGACAAACCGTAAGTTGAGGCGACCAGCGGGCGTGAGCGAAGCGGGAGCCCGCTGCCGAAATCCTGAGCGAAGCGAAGGATCTAGTGAGCTAAGTCCTTATTCTGGAATATTTTCCATATAAGTCCCTGCGAATCTAGATTTTGGAGTGTTTCCACAGCCTAACTCCATGATTCCAAAGGACCGGGGGAGGGGGGGTACCCACCGTACCGACTGGTTAATACACCCGGAGTAAACAGGCAGAAAGAGCGAAGAGTTGAAAAGATAAAGTGTCCTCCCCCACCTCCCCCGCATCTCATCAGTATCAGGCTAAGTTTGATTCGCCCCATTTTGGGCTGGACCCGCCGGTACTCTCTGCGTCCCACCTCACAGTAGCAAGCAATCTTCTCAGCAGGAAATTTCAAAAAGGAACAAGGTAATACCCAATGGAACAAGGAACCGTGAAGTGGTTTAACGACGCGAAAGGCTACGGCTTTCTGAGCCGTCCCAACGGAGAGGACGTATTCGTCCACCACTCCGTGATTCAGTCGAGCGGCTTTAGGAGCTTGGCGGAAGGCCAGGCCGTGCAGTTCGATGTGGTCAAGGGCCCCAAAGGCTTTCAAGCCGAGAACGTGCAGGTCCTGTAAACTGTAACTGGGCACCCACCCTCTTTGCGGAGGGTGGAAGTCCTGTTACGCAGTCGTCCGATGACCCCAGAAAAGAGGGCTTTTGCCCAAGCATTTGTGTTTGCAGTGCGGTGGTGAGCTGGCTCTATCCTTCAACCCTTCGCGGATGAACGTGATGAACGCCGTCCGCACTCCGATGACGGGATGGCGTTGCAGTACGTGCGGGTCCACTTTCAGCAGCGAACAACTCCGGGCCGCCAAGGTCAAGCCCGCGGTAGCCACGGTCGCCAACCCATGATCGCCGGTCACCCGAGGCATTCTGGCCCCGGTTTTGACGTTGGTGGTATATCCTGACTTTATGGATCATCTAGGAGTTCTTCAGAAAAAAATCGTGAGCCTGCGGGCTGAGATTGCTGAAATTCATGAACTGAACCAGCAATATCGCCAGCGAAGGGGCAATGGAACCCCGGACCAGGTGGCGCACGGGCAGAGGCATGAACGGCTCCAGGAAATCCAGAAGGAACTTGGACGTCTGGCCGCCCTGGGCCGCTCCGTGGTGTCGATCAGTGAGGTACGGGAACAGAACCGGGCCCGCCTGCAGCAAATCAAGGATAAGCGCGCTTCCTGAACGCTTTTGCCGGCAAACTAAGAGCCAAGCCGCCTGGCAATCAAGCTATACAACTCCACCGCTTCCAGCAGTTGCCGCTTGGTCACGGATTCGCCGTCGGTATGCGCGACGTGGATCGAGCCCGGCCCCACCAGCAGCGGCTCACCCCAGTTCCCAAGGGACGGGATATCAGTAGTGAAGGCGGCGACCATGGTGGGCAGGCCGTCCAGCGTCCGCAGCCGCATGAAGGGAGCCTCGCGGGTGAAGTGGACGTCTACCAGTTCACTGACCGAATCCGTAATCTGCCGCCGCAATTCCTCCGACGGGCCCACCAGCCGGTAGAAAAGATCAGCTTTGGCAAGGTCAGAAATCACGTTGCGCGCGCGTCCACCTTCAATCGTGCCGACATTCTTCGTACTTGGGCCGACGTCAGGGCTCTCAGGGAGCTTCATCATATGCAAACGGTGCAGAGCCTCCACCAGTTTGTCGATCGCCGACTCTCCCAGTTCCGGATAGGCCGAATGCGCCATCTTCCCGCGCGCCGTCAGCTCCACGTGCAATGAGCCTTTGCTGGCGAGCGCCAGACGGTTGTCGGTCGGCTCTCCGTTGATCATGAACCGCGCTCCGATGGGATACTCATTCGCCTTCTTCGCACCGATCGAGTCGCGTTCCTCGCCCACCAGAAACAGCAGTCCAACAAAAATGCCAGCGGCGCGCAGCTTCTCGGCGGCGATAATCTGCACCGCAATGATCCCTTTTGCGTCGCATGAGCCGCGCCCGTAAATGCACGCATCGTCTTCGGACGAGGCAATGAACGGCGGGACCGTGTCCATGTGGGTGGAGAAAACAATTTCCGGTCGCGCGTGGTCCGGCCAGGTTGCCAGCACATTCGCGCGCGTACCTTCAACCGGCATTTTCTGCGCGTCGAAGCCGCGCCGCCGCAGTTCTTCACAGAGGAAGTCTCCGGCCGCACCTTCGTTCGGAGTCGTGGATTCAATATCGATCAGACGGCGCGTCAGCGCGAACAAGTCCATGCAGCAAAAAAGAGTACCAGTGGATCGTGGATAGTGAATAGCGGATCGCGAGCGCCTTTGCCATCCACTGCCCACTATCCACTGTTGTACTCTGATTTTGTGCTCCCCGAAACCGCTACGATCCGCTCGCTCTTCCTGCCCGGTCCGGCCGGCCGCCTCGAAGCGCTGCTGAATGCGGGATCGCCCAACGCGACGCATGCGGCCGTGGTGTGCCATCCGCATCCGCTTTTCGGCGGCACGCTCCACAACAAAGTCGTCTTCCAGACCATGAAAGCGCTCAACGGCTTCGGATTTCCCGTGCTGCGCTTTAACTTCCGTGGCACCGGCCTGAGCGAAGGCGAGCACGCGAACGGCGTCGGCGAAGTTGAAGACGTTCGCGCTGCCCTCGACTGGCTCGAGCGTGAATTCACTCTGCCCGTGATCTTCGCCGGATTTTCTTTCGGCGCGGCGGTCGGGTTGCGCGCCGCGTACGCCGACGACCGCGTCCGCGCCCTCATCGCACTCGGCTTGCCCGCGGTCGCGGTGGACGGGCGCGTCTATGA